>Ga0187892_10002580_pt1 | contig 35615 bp, 28 predicted proteins | sample MA1701073metaG_FD_139345 | JGI IMG/M metagenome (GOLD analysis project Ga0187892, IMG submission 139345) | Bio-ooze microbial communities from a basaltic lava cave in the Kipuka Kanohina Cave System on the Island of Hawaii, USA - MA170107-3 metaG ... | reverse complement strand
CACCACATCGCGCTTTCGCGGGAGGTCTGTCGGCGCGGCAGGCTCAGGTCTGCGCCAGGCGCGCCAGAGGCGCGCGATCCCTAGCCCGCAGGATGCGGGCGCTCCACACTGATGCGGGCGCTCCACACTGGGCGCTCCACACTTGTGTAGATACCTTTGGATGCCATCTTGTCCCACAACTTTACTCAACGAAAATTTCCCGGATTCGCTGTACCGGGGATATAGGCATACTTCTTCAGCGCCTCTTCGGTCAAGGCGATGCCAAGCCCCGGCAGTTCCGGCCGTTGCAGCTTTCCGCCATTAATTTTCCACGGCTCGATCAGCAATTCCGTTCGCAGCGGATTGTGCGGCATCGCCCATTCGATCACCCGCGAACCGGCGGCGAAGGCCGCATGAACATTGGCCGCCTGACACGGCGCGGCGGCGAAGGCGTGACAGATGCCCTCGATCAATGTGGAGTGCTGCGGCTCGACGCAGCTTTTCGTTCGCTGCCGAGAGCTTTCGAGTTCCCCTGGGCTGTTCGGCGCCGAACGAAAAGCTGCGTCGAGCCGCAGCACTCCACAAGCGGTCGTGGCCAACAGCCCCGAAATATTTACAGGAAGAAACATTTTCTTGAGAGCTATAGAAGTTCAAGATTGATGAGCGTTTGCCTGACCAGCCCGACTTGCTCGTCAGACAATTCTTCAAACGGCGCGGCCACGGTCGGCCCACACAACCCCATCAAATGGCAAGCGGCTTTGAGTCCCGCCGGTCCCGATTTGTGTTTGTGTATCGAGATCAACTCTCCGAGTCGCGCCTGCAGCCGCCACGCCCGTTCCATCTCGCCCGCGCGGACAGCGTCGTAAATGTCGCGGCACAATCGCGGCGCAACATTTGCCGGACCGAGCACCAGTCCGTCCGCCCCGCGCGCGAGGCTGAGCGCGGCAACCAACTCTCCACCTTGCGCGATGCTGAAATCTTTTCGCCCATCGCGCAGATCAAGGTAAGCCTGAAACATCGCCATGTCGCCCGCGCTGTCTTTCAACCCGATGACGTCGGGAATTTCCATCAACCGTCCGACAGTCTCAGCCGTGAGCGAGATTTTGACGTTGCGCGGGATGTTGTAGAGCACGAGCGGCGCTGGGACTTCTTTTGCAATCGCGGCGAAGTGCGCGATGAGGTCAGCCTGGCTGTGGTGATAATAGAACGGCGGCGAGGCGACCACGGCCTCCGCCCCCAATTCGACCGCGCGCCGCCCGAACTCGATAGCCGCGCGCGTGCCGGGTTCGCTGACGCCGGCCAGCAAAAGGACGCGGCCAGCGACGATGCGTCTCGCGGCGCGGATCAATTGCAACCTGGTCTCGTGATCAAGCAGCGCGAACTCTCCGGTCGAGCCGAGCAGAAAGACGCCGTTCACGCCGCCGTCCAGCGCATGCTCGATCAGCCGTTCCAGCCCGGCTTCGTCGAGCGATTGATCCCGGCGCAGCGGCGTCAGCAGTGGCACGATCACGCCGTCCAGTTTTAAATCAGACATAATTTTCATCCCAGCTTGTGCCTTCGTAGTGACGACTTTAGTCGTTCCGTCACGGAACGACTAAAGTCGTCACTACGAAGGCAAGCCGTATTTTTCCGTCGCGTCCGGTTGGCAAACCAACTCGGAACAGTTTGTCACTTCGGGGAACCGGCTCGCGCCGCGCAGCAGCTTGCCGATGCGCGGCCTGCCGGCCAGGACTTCGATTGCGTCGGCGTCGGCATAGCGGAAGAAATAAGCGCGGCGAATCTTGTCCGTCTCGTTGCCTTTTGACGTGTGCAGCAGGCTGCCGTGAAAGATCACGCATTCGCCTGCCCGCATCGGCAAAGGCCGCGCGCCGCTTTCGTCTTCAACGCGCGCGATGCGTTCGCGACCGCGACTCGCCACATGTTCGACCACGCCTCCGCGATGGCTGCCGGGCAAGACCCACAGACAGCCGTTGCGCTCGTCGGTGTCGTCGAGCGCGATCCAGCAGGTCACGTTGTTCTCAGGATCGAGCGGCCCGAAGCCGTTGTCCTGATGCCAGTGGTAAGGATTGTTGTCGCCCGCGTGTTTGAAGACCAATTGGTTGCTCGCGGCCTTGATGTTCGGCCCGATCAGGCGCGTCATCAGATCAACGAGCGGGCTGCGATACATCAGTTCGCGCATCAAGGCGCTGTCTTTGTGGATGCCGTTGATGATCGCGTTGGCGTTCCAGCTTTGCGCGGCGTCGTACTGTTTGTTGGCCAGCGCCCACAGCCGGTCGGCTTCCTCCCGCAGGGTTTTCAGTGATTCGCCCGCCAGCAAGGGGCAAAGCGCGAACCCATCTTCGTTGTAACGCGCGATCTCGGCGTCGGTGAACTGATGATTGATGAATTCGAGCATGGTGACTCGCTTTTCTGTTAAACTGCGGCTCTCTTTTTCAGAAAGTATGATCAATCCCGAAATCAGCGAACTCAAAGCCCAAAATTACGCGCAGGACGCCAGGATTGCGGCTCTCGAAGCCCGGCTCGCGCAAAGTGAAGAAGCGGTGAGAAGCGCCCCGCGGCAAACCATCTGGCAGTTGCTCGCCATTGTGATTTCCAACGCGGTCATCATCGTTGGCGCGCTCACCGTCCAATACAACATTCTCGACAGACGTATTGACCAGGTTGAAAAGAACCTCAGTCAGCGCATTGATGCGGTTGAGAAGAACCTCAATCAGCGTATTGATCTATCCGAGAGAAGCATGGACAAGGGCTTCGAGGACTTCAAACAGGAAGTCCGCGGCCTGATGAAAAAATAGCCCAGCCAGGGTCATAGCCCCTGCTCAACGCAGTTCAGCAAAAGAACTTTCAATCCCGCCCGCTCAATTCTTGCTCTGTCGTTACGTAAGCGCGCGCGAACGGAATCCGCGACGCCGGATAGCCGTTGGTGTAATCGGCGATCACGATCCGTCCGTCCTTCATCTGCGTCCAGCCGCTGTAGCCGCTGTTGCCGGGCGAGAAGCTGCCGTTGCGATCCACGCGCACGATTCGGTCGCGGCGGAACTGGTCGGGGAAACCCATCTGAGGCGTCCACTTCCAATCAACCGAATGATCTTTTTTGTTTTCGACTTTCACCGAAACCGCACGCCAGTGGCTCAAAGAAGCGTTGTCGAATTTCGGCGCCGGGCGTTTGCCGATGATCTTCTCCAAGCCTTCGGGCTGTTCGAGCGCTCCGAACCACGGCCCCGCCTGCCGGTTGCCGAAGCGCACCAGGCGCGTCTCGATGCCCGTCGTCGGCTTCTTCAACTTCAATTCGCCGTCAACGTAGATCGCAATCGTTCCGGCCTCGCGCACAATGCGGTACTTGCGCCACTTCGTCGTATCCATGTCAAAGCCATAAGAGGGGTCAAAGCCATAAGAGGGGTCAAAGCCATAAGAGGGCTCGAAGCCGTCGGCAGGCCGGTCGGTCAAACTGATGCGGTTGGTTTCGAACTTCACGTCGCAACCCGCGCTGATGTGGACGCCGTTGGCGGCGGCTTGCTCGACGCGCAACTCAGCTTCGATCTCGACGCGCGAATCGGGGGCCTGCGCCGGGTAGAGCGCGAAGATCACGCCTTTTTCGCGACCTTCTTCCGTGTTGATCGTCATCGCGCCGTCTTTAATCGTTGTGCGCGTTTCGTCCCAGATGAACGAAGTCGGCTGGTAAGTCAGCTTTTCATTCGCGTCGAAGGTGAAGGCGTAAGTGCCGGGCGTGCCCCACGAATTGCGGTAAGTGACGAGTATTTTGTCTGATTGCAATTTGCGGATGATCGGGCGTTGGGCATAAATCGGTGAGAGCTGCGCACGACCCCAGATCTTGCCGTTGTCGTCGCTGAAGATAAAACGCGATGGCTGCGCGAAGCCGCCGCCCGACAACCCGATGCGCGTGACGGCCATTAGCTTGCCCGGCGCGAATTCGATCAAACCCGTTTCGCAATCGCCCTGCAGCGGGTCGTCGGCGATGACCGCCGTGCGCGTCCACGTCTTGCCGCCGTCGTCGGAAAAGACTGCGACGTTGCGATAATAATTGCCGCCCCAGGGCATCGGCGGATTCCAAATCTGATCGGTCTCGCGCGACTCGGTGCGCGGGTAAACGAGCGTACCGTCCGCGAGTTCCAGGATGTAGCCCGGCTCGCCGCCCACGTCGTCAATCTTGTGCGGCCCATCCCAGGTCTTACCGTTGTCTTTGCTCCAGAACAGATGATTGCTCATTCCGCGATTGGGCTTCTGCCACGACACGAGCATCGGCCAATCCTGCCCGGTCGTGCGGCGTCCGAAATCGGCGATGATGACCAGCCGGCCGTCGCGCAGTTTGGTCAACTGCGGCGCGACCCACAGCCCTCCCTCGTTCCACACGTCGGAGTGCGAGATCAATTTGTGGTCCGTCCACGTCCGCCCGCCGTCCGAGGAGCGGGCCGACATGATGTCGCTCATCAGCGCCGTGTGCGCGTCGGTCTTGCGGTAGACGCAGAGCAAGCCTTCGGGCGTGTCCTCGACGTTCAGGACGTGGTAATACCAGCCCTTCTTGTCGGGCGCGCCTTTCGTTTCGTTGGCGATCAGGAACTTTTGCGAGTCGGGAATCTCGCGCATGGCCGCGCGTTGCGCCGGAGTGGATTGCCCCATCAACACAAGCTGAAAAATCAGCATGAGTCCCGATAACAGACGGCTTTTTTGTTTGGTAAAACTTTGCTTCATAGTTTCTTCCTCAGTTGAATCATCTTTACGGCGCGCGAAAAACAAGCTGTAAAACGCGCCGGATGCAAAGGCTACGACGGCGGAAAATACGCCGTACCACATAAACGACGTTCGTGTGAACGACGAGAGCAACGCCACGCTCGCGATGCCCGTCAGCGCGCCCAGAAATGCGCCCCATCCGTTCGCTCGCCGCGTGAGCATCCCGAGCAGAAAAACGCCGACCAGCGTGCCGCCGAAAAACGTGATGAGCTTGCTGCCCGCCACCAGGATCGTTCCGAGCCGGCTGACGAAACAGGCGATGAAGGTGCAAAGCGCGCCGAAGATCGCAATGCCCAGACGTGCGTGATGCGCCGTCACTGCGCGTCGAGTCAGGCGCTTGACGAAATCCTCCAGCACGACCGTCGCCTGCGAACTCAGTATGGCCGCCATTGAAGACATCGCCGCCGAAAAGACCGCCGCCACGACCAGTCCCGTGATGCCCGGCGGCAACTCTTCCAAAATGAATTTCGGGAAAACTCGGTCAGGATTGATGCCGAAGCCGCCCTTTTCCGGGTGCTGTTGATAGAAGACAAAAAGCAGAATGCCCAGCGAAAAGACCGCCACGCCATACAGCGCGGAAGTGATCATCGTCGTTGCAATCGCCACCTGGCTCTGACGCAAGGTCGGTGTGGTCAGGAAGCGTTGCGTCTCCGATTGATCCACGCCGTTGAGCGCCAGCATCAGGAACGCCCCGCCCAGCAAGCCGTTCCACAGCGTGAACTCTTCGGTCAGGCTCGTGGAGAAATTGAAAAAGCGAAACTTGCCCGCCGTTTGCGCAACCGAAAAAGCCGCCGTCGGCCCGCCCTCGATGCGCGTCACCACCACCCAGATCGCCGCCAGCACGCCGCCGAAGAGCACCAGCATCTGCAACACGTCCGTCCACACCACGCCCTTGATGCCGCCCAGCATCGTGTAAATCGTGGCGATGCAGCCGATCAACGCGATGATCAGAATCAGGTTTCCGCCGGTGAGTTCCGCCACCACGAGCGCCGAGCCATAAATCACCAGTCCGAGAAAGAAACACTTGAGCGTGACGAACAAGCCCGAAGCCAGCAACCGCGTCTTCAGGTCGAAGCGCCGCTCCAGATACTCGTACACGCTCAGCAATCCCATCTTGTAGTACGTCGGAATGATGATGAACACGTTGATGGCAATCGCCACGGGCAGCGCCAGCCGGTACTGCATAAACGTGAAGTCCGACTTGAAAGCCTGCCCCGGCGCGCCAAGCAGCGAGTTGGAACTGATCGCCAACCCCGACAGCGCCGCCGCCCACCACGGGATGTTGCGCCCGCCGAGCAGGTAATCTTTGAGCGATTTGCTGCGGCTGAAGAACGAGCCGCTCAAGCCCACGATCACCGCGACGTAAGCCAGCAGCACGATGTAATCGAGCAAATTCATGGCGGCGGTTGGCGATCAATCCTCGGATTTCAAAACAGGTACTTCAGCGCCAACTGCATCTCGCGATTGCTCGCGCCGCCCAAGCGCCCGAAGGCGGTGTTGGCGAAGGTGGCGTTGGGCAGGCCGAAGACCGGATGGTTCAAGGCGTTGAACATCTCCCAGCGGAATTGCAGTCCGTGCCGCTCGGTAATTTTGAACAAGCGCAGCACGCCCAGATCGACTTGGCGCGCGCCGGGCCCGTCCAAAATGTTGCGCCCCGAAGTGCCGAACGTGAAGTTGGCGGGTTGCGCGAAGGCCGCGGTATTGAACCAGCGATCCACCGTGCGCTGATCGTTCGGCACCACAGGGTCGCCGATGAGGCTGGCGCGCGTGTTGCCCGTGCCCGCGTTCGGCACGTCGCCGCCGACGATGACGCTGAAGGGATAGCCCGTGCGGAAGGTGGCCAGCCCGGAAAGCTGCCAGCCGCTGACGAGCGCATTGGCTAGCGCGTTGCTCGAACGGAAGGGCGTTTCATAAACCCAGGTCACGGTGAGCCGCTGGCGCAGGTCGAAGCCCGACCGGCCTTTCTCCAAAAAGATGCGGCTGGGGTCTTGCGGCAGCGGGCTTTCCTGTCCGCCCAAGCCAGACCACGTCGAAGTGTCGTCGAGCGACTTCGACCAGGTATAGCCGACCAAAAATAACAAGCCATTGCTGAAGCGCTTCTCGCCTGTCGCCTGCAACGAGTGATAGCTGGAAAAACTGTTCGACTCCTGTTGCAGTATGTTTTGGAAGAGCGGGAAGCGGCGGCGCGGGTTGATCGCTCCGGCGGCGGGCGGCAGCGCGGGATTGGCTTCGTAGCGCCGTTCCAGATGCGTGCCCTTGTTGCCGACGTAGGAAACCTTCAGCGCCACGTCGCGGAATAATTCCTGCTCGACGCCGAAGTTCCACTGCTGCACATAACCGTTCACCAATTCATACGGGTTGAGACTGAAGAGGCCGCCGGGATTGGTGGCAATCAGTGTTGAAGCATCAACGCCGGGGAAAACGCCGATGCGCAATTGCGGCGTCGTCGTGCCGCTGGTCGCCACTTGCCGCAACGAGAACGGCGGAAAGGTGATCGCCGAGTTCAACGCCAGAAAGCCCAGCGGCTGGCCGTAAAAGATGCCGTAAGCGCCGCGCACCACCGTGCGGTTGTGATTGAAGGGACGCAGCGCAAAACCGAAGCGTGGCGCAAAGGCGTTGTTCTGCGGGCGCTTGATGTCGCGGTTGTCATCGAGCCGGAACGGATAGGGGAAAGTCTTGAAGGGCGTCTTGGCCGTTTTCGGATAGACCACCTGCCCGCGAGTGAAATCGAAGTAAGCCCAGCGGTCGTCCTTCTCGCGCCACGAGCCGTCGCGCTCCCAACGCAAGCCGATGTTCAGCGTCAAGCGCGATGCGATCTGCCAATCGTCCTGCGCGAACAGGCTGACGCGCGTGTTGCGCAAGCGGTTGGCGTCAAAGCCCGTCGAATTGAGGATGGTTTCGGACACGGGCAGGCCGAGCAGCAAATCCGGCAAGCCGGTCGCGTACTGCGAGCCAATCGCGCCGGTGAACGCGCCCGTGAAGTTGTAATTGCCCGACGAGAACTGCGGCTGAAAGTTGTTCAACTGATAGCGCCGCGCATCGCCGCCGACTTTGACCGCGTGGCTGCCCAAGGTAAGCGTCAGCGTATCGCTCCATTGAAAGGTGTTCTCGACGCGTTGCAGCGGGATGGCCGTGTTGCCGCCGATGCCCGTCAGGTTGCGCAGCGTGATGGTCGGGTAGCGCAGGAAAGCTTCGCCGCTGGCGAAAAGCGGCAAGCCCGTCGCCGTCACGCCGTCCGTGCCGAAGCCTTCGGGCAGGTTGTTGAATTCGTAGCGTTGCGTGCCGAAGCGCGCGTCGTTCGCCACGCGCGACGAGATGACTTTGGTGTAGCCGATGACGCCGCCCTTGGTGTTGATCTCAGTCGAATCGCCGTTGAAGTTGATCGTGCGATTGGTGCTGGCCGAGCGCGTGACCGAATAGCGCGCCATCAGCAAATCGTTCGGCGTCACGGCGTGATCGCCGCGCAGGTGATATTGCGTGGCGTTGACCGGATTGCTGAATTGCTGAATGTAGTTGATGCCGCCCGGCTCGTTGGCGTTCGGCAGCGGAATCAGACCAAGCAATCGTCTGGCAATCGGAGAAATCAGCGAGTCGGGAATGATGTTGTTCGGGAATGCCTGCCGCGCGCCGCCCACCACATTGAAGGGATTGAAGACCGCCGGCTGCCCGGTGAAATCGCCGCCGCGCTGCGCCGCCGTGGGCACTTGAAAGCGCCCGAAGGTTCCGCGCCGCGAGCGCAAGCCTTCGTAGTTGAAAAAGAAGAATGTGCGGTTGCGCCCGCTGTAGCCGCCCAGCGGGCCGAAGATGGATTTGGGCAGAGAAATCGGCCCGCCCAGCGTCCCGCCGAATTGGTTGCGGCGCAACGGCGTCTTGGCCGGTTGGCTCGCGCTGTTGAAGGCGAAGGGATTGCGCGCATCCAGCACGTTGTTGCGCAAAAACTCGTAGGCCGAGCCGTGAAAATCGTTCGTGCCCTGCTTGATCGCAATGTTGACCACGGCTCCGGCGGCGCGCCCCAACTCGGCTGAATAGTTCGAGGTCTGCACCTTGAACTCCTGCAGCGCGTCCACCGAAGGCACGATGGTCGCCACGCCGTTTAAGGTTGAGTTGTTATCCACGCCATCGAGCATGAAGTTGTTATATTCGGCGCGCTGCCCATTGGCGGTGAGCGCCGAGCCGCCCTGCCGGTCGCGGTTGAAGGTGTTGCCCGGCGCGCCCTCGGTCGTGCCCGGCATCAGGCTGCCCAGCCGAATGAAGTTGCGCCCGTTGAGCGGCAATTGCACGATGGTCTTGTTCTCGATCACTTGCCCGATGCCAGAGCGCTCGGTTTCAATCAGTGGCGAGCCGCCTTCGACGGTCACGCTTTCAGTTACCTGCCCGACCTCGAGTTTGATGTCCACACGCGCGGTTTGATCCACATTCAACCGCACCGCGCGCTGCACGAAGCGTTTGAAGCCGCCCGCCTCGACGGCGACTTCGTAACTGCCGAGGGGCAGGTTCGAGACGGAATAATTTCCCTCATCGTCGGTTGTGACGACGCGAGCCGCGCCCGTCTCCAGGCTGGTGATTTTCACCGTCACGTTCGGTAAAGCCTGCCCTCCGCCGTCGGCGACCGCGCCGACGATGCGCGCGGAAGTGCTCTGGGCAAAGGCCTGGGCGAAGCCGAACAGCAGGAACAGCGGGATGATCAGTCGAATGCTGGCGCTCTTTTTCATAATGGTTGTGCCTCCGGTCTTGATTTAATGGACTGCCAAACTGTCGACAGTAGAGCGCAGGCGGTCATTCCTGTCAAGGATTACATCCGGATAAAGAAGAAAATCCTGATTTTTAACCAGTTACGGCGGCGGGGGAAATTATCAAATTGACAAGGTTTCAGCTTGATGACAGACTGTCGACAGTTAAGCTAATTATGGCAGCAGGGTAGCGCAACCTGCCGAGGTTGCGCTGATTCGCAACTCGTCCATTGCCCTAACAGCGCAACCTCGGCAGGTTGCGCCACAAATTTCGAGGAGAGCCGATGTCAGTGACCCCGGTATTCAGCCAGGTGAAGCAGGAATCCACACGCGATAAAGTTTATCAGGCAATCAAGGACGCGATCCTGGCGGGGAGGCTGGAGCTGGGCGAGCGAATCACCGAGCCGATCCTGGCGAGCGAATTCCACGTCAGCCGCGCGGTCATCCGCGAAGCCTTGCAGCAACTCGCGCACGAAGGGCTGGTCGAACAGAATTCCTACAAGGGGACGCGCGTCGTCCAGCTTTCGCCGGAGCAGATTGACGAGCACCTGTCGGCTCGGCTGCTGCTCGAAACTGAAGTCGTCCGCCAGGCGAAAGAAAAATTCACGGACGAGGACAGGAAACAACTCAAGGCGATGGCCCGCAAACTGGAATCGGTGGACAACAACCCGCAGCTTTACGCCGAGCTTGACCTGCGACTGCACGGACGCATCTGGGAATTGTCGGGCAATCAGACGTTTCAGAAGTTGCTTGAACAGATCACGACGCCGCTTTTTGCGATGGGAACGATCACGCGCTACGCGGCTAGGTACGCGGCGGGCGACGGTCGCCGCGCGAAGTCGCCCGCCCGGCCGCCCGCCCGCCCAAGCGACCACATCAAGCTGATCGAGGCCATTTGCGACGGGACGCGCGAGGAAGCCATCGCGGCGATTCAGGAACACATCACGCACAACTGGCGGATGACGCGAGAAAAGGTTGAAGAACTGCTTTCAGGCACGCTCACCGCCAAGCGTGGCAAGGCTTGACCTACACTGACGATTTTTAAAAGACCAGCTTCAGCCCGAACTGAATCTGGCGCGGGCTGTTCAGCGTGTTGGTCACTCTGCCGACCTACCTCCGGCAAGCCAGTTCTTCGCGCAACTGAAAACCGCTGTAAGTCGAGCGGGACAAGGGTGAAGACGTAAGGGCAGACACGCAGGTCTGCCCCCACGCTATCTCGCCTTATTCATCCACTTTTAGAAGTAGAGCTTGGCTCCGAGTTGAATCCTTCGCGGGTCGAGCGGCGACGCCCCGCCGCTGGTGATCGTGCCGAAGCCGCTCGACAAAAAGTTCACGTCCGGCAGTCCGAGGTTCGCGCGGTTGAGCGTGTTGAACGCCTCGACTCTGATCTGCAACGAACGCCGTTCGCTGAACGGAAAATTCTTGAAGATCGAGAAGTCGAGCGAAGCAGTGTCGGGGCTGCGCAGATCGGGCTGCGTGCGCGGGCGTGTTGCCGTAGGTGAATTGCGGTGGCGCGACGAAGGCCGTCGTGTCGAACCAGCGCGCCGCGTCGCGCTGGTCTCCCGGCAGTTCAGCGCTGCGGATCTGATTAGGCCGGTCAGCCGCGCCGTTGCTGGCGCCGCGAATGATCAGTGGCAGGCCGCTGCGGTAATTCACGATGCCGTTCAGTTGCACATTGCCGAGAATCCACGAAAGCGGCCCGCTCGACAGATATTTTTGATTCCTGCCGAAGGGCAGTTCGTAAACGAAGCTTCCCACGAAATTGCGCGGGATGTCTTCCGGCTCGAGCGAACGGCAGACCTGCCGGTCGTAGCGCGTGGCCTGGCCACAACCGACGCCGACGGTGAGCGGGCCGCCGCCAGTCGAGTTGTCAGTCACGCCGCGCCCCGTGTCGCCGATCTTCTTCGAGCCGGTGAAAGCGAAGAGGAAGCCGAAGCCGCTCGAGAAGCGCCGGTCAACCTTGATCTGCAAGCTGTGATAGATCGTGTTGCCCAGATGCGGGTTCAGCACCGTGATGTTGTTGAAATACGGGAATGGGCGCAACGACTGCCGACGCGTGATGGTCGCCGTCTTGAGCGGTGAGCCTGCCGGCAGCAGGTTGAAATAAGGATTGGTCACCTGATCGTTGAGCGCATTGCCCAGGCTCAGGAACCGCGGGTCGAGCTGGTTCAAGTCGTAGCTCTCGGTGAAGAGCTTCACGCCGCGGCTGCCGGCGTAAGAAACTTCAGCCAGCAGGCGCATCGGCAGTTCGCGCTGGACGCCGAAGTTCCACTGCTGGACGTAAGACGTGCGCCGCTCGCGCTCGACATAAGTGACGTTGTCGCCGAGGAAACTGGCCGCGCCGCGCGAACTGCCGGGCGGTTGCAGTATGAGCGGAGGCCCGTTGCGCAACTGGAAAGCCGGTTGGCCTGCGTTCGACGGATAACTCGTGACGACCGAAAAGCCCTGGGTTTCGGGATATTCCTTGATCGCGTTGTGAAAGTAGAAGACGCCGTAGCCGCCGCGCACGATGGTGCGGCCGTTGCCGGCCACGTCCCACGCCAGACCGAAGCGCGGGCCGAAGTTGTTGAAATCGGTGTCGTGCGCCGAACGCCCGAAGTTGACTCCCGCGAATTCGAGCGCGCCCGGCGCGTTGACGATCGGGTTCGTCGCCGCCGGGTTGAAGTTGGAGTAGCGGTTGAAACGCTCGGCTGAAGGCGTAATCACGTCGTAGCGCAAGCCCAGATTGAGCGTTAATCGCCGATTCAGTTTGAAATCGTCCTGCACGAAACCGCCGTACTCGCGGAAGGCCTCGGCTTTGCCGATGCCGACGCTCAAATCGCCGCCCGACACCGCGCCGAGCAGGAACGTTGCCAGACCGAAGCCGGTCACGCGCGCCGTCGCCGCGCTGGTTGGGTCGCCGGTCTGGTCGGCGTTGAAATTGAATTGACCCGACGCCTGTCCGGGGCTGAAGTCGTTGCGGAAGTTGTTCCGCAGGTCAACGCCGAAGCGCAGATTGTGACGCCCGCGAATAAAACTGACCGTGTCCGTGATCTGCCCGACTGTCAATCCCCGCACGGCCAAAAAGCCCGGCACGCTGCCGATGGCCGAAACGCCGCCGATGTTGAAGCGCGGAAACAGAAAGTCCGGCACGCCGGGCAAGCCGATTTGCGCCGGCGCGTTGACGTTGTAACCCGCCTGCGCGCTCAGCAGTCCCTGCCTTGCGATGGAGAAGCGGAATTCGTTGAAGACGCGCGGGCCGAAGACAAACGTGTCGCCGATGACGAAGTTCTTGTTGTTGCGGAACTGGAAGGCGCCGCCCGGATTGGCGATGTTCGTCTGCGGAAACGTGCCGGGCAGGTTGACCGTCGTGTCGTTCTGCGAATAACGCCCGTAGATTTTGTGGTTCTGCGTGAAGCTGTGATCGAGTCGCAGGTTGTATTGCTCGGTGCTGTTGGTCTCGTCCACGATGCCGATGTAATTGTTCCGCCCCGTCACATCGTCGCCCGCGCGCGTCGGCAGCGGATAAAACTGCAGCGCCTTGACCGCCACCGGATCGAAGCGCGCGGACAGATTACTCAAATTGGCTGAGGCGAACGGTTGGCGCGTGACGCGGCCACCAACCAGTTGCGTTGTCGCCGGATCGTACAGCACAACCGGCAGGAAGTTGCTCGGATTGGTCGGGTCAGTGATGAAGGTTTTAGAGAAATCGCCGCGCCGCTCCAATTCCGTCGGCACGCGCGTTTGCACCAGACTCGCCGTGCGAAAGCGCAGCCCCTCGAAGTTGAAGAAAAAGAAACTGCGGTTGCGCCCGTCATAGCCCGCCGGGCCGAACACTTTTCCTGGCAGCCACAAGGGGCCGCCGATAGCGCCGCCGAACTGGTGGTAACGCAGCTTGGCCTTCGACAGGTTGCGCCGGTTGAAGTCCCAGCGGCCGGCGTCGAAGGCATCATTGCGCGCGAATTCGAAGAGGCTGCCCGTCACGTCGTTTGTCCCCGATTTGGTGACGAGGTTGATGACGCCGCCGCCCGTCAAGCCGAACTCCGCCGAGTAAGAGTTGGTCTGCACTTTGAATTCCTGCACCGCGTCCACGTTGGGCGAAACCGAATATTCATTGCGTTCGGGCAGCGTCGCGCTGCCGCCGTCAACCAGAATGGCGTTCGTACCCGGCGGGCCGCCATTGATGCTCATGCTCACCAAGTTGAAATTGCGCGAATCGTTGAAAGCCGTCGCCTGCAAGTTGACGTTCGGCGTCAGGCGGGCGAGTTCCAGCGGATTGCGCCCGTTCAGCGGCAGCTCGCTGATGCGCTTGCTTTCAATCACCTGGCCGAGCGAGGAAGTCTCAGGCTCGGTCAGTTGCGCGCCCGCCGTGATGTTCACGCTGTCAGAAAGTTGCCCTGCTTCAAGCGTCAAATCCACGCGCGCCACCTGCTGCACATCCAGCTTGACGCCCGAACGCTTGACCGGTCGGAAGCCGGCGGCCTTGACCTCGATTTCGTAATCGCCCGGCGGCAGCAGCGGGATGACGTAAAGCCCCTCGTTATTGGCGACGACGGTCGTTTGGATTTTCGTGCCGACATTGGTCGCGGTGACGGTCGCGCCGACGACCGCGCCGCCTTGCTGGTCTGCGACTCTGCCGGTGAGTTGCGCGTTCTGCGCGAAAGCGTGCGGCGCGGCGGCGGCCAACAGCCACAGTAGCAGCGCCAGGTAGTATGGTTGCCTGTTCATGTTTTCTCCTTCAGCTACGGTCAATGCAGCCCGCCGCGCGAGCCGCGCCGTCTCGATCAGCCGTTTTGATAATGGTGGTGAAGCTCATTCGGCCTCGTGACCGAACGGTTCATCTCAACAAAGCCGTTTCGTAACTCTTATCTCGTTTTCAATCTCAACCTCTCGCCATTGTCGTCGCCACGCCGGCCGCGGCTGGCGAAAGCGGTTAAAGGTTTAACTTTAGAGCGTCAAAAAAAGGGCGATGATGAAGGTCATGACTGTCCGCGGCGCAAGGTCAGCGCACAGTCACAACCTCAATCGCCCGCATCCGCGCAGCCTCAGCCGCCGGTGTTTTCCATTGGGGGTCGAACCGTCCTTGTAGGTCACATCCCAGACGTTATGATCCAGCCCCGCATATTCGCGGTAATCGAGTTTGACGCCCGCGCGCGTGAAGCGCTCGCGCCAGCCGCGCGCAATCGCGATGGGCACGGTCTGATCTTGATCGCCGTGCGTGATCTTGACGGGCAGGTTGAGCGCGTTGGCCGCGAGATCCTCGGTTCCGGCGGGCGCGCCGCCACAAACGGGCGCAATCGCCGCCCAACGGTCGGGTTGAGTCAAGCCGAGTTGCAATGCGCCGCTGCCGCCCATGGATTCGCCCGTCAGATAGATGCGATCTTCGTCTATGGGAAATCGCCGCTGCACGTCGGCGAGCATTCAGTATTGCGGCTTGGTGGCGAACTTGCCGGGGTTGCGCGGATCAAGGTACGGTTCGGTGATGACGTCCGTGCGGTAGCGCGCCACGCTCCGCGGGTCGAGCGTCACGCCCAGCCCCGGTCCGGTCGGCGCGCGCATCGCGCCGTCGGCGTATGCGAACGGCTCGGTCACCACGTCGGCGCTCTGGTTGTGATACTGGCTGTCAATCGCCAACAGTAAATTCGGCAAGGTTGAAGCCAGATGCAGATTGGCCGCCGTTGAAACGCCTAACTCGCCGCCGCAATGCAGCGTGACCGGTATGCCCGCGGCCTCGCAGACCGCCGCCGCCTTGCGCGCCTGGTGCAGCCCGCCCGCCTCGTGCGCGTCAAGCAGCACCACGTCCGCCGCCTCGTGCTGAATGATGCTCATCACGTCCTGCAGCGTGAAGGCGCTTTCATCGAGAGCGATGGGGATGTGCGTCAACCGGCGCAATTGCGCGTGGCCGCGCAGGTCTTCGAGTGGCAGCGGTTGTTCGATGTATTCGAGGTCGTAGCGTTCGAGCTTGCGCAGTTGCCTTTTGGCCGTGCCTATCGTCCAGGCTCCATTCACGTCGGCGCGGATGCGAACCTTCGGCCCGACGGCTTCGCGCACGACGCGCACCGTTTCGATGTCGCTCTCCTCGCCAATGCCGATCTTGAGCTTGATCGTATTGAAACCCTGGCCGACGTAACGAACCGCGTCTTTCACCAGGTGGTCGAGGTCGCTCGCCATCACGTAGGCGATCATCGGCACATCGCGCCGGTACGCGCCGCCCCAGAGTTGATGGAGCGGCAAGCCGGCCTTTTTGCCGACAATATCCCACAGCGCCATCTCAAATCCCGCCATCGCCGCCACCAGCGCGCGTTTGTGATGGTAATAGCCCGCGCCTTCGAGCTTGCGCAGCAGACGTTCGATGTTGAAGGCGTCTTCGCCCAAGCTGAGCGGGATGATCGTGCGCGCCAGCACCGGCTCGATGAATTCGTGCAGGCAGATCGTCTCGCCGAGGCCGATAGTTCCATCGGCGGTCTCTACCTGCGCCAGCAGCCGCGTCGTGCCGGGGCGGTTGCCCGCGCTCCAGTAATTCGTGCGGTGGAAAGGCACGAAGACTTTGTCGTACGTGACGTTGACAATCGTCGCCTCGCCCGCATCGTAATCGAGCGCGGGTTCAGCGGCCATACTTCTTTCAACCAATTGCATAATTTCTCTCAGCAAACGTGGGACAAGATGCCATCTTGTCCCACCGACTATGATCGTTTTACCGCGCGGCCTCAGCCGTCGCGTGATACGAAGTGATAAAACGTGGGAGCAGCCACGCCGCCAGCAGCCAGGCCAGCGGATGCAGGAAACTCATCGTCGTGAAGACGGCGTCGTATGAGAACTGCGTCACCGCCCAACCGACCAATCCCGCCGAGAAGGCCCCGCCGAGCGAGCCGCCCGTGCCGATTACGCCGTGTACCGAACCGACCGCTGATGAGGGGAAAATGTCTATCGGCAGCGTCACGCACATCGTGATCCAGGTGAGCGCCGCAAAACAGAAAAGGCTCGCCAACACCAGCGGCCACAGCTTGCCCGGCGCGAACGGCAAAGCCGCGCTTGCGGCCATCAGCGCCGCCGCCCCGGCCATCACCGTCAGCCGCGCCCGCACGGGCGAACTGCCGCGACGAATGAGCCGGCCCGACAGCCAGCCGCTCAACAAACAACCTGCGTCAGCCGCGATGAAGATCACCCACAGCCACTGCCCGATTTCGAGCAGCGTGAAGCCTCGTTTCTCCTGCAGGTATTTTGAAAACCAGAAGAGGTAAAAATACCAGACCGGGTCGGTCGTCATCCGCACGACCATCATCAGCCACATCGGCCCCATCTTTTTGAAGGTGAACAATTCGCGCAAGCGCGGCGCGGGCTGCGCGCTGAGCTTCGGATTCAGCACGCCCGCATTCGACAGCAATTGCCTTTCGCGCCCGCCGAGCAGCGGGTGCTCGGCAGGCCGGCGGTAAAGCGCAACCCACACCGCCGCCAGCAACAGCCCCGCCGCGCCCGTGATAACGAACGCCAGGCGCCAGCCGAAGCGCAGAGCCAGAAACGCCACGATCGGCGCGGCCAGCGCGGCCCCGAGCGTCCCGCCCATCGTGTAAACGCCGACCGCAATTCCCTTTTCGCGCGCCGGGAACCATTGCGAAATCGCCTTGGCCGAAGCCGTGTTGTTGCCCGGCTCTCCCAAACCCAGCAGTCCGCGAAAAACAACGAGCGAGAGAAAACCCGTCGCCAGCCCCGTCAGCATGTTCGCGATTGACCACCAGACCAGAAAGCCGGTTTGCGCCGCGCGCGGCCCGAAGCGGTCAACGATCCGACCGGAAAGCAAATAGGCGAACATGTAAGCGAACAGAAAAGCCTGCACGATCCGCGCGTAGGCGACGTCGTTGATCGCAAGCTCGCGCTGAATAGTCGTCGCCAGAATCGAAAGCGTCTGCCGGTCAATGTAGTTGATGACCGAAGCCGCCAGCAGCAGCGCGGCGATCAACCAGCGCAGATGCGGCAAATGAAAACGCTCCGCCCGCGCGCCGGATTCGGCGCGCAAGCCTTCTGCTGGCGTAGTGACGTTCAGCTCGTTCATCGGTTAAAATCAAACCGCAATTTGAGGAGGCAATTTATGAGCGATACTACAACCACCAACTCGCTGGTCGTCGAAACGCCGCGCGGCCCGTCCATCGCCGGCACGCGCATCACGGTCTACTCAGTGATGGACCTGATCAAGAACAACCGCAGTCGCGAATACATCGCGCGGATGATGCTCATCTCGCCGGAGCAGGTTGATGCGGTGTTTGAGTACATCGCGCAACACCGGCAGGCGGTCGAGCAGGAGTATGAACGCATCCTGCGTCGTGAAGCCGAAGCGCGCGCCGAATCGGAAAAATTCATGCGCGAACGCACGCCCGAACTCTTCGATATTTCGCCGGAAGAGTTGCGCCGCCGTTTGATCCGGAGGCTTGAAGAAAAAAAGAACGCGCTTCAGTCACAAAATGGAAATCACGATTCTCGTTGACCGCGACCTGGACGGTCATCTCGTTTACCTCAAGACCGGATTACAGGAGACCGGCTGGGATCAGTTGATCCGGGTCGAGTTCAAACGCTTGCGCGATTACGGACTGCCCGACAACTACCCCGATCAGGAAATCTGGCGCTTCGTGCAACAGCGCGGTCTGCTGCTCGTCACCAACAACCGCAACAGCGAGGATGAAACTTCCCTCGAAACGACGATGCAACGCGAGAGCACGGCGGATTCGTTGCCGATCGTGACGGTTTCCGACAAGGACGATTTGACTCAGGCTGACTATCGCCAACAGGTTGCTCAAAGCCTGGTCAGGATCATCATTGATCTCGACGACTATCGTGGCGCTCGCCGCCTGTGGGTTCCCTAAATGTCCTAAGCCAGCAGCCGCTTCGTCAGCGGATGATCGCCATGCACATCCGTCAGCCGGAAATTGCGCCCCTGAAAAAAGTAAGTCAGCCGCGTGTGATCGAGTCCCATCAGTTCCAGCAGCGTCGCGTGGAAATCGTGGACGTGGAACGGATCTTCAATCGCCTTGAAGCCGAGTTCATCCGTCGAGCCGATGACCTGCCCGCCTTTGACGCCGCCCCCGGCCAGCCACATCGTGAAGCCGTACGGGTTGTGATCGCGCCCGCTATTCGAGCCGTTGCCGCTTTGCAGATTGCCGTCGGTGACGGGCGTGCGCCCAAAATCGCCGCCCCAGACGACCAGCGTCGAATCGAGCAATCCGCGCTGTTTCAGGTCGGCGAGCAGTCCGGCGATCGGCTTGTCCACGCGGCGCGACATTCGCCGCTGCCCTTCGTCGTTGCGCTGATGCGTGTCCCAGTCGTCGTTGTCGTCCGACGTGCCGGAATAGAGCTGAATGAAGCGCACGCCCTTCTCGACCAGCCGCCGCGCGAACAAACACTTCAATCCGAAGTCGCGCGTCACCTCCTGGTCAATGCCGTAAAGCCCCTTCGTCGCTTCGGTCTCTTTTGATAGATCGGCCAGATCGGGCGCTTCGGTCTGCAAACGGAACGCGAGTTCGTACGAAGCGATTCGCGCCGACAGGTTTGAATCATCCGCGCGCGTTTCGAGGTGGCGCTGGTTGAGCCATTTCAGGCGGTCGAGCAAGTCGCGCTGCTGCGAATTCGTGATCTGTTCGGGCGGATTGATGTTGAGGAAAGGCGATCCTTGCGTCCGCATCACGGTGCCCTGATAAACGGCGGGCAGAAATCCCGAACCGTAGGCCGGCGGCCCGGCCTTGATCCCGCCGTCGAGCATCACGATGAACGCGGGCAGATTTTGATTCTCGCTGCCCAGGCCGTAAATCGTCCACGAGCCCAGGCTGGGGAATCCCAATCGCGGCGAGCCGTTGAGCATCAGGTTCATCGCCAGCGAATGCGTGAAGCCGTCGTGATAACACGAGCGGATGATCGCCAGGTCGTCCACGCGCTTCGCAACGTTGGGGAAAAGCTCCGAGACTTCGATCCCCGATTGGCCGTGTTTCCGGAACTTGAAGGGCGAACCCATGATCGGCGCTTCGTTCGCTTTGGTGAATTGCAGTTGCAGATTGGCCAGACTCGGCGGCAGCAACTGCCCGTGCAGTTTTTGCAGCGTCGGCTTCGGATCGAAAGTGTCAATGTGGCTCGCGCCGCCGTGCATGAACAGGAAGATGATGCTTTTGGCTTTGGTCGGCAAATGCGTTTTTTGAGGCGCAAGTGGATTGGCGGTCTGCTGCTCCATCGCCGCGAAGGCGTTGTCGCTCGCCATCAATTGTGACAGCGCGAGCATTCCGAAGCCGCCGCCAATGCGCTGGAGAAATTCACGACGCAAGGAGACCGCGGGAGCGAGCTGTTTACCGATTTCTTGAATGCCTTTCATTGATCTGTTCTTCCCACTGCATCCGAATCGCTCCGGTGCTACAATCGGGCATCGGAGGTGAATCATGAGTAAAGTATCAACCTATTCCAGCGGCGTTGAATCGCCGGCTGACTCGACCGCGCGCTCTCTAATTGTCGAAACCGGCCGCGGCCCGAGCGTCGCCGGCACAAGGATCACTGTCTACGCGATCATGGACTACCTCAAAGAGGACTTCATCCGGATGGTGATCAAGGAAGCCTTCCGCCTTTCCGACGAGCAATTGCAGGCGGCGCTGCAATACGTCGCGGAGCACGCGGAAGAACTCTGGCGCGATTACGAGCGCCTGCGCCGGAGCGAAGACCCGGACACCTATTTTCACGACCTCTATCAGGCCAGCCTGCCCGTCGCGCTCGGCCCGCCGCCCGGTGAAAGAGCGAAGCTGATGCGCGAAGACCTGCTGCGCTGGCGCCAGGAAGCGAGCGAAAACAGCGCCGCGACCACCGGCTCGTTGATTGTCGAAACCGACCGCGGCCCCAGCCTCGCCGGAACCGGAATCACCGTCCACGCGATCATGGACTACCTCAAGGAGGAGTTTCTGCACGTCTTCATCCGGCAAATCATGCCCATCCTCTCCGCGGAGCAATTGCAGGCGGCGCTGCAATACATCGAGGAGCACAGGGAAAGAGTCTGGCGCGAATACGACGAGATCGTGCGCCGCTCCGAAGAGGAGCGCGCGTACTACGAGAAGAACTACCCACCACGATCACCCTACCCTCCCGACCTGTCGCCCAAAGAAAGGCGGGAACTGATCCGTCAGAAACTCATTCACCTGAAACAGGAGTCACTCTCAGAAAATGGAAACAACGATTCTGCTTGATCGCCACCTTGAGGGTTACGACGAATTTCTTCAGGTGGGCTTGCGGGAAATCGGTTGGGATGATCTCCTGACTATCAAATATGCGTGGTTGCGCGATTTTGGCCTGCCTGACAACTATCCCGATCAGGACATCTGGCGCTTTGTGCAACAACGCGGCTTTCTTCTCGTCACCAGCAACCGCAACAACAAGGACGAGACTTCTCTCACTGCAACCATTCAACGGGAAAACACGCCGGATTCCTTGCCGGTCGTTACCATTCCGCAGGCCGGACGTCTGGCTGAGCCAGACTACCGCCAACGAGTCGTTGAGAAGTTGGTAGAAATCATCATCACTTCCGAAAACTACCGTGGCACGGGCAGAATCTTCATTTCCTGATTTCAAACATCTCCGGTCAATCCACAAACACAAACTCATTCAGGTTATAGAGCAACAGGCAGAACCTAGCGAGCGCCGCGTCGCTCCCGTCCGCCAGCATCTCCATCGCTTTCGCCTTCTCCTCACTCGAAGGCGTGCGTCCCAGCGCAAGCCGCCATCCGGTTTCAACGCGCGTCGCCGCATCGCCTCCGCACTCGCGCTTCAACCGCGCGGCGAAGACCTCGGCCTGCCGATACATAAAATCGTTGTTGAGCAATGCCAGAGCCTGTGGCGCGACGTTGGTCACGTCGCGGCGGGGGCAACTGAAGGAATTATCCGGCGCGTCGAAAATCTCGAAGAATGGAAAACGAAAACCGCGCTTGACGTATAGGTAAACGCTGCGCCGGTTCCATTCCGTCGGATCAATCGAAGGGTTCCACTGGTAAAGATTCTTCACGCCGTCCATCTCGTCCTTGCTCAATTCGACGACCACCGGCGCGCCGTACATCTTCGGGTTCAGATTGCCCGCGACGGCGAGCGTCGCATCGCGCACGGCTTCGGCTTCCAGGCGTCGGCGGTTCATACGCCAGAGGTAGCGGTTCTCGCCGTCAATCCGCGCGTTCGCTTCGTCGTGCTGATTCGACATCCGGTACGCGCTTGAGAGCATTATCAAACGGTGCATCCGCTTGACGCTCCATTTTTGCGCGACGAATTCAGTTGCCAGCCAATCCAGCAATTCGGGATGCGACGGCGCTTCGCCCTGACGGCCAAAATCGTTCGGCGTGCGCACCAATCCCCAGCCGAAATGCCCCTGCCAGATGCGGTTGACCATCACCCGCGCGGTCAACGGATGGTCGGGCTGGGTGAGCCATTGCGCGAGTTCCTTGCGACGATGCGTTGGCGCGCGCCGGTCAGCCGGGTCTTCCAAATCCTTGCTCCCGCCGAGTGCAGAAGGGAAGCCGGGGTTAACCTTCTGGCCGAGATTTTTGTAATCGCCGCGCGCTTCGATCTTCACGTCGCGGATTCTTTCGGCCTGGGCGAGCACGGTGGCCTTCGCATAAAACACCGGCGCTTCCATCAGCCGCTGGACGAGCAGCGATTCCAGCCGCGCCTTCTCGCGCTTCTCTTCATCGGTTAGTTCGAGCTTCTCTTTTTTCGGCCTGCCCGTGGCTTTGATCGCCGCGTCGTATTGCGCGGCCAGTTCTTTCTCGCGCGGGCCGCGGAATTCAGGTGCGACGCGGCGCGCGGCGACGACTTCGGCGGGCAGTTGCGCTTCCTGGCGGCGCAGGTGAAAAGTGTTTTCAAGCTTGCCCAGCGCGGATTTGATCTCTTCGACCGAGACCCATTTCGACGTGGCCTTCTGATAATCGAAGACGCGCATCACGTCCACCAGCGGAATCTCGCGCTCTTCGCTCGCGGCGAAGACGGCCTGCAGGCGGAAGTAATCGCGCTGCGGGATCGGATCGAACTTGTGATCGTGGCAGCGCGCACAACCCATCGTCAATCCCATAAACGCCGCGCCCGTCACATCCGCCGCATCCGCCAGCCACTCGGACCTGAGCAGGTCGGGGTTCAACCCCGACACCGGCATCAACGTGCCGATGGCGTACATCCCCGTGCCGATGCGGCGTTCGAGATCAATCTGCTTTTGCTTCGGCACTTCATAGCTGCCTTCCAGGTCCAGATCGTTCGGCCAGATTTCGTCCGCCGCGATTTGCTCCTGCACGAATTGATCGTAAGGCTTGTCGTCGTTGAAGGATTTGATAACCCAGTCGCGGTAGCGCCAGGCGTTCGGAAAATAAAGGTCGTGCTCGAAGCCGCCCGTGTCGGCGTAACGCACCAGGTCCAGCCAGTAACGCCCCCAACGTTCGCCGTAGCGCGTACTGGCGAGCAGTTTGTCAATCAACTTTTCGTAAGCGTCAGGCGCGTTGTCGGCGAGAAAGGAATTGACCTGCTCCGGCGTCGGCGGAAGCCCCGTCAAATCGAAGTAGACGCGGCGCGCGAGAGTCAATTTGTCGGCGGGCGGAGCGGGCTTGAGGCTTTTCTCTTCCAGCTTCTGGAGAACGAATGCATCAATCGAATTGCGAACCCAAGCAGAGTTTTTCACTGCGGGAATCGCGTGTCTGACGGGTTTGCGGAACGACCACCACGAAGGCTCAGACGAAGCCGCGACGGATTCTGGCCGCTTCGCTCCGGCGTCAATCCACTCGCGCAGGATTTTGATCTCGTCCGCCGCGAGCGATTTCTTCCCTGGCGGCATCTTCATCAATCCGTCTATGCCGGCGATGGCTTTGATGAGCAGACTATCTGCGCTCTTTCCAGGAATGATCGCGGCGCCGCGCTCCCCGCCTTTGAGGGCGGCTTCCCTGCTGCGTAAATCCAGGTTCGCCATCCGGCTCTCGCCGTGACAGCCCAGGCAGTTCTTTTCGAGGATGGCGACGGCGGATTGAGCGAGAGAATCTTGCGCGGATGAGCCGGACGGCCAGGCGATCAGCCTCGCGCAAAAAATCAGAAATAAGACGCAGACGCCGAGCGATGCTCTTCTTCTCGCCATCTCACTCCCCCGTCTGACCGGCGCCAATGTGTAAGCGCCGCCGGATGATTGTCCCGTGAACCACGAAGCGGCAAAAGGAACATTGCCGCGTTTACGTTCGCCAGAATCGGCGAATTGGCCAGACGTTAAACCTTTAACTAAATCTTTGTCAAGAGACCGGGAGTGATTCCCGAAAAAAGTCTGATCCGTTGAAATTCATGCGGATTCGCGGGTGACAAGGTGTGAAGAGAGCAAAATCTTCCGCGGCTCGATGTTCGGCTGGTTCAAACTCTTCACCAGAAGTTCCGCGGCCCGCCGCCCGATCTCGAAGAGCGGCAATTTGACGGTGGTTAGCGTGGGTGTGAGCAGCGCGGCGAAGTTCACGTCGCCGCGCCCGACGACGGCGAGGTCTTCGGGAATTTTCAACTTCTCTTCCTTCGCCACGCCGTAAATGTCCGGAACCATCTGATCGCCGGTGCAGAAAATGGAGGTCGGGCGGTCTTTCAATTTCAGAAAGCGGCGCATGACCTTCCGCACCGTTTCCGAATCGTACTCGCCGTAAGCGACAAATCGGTCCGGCAGGGCGACGTGATGCGCAGTGAGCGCGCGCCTGAAGCCCGCGAGCATTGGCGGTGAAGCGGGCGATGCTTCGGCGCCGCCGACGAAGGCAATCTTCTGATGACCGCGCCGGCACAGGTATTCGCCCACGTCGTAACCGATTTGCTCGTAATCCATCCCGACGTAATTGATCTCGCCGCCGCAATAGCTGTTGATCATCACGAAAGGGACGCGCGCCGAATCAAGCTCGCGGATCGTCCCCTGGATGTCTGATTTCGTGCAGAGCCGGGTGTTGATGACGATCATCCCGTCGGCGCATTTGCTCTGGACGATCTGGCTGTGAGTGATCTTGCCGCGTTTGCTGTCATGCGAGTAGATCATCAGGTGGTAGTGGTTTTCGACCAGACAGGTCTGAATGCCCGACAGGAATTCGGTGATGAACGGGTTGAAGAAGATCGCGTCGCGCATCGGCACGATCAACCCGACGATGCCGGTGCCGTGATTGCTCAACCCCCTGGCCAGCAGGTTGGGTTTGTAGCCAATCCGGTTGGCGATGCGGATGATCTCCTCGCGCCTGGCCTTGCCCACGCGTGGCGTTTCAGGATCGTTCAACACGAGTGAAACTGAAGCGATGGAGACTCCGGCAGCTTCAGCCACGTCGAAAATAGTTGGCACAACTAACTCCTCCACTGTCGCGATCATTTGAAGTCATCTGGAAATTAGCCGAACCGATGCCGGCAAATCAAGAGACAGCCACTCTCATGTCAGGCGAAATTCACCACCCGGCATTCATTTCGTCAGCCGCGCGTCTTTCCACCTCCAGTCCTGCGCGGCTTCCAGGAATGCCTTGACCGGTTGTGAAAGATAGGCTGGTTTCCTCGTCACCAGTACGAGCCTGCCCAAAAGCGGCGGCTCTTTCAATCGCGCCGGCTGAAGCGTCCGCTCGCGGACTTCCGAAGCGATTGTCCAGAACGGGAGCATCGAAACGCCCAGCTTCGATTTGATCATGGCTTTGATCGCCTCGGCGTTATCCAGCCGCATCATCACGCGGGGATGGAACTGATGGCTGGCGAAATAGCGGTCAATCAGGTTTTCCATCACGGAGCCTTTGCGATACAGGACGAAGGGGAAGTCTCGCGCCGCCGACAGGCTGCAGCGGCCCGGCAACTGCCCCGGCGATCCGACCAGCACGAACTCGAAATCCCAGGCGACCTTCACATCAAAATCAGCCTTCTCCGACAGTTCAGACGACACGATAAACGCCAGATCGAGCGCGCCCTTGCCCAGGTCGTCGAGCAACTGCGGCGTGTGCCCGGTCTCGACGAAAATCTCCACGGCCGGGAACCTCTGCTGGTACTCTTCGAGCAAAACCGGCAGCAAATAGCTGCTGAAGGTCGGGCCGGAGCCGATGCGGACGATCCCGCGTTTGAAGCCTTTCAACTCCTCAAGCTCCTCTACCGCCGCGTCGTATTCCAGGAGGATGTTTCGGATGTGCGGCAGCAGGACGTGAGCGGCCTGTGTCAATCGCAGGTTGCGCCCGGCGCGCTCGTAAAGCCGCACGCCGAGTTCGTCCTCGAGCAGCTTGAGGTGTTTGTGGATCGCCGGCGAGGTCAGGTTCAACTTGCCGGCGGTCTTGACGATGCTGCCCAGGTCGGCGAGCAGCAGCAGGCTCCGCAGTTCGCGTATTTCCATATTGTCTCCTGACCCGGGGGCGCACGCGGCCCGCGTGCTGGGCTTGCGCAGAAGACTTACTCCGGGGAAACAGTCTCCTCGTAAGCCCAGCACGCGGGCCGCGTGCGCCCCCAGGGCGGTCGGGCCACCGACACAATCTTAACCAATAGTGAATTTATCTTCAAAATATTTCAATTGTCTTTTCGCGCCGGATCGTTATCATCACACTGCCCGCAGCGCCGGCATTTAATTCTGACAGACAGTTCCGAACGAGACACGGACGTGGGCGGCTTTGCTGGTTACATTTCATTTCTAACAACTCAAACACCAGTCCGGAGGCTACGTATGAAAAGAGAAATTTCTCTTTACCAGGCCGCGTTGCGCGTCAGCCTGTTCGCAGGGCTTTTTTTCACGCTCTCCCTCGCCGCCCTGGCGCAGACGGCGCAAATCACCGGCAGAATCAGCGACGCCAATCAGGCCACCGTGCCAGGCGCGACGTTGACAATCACCAATCTCGACACGGGGATCGAGCGAACCATCACGTCGAACGACGAAGGCTATTTCACCGTGCCGTCGCTGCCGCGCGGCAATTACAAAATCGCGGCCAGCAAAACCGGTTTCAAGGCGGTGGCGCGCACGGGCGTCAACCTGGATGAAGGCCAGGTGCTACGGCTCGATCTGACATTGGAAGCCGGCGAAGTCCGCGAGGCCGTGGAGATAACCGGCGCCGCGCCGCTCCTCGAAGCCGCTACGTCAACTTTGAGCACGGTCATTCCGAATCAGAAGATCACGCAATTGCCGCTGCTCAACCGCAACATCATCACCCTGGCCGCGCTCTCGCCGGCGGTGCGGACGGTGGGCGCATTCGGCGGACTGCCGGTGTCGAGCTTCGATGGCGCGCGCATCTCGATCAGCGGCGGGCCTCCTTCCTCAAACAATCTGATGGTGGATGGTGTCTCGGCGGAAAACACCACTTCGGGCGGGCTGAACATCTTTCTTTCCGTGGACGCAACGGAAGAGTTTCGCATCGTCACGCGCAATCCATCGGCGGAATACGGGCGCACGGGCGGCGGCGTCATTAACATTGTGTCGAAATCCGGCACGAACGAGTTTCACGGCTCGCTTTACGAATTTCATCGCAACCGCGCGCTGAACGCGGCGGATTTCTTTTTCAACCGCAACCGGCGGCCTGACGCGAACGGCAACCTGCCCAAGAAACCGCAGTTCACACTCAACCAATGGGGCGGCACGCTGGGCGGTCCGCTCGTCATCCCGAAGCTTTACGACGGCCACAAGCGGACGTTCTTCTTTTTCAACTACGAAGGCTTCGAACTGCGCGAGACGCAGACCGCCACGCGCACCGTACCGACCGACCTGCAGCGGCAGGGGGATTTTCGCGGCCTGCTCGATGCGCAAGGGCGGCAGGTGATGATTTATGATCCGGCCACAACGCGGCCCGGCGCGACCGCCGGAACGTTCGTCCGCGACGTGATTTCGTGCAACGGCGTGCAGAACGTGATCTGCGCCAACCGCATCTCACCTGTCGCCAAAGCCGTGCTCGATTTTTATCCCAAAGCCAACCTGCCGGGCGTCGCCGGGACGGGCGCGAACAATTTCTTCGGTTTGGCCAGCGTGCCGCAGAACAAGCGGATTTACGGCATCAAGCTCGACCACAACTTCACGCCGGCGCGGCGACTGTCGGGTCGTTACACCTGGGACAGAACCTTCCGAGGTGATTCGAACTTTTACGGCAACTCAACAACACCCAGAATCAGCGCAGCGCGGTCTTCGGTTTCAACCGCGGCTTCACGCAGGGGCCGAGTCCGAACGCGACGGGAACCAACGTCGGCTACGGCGTCGCCAGCTTCCTGCTCGGCGCGGTGGCCAGCGGCGAAATCCTGCGCAGCGCCACCAGCACCTACACCGTCAAACACCTGGGCGTTTATTTGCAGGACGATTACAAGCTGACGCCGAAGCTGACGCTCAATCTGGGGCTCCGTTACGAGTTCGAGGGAGGGCTGACTGACCGCTTTGACGCGATCACAAACTTTGATCCATTCCTGAAGACGCAGGTCGGCAGCGTGCCGGTAACGGGCGGCCTGATCTTTCCAGGCGCGAACGGATTGGATCGCGGCCATCGCGATTACCTGCCCTTTTCCGTGCGGCAGGCCAACACCGTCACGCAATTACAACAATCGGTTCCCAACCCGTTCTTCGGCGCGATCAAAGTCGGAGGATTGAGCAACGCCAATGTCCAGCGGCAAACGCTGCTCGACACCTATCCGTATTATGTGGGCGCGTCGGGCCTGGATTCGTGGGCGTCTTCGAGCTATCACGCGATGACGTTGAAAGTGGAGCGCCGCTTCACGACGGGCTTTTCGCTGCTTGCCGCTTACACTTGGTCGAAGGCGATTGACGACAACGTCGGCAACGGCCTGAACGCCTTCGTGGACGGAGGCAACGACGGAGTGCAGGATTGGGACAACCTGCGCGCCGAACGCGCGGTGTCATCGAACAACCTGCCGCATCGGTTGGTCCTGACATCGCTCTATGATTTGCCCTTCGGCAAATCCGGCCCCGGCTTCGTGCGCGCCGTCATCGGCGGCTGGCAGATCAACGGCATTCTCACCTTGCAAAGTGGCACGGCCATCGGCGTGACGACCGGCGCGGGCAATCCGCTGTTCGCGGGCAGCCGCCCGAACCTGATCGGTGATCCGAATCCGGGCGACGCGCGGACGATTGACAACTGGCTCAACCGCGCCGCATTCGCCGTCGCGGCGGAGCGCACTCCGGGAACCGCGCCGCGCAACCTGCCGAACTATCAAACCGACGGCCTGGCCACGCTCGATTTCGCGCTGCACAAAAACTTCGCGATCTACGAGAAGCTGAAGCTGCAATTCCGCGCCGAGGCGTTCAACCTCACGAACACGCCGACCTTCGGTAATCCCGGCACGGGCTTCGGGGCGGGCAATTTCGGCGTCATCACCAACACGGTCACCTTGCCACGTCAGGTGCAGCTTGGCTTGAAGTTGTTGTTCTGACAATGAAGTTCTTCTGTATATTTCTCTCCCACATTTTTCTGTCTGATCGCGACTAGACAGAAAAATGTGGGAGAGAAAAATAGACCAATACCCTCAGAGCGAACAATGAAACGAAGCATCATAGTTTTGGGATTTGGTATCGCGTTGACCGTACTGATCTCAATTACGCAGCCAGCCACGAGCGAATCAGTTGCGCGAAATGCTCAGCGGGCCGCGGGTTAGAGTTCCGTCATCACCAAAACTCCCGGACTCGTGGCTTTCTGGACCTTCGGCGAAGAGGCGGGCAAGCCGCGCGTATCGTCCGGTACGAAACAAAAACATGCCTTGCAGGAAGTCGGCGGGCCGATTGCGCGCGTCGCCGGTGGGCCATTCTCCGGTTACGGGGCGGAGTTGAACGGGCAGCAATACTTTCGCATCCCGTACGCTGAAACCGGCGACCTGAACATCAGCGGAAAAGACGCCCAGGTGAGCATGTTCGCCGTCGTGCGCATCATTGACTTGAAACAAAGCCGCACCATCGCCGGCATGTGGAGCGAAGGCAAAGGCGCGAACGACGACACGGGCACGCGGCAATACGCGATGCTGATGAACATGCCGACCTACGGCGGCCCGTTGCAACTTGTGCCGCACATCTCCAGCGAAGGCGGCGTCACGCGCCGCGCCGACGGCGGCGCGTTTCCCTGGTGCGCGGATTACGCGGCGTCCGTCTCGAAAGTGCCGGAAGAGGAATGGTGTACGCTCGCCTTCACCTACGACGGCAAATACATTCGCGCTTATGTGAATGGCGTGATGGAACCGCGCGCGCTCGATCCGGTCAAAGACAAACGCAACGATCCGTACTTCACCAGCGAAGGTCCGGGCGGCAAGGATCGCGGGATGAATCCGTATTACCACGGGCGCGGCATCTTTCGTTACGACCCGAAACTGCACGCGGCGACGAAGCCGGGCGGCGGCGCGGATTTCACCGTCGGCGCGCGTTACGCCGTCGGTTCGATGTTGCGCGAAGCCACCAAAGGGCGTTTCGGCGGCTTGGCCGTTTTCAACCGCGCTTTGACCGACGCTGAAATGAAGCGATTGCACGATGCCGCCAACGTCGCGGCGCTTAACCGTGCGGAGCGCCCGCATCCTGCGGGCTAGGGATCGCGCGCATCTTGCGCGCCCGTCACGCACATACTCGCCACGGGCCTGCGAGACGCAGGCGATCCCTAGCCCGCAGGATGCGGGCGCTCCGCACGCGGAATGCACATCATCTTCGTGACTGAACAAAAACCATCAAGTTCATACCGCTGGGTCGTCATCGCCCTGTTCTGGTTCGCTTATTTTCTGAACCAGGCGGATCGGCAAGTCCTGTTCTCGGTCTTTCCATTAATTCAAAACGAACTCGGGCTAGACAACACGAAGCTGGGGTTGATGGGATCGGTCTTCTTCTGGGTCTACGCGGTAATGGTTCCGATTGCCGGCAGCCTGGGCGACACGTTCAGCCGCAAAAAGATCATCGTCTTCGCGCTGCTGGTGTGGAGCGCCTCGACTTTCGGCTCCGGGCTGGTCGCCGGGTTCGCGATGCTGGTGGTGATGCGCGCGGTGACGGGTTTCGGCGAAGCGTTTTATTACCCGTCGGCGACTTCGATCATCACCGATTACCACGATCAGCGGACGCGGGCGACGGCGATGTCGGTACATCAAACCGCCGTTTACGTCGGCATCGTGGCGAGCGGCGCAATCGCCGGATGGATCGGACAGCGCTTCGGTTGGCGACCGGCGTTTATGGTTTTCGGCGGCGTGGGCTTGGCGTTCGCGGTTTTCCTATACGGTTCGTTGCGCGACCCGCAGCGCGGGCAGGCTGATTTTGCGGAAGCCAACGAAGCAGCTTCGCTCAGCTTGATGGAACGGGTGATTGAAAGTTTCCGCCGCCCGACGGCGGTCCTGCTGGCGCTGGCGTTTCTGGGGATGAACTTCGTCAACGCGGCTTTTCAAACGTGGACGCCGACGCTGCTCTATCAAAAGTTTCATTTCACGCTGGCCGAAGCGGGCTTCCACGCGACGTTTTATCACTACCTGGGAGCGTTCATCGGAGTGATGGCCGGCGGCAGGATGGCGGATTATTACGCCGCGCGGTCGCATCTAGCCCGCCCGTTGATTCAAGCGGCGGGACTTTTGCTGGGCGCGCCGGTCATCTGGTTTTTGTACAGTTCGGATTCGCGTTCGTTGGTTTTTGTCGCGCTCGGCCTGTTCGGGTTCTTTCGCGGCCTGTACGACTCGAACCTGTTTGCGTCGCTTTACGAAGTCGTGCGGCCCGAAGCGCGCGCGACCGCGACGGGCCTGATGTTGTGCGTGGCGTTCTTGGGCGGAGGGTCATCATCGTTAATCGTCGGCTGGCTGAGTCAGAAAACCAGCTTGAGCCAGGCGCTCGCCGCTTCTTCGCTGGCGTATCTGTTCGCCGCGGGCATGATCCTGCTCGCCTGCCGCGTGTGGTTTCAGCGTGACGCGGCGGCAATGCGGGCGGCGGCGTTCGGGGTGACCAGAGAGCAGGGAGCAGTTTTGTAATCACCGCCTGATTTCAGGGGCGCGATTTCCGGCTGACCGACGTCCACGATAACGTGGTCAAACAAGTACTGGCGTGAGGTAAGGAAGAGCATTTTCCATTTTCCATTTTATATTTGTCATTTGTCATTGCCAGAGGCCGACCCAAATCAATGTCCAGTAAACATTGAGCAGTTTCCGGGCAATGACAAATGGAAAATCTCAAATGAACAATGAAAAATGAATCTCTTCATCCAATTCGTGACCTGTTGAGAATGATTGACGATGAAGATCACTGATCTAAAAGCCCGCACCGTGCTCGTCCCGCTCGAAGCGCCGCTACGCCATTCGACAGGCGTGCATCCGGGCCGCTTCATTCGCACGATTATCGAAGTCTTCACCGACGAAGGCATCGTCGGTCTTGGCGAAGTCGGCGGCGGCGATCAACGCGGCGCGCTGATGAAGCTCAAGTCTCGCATCGTCGGCGAAGACCCGTTCAACCTCGAACGCATCAAGCAAAAGACGCTGCGGCAGATTTACTACCTGTCGAATTCGCGGCTGTACGCCGCAATTGAAAACGCCTGCCTGGATATTCAGGGCAAGGCCGCGAATCGTCCGGTGTGTGACCTGCTCGGCGGACGGTTGCGCGACAAGGTTCCGTTCAGCGCCTATCTGTTTTTTCGGTATCGAGAAGGTGATGCCGGCGGCGAGACCTCGCCCGCTGAGATGGTCGCGCACACCAAACAACTGGTCGCGGATTACGGCTTTCGTTCGCTAAAGCTGAAAGGCGGCGTGCTACCGCCGCGCGATGAAATCAAAGTGATGTACGCCTTGCGCGAGGCGCTCGGTCCCGAGTTCGGTTTGCGTATTGATCCCAACGCCATCTGGTCGCGCGGCACGGCCATTCAAGCGGCAAAGGAATTGGAACCGCTGCGGCTGGAATACCTGGAAGACCCGACGTGGGGATTGGAAGGCATGGCGCGCGTCAAGGAACGCACGAGCATCCCGCTGGCCACGAATATGTGCGTCGTCAATTTCGAGCACGTAGCCGCCGCCGCCGCGATGAATTCGGTGGACGTGATTCTGAGCGACATTCATTACTGGGAAGGCTGTCGCGGCGTGAAGGCGCTGGGCGTGTTGTGCGAATGCTTCCGCTGGGGATTGTCCATGCATTCGGGCAGCGAACTGGGCGTGACGCTGGCGGCGATGATCCACACGGCGGCGACGATGCCGAACATGACTTATGACGGCGACGCGCATTACCACCACCTGCTGGATGACGTGATTGTCGGCGGTAAGATGAAATATGAAGACGGCTGCATCAGCGTGCCAACAGGGCCGGGGTTGGGCGTTGAACTCGACGAAGACCGGATGGGGCGTTATATCGAACTCTTCGAGAAAGAGGGCGACTATTACGCGCGCTTTCACGAAGACACGCGGCGGCCGGATTGGTTCCCGATCAATCCTCAGTGGTAACCGTTCGTAGTACCGCCTTCAGGCGGAATGTCTCGAATCCAAGCCCTTCCGCCTGAAGGCGGTACTACGAACTTCGATGAGCTATGAGACTGCAAGACAAAGTTGCCATCGTCACCGGCGCGGCGCGCGGCATCGGCAAAGCCATTGCGCAAGGCTTCGCGCGGGAAGGCGCGCGCGTGATCGTCGCGGACATCCTCGGCGAACAAGCCGAACAGACCGCGGCGGAGATGCGCGCGGCGGGCGGCGCGGCAATCGCCGCCGCGGTTGATCTGGCGGATCTCGCAATCCACGAAAGCCTCGTCAATACGGCGTGCGAGCAATTCGGACGGCTCGACATTCTGGTCAACAACGCGGCGATTGAACCACGCGCGGCGTTTCTGAACGCGACGCCGGAAGAGTGGGAGCAAACGCTTAACGTCAATTTGCGCGCGCCCTATTTTCTTTCGCAACGCGCCGCGCACGCGATGTTGCGAACCGGCGGCGGCAGGGTCATCAACCTGGCCAGCACGCATGAAATCAGGCCGTTGCGCAACATTTCGATGTATTCCATCAGCAAAGGCGGTCTGATGATGCTGACCAAATCGCTCGCGCTCGAACTGGCGGAACATCGCATCAACGTCAATGCGATTGCGCCCGGCGCAATTCTGACCGAACTCAACCGCGCGGTGCTGGAAGACGATGCGTATCGGGACAAAGCGACGGCGAAGATTCCGCAAGGGCGCATCGGCGCAACATCCGACCTGATTGGCGCGGCGATTTTTCTCGCTTCCGATGAAGCGGATTACGTGACGGGAACGACGATCTACGTGGACGGCGGCCTCTTGCTGCAATGACGCCGCTGCAATAATTCCGACTGGCTTTTTCCTAATGGAGGTTTGAAATGATTGACACGATTGAGATGAAAACTTCGACGGCCAAAACGGCGGCGGCGGAGATGGAAGACATCTGTCGCCGTTACCAGCGGCTTTATTCCGGCGTGATCTTCGATTACCTGGAACACACCGGATTGCCGCATCAGTTGATCTCTTCGCAAATCATGCCGCTGACGCTGGAGATGAAACTCGCGGGGCCGGCCTTCACGGTCAAGGGCGGAGTCAGCACGGTCAAGGATGAAACCGTCCGCTACAAGCGGTTGCAGATGATCACCCAGATGAGCCATCCCTGCGTCGAAGTGCGCGATCACGGCACGCCGTTCCCGGTAGCCTTGTACGGCGAACTGAGCGCGACTTCGGCCAAGGCGCACGGCGCGGTCGGCGCGCTGATTGACAACGCGACGCGCGACAGCGGCTTTCTGATTCAGATGGGCTTTCCGGTCTTCGCGCGCGGGCGCAATCCGATCGAGGCTTTCGGCCGCTGGGCGATGGTGGATTATCAGGTTCCGATCTACATCTCCGGCGAGTTGTGCGACGTGGTGCGCGTTCATCCGGGCGATTTCATCTTCGGCGATCTGGACGGCGTGCTGGTGATTCCGAAAGAGAAGATGATGGAAGTGCTGGAAGAATGCGAACGCATCGTCGGCATCGAAGACACCGCGCGCGGCGAGTTCGCGCGGGGCGATAATCCGGTGGAAGTTTTTGAACGGCACAAACGCTTATGAAGATCATTGTGGAAGATTTGGATTTCCCTGAAGGACCTTGCTTCGATCCGGCGGGCGAACTGTGGTTCGTCGAATTGAAAGGCGGCAATCTTGTGCGCTGGCGCGAGAGCGGGCTGGAACGCTTCGCGACGGGCGGCGACCCGAACGGAATGACTTTTGATCATCGCGGCGTGGCTTGGTTTTGCGACGCCGGGCAATGCGCCGTCCGCACGTTCGAGCCGGCGACAGGAGAGTTCAAAACCGTTGCTGATCGGATTGACGGCGCGCCGCTCTTCAAACCGAACGATCTGGCTTTCGACGCCGCGGGCAATCTCGTCTTCACCTGCCCCGGCGATTCGCGGACGGAGCCGACCGGCTACGTTTGCTGTCTGAAGCCCGACGGCGCGCTGATGAAAGTCGCGACGGGAAAATATTTCCCGAACGGACTGGCGTTCACGGCAGACGGCAAAGAGTTGGTCATTGCGGAAACCTATCGCCATCGGTTGTGGAGAGGCAGTTGGGACGCAGCGACCGCGCGTTGGATTGACGCGCAGCCGTGGGCCGATGTAGGCGCGCCGCCCGGCCCCGACGGCATGGCCTTCGGCGCTGACGGATTGCTTTACGTCGCGGTCTATCGCCACGGGCAGATCAAGGTCATAAACACGGCGGGCGAGATCGCGCGGACGATTGATCTGCCCGGAAAGAATCCGACGAACGTCGCCTTCGACTCTTCCGGGAAATTGGGAATGGTCGTGACCGAAGCCGAGCGGGGGTTGTTGTTGAGTTTCCCCGACTCGGAATCGGGCGCGCGATTGTTCGACGGCCGCCCGCTTATTTGAAAATCAGCTTGCCAAACCGTTCAGGGTTGTGCGGGTTCGGTCGTTTCAAACCCGAAGGACCCCACATGCTCAACCGCCGGTGCGGCTCCGTCCCATCCCAGCGATTGATTTGCACACGCCACCGTGCGCCGTCGGCCGGAGGCAGTTGTACGGCAAGTTTGCTCAAGGATTGCCAGGGGATGGCAAGTTCCAGCGACCAGCCCTGGTCTTTGTCTTCGCTTTGATTGAGCGTGCCGCGCAGATGCGTTTTACAGCGGTTTTCAGTTGTGTGCGACTTGCGCCGGGTCAGTACCGCGAGCGGTAGCGAGCGTGGCTTCCTCATTTGGTCCATTGATGGAGCCACGCTCGCTACCGCTCGCGGTACTGACCCGGCGCAGCCGCTCATTGCCAATGAGTCGCACGCAT
>Ga0187892_10002579_pt1 | contig 35630 bp, 36 predicted proteins | sample MA1701073metaG_FD_139345 | JGI IMG/M metagenome (GOLD analysis project Ga0187892, IMG submission 139345) | Bio-ooze microbial communities from a basaltic lava cave in the Kipuka Kanohina Cave System on the Island of Hawaii, USA - MA170107-3 metaG ... | reverse complement strand
GTCGGCATCGGGACGACGGCTCCTGTTACCGAACTTGAGATCAATACTGAGACAACGCGAGGGGCACTTCGTATCGTCAATACGGACCCGACAGGAAACGCAAATCGGATGGCTGCAATCGATCTTGAAACAACGCGAGGTACCGCAAAGAGATGGCGTATTCATACCGGCGGACTCGACGACGGAATTAGTTTCGAACACTCTGGTCTCGTCTTTCACCACCTACGATCCCCTGCACCCGGTCTTGATGTTATGGTGCTTAGCACACAGGGCAACGTCGGAATCGGGACGGGTGACCCTGATGAGAGATTGCATGTGTGTGGCAACATCCGCGCGTCGGGTACGATCACACCTATGGGTGGTTGCGACGTGGCCGAGGCGTTTGAGCTTTCGGAGCGGGAGACGATCGAGCCGGGGATGGTGATGGTGCTCGATCCCGATCGGCCGGGTCATTTGCGGATCAGCACGAAAGCGTACGACACCAAAGTCGCGGGCATCGTCTCCGGGGCCAAGGGAACGAGGCCGGGTCTGTTGCTGGGTGGAAGCGAGCCGCGAACTTCAGTTCGCGCGGACGTTCCTGCGAAGAGAACGAGCGACAGCAATTGTACCTCCGCGCGAACTGAAGTCGGCGGCTCGCTGAACGGTTCCGCCGATCTGCCGATCGCCCTTTCAGGACGGGTGTATTGCCTCGTCGATGCCACCCAGCGCGCCGTCAAGGTCGGCGACTTGCTGACCACCTCCGACACGCCTGGATACGCGATGAAAGTCACCAACTTCCGCAAATCCCAAGGGGCCGTGCTGGGCAAGGCCATGGAGGCGTTGTCGAAAGGCGAAAAGGGGTTGATCCTTGTTTTGGTCGGGCTGCAATAGGAGGGGCCATGATGCGATTTGAAATCTCGGATTTGAGATCGTCCGGGCATTGGCGTTGTTCAAGTCGTGAGGATTTCAAAGCCTGGGAAGATTGCGAAATCGCGCGGGTTGGAAGTCATCAGTCGCCGGACGCCAGCGGACCATAGGGTGGCGGCGAGGTGAGTATCGAGCAAGCGCTTGCGGCCCAATTGATGTTGAGCGAGCCAGTCGAGAAATAAGGCCGTGGATTCGGGAGTAGGAAAGACGTGCCGGACCTCCGCGGCGTTCCACCAGAAGCGCGCCCTGTCGAGAGCCTGTGGCATCGAAAGCGGCCGCTGGAACCGCCGCGGGTCGGTGACGATATGAAGAAACTCCGTCAACACCTGGGGCGCGAGCGCCAATTCCTGGCGGCCGTCCATAATCTCTCGCCGGAGCAACTCGTGGGTGCGGCGGTGCTCGGGCGACTCCGGGATTTCCAAGTGCACGAGAACTGTTGTGTCGATTCCGATCATCGAGCGAGCATATCTTCCAACAAATCGTCGTCCGGCGCAAAGATCGGGCGCAGAAGAGCGCCCACGGAGATCGGCCGGAGGTCTCTAAGGGAAGGCTTGGGCGTTAAGGGCGAAAGACGCGCTACGGGTTCGTCATCGCGAGTGATGATGATTTCACCCGTGTCCGGCAGGGCGGTCACGATCTCCTCAAGTTTGGTTTTCGCTTCGTGAAGTTGCACGGTTTTCATATGGAAATCATATCACCAAAAGAGCCAGACTTCAATGTATTTCCTACGATCCAGACCGATCATGATCGCAGCAATTTCGTCGAGCAGATCGTCGTCTCGCTCCAACGGACGAAGCGGCTCGCCGAGGGATACCGGCTTCAGATCGCGCAGCGATGGTCGGGCATCGGCACGGGTCAGACGGGCGACCGGGCGCTCGTCGCGCGTGATAACGACATCGCCGCGGTCGAGCGACTCGACAAGCTCCGGCAGGTGCGCCTGGGCGTCGGAAAGCCGCACAGCCTTCATGACATCGCGCAGGCTAAAGCCCGCGGCTCGGCGCGGCGTCTTGAAGGCCGCGGTCTGAGAATAACTCGAAAGAAAGAAAGTGAGTGAACGATGAATCAGAACTCGAGACGATCGTTTTTGAAAGCGCTTTCGGCCACCGCTCCGGCCGTCGGCGTTCTGGGCGCGGCCCACGTCGCCGCGGCCGAAGAGAAGAAGCCCGGTCGGCGCGTGGTCCCCGGCAGCCCTTCGCCTAATTATTCGCGGGCCGTCATTTTCGATCGGCTCGTGTATGTCGCCGGCGTGCTGGGGACTAAACCGGGCACGCGCGAGCTGGCCTCGCCCGATTTTGAGCCTCAATGCCGCCAAGTACTGGAGAACCTCAAGGCTTCGGTCGAAGCGGCCGGCTCGACGTTTGCCCACGTGCTCAAATGCACTTGTTTCCTGACCGACGCGGCCGACTTCGCGACGTTCAACAAGGTGTACGTCACCTTCTTCCCCGCCGATCCCCCGGCTCGGTCCACGGTCATCGTCAAGGCCCTGGTCCTTCCCGACGCCAAGGTCGAAGTCGATTGCGTCGCCGGCCTGCCCTAGTTGGATCGACACGCTTGAGTTTTCGGGTCGCGATGGTTTTTCTCCGAGCCGCGCCCGCCTGCCCTTTACGCAAAGCGTCAGGGGGTCAGGAAGCGGAGCCCGCTGAGGCGTAATATCACCTGTGTGCGACCACCAGGGGTGCATCCTTAACCCCTCCCTCTTTCTTGCCAAGGGGGAGAGCCAGGTTTCGGGACACTCTTAAAGACCAGAGCCCGTTACCGTCCCCCCGCTGGAGCGGACGTGGGGGGACGCATGCGTGAATTCGGAGTCTGACTTACAATGGCGGAGTGGAGAGCATTCTCAACGTAGCCGCACTCTGCAAGGATTATCCCGGCGCCGAACAAGCGGTGCGCGCACTGGACGGCGTGTCCTTCACCGTCCGGCCCGGCGAATTCGTGGTCATCATGGGTCCCAGCGGGTCCGGCAAGAGCACGTTACTGCACCTCATCGGCGGGCTCGACCGGCCAAGCTCCGGGTCGTTGATGATCGAAGGGCGCGATCTAGCCCAAATGAACGACCATCAACGCACCGTCTTCCGGCGTCGGCGTCTGGGGATCGTCTTCCAGGCCTACAACCTCTTGCCCGGTCTATCGGCCCTCGAAAATGTGAGCCTTCCCGCCGTGCTGGACGGCCGCAACGGCCGAGCCGTCGAGCAACGTGCCGGCGAGCTGTTGCGACAGGTCGATCTTTCGCATCGGGCCCGCCATCGGCCGGATGCCCTTTCCGGCGGCGAACAGCAGCGGGTGGCCATCGCCCGGGCATTGATGAACGAACCGGTGCTTCTGCTGGCCGACGAACCCACCGGCAATCTCGACACGCAGCATGGTGAAGCCGTCTGGCGGCTGCTAGGACAATTATCGCGGCAAACGGGGCGCACCATCGTGGCCGTGACGCACGAGGCCAACGGCGCCGCCTTCGCCGATCGCGTGCTCGTGCTCAAGGATGGCCGCATCGCGGGTCAAATCGAACCACAGGGGGAAACTCATGCCACCGCTGTGGCGGCTCGCTACGCAGAACTGGTGGCTTAATCCCGGCCGGACGATGGCCGCGGTTGTTTCCGTCGCCCTCGGCGTTGGCGTCGTGGTGCTGGTCAATAGCCTGTACGCCGCCGCCCGCCGGACGGTGATCGACGAGGTGGTCAACCGCTGGCTCGGCTCCGCCCATCTGTCCATCCACCCCAGCGGAGCTCATTGGGGTTCGCTGGACGAATCGATCGTCGATCGCGTGCGCCAACTTCCCGGCGTGCAATACACCGCCGCCCGCGCCCAGCGACGAATGCTGCTGGTGGACACGACGGACACGAATTCACAAACCGAACCGCCCGTCCTTTGGGTGGACGCGATCGGCATCGACCCCGACCATGACCGTCCTTTCCGCAAGTTGCCGCTGCTGACGGCCGGATGATTGATCCCGGGGAGCGCGGCGCCGCCGTGGCCGAGCGCACGGTCGCCACGGAATGGGAAGTCGGGCTTGGTGATACGCTTACCTTGGCGGCCAGTCGGGGCGGCCCGCGCAAGACCTTCACCCTGGTGGGAATCTTCGAGAGCCAGCGTCTGGCCGATTTCCAACGGCCCTCCATCTATTTCGCTTTGGCCGACCTGCAAGCACTTCGCAATGAGCCGGGCCAAGTGACGGCCATTGACATCTTGCTAAAGGACCCCTCGCCGGCGGCCATGCAAGCCGCCCAAGGCGACGTGGAACGGCTCATTGCCGAACAGGGCTCTTCGTACAAGTATCGAGTCGAGTCCGCGGGAGCGATGCACTCTCTCCTCGAGGAGGGCGACCGCATCACCCGCTTGCTCCTGATGCTGCACGCCTTCGTGGCCATGGCCACGTCGTTTTTTCTCATTGTGACAACGATTGGCATGGGCCTGTTTGCCCGCACCGCGCAACTGGGCACGCTACGTTGCGTGGGCACGACGATCCGGCAACTCGGCGCCCTCGTGATTCTCGAAGTCATGCCCTTGGGTCTGGTGGGACTGGCGGGCGGCGTGTTGCTGGGCTGGGCGCTGGTTCATTGGGTGCCCCGCTGGGCAGACGCCGGCATCCCCGTTCCGATGGATGCAAGGGGCGTTACCTTAGGGCTGGTCTCCGGCTTCCTCACCACGGCTGTATGTTGCCTCGTATTGACCTTGCAGGTGTGCCGCATTTCACCGCTTTCCGCGATCCAGTCGCAAGCCCGTACCGCGCGTCGGTGGGTGTTGTGGCTGATGGGGAGTTTTGGCCTCGCCCTGATCCTCTTACATGAAGCAATGGTGGCCGCGAACGCGGAATCGTGGTTGAGCCGCCCCTTCGCGGCCACGGGCGCCCTTTCATTGTATTGGGGCTATATCTTGCTGGCGCCCTTGCTCATCGTTTGGTTGGGTCCGGTGGCGGTAGGATTGGTTCGATCGGTATTGGGGCTACCACGTCGACTGGCCGTGGAGCATCTTGGGCAATCGCCCTGGCGGGCAACGGGCGTTTGTTGGGTGTTGTTGGTGGGGATTTCAGCGATCGTCTACTCCGCGGTGAATGCCGAGGTTGTGCGTTCGGTCTGGGATTTCCCCAACCGTCTGCCGGATGCCTTTGTCTGGACGACGCAGTTTGTATCGAGGGATGCCGTCGAGCGCGTGCGAAAACTACCCGGCGTCAAGGACGTGACCGCGGTTGCCGACGTGGATTGCCTGATTCAGACCCACGGGCCCGGGATGGGCGATGAAAACGAATCGCTTCTTCAGATGTTCTTGAAAAAACTGACCCGGCCCGTTTTTGTGGCCGGCGAGCCGGAACGACTCCTGCGCATCGTGAAGATCGAGTTTTTGGAGGGTTCGCTGGAGGACGCACTCGGCAAGTTGAAGAAGGGCGGATACGTCCTGATCCCCGTGCAAACCGCGCGCCAGCTTGGATTGAAGCTCGGTGACCGGGCGACCATCACCGTGCGAAACCGATCCGCGGAATTCGAGATCGCGGGTGTGGTTCAGTCGCCGGCCCTGGACCTCGCAGTAACGGCTTTTCAGGCCACCAGCTACATGCAATTCGCCACGGCCAGCGCCATGCTCGGCACAAGCGCCGATCTCCGCGACAGATTCGGGCTGGATGCGGTCTCGATGCTCATGGTGGATTTGGCTTGGCCGACGACACCGCCGCCGCCGGCGTTTCATCTTGGGGAGCCGCTGGCCACGGAGGACAATCGCCTGATCGCTGAGTCGATGCTCGAATGGGTTGCCGCGATACCGGAAGAAGGCACGTTGTGGGATGAGATTGGTCCGGAACTTCAGGCCTGGCTGGCGCGGTCGGAGAGCAGCGCCCCACCCGAGAAGCTAACCGAGGGCCTAGCCCGGTTCCGCAATGCATTGCGCTACGTGGCGTACGTGTGGGAGCGGCAAGACCCCGAAGGCCGATGGGCGAGGTTTCGCGAGCGATTGGGCTTGTCGCGCATCGCGTATGAGATCGGGCGGCCGGAGGCGATCATCGGCTCGCTGCGCCGGCTTCATGAACAAGTGCAAAAGGACGTGGCCCGGGCCACCGTGCTGTTGACCTGGCTGCCGGGGATCGTGCTGGTCGTCGCCGCCGTGGGCATCGCCAATCTTTTTCTGGTGAGCACGCAGATTCGGGCCCGCCAGTTCGCGATGCTCCGAGCGCTTGGGGCGGTCAAGTCCCAAATCGTCCGCGTGGTGCTGGCTGAGGCGATCGCGGTTTCCTTGCTGGGAAGTGCCATAGGCGTGGCACATGGCTTGCACCTGGCCGGCACCGACCACCGGATCACCGCGGGATTGACCGGCTTTCGGCCGGAGTTTGTCATCCCCCTCGGCACAATGGCCCTGGCGGCGGGGATGACGGTTACGCTGGGCTTGGCCGCGGCGGTACTTCCGGCTGGATACGCCTCCCGCGAGAACGTGCTGGCGGCCCTGGCGCGAGCATAAGGCCATTTCGGTTGATTCGCTGCCTTAATCCACCATCCCTGAAAGGGCTTCACGTCGAAACCGCGGACTTTTTTGCCGGCGGCGAGCCGCGAACTTCAGTTCGCGCGGACGTCGCTCCGCTGCGGCGGTCGGCGATCGCGCCCCGAAGAAATGCCTCCCACTCTTTGCGGCGAAACGTGACCAGGCACCAAATGAACACGGGCACTATAACGTGGCCGGGAGAGGAAAGGGTCAAGACGAAGTAGGCAAACTCCAGCAACGCTCCTGACACCTTGCCGGGTGTAAAGAGCGCCAGATTGTGCTGACCACTCAAACCTGCGAACTCGCGCAGAATCGCCAGAGCGACGCGGATCACAATGAAGACGTTGACGGCCAGTAATCCCCAAAGCAGTGCCCACGCCCGGCGCTTCCATGAAATCGGAGTCGCCAAAACCAAGGAGGTTACCAGCACCGTAGGGACATATCCCATGAAACGGCTATTCATGTGATATCCACCCGTGTAGCCGGTACGTGCATTCAATAGCTTAACCGCCGTATCCGCTCTCCCTCCCTCAACCGCCTCAAACTCGCATCGGCCGTTGGCACCGAAGGTGGGCAGAAGGAAGTTCGCCACGGTGCGGAAGCCGGTTGCGTAGCGCTCTTGCACCCCCGGCCAGGGCCAGGAGAGAAGGCCGAAGCAGAGCAAGAAGACCAAGAAACAACGAGCGATCGTTCTAAGCGGCCGCATGGGCGGCTTGCTCCTTGGGCTTGGTCGCCCACAGGGCCCACAAGGCGAAGTACGTCACCGATATCACGATGAAGGCCGTTTGCCAGACTTGTTCATGCATGATGTCAAAGTAGCGTCGCCAATAGACCCCCACGTTGAACAGCGTCACCAGCCGAACTACGTTGGTGAGTTCCATGAACAAAACGCCGAGCAGCGCCCCGATGAGTTTGGCGCGCCATGAAGCTGGGAAAGCGATGACTGCCGCCAAAAAGAAGGCCGACGGCTCCAAGGCGTCGCAACCGCGCACGACCTCCATGTTGAACAAACGGGGCGGCGTGGACCGCACCACGGGTCCGCGGTCGCCGACCGGGCGGCTGACGCTGATGTCATAACCCTGCCCTCGCAGTACGGCGCCGGTGGCCTGGGCATGCTTGGTGAGGTTCCAGCTCAAGAAGTACTTCTGGATGACGTCGTATTTGCCCCATTTCGGAAGGTACAGGGCATAGAATGCGCCCATCAGCAGGACGACCCCGACCACAAAGCGCAGGATGAGATGCCCCCGTCCGAACTCCGCCAGCGCCCGGAAGGGCTTACCCAAGGCGCTTAGTCCTCGCAGCAGCGAGACTGGCCCGCCAGCGGAGCCTTCAACATCGCCGTGCCCTTTGGCACCCGACGGATTCTTGATACCGGCCTCATGGTGACCGCTTGGCATGTCGCATCCCCCTTTCGCTTACCCTGTCACTCCGTACCACAAGAATAGGCTCAGCTTCATTTCTACCGCAGTCACGCCTAAAGTCAAGAGCGTGTTTCCCGACGCCTTTGCAAGGGCTTCTCGGGGTTTTCCCGTCGCGCTTTGATCTAAGGGTTGGAGCGGCGGCCTAGGCGGATGGCCTGTTTCACGGTTACCAAAGCGCCGTTCGAAAGAGCGCCGTAGTGCTCAAAGGAGACGGCCGCGATTCCCAGTCTCGCCGCCTCGCCCGCGATGCTGACGATCTCCGCGGAATCCGTGCCCAGCATAAACGTCGAGGAGAAAGAGGCCTCGCTGCGAAGGGCTTTTGCGAGAAGCGCCTTGGGGAGGTCTTCGGGCCGGTCGATGGAAGTCAACACGGCGAAAGCATTTATCACCTCGCGGTTCGCCGGCAATTTGCATGCTTCGTGACGAACCGCTCGCCCCCAGACCAATTCGCACCGGCACGCCTCCTTCAACCTACCCAACAACGCGGAAAGCTCACCGCCTTGCCAACGGGAATACGAGATGAGTTCGTTCTGATCGAAAATGGTCCTCTCCAATTCCGCGTCGTAGGACGGGCCGCGGTCGAAACGGGCTTGGATCATCGACCGGACCGCGCGAGAGGCCGACTCGACGTCGATGCCGGCGGCGCCGGCTTTTTGCCTGCAGGATTCGCAAAAGCACATCGACAGCAATCGGCGCTGGGCCTCGCTCCAGCGTCCGGGGCCAAGTCTCTCGCCCGTGTAGGCATCGAGCCAGGCGATCACAAAATCGGTGACCACGACCGCCGCTAGCGGGTAGTTGGCGGAGAGATCGGAAACCAATCCCACGAGGTAGGCTTCCACGTCAGGAACGGCCGGACACACCGCATACTCAGACGGAGCGGCGAAGGCGTTCTTCGCCGACATTTCCGAATAGCGCCGTGCGAGTTGGCCGGTGGCCGACGCGGAGACAATCGCTCGCAGAGCGAGTCCCCATCGGTTGCAGGCTTCGGCGATGCGACGCAGGGCGTCTTTGCCGCGATGGGTATCGGCGGCAATGGGTTTGCATCGCGTGGAGACGTAGTACGAATCCGTGGGAGAGAAGCATACCCCGCCGCGCGCGGAGACGAATCGCGGCTGGATCTCTCGAACGCGAAATTCACGGACCGGCGGGCACGCGGCCCATACCGCGATACCGGTGACTCCCGTTTCGCCTTGAAGACGGTCCAAAACGCCCGCTTCCCCTTCGTCGAAAATGTCCCACGGATAGGCCGTAACCCATGATTCGAACATTGGTTTTTCTCACCAGGGGGGGCTCGCAACGCAGGCCCTCAACCACCGTCTTCGCAACGGAAACGCACGGCAGGATACCGAAAACCCGAATCTCTCGCACACGCTAAGCCGTGCCGTGAATCGGCAGCAGTGCCACTTCACAATGGCTTTGGTTGGCAACATATGGCTTTTTTCGCCAGGGTACTTCCCCTGCGTACTCCTCCTCCTGCTAAATAACGTCAGGGGCGATTCGTCTTCGCCGTCCGAAGAGGGAGCGCCCTTGTTAAGACATCAAAAACGAGTTGATCGATTTCGGATGTGATTAAAACGGCGTTTTGTGCCCGATGTCCCACTAAGAGATGCCCGGCTAAACTTAGAGTATGATCGACCCAGAAGACGTCGTTGAACCCGAGTGGGTGGAGTGGTATGGCATGACGCCGCTGGAGCGGCTTGAGGCCAGCGAGCGGTTGTGGGAACAATATCTGAGCATGGGCGGCAGCCTTGATCCCGAACCCGATACGCAGAGTCCTTTTTTTGATCCAGAAGCACCGCCTGCAGTGCCTGCTGATGGGCGGGCAGGCATGCGTGTTGTACGGCGCGGCGGAGTTTAGCCGAGACCTGGACCTCGCCCTTCTGATCGAGCCCGAGAACCTTCGGCGGCTCGACGCCGTTCTCGACGAACTGGATGCCCATTCCATCGCCGTGCCTCCATTTGACACGCAGTATTTGGCGCGCGGTCACGCGGTTCATTTTCGTTGTCAGCACTCCGATGTCCGCGGCCTTCGAATCGATGTCATGTCCAAGCTTCGCGGCGTGGATGATTTCCCATCGCTGTGGAGCCGCCGCACGGTCCTGCAAACCGAGGACGGCGTTGAGTTCAACCTGCTCTCTCTCGCGGACCTCGTGAAGGCCAAGAAGACACAGCGAGACAAGGACTGGCCGATGATACGCAGATTGATGGAGGCCCATTATTTCCAGAGTCGTCTAAGCCCGCGTGAGGGCCATCTGCAGTTCTGGCTCCTCGAACTGCGGACGCCGGAACTGCTGATAGAGATTGCGAACGATCATAAGGCCTTGGCCAAAGACGTTGCGAACGCGCGTCCTCTATTGCGCTTTGCATCGGCCGGCGACTTGCCAAGCCTCACGGCCGCGGTGGAAGACGAGGAAAGGCTTGAGAGAGAACGAGATCGTCTCTACTGGGAGCCTCTGAAACGAGAACTGGCCCAACTACGCCGGCGGCGATAAGCAAGAGCCTTTCCCCTTGCCGTTGCTCGGAATCGAATGACTTTTTCCACGTCGCGTGAAGGCACTGCACCTTTGGTGGTAAGAACGGCGTTTCCTGATCCATTCGCCAGGGGCGCGGATGTTCCGGCATGGGCGGCTATGGTAGACTACGGGCATGGCCGACGCCGCTGATACGGGTTTGGGGGAGTACAAGGTCAAGCTGGAGACTTACAGCGGACCGCTGGATTTGTTGCTGTTTTTGATCCAGCGGGACGAGGTCGATATCTACGACATCCCCATCGCCGAGGTCACCAGGCAGTACCTGGAATACGTGGACCTTCTCCGCGAGCTGGACCCAGAGGTGGTCAGCGAGTTTCTGGTGCTGGCCGCGACGCTGATGGAAATCAAGTCGCGGATGCTGCTGCCCACAACTCCACCGGAGGAGGCCGAAGCCCCCACGGACCCGCGCCAGGACTTGGTTCGTCAGCTTTTGGCCTACAAGCAATTCAAGGACTCCGCCCGCCTCCTGGAGCACGCCGCCGACCTTCAATCGCAAAAATATCCGCGCTCGCCCGGCGGGTTCGAGGCGGAAAATGAGGAGACCCCGCTCGAACACGTCGACGTCTGGGACCTGTTTCACGCTTTCAAGAAGCTCCTCGAGCAGGTGGGCCAGGCCGGCCCCGTGCACAAAGTCACGGTCGACGACACGCCCATTGCCCTTCACGCCGAGGACATTCTCGACGCCATCGAACGCGCCGGCGGCTCGCAGAGATTCGATGAAATCTTTGCCGGTCGCACGAAGGCTGAGATGATCGGCCTGTTTCTGGCACTCTTGGAGTTGATCCGTCAAAAGCGAATCCGAGCCAGTCAGGATCGGCCGTTTGGTGCGATTCTCATTCACTTGGTAGAGCACGCGGCCTTGGACGAGGGCGAAGCCTTCGCGGAGATCCGAGAGGAAGCATCCGCATACGCGACGGCGCCCGTCAGCGCTCCCGCCGCCGATGTCTTGCCCGATACCGTAGGTTTTGAGGCGCCCGAGTTTGCGATTCCGCTATCCGCCTCGGTTCCGACGACTGGGGAGGACAATCCGCAATCGGTCGGAGCCGCAACAACGGAGAACCAAGGTGACACCTAGCCAACGTCTGGCCGAACTCAAACTCGTTCTGCCCAATGTGGCCGCTCCGGTCGGTAGCTATGTGCCGGCTGTTCGTACAGGTTCGCTCATCCTCAGCAGCGGCCAGCTCCCCTTTCGGGACGGCAAGGTGGTTTACACCGGCAAGATCCCGACGGAGGTGGCCGTCCCGCAAGCGGCGGAGGCGGCGCAGATCGCGGCGCTCAATGCCCTGGCCGCCTGCGCCCGGACCGCGGGCGGTATTGACCGCATCGTCCGCGTCATACGGCTTTGTGTGTATGTTAATTCCGCTCCCGATTTTACCGAGCAGCCCCAGGTGGCCAACGGAGCCAGCGATCTGCTCGCCCGCATCTTTGGTGACGCTGGGCGTCACGCCCGATCGGCACTAGGCGCCGCCGCCCTTCCGCTTAACGCGGCCGTCGAAGTGGAACTTGCCGTCGAAGCCGCGTAGGGTTTGTCGCGGGCTGAAAAACCGCTTCCTTAGGGGCGCGGCTCGGAAGGAGGCGCGGATCGCGGCTGGCCGCGCATCGGTAGCGCGGCAGCATTTCGTACGCCAAAATCTAATATCGCGGCAGAGATCGATCGACTTCGCAGGCCCAGGCATCGATGCCGCCGGCCAGGCTGCGAACATTGGTGAAGCCGTGGCCGATCAGGTACGAGGCCGCATCCAGGCTGCGCATGCCTTGGTGGCAATAGGTCACGATGAGCGTGTCCTTGGGCCAGCTCGCCATCATTTCTTGAACCAGCTCCTGCGTGGCGGGGATGCCGCCCTCTATTCTGGCAATCTGCTGCTCCTCCGGCGCACGGACGTCGAGCAGCTTGACCTTGGCTCCGTCGCCGAGCAAGCGGGCCAGCTCTTTGGGTTGAATCTGAATACGCTCGTCCTGCTCGTGGCTAGCCTGCAGATGAGTGATCACCTCGTTCACCGCCAGGACGTTGTGCCGCCGGAGCACGTCCCCGAGCCGTTCCTGCGGGGCGAAGCCGCAATGGCCGCAGCCGCCGATGTGGTATCGCCGCATCAACGCCCGCCGCGCCCCCGGATAGGCCGACAGTACTTCCTCCATCGTGCTGTTTTTGTCGATCGTCGAGATCGCCATCGCTAGAGACTCCATGTTGCTCATCTTCGCGCTCGTCGCGCAGTCTGATCCAATTGTATCGGCGGTCCCACCCTTTCGCCAGAATTGGTGCGTGTTTGAGGCTTGTTCCACTCGAATATCGATGGAACGGCGGCTGGCTCTTTCTCCAATCAAGCGGTTGTTCCCGGCCATTTCCGGGCATAGGATAGCTCAAGCGTAGAGGTTTTGGCGCAATCTACGACGTCGTTGATTGTGCATCTAAGGTATGGAACGACGATCGCTGGGTACAACCGGAATGGAAGTGTCCGCCATCGGGCTGGGCACCTGGGCTTTTGGCGTCACCGGCGACGGCCACGGGCCGGTCGACGACCGCGAGTCCATCGCCGCGATCCACCAAGCCTTGGAGTGCGGCATCAACTTCATCGACACCGCCCCCATCGACGGGCTCGGCCACGGCGAAGAGATCGTCGGCAAGGCCATCCAAGGCCGCCGTCAGGAAGTCGTGCTTGCCACCAAGTGCGGCCTTCGCTTTCCGCGCACTCCGGACGAAGCCCCGCAGCGGTGCTTGGCCGCGTCCTACATTTTCCGCGAATGCGAGGCCAGTCTTCGCCGCCTGCGGGCGGAGGTCATTGATCTTTACCAATGCCATTGGCCCGATCCGCAGACGCCGATTGAGGAGACCGTGCGGGCCCTGATACGGCTGTTGGATGACGGCAAGATTCGGGCCGTGGGCCTGTGCAACTTCGATAGCGAGCAAATCGCGGCGGCGCGCTTGGCCGGGCCGGTGCACTGCGTGCAGGCTCCTTTTTCCATGTTGCAGCTTCGTGCCCGCGACAGTTTGTGGCCCTATTGCATGGAGCATGGCATCGCCGGTCTTCCCTATGCGTGCCTGGCCCGAGGGTTGTTGACCGGCGCGTTCGACTTGGAAAACCGTCCATCCGATGCGCGTGCGAAGGACCCGGAATTCACCGGTGCACGATTCCGCCGCAATCTTGGCATTGTCTCGGCCATGCGTCCGATTGCGCGGCAAACCGGCAAAACCCTGACGCAGGTGGTCATCAACTGGACGGCCAATGAACCCGGAGTGACCGCACCCATCATCGGAGCCCGGCGGCTGTCCGACGTGCTGGAGAACGTCGGGGGAGTCGGCTGGTCGCTCAGCCCCCCGCAGCGAGCGGATATCGAGGCCATCTTGCGGAGTTCGGATCTTGCCGCCTGAGTTGCAGCGTCCCCGGCCGGTTGACGGCGCCCTGCCGTTCGATGCGTCCGCATCGCCGCCGCAGGGTCCCGCCAATGATGGCGCGGCCGTAGAAGACATTCGACGAGGCGCTGCTCGAGTTGCGTCGCAGCCAGGGGCGCGGCGCGCCCCGGCGCGACGCCGCCCGAGTTTTGTCCTTTCGGCTTGTGTGGGCCTGGTGGTCGGGGCTGCGACCGCATTGTTCAATCGCTTGGAATACAACTGCGTGGCGACTTTTCTGGTTAACGGCGTTTCCGACGCCGCGAGCCTGGCGGCGCATGCCCAAACGCTTGCCGCCTTTGTTGAGCGAGGCCCGTCCTCCGAAACGAACCCTGTTGCTGCGCCCAATCGCTGCCAAGTGGCCACGATGGACCCTGATCGAATCTACTTGAGGTTGACCACAGCGCGTTCAGAGGCCGGTGTCGAACGCGTGCGGGCCTTGAGTGAGGCGTTTCTTGCAGCGTTCGAAGCGAGACGGGCGCAGGCTCGTGTGACGCCCGGTGAAACTGAACAAGTCCTCGCGGAATGGGCCAATCGGTTTCGTGAGCGGGTTTCCATCACCGAAGAAGAACTCCGCACGGGGCAGGCCGGCTTGGCGGATCGCGATCCACGCGGCCAGCGCGACTTACTTCTTGCGAAATGGAAGTCGAAGCGCACCGCGTTTGACGATCTCAAAAGGCGATGGACCGAATCCGCCGCGGCCCGCGATCGGTTGGAAAAAGAGGCGGAGCCGACCCACAGCGTCGTGGCCGCTGACCGCCGACGTGAAGTGATACAGGCCGATGCAGCCTTGCAACAGGACCTTCGCGAATTGCACCTGAAACTCTCTGAGGTCAAGCTCCATCTGCTCAACGTCTGGCAAAACTCCGCCGCCCCGCTCGACCAGCTCCGGCGGGCCACCGGACGATTGTCGGATACGCTCAAGGAGAGCGGCAATGCCGGCACGGAGGTCAGCGTGCCCGTCGAGTCGCTGACCCGCGAGGCGGCAAAGTATGAAGAGAGTCTCACCACGTTTGCCGAGGCCTGGAACCGTGAGTTCGCGGGTCTCCGATCGCACGAGGTCGATCCGCTCGCCGGCGACGTTCTCGAAGGCTTCGCTCGGTCGCGTAAGCTCGTCAACGAATGGCTGTTTGTCGCCGCTGGCCATTTGACCGAACTGCGACGACACGAGGCGGCGGTGAGCGGGGCGAGCAGCGCCCAGGCGCGGTATTTTGTCTTTCAATCCAATCTAGCTCGCGCCTTCCAGGTTTTGCAGGGAGCGCACCACCGCTTCGAGTTCGCCGCCGGCACGATCGAACCTCGCCAAAGCTTCCGTTTGGATTCCGCGTTGGAGTCCGCGGGCGGTTTACGCCGCCGAACGCAACAGCGCATTCGCGCGGTGGACGAGCGCTTACAGGCTGAAGCGTTGGTCGAAGCCAAAGAACTGCGTGTTCGTCAGTTGGCCGAGACCCGCGGCGAAGGGGAACGGCTGCGTGCCGAATGGACGCAAATCGCGAGCGACATGGCCGAGCTTCAAAGCGAGCTAAACCAACACGCGGGCTGGGCCGAGCAATTCGTTGTCGAAAAATCTCATTTGGAAGCGGCCCGGAATCGACGGGAGCGGACGGCAGAAGATTTGCAAACCACGGAGAACCAGCTTCGAGAATTGGCCCAGCGGCGGACCGCGGCGAATGACTCGGCGCGCTGGGAATTGATCTCCTGCGAGGTGGCCGGTTCGCCGACCAACTTGGCCCGATACTTGCAAACGGTGGGCGTGGCCACGCTATTGGCCGCGTTGAGCGTGCACTTGGGACAATGGCGGATGCTCCGGCGCGTCTGATCGTTGTTTTTGCGTCCAAAGCCGCTATTCTACTTACAGTGCGGGTTTTGCCGACGTAGCTCAGTTGGTTAGAGCGCCTGCCTGTGGAGCAGGATGTCGCTGGTTCGAGTCCAGCCGTCGGTAGTTCGAGGTCAGGCGGGCGCGACTGCTTGAACGTTAGATGATTGTCGATTGTTACACGCATACTTGGGAAGCGCGAGCGCAGCTCGGCCGGTGTACGCCCTCCAATGGGCGAAGCGCTGGACCCAAAGGGGCCTCGGCGGAAATGCTTGCCGCCGGCGTCGCCCGTCATCTGGCCGCGGCACAGCCGGTCACAACAACTTTCGTTTTGGGTTTCAAAAGCCACTACTTTGGGGCGGAGATTCCCAACGACCAAGTGGCGTCCTACGTCCGCCACCATCCTGACCGGCTGATCGGTTTTGCCGGCGTAGACCCCAGCAACCCCAAGGAGGCCTTGCTCGAAGTCCGGCGGGCACGCGAGCAACTGGGCATGCGGGGCATTGCCGTGGCTCCGGCGGCGCAGGACTTCCATCCCAGCAACAGCCAGGCCATGCGGGTCTATGCCGAGGCCGGCGAGCTGGGCCTGCCGATTCTGTTCCACACGGGGGTGCATGTTTCCGCGGCCACCAAGCTGCAATACGCCCAGCCGGTGCTGCTCGACGAGATCGCCCGGGAGTTGCCGGATCTCAAGATCGTCGTCGCCCACATGGGCTATCCCTGGATCCCAGAGACGCTCATGCTGCTGGCCAAGCATGCCCACGTCTTCGCGGAGGTCAGTTGGCTGCTGCATCAGCCGTGGCAGGCGTATCAGACCCTGGTCAGCGCGTACGAGTTCGGGGTCATGGGCAAGCTGTTGTTCGGCAGCGGGTTTCCGTACGCGGCCGCGTCCCATTGCATCGAGGCCCTGTACAGCATTAACCATCTGTGTCACGGAACCAATCTTTCAACGATTCCGAGGGAGCAGCTTCGCGGTATCGTCGAGCGAGACGCCCTCTCGCTGCTAGGCATTGCCGCCCCAGCGGCTCCCCGCGCCGCCTCAACGACCTCAACCGACGAAGACGAAACGTAGGACGGAAACGTCGAAACGTCAAAACGTCAAACGTCGAATGACCGAGATGGGAATGTACGCAGCGTTTTAGTCCAACCGCGGCCATTGCTGTCGCCGCTTCGCGTGAAGGTGTCCGGTCGCCCACGGGCTCTTTCTTGTTTCGACGTTTCGACGTTTATTCCTCGTCTTTCGGCTCGGGTTCACTGGTGAGGAGAATGCCGCGGTGTTCGGCTGCCGGCAGCCGAAAGCCGACGTCTTGCGGTTGTTTCTGCTTGGGCAGCCGGGCGACGTCACCACCGTTGTCGGCATGATCTTCCCCGACGGAGTAAATGACGACTCCCATTTCCGTCACGGCCAGGCGTAAGGGGCCGCCGCTGAACGGATCCACGGGCATAGAGGAAAGGAAATCGGGCACCAGCTCCACCAAGGTGTCCGGCAGTCGGCCGCGAGCGAGCCGGAACTGCTCCGCGGCCAGGGCCGCGCGCGCACAATCAAGTCGGGCCGTGCTTCGGATATGCAGGACGACGGGGCGGGATAGACTGGGCATTAGAATACGGAACAGAACATGCCAGCGAGAGAGTCTGAGCTTAACTTCCGTGTCGAATTGTTCAGCGGCGACGAGTAGAGCCGCCGGATCATCGCCCGCGTCAATCAAACGCGAGAGCATTTGCGTGCCAAGTAGCTGTTCACCCCGAATGAGCATGTTGGGCATCATGGATGGTGAGCCCGTAGGCGGCATGTTCGGCGTCTGCGTGGCGCTTAACGACGCCAAGGCAACGTGTCCTCGGGCAAGCTGTTCCAGGGTTTCGATCCAGTTGGCCCGCTCGCCCCACAAAGCCCACCGCATGGTCGCCGAAGTCCGTTTGCGGTCCAGGGCGTCGGCCAGCCGGGCAAGCAAGTCGTTTTCGAGTTCTCCCACGCGAAGCATGATCTCCAGGATTTGAACCCCCACGTCCTGAATTGCCATCTGCACGAGCCGGCTGATGATCGTCGGCTCGTCATCGAGGGTCCCGGACAGACTCCAGACGATCTCTGCATTGCGCCCCGCGGGTTCCATGGCTCCCTCGGTCAATTCGAGCACGGCGTCCAGCAGCAGTAACTTGGAAGCCGCGCGTAAGGACGTCAGGTGTGGAAGCAACGTGTTGAATGGCATCGGCTCATATCGGATGTCAAATCGGCCGGTAGGCCCATCGGCCAGCGAGGTAAGCCCGGTCACGATATCTCGATGTTCGTCGAGGAACTGGCGCGACGGTGCGAGCGCGTACCGCGGGATCCCGTTGAAGAAATCGAAGCCGCCGGCCCGCCGTCCAAACACCAAGACCCATTCGTTGACCTGCCGCGAGTCGATGGTTTTGATTCGCGGGATGAGCGGCTCCAACGCCCGGGCGGAGTTTCGATCGTCGGGCACGACCGCCCGGAGCGCTTCGATCTCCGCGAAGGTCAGCGGTTGGCCGGCCGACCGAAGATCGGCGGCGTAGCGCTGCCATTTCGCCGTGCCGATCCGGCCCTGTCCGTAAACGACCGCCAAGCAAAGCAGGACGAACACGAACAGACCCAGCAGGATTCGTACCAGAATCGGTAGCCGTGAGCGGGCCATTTTGCATTCCTCCAGGCGAAACCTTCGCCGCCGAATCAAAGACGTAGTGACAACGCCATTGTTAGCGCGAGAAAATCTCCGAAGGCCTTTAAGGGATATCGCGTGAATAAGGTAAACAAAACGATCCCATCAAACACTGAGGACCGCGATCACCTTTAGCTCGATGGCGATGGGCGTGGGCAGGCGCGTCACTTCGATGGTGGTGCGAGCCGGTTGGTTGGTCTTGAAGTACTCGGCGTATACTCGGTTGTAGGCCGAGAAATCGCCCTTGAGGTCAGTGAGGAAGGCCGTTACGTCGATGATGTCGTCCCAGCTTGCTCCGGCATCTTCGAGCACCGTGCGGACGTTTTCGAATACCGACCGGCATTGTGCTTCGATGTCGTGGGCAACGACGTTCCCTTGGGCGTCCAGCGTCACGCCGGGAATCTCCTTGCTGCCGCGCCGCCGCGGACCGATGCCGGAAAGGAACAACAAACTCCCCACGCGTCGCGCGTGCGGATATGGCCCCACAGGCTCCGGAGCTTTGGTGCTGAGACATGTTTGTGGTGAACTCCCTAACGCCGGGTCGATGACCCGATCGACGCCGGGTTCTTCTTCGATCATCGCGTCGGCCTCGATCTCCACCAGCCAATCGGGATCGATAAAACGGCTTACCTGCATGACGGTATTGGCCGGACGGATATCGCCGAAGAATTCTCCGTGGACGGCCCCGACGGCCTCCCAATCTTCGATTCGCGTCAGCAGAATTCGCGTCCGCACGACGTCGGTCAAACGCGCTCCCGCCTTGCCCAGAGCCTCTCGAATGGTTTCCAGACATCGACGTGCCTGCCCAGCGGCATCGCCCGATGAGACCGTCCGGCCGTCCGGCCCCAGCGGAGCCGTTCCCGAAACAGCCACGCACCGCCCGGCTCGTAACGCGCGCGAAATGCCCAGCCGCGGCTCGTAAGGTGAACCAGTAGAAACATGGTGGCGCATAGTCATCAAGTCGAGGGGTTCGCCATCTTGCGTCAGGTTTCCGGCAAAACCCGTAAGGCTTTGCCGGCGGTCGTGCGATCAACCGAGAAATCCCTTCGATCGAGAGTGAACACCGCGCCGATGTCGTCTCGTTCCGCAAGATATACGATCGCTGCGTCCGCAACTTGAGCACCAAGCTTTTTGTAACGGTCGATGAACTCGGGCATCCAGACCATGGCACGCGTGTCAAGTGTTGTGATTCCAAATAGACCGGCATCGACTGATAGAAGAAGACGCTTCACCATGGCGGTGTCTTTGCGTAGAAGCCGTGCGGCTTCCGTGACGAACGGCCAGCAGGTCAGGAGAGGTCCTCGAAGCCATTTGAGATGTGCCTTGCAGGTTTCGTGATGAGCGTCCTTGCGTTTGAGCAGCGAAACGATCGGTCCGGTATCTACCAGAATCCGCTCAATCACTTCCGAAGCCTTCGAAATAGGTCTTATTCGTGGAGAGATCCGCCGGCCCCCCCCTCTGAGCAGCCAATCAAACCGAATCTCTCGGCGCGCGCGACCCAGCTTTCCGGCCACTCGGTTGAGGCGGAATAGCATTCCAAGGCCGCGCGAACAACCTCGGATGCCGTCATCCCCCTCGTCCGAGCCATCTCCTCAATCCGACGCTGAACGTCCTCATCCATCCGGCATTCAATGCCCTCGTGCATACGCCAAGCCCGTTACCCATGTCAATGACCGTAAGTATAGCACAGATCACCCCGCGGCTCCAGCACGCGAAGCGGCAAGCCGATGGGCCATATTCTTTGGGGCGGGTCGCCCGTGCGTACAGGCATTGAATGCGTGGGAAGAGGAATCCTCCAAATGGTTGGAACTTTGACTTTCAACAGGCGTCAAAAACCGGGACGAAGATATTTAGGAGCTTTTTTCGGGAGACTTTTAGCCATGCAAACGCGGAAGGTAGTACGTTGGATGAGCCTGGGAGTCGCGGCGAGCTGCACTGTCGCCTTAGCCCACAGTTGGCGGCGGCCCTTCCCGCATGACCCGTACAACACGGGATGCGAGCGACGGCCGATTGATTTGGTGATCTGTTTGGATACGTCCGGAAGTATGACGGCTTTGATTGATTCGGCCCGGGCCAAGCTTTGGGACATCGTCCACCAATTGGCCAAGGCCAAGCCAACGCCGCAGCTTCGAGTCGGCCTGCTGACTTATGGGTCGCCGAATGTCTCGACGGCCGGTGCCGGCTGGGTCGTACGGCAGATGGACTTGACCCACGACCTTGACGGCCTCTACGCCCGGATGATGTCGTTGACCACCAACGGCGGCGAGGAATACGTCGGCTGGGTGCTCAACGACGCGCTCAAGACGATGAACTGGTCGCGCGACCCTCGGGCTCTCAAGCTCATTTTCGTGGCCGGAAACGAGTCGGCCGATCAGGCGGCCGAAGTGTTCAACTTCCGGGCCGTGGCCGAGAGGGCTCGAGTGGAGGGGATCACCATCAACGCCGTGTATTGCGGAAATTTCCAAATCGGCCTCAGCGAAAAATGGCAGGAGGTCGCCCTCCACGGCGGGGGAGACTTCAGCGCCATCGATATGGAACGTGGCACCGTACAGATTCAAACGCCATACGATAAGGAACTGTTCGAGTTGAATATCAAGCTCAACGCTACGTATATCCCATACGGCTCCCGAGGAGACGCTCGCTGGAAGCAACAGCAAGAGCAAGACGCCAACGCCGAACGTCTGGGTCTGCAGACAGCCGGCACGCGCGTGGCCGCCAAGGCGAGCCCCCTCTACAACAACAAGGATTGGGATTTGCTCGACGCAGCCGCCGCGGGCGACGTCAAGCTGGAGTCGGTCGCAAAAGAAGACCTGCCCGCGGCCATGCAACCCATGAGTGCCGCTGAGCGCGAGGCGTATGTGGGACGAAAGCAGGCCGAACGAACCGAAGTCCAACGGCAAATCCAAGACCTCAGTGCTCGCCGCGACGGTTTTCTGGAAGACAAGCGCAAGACGGCGAATCCTGGCCAGGCCGGCCTTGACGAGGCAATGCTCCAGTCAATCCGCAAACAGGCGGAGAGCAAGGGATTCACGTTTTGAATCAGAGCGGCGGCGTTCATGCCGCGCGCCAATGTGCATGGGTTAATTCTCGGCAAAGCCGAAATTGACCCATGCTTGCTTTTGCCTGTACTTCTGAGGCAACGGTGCTGTAAGACACCGTGCTCGAATCAGTCGGTCTCTGGACCGACCCTCAACGCGAACGACTGGTTCCGCGACCACCGAAGCGAAAAACGGCGTGCTAAAGCCGCGCCACTCGCTGCTGCAGCTAAAGTGATGGAGTCGCGTTAATGAAGCGCACGGATTCCAGTAACGATTTGCTCGACCGCGGCGTCGATTTCGGCTTCGGTGGTGAAGCGGCCGACGCTGAAGCGGATGGCGCCGAAGGCAACTTCTTCGGGGACGTTCATGGCCGCCAAGGTCGCAGATCGTTCGTGGCGGCCTGAATGACACGCCGCCCCGATGCTGGCGCATAGGTCAGGGCAGGCGGCGAGAATCTCGGCCCCGATCCGACCGCGGAAGCCGATGTTCAGCGTGTTGGGCAACCGCAGCTCCGGGTGGCCGAGCAGGACGGCGTCATTTCCGAAGGCTTCGAGCAAACCCCGATGCAGTCGGTCCCGTAAGGCCGCTTGGTCATGCGGGCCCCGAGCGGTTTCGTCCCTCCGCCCCCCCGTCCCTTCGTTCCTTCGTCCCTGCGTCCCACTTCGCAGATAGTGTTCGGCGCGCTCGCAAGCCATACCCAACGCGACGATATTGGCCACCGGCTCCGTGCCCGCGCGGCGGCCGCGTTCGTGGCCGGCGCCGTGATGCAGCGGCTCGATCTCGACGCCGCGGCGGATGTACAGGGCGCCGATCCCTTGCGGGGCATAGAGTTTATGCCCGGCGATGCTCAGGAAGTGCACGCCCAGCGTATCGACTCGTGTCTCGATTTTGCCGCACGACTGGGCCGCGTCGGTGTGTACCCAAATCCCGCCCTCTCGGGCGATTTCCGCGATTTCCTCGATCGGCTCGATCGTCCCCACTTCGTTGTTGGCGTGCATGACCGAAATCAGAATCGTCGTCGGGCGGATTTCCTCGATGACCGCTTGAGGATCGACTCGCCCGGTCGGGTCAACGCCCACGTAGGTCACCTCGAATCCCTTTTTCTCAAGGTAGCGGCATGGGTTGACCACGGCGGGATGCTCGATGGCGGTGGTGATGATGTGATTCCCGCGGTTACGAAGTGAACCGGCTACGCCCTTGACGACGTGGTTGTTGGCCTCCGTCCCCCCGGACGTTAAGACGATCTCGTCGGGCTGCGCACCGAGAAGAGACGCGACTTGTCCTCGGGCCCTTTCCACGGCCGCTTTCACGGCCTGTCCCATCGAATGCCCGCTGGACGGATTGCCGTAAAACTCGCCCAGATAAGGCAGCGTGGCCTCCCGAACCGCCGGATCAACCGGTGTCGAAGCGTTGTAGTCGAGGTAGATCACTTGTTTCCCCTAATTGCGCCAGGGTCGTTCACCACGGCGATGGCCAATGATAGATTGTTGTCTATTGAATAGCCAACGGAGATTCCAATGAAAGTCCTGATCGCCGACGCCTTTGAGCAATACGGCATCGATGCCCTGCGGTCGACGGGGTTTGAAATCGTCCACGAGCCGAAATTGGAGGCCGACGCTCTTCGGGAGGCGATAGCCCGGACCGGTTGCGAGGTGCTCGTCGTCCGGAGTACGAAGGTCACCGAGCCGATGCTTGCGGCCGGGCCGGAGTTGGGGCTCTTGGTGCGGGCCGGGGCCGGGGTTAACACCATTGACGTAGCCGCCGCCTCCAGGCGCAGCATTTTTGTGGCCAACTGCCCCGGAAAAAACGCCGTGGCCGTTGCGGAATTGACCTTTGCCTTGATTCTGGGCCTGGACCGCCGTGTGGTAGAAAACGTAACCGACCTTCGCAACGGGCAATGGAACAAGAAGGAGTACTCCAAAGCCCGCGGCCTCAAGGACCGCACGCTGGGTATCTTGGGCTTGGGGCAGATTGGAGAAGCCGTTGCCAGACGGGCCCAGGCGTTCGAAATGAAAGTCGTGGCTTGGAGCCGATCGCTTACCGATGCGAAGGCCGCGGAACTGAACGTCGTCAAGTGTAATAGCCCGGCCGACACGGCCTCGCGCTGCGAGATCCTCTCCATCCATCTGGCCGCGAATCCCGAAACGAAAGGCCTGGTCAACGCGGACGTCTTGAATCGCCTAGCGCGGGGCAGCTACGTGATCAACACGGCCCGGGCCGAGGTTCTGGACTACGATGCACTGCTGAGCGCAGTAGCGGAGCGCGACCTTCGCGTGGGTCTCGACGTGTTTCCCGCCGAGCCGCCGGCCGGTCAGGCGGCATTTGCCACTGCGATCGTGAAGGCCGGCGGTATCGTGTACGGTACGCACCACATTGGAGCTTCGACCGACCAGGCTCAAAACGCCATCGCCGATGAAACCGTTCGCATCGTTCGCAGCTTCCGGGACACGGGACACGTGCTCAACTGTGTGAACCTGCGGGCCAAGGCCGTGGCCAAGAGTTCGCTGCGCGTGCGACACCTGAATCGGCCCGGCGTACTAGCACATATTCTCCACGAAGTCAGCCACGCGGGCATCAACGTGGAAGAGATGGACAACGTGATTTGCCAGGGCGATGAATCGGCGTGCGCTCACATTTTGCTCGAACGGCCTCTGCCCGCCGAAACCGTCGAGCGGATTCGAAAGGGCAACGCAAACATCCTCGGTGTGACGCAGACGCTATTGGCCTGATGGTTGCCTCGCGAACGAGCGATATCATACCCTTCAGATTTAACAATCGGAATCACGTTCCGCGTAAGGGGGGATAATGCGTTTTTCAGCATGCCGTTTGGGTGTTATCGGAGTAATGCAGCTTTTGAATTTGGGATGCGCGGTCATTGGACCATCGGAGTCGGCCCAAGGAGGTAATGAGCCGTCGGGCGACGTGGGTGGTACCGGAGACTCCCAGAACATCGACTTGGCTTCGTTGCAGATTCTCCCGCCCGACAATCCGTGGAACCAAGACATTTCGGACCTAGCGGTGCATCCGAATTCGGAAGCCTATCTGGCCTCAATCGGATTGGAGACTGGGCTGCATCCGGACTTCGGCACGGTTTGGGAGGGAGCGCCGATTGGCATTCCGTTTGCAGTGGTGCGCGGGGATCAGCCGCTCGTGCCGGTGAGCTTTTACTATGGTAACGAGAGTGATCCCGGTCCGTACCCCATCCCGCCGGATGTGCCCATCGAAGGTGGCCCCGACTCCGATGGCGACCGACACGTGCTGGTGATCGACATCGACAATCGCAAGCTTTACGAGCTATTCAACGCCTATCGTCGAGGCGACGGGTGGGACGCGCGTTCGGGGGCGATCTTTGACCTGACCAGCAACGAGCTTCGGCCGGCCGGCTGGACTTCGGCGGATGCCGCGGGGCTGCCGATTTTTCCAGGATTGGTGCGTTATGACGAAGTGGTCGAGCGGGCCGAGATCACGCATGCGCTTCGCTTCACGGTTCGTCGGACGCAGCGTGCGTACATCGCCCCGGCCCGCCATTTTGCGAGCAATTTGACCGATCCTGATCTTCCGCCGATGGGCTTGCGGGTGCGGCTCCGCGGTGATTTCGACCTTTCGTCCTTTTCACCGCATGTGCAGGCGATTCTGCGGGCGCTTCAGCGATACGGCATGTTCGTCGCCGACAACGGCTCCGACTGGTATATCACCGGAGCACCCGATCCGCGATGGAATGACGAAGAACTGCACGAGCTGGGTCAGGTGCGCGGCCGTGACTTCGAGGTCGTCTACACCGGCGAGGCGATCAGCGGTTGAGCTGGGGTGCCCCACCCCCTCCGGGTGAACTGATTGGTTCGATAGAAAGCTAAACGCCTTAATCCAATTGGGCCAGGATGGCGGGCTTCCTGATTCTCTGTTAGAATTTGTCCTTCCGCGAGTGTCCGAGTTGGCAAGCAGTGAATGAACACTCAAAGCTCTTGACCCAATGCGCGCAAAGCAAGTAATTGCAGGCCCGTGTAATTCTCCTACGCCTCCAATCGGCGTTCCTTCGTTCAGTCCCCCACCCCCGGAGGGGGTGGGGCACCCACCAAGCTTGGATGATCGGAGTTCTCTGACCACTGAGCACCGCAACCCGCGTTCCATCGGGCTTGATGCCCTGTCCGTGGGCCAGGCTTTTGACCTGATCAACAGCGAGGATGCGACGGTTGCGGGCGCGGTGGCGGCCGCGCGGGAGGATATCTGCCGGGCGATCGAACTCGTGGTCGAGGCTCTGCGCGACGGGGGACGGTTGATTTATGTTGGCGCGGGAACCAGCGGGCGGCTGGGTGTTCTTGACGCTACGGAATGCCCGCCGACTTTTCTGACCGACCCTTCCATGGTTCAGGGCCTGATCGCCGGCGGGGCGACAGCGCTGACTCGCAGCATCGAAGGTGCCGAGGATCGGGCCGAAGACGGGGCCGCGGCCATGGACGAACGGTCCGTCGGGCCCAACGACGCGGTCTTCGCCATCGCCACCGGCGGAACAACGCCGTTCGTCCACGGAGCCATTCAACGGGCCAAACAACGGGGCGCGCGGACCATCTTTTTTGGCTGTGTTCCCAAAGACCAAGTTGCCGATGAAGCCGACGTGTCCATTCGCGTGATCACCGGCCCGGAAGTGCTTACCGGCAGTACGCGGATGAAGGCCGGAACGGCCACCAAAATGGTGCTCAACATGGTCACAACCATCGCCATGGTCCGGCTCGGCAAGGTGTACCAAAACCTGATGGTCGACGTGAACACCGCGGCCAACGCCAAGCTCGTGGACCGCGGCATCCGGATCGTGCAGACCATCACAGGCTTGTCGCGCAGCGAGTCCGCGGCCATCCTCCAATCGGCCGGCGGGCGAGTGAAAACAGCCTTGGTGGTGCAAGCCAAAGGTGTCGACGGAGCCACGGCGGAACGGCTCTTAGCCGAAAGAGCGGGCCAAGTGGGCCGCGTGATCGAGAGACCGTAGCATAGGTCGAGGACGACCTGCTTTTGCAAACGAACCAGGGGAGGGCCAATTTGAATCTCAAGTTCACAGAACCACGAATACTTCCCCCTTCGTCCCTTCGTCCCTTCGTGCCTACGTGCCGGAGCTGGCCCTTTACGGAAAGCGTCAAGGGTGCCTTCGTGCCTTTCCTTCTCCTAATCTTCGCCGGCTGCCACGGTGGCCGATGGGGTGCCGGCAAATACGGCAAAGAGCCGATCCGGGCCATTTGGGTCACCCGTTGGGATTTCAAGACGCCATCGGACATTGCCAAGATCATGGATGATTGCCGGGCGGCCGGCTTCAATACCGTGCTTTTCCAAGTCCGCGGCGCGGGCACAGTGCTGTATCGCTCGCGATTTGAACCGTGGGCCGATGAGCTGGGCGGGCGCGACCCGGGGTTCGATCCGCTGGCCGTTGCATGCTCAGAGGGGCGCAAAAGAGGCCTCAGCGTACATGCCTGGGTCAACGTGGTGCCTGGGTGGCACGGAGATAAACCGCCGAATAATCCCAAGCAGCTCTATCATGCCCACCCCGATTGGTTCTTGCGTGACTCCGCCGGGCGCCGGCAGCCGCTGGGGTGGTATTCCAGCCTAAACCCGTGTTACCCGGAAGTCCGGCAGTATCTGGTCGGAGTGATGCACGAGATCGTCAGCCGTTATCCGATAGACGGGCTGCACATGGACTACATTCGTTTTCCCAATGAGTACAGCAAGGCCTATGAAGGCTGGCCGAGTGTGCCGGACTATCCACGGGATGCCAAAACGCTTGCCCTCTTCCGTCAAGCGACCGGACGAACGCCGGATCAGGCTCCGCAACTGTGGAATCAGTGGCGAGCCGACCAGGTTACCCAGCTTGTTCAGGGTATTCGAACGATGATGCTCCGGGCCAAGCCGCGGGCGGTTTTGACCGCGGCCGTCGGCGGCGTTCCCGAAGAGCACAAGCGTAACCACTTCCAAGATTCGCAGCGGTGGATCGCCGAGGAGTTGGTGGACGGCCTGTATCCCATGAACTACGCCTCCGACATGGAAACGTATTCTCGCCGATTGGCCGCCTGGTCGGCGTATCGGTCGGAAGTTCCGGTCATCACAGGAGTTATGTTCGACAAGCGCGACGCGACTCTGGTCAATAACCAGCTCGGCCAGGCCCAGCGGGCGTCGAACCACTTCGCCGCGTTTGCCTACAATTCGATGTTCGAGCGCCGCGACCGCCAAGGCCGGCCGATGACGGATGCCCAAAGCGCTTCCCGCGCCGCCTTGCGGCAGCAAGTGATTCCCCAGATTCGTCGCTGGGCCGCCACGGGCTCGTAAGAAAAGAAGTCGAGTCGGGCCTGGGTGGTATGGCCGCATCATGCGGCCATGTGCAAGAACCTCACGCCAAGAGAACCGGCATGATGTGGGACACCGACCACGCCTCTGGTCTGACGGGACTCATCGCCCCTACGAGAAGAACGACCAAGGCCGCCTACTGGGAAACGCGAAAAAAAGTTGCCTAATGCCAGTATCCGTTACGGCACCGCAAGTAGTTCCCAGGATTGCCACTGAGCAAAGTCTGTTCTAGAATTCAAGGTCACACGCCATGGTGCCCGCGCAATTGGTGGCTCGCGGTGCCGCGCGCCCGGATAATGGCCCCAGATGCGCCATTCTGTGGGAATAGACGTTGGCGGAACCTGGACGCGGCTGGGCCTGGTGGCCGAAGAGGGACTGCTTCGCGCGGTTGTCCGGCAGCAAACTCCGCCTCTTGGGCCGGCCGCGGATTTCGTGCGGAGTCTTGCAAAGGCCATCGAGGAACTTGAGGGAATCCGCGATGGGTCCGACGCTTCGCCCGTCGTCATCGGCCTCGCCCTTCCGGGACTCGTCGATGCGGGCAGCGGCACCCTGGTTCGCTCGGTCAACTTACCCTGGCTGGAGGGTTATCCCGTGGCCGGCGAGTTATCGAAGCGCTGTTCCTGCCGAATGGAGCTTTTCGCCGACGCCGACGCCGCTACCTGGGGCGAGTACGTCGCCAATCGACAAGCGGCAACCGACGATGGACGATCCGCGCCTTCCTGCTTCGTGCATCTTCGTCTCGGCACCGGCGTCGCCTGTGGCCTGGTGGCCGGCGGACGAATCGAGCCGATCGAGCCGAACCGCGCGGGTCATCTCAGCGTGCTGGTCGTCGATGCCTCGGCAAGTGCGCCGCCCTGCCGTTGCGGCAAGCGCGGCTGCGTGGAGACAATCGCCTCCGGCCACGCGCTGTCGCAGCGGGCGCAACAGCTAGGCTATCAGGAAGGCCTGCCAGGACTGGAAAGCGCCTACCGGAAGGGCCATCCAGCAGCAATCACCGCCGTAGCTCAAGCCGCCGAGGCACTTAGCAAAGCCATTACCAACATTGCCGACCACCTGAAGCCGGAAGCGATCTGTTTAGGCGGTGGGGTCCTGGGGACCTTGCCGTCTCTGCTCGTCGAAACACTCCGACGCTTTGACGAATCGTTTTTTTCCGATTTCGGCGTCTTGCCGTTTCGGCGTTTGGGCGTTTCATGCCAATCCGCGAGTCTCCAGCCCGCGCTACTGGCCGATGATGCCGGCCTCCTCGGTGCCGCACTCTTGGCGTGCCGGACGGTGTCGCGTCGCGCACCTCTTTAGTTTTGAATGTTCGATTGCCAGGTTTGAAGAAGTCGGAAATATCGAGTGGGGCGTTTACACGCGGATCACCGCGAGGGTCGCGTTCGTACAGTCGCATGGTGTATTGCCTTTCGTGAAGCCGCCGGCGTTCCCAGGGTTTTCGGCCTTCATAGCCCATGGCAGGGAATGCCTCTGGATGAGGCGCTTCGGCAACCAGGCGATACTCGGTGGAAGGCTGGAATCGGGTTTCGCGCTCCGCGATATATCCGAGATATTTGAAGTTCACGCCGATGAATCTCGCTTCCGTTTCGCTTGCCGCCACATGGGACAGAAGCGTCGCATACTCCCTCGATCCCTCCGCGCGAGTGTCGGCCACGAGTACGAGTTCGAAATCGACCGATTCGGCCGAGCCGCGCGTCGTGCGGTCCAGGCGGCCCCACAACGCATTGGATGGATAGGTGACCTTTCGGCCCAGCTTCGCGAGCATCGTGTCCTGGAGGAAGTCGGCCGGGTAGACGACCTTCGCGTAGGCACCGGCGAACCGGCCAAACGAAACCGCCGAACAAGCCAGGAGCGTGCAAGTCATTACGGCACGCCACAAGGGAGGGCGGATGCTCGCGATCGTCAGAACGGCTCCGACAACCACGATGGGCATGAAGGGCAGAAGCAATCGGCCATAAAAGACCGTTCGATGATTCAAAAGCCCGAGCGTCGCATGAAGAGCGTAGCAACCTACGGCCGCCAATAAAACATGGCCGAAAGCGCAAGGACTCGCCGGCGACTGAGGGCCGAGATGGGAATCTCGGCTCAGCGAATGTCGGACTACCAGGATCACGGCCACGAGAAACAATGCCAGCAACACCGGGCCGACCGGCGGTTCGACATCGCGCAGGTAATGCCAGAGGAAGAAAAACCCTTCCGCCGGGTCACCCATGCTCACCGAGCCGGAGAGCCTTTTCAAGTCCGCGAGGTAGGAGCGGCCGGCCCAACGGGCCACGCCCTCAAAAAGCAAAAGCACGCTCGCCGCGGCTCCGCCGAAGGTCGCCAGCGCGGCCAGCCGACGACGGGACGTGGCGATGGCCGCGGCCCCATTGATGATCACGCCAGCGTAGTGCCCGGGATAACAAGCGTAGCCAAACCCGGACAGCAAGCCCGCGGCCACAAGCATGCCAAAGGGCGGCATAGCCGGTGGGTGGCATGGCCGGGCTTGCGTGGCCATGCTTCGTCGGCCTGAATATGCCCACGATTGCGTGGGCATGGCACCCGGTAGGTGACCATGTTTTTTCCCATCGCCGATGGACTCCATTCCCTCACCGCGGCGGCGGACATGGCACCCGGGATACTTGGATGGCAATAGCAAACCCCAAAGCAGGAACAACAACGATAGTTGATAAGGCACAAGATGCCGGATCCAGACGTTGCTGCCGGCCAACAGGGCATGCACGAGGGCCGCCAGCAAAGCAAGGTACGCGTTTCCCGTCCAGCTACGGGCAAGCGCGAAAACCGTCCAGGACACGGCCAGCGTCGTCAGAGCATTGAATGCGGCAACCAGGTCGTACGAGGCGGGCAAATCGATCGGTGTTCCGAACAGGTGGGCGTAGGCCTTTTGAGCAAGAACCGAAATCGAACTGATCAGCACAAAACCCGGCCGAGCCGGTGGAACCGGACCATCGGCCTGAAACAAATGGACCGCGGCCTCGCGAAAGTCCGCACGACCCAGCGCGTCCACGAAATCCAAGGCCGGCAAATAGCACCGCTCATCGGCCCAGAAGAAGTGGCCGGTCCGGATTGGAGTGAGCCGGTAGCATGCTAGCCCAAGCAGCATCGAGATCAAAAGGGTTGTGGCGACGGCGCGCTGGCGACGTTCGAATCCGGCGTGCTGTTCGCGAATTAGCACATCCGAAGGCGATGCGTAGCGGGAAGTCGGTCCAAAAACAAAAAACACCCTACCTATCGGACGCTAGATGATAAAGCCGTAGATTGGGTCTGGTTTTCAACCCTTTCAACGGATGCTGCTCAACCACTGAAGAGCTTGCGAGAGTTGGTGCGGACGACTATGCTGGCAGCCCAGTTAACCGGAGTATTTCGTATGAAACAAAACAGTAAGTGGCTGAGCCTGCTGAGTTTGGCGGCCGCGGGGCACGCCTTGGCCGATTGGCCCAATTTTCGCGGGCCGCGGCACGACGGCGTCAGTGACGAGAAAGGTTTCCGCACGGCGTGGACGGAGAAGATCCCCTTCGTCTGGGAGCGAGAGGCCGGCCCGGCCTTCAGCTCGTTTGCCTGTGTGGGCGACCGGGTATACACGTGCGGAACGGTTGACAAGCAACAGACGCTTTTCGGGCTGAACGCCAAAACAGGTGACATCCTCTGGCAGCGCCCGTTCGAGGAAGAATACCGCGAGCGGCAGGGCGGCGACGGAACGCGGGCCACGCCCACCGTCTACGACGGACGAGTGTATATCCTGGGTGCCCGCGGCCTGTTGCTGTGCGTGGATGCGGAAAGCGGGAGCGAGCTTTGGCGGAAGCGGTTCCATCACGTGCCGCAGTGGGGCTATAGCGGGTCGGTATTGATTGAGGGCGATCTGGCGATCGTGTCCGCGGGCGGCAAGGAAGGGGCACTCCTCGCTTTGGATCGCAAAACCGGGCAGCAGCGCTGGCTCTGCGGCGAGAACGCCGCCGGCTACGCCACACCGTACCCGTTTACATTTCAGGGTAAGCGCTACGTCGTGGGCTTTGCCGGCGACGCGGCGATCTTGGCCGAACTGACCACCGGACGAGAAGTTCTGCGAATACCCTGGAAAACGGATTACGAGGTCAATGCGGCCTCACCGATCTATCACGAAGGCTATTTGTACCTCGGCTCCGGATATGACACCGGCTCGGCGGTTCTGAAACTTCGCTCGGACGGCGATAGGCTCGCAGCCGAGACGGTTTGGCAAAGCAAAGTCCTCATGCCCAAGTTCCAATCGCCCATTCTCTACGAGGGGAAGCTCTATTGCAGCGATCAAAAAGCCCTCGTCTGCGTGGACTTCCTGACCGGAAAGGAACATTGGCGAAAGCCCCGGATTCGAAACGGCACGCTGATCGTCGCTGATCGTCACCTTTTGCTGCTGACGGAGGAGGGTCATTTGCAAATCGCCAGGGCCGTCCCGGACGATTTCGTGCCCACTACCGACGCGGCCCTGCTTTCGGGGCGTTGTTGGACCGTGCCCGTACTTCATCAGGGGAAGCTCTACGCTCGCGGGCTCGAGCGGCTGGTGTGTTTTGACCTTCGCGGCTCGGGCCTGCCCAACGCTCCCTAGGAGGACCACCGATGAGTTCATCGCCTGTTCTTTTGTTCAGTCTGTTCGTGGCCGGCCAACCCTCGCCAGGCAGTAGTCTCAAAACCGAGATGCCGCCAACGGGCGAATCCGTCCTTCTTGCGCCCACATATGAAAAGGGCGGCGTTGATTATCTCGAATTCGTGCAGCAGATCGAGCAGGTCGGCAAGGGCGGCGCCTTCGGGCCGGCGGGCCGGGGGACCCGATCTTCGCGCACCAAGGGCGCCTATCAAAAAGTAGCAACCACCAGCGAACAGGGCACTCGACTGGTATTCACCTTCGATCGCGTGGCCATGCAGGCCGAAAGTCCCGGCGGGAACCTGGCCTTCGATTCGGATATCGACGATCGGACCGACAAAGCCCATCCCGTCGCCGCCGTGCTCGGTCCCATGATCGGCATGTCGGTCACGTTCGAGCTGGACATTCACGGGCACGTCAAATCGAGCAAGGGCATGGAGGCAATTTACGACAAAGTGCAAAAGGAAGCCGTGGGCAGTCCGATCCTAAATCAGCTTCAAGACGATCTGAGCAGCGAGGCGGCCCAACTGACCTGGGCCGATGGCCGATTCGTGCTATTCGCCAATAAGACGGTGAAAGTCGGTGACACTTGGAGCGGCACCGTTCGCACGCGCAGCGCCTACCTTGGTGATCTGGTTCGCGAATACCGCTGCAAACTCGATCGCTTCGACACCGACAACGGACGCCGCGTCGCCGTCGTGACTTACTCGGCCGACATCCGGCGGCCGCCCGATGCCGTGCCGGGGATGTTCGCCGTGTCTGCCATCAAGTCCGGCCGTTTGGAGGGCACAGCCAACTTCGATACCGAGCGACGAGAGTTCACCTACCAATCCGAGGCGATCAATCTTGTCCTCGAAGCTGCCGTGAGCGGCCCGGAGCCGCAGAAAAAGACCCCTATCGAAATCCAATCTACGACGCGGCAAATTCTCCGTCTCATGACCGAACTTGAACGCTCCCAACAAAAACTCGCCAACTTCACCAGAGCCAAACGGGGCGCACCCGAACCAGCCAAACCGCCCGACAAGTAGTTGCCGGTAGGACCGCGGGATTAAGTAGGCTCGCTTGAACAAATCCAGGCCCCGCCCAGGACGACGTCGCCGTCGTAGAACACGGCGGCTTGGCCGGGCGTGATGGCCCGCTGGGGTTCGTCAAACACCACGCGAACGCTGTCCCCCGGAAGCCGCCAGATTGTGGCCGGCGCCGCCGTGTGCAAATAACGAATCTTGACCTGGGCGCGAAAGGTGTCTTCGGGGCAAGCCACCAAGAAGTTGGCCCGCTGGCCGATTAACGCCTCTTGAAGGAGCGAATCGGCTGAGCCCAGCGTGACGGAATTTCGATCCACGTCCAAACCGGTCACATACACCGGCCGGCCCGCCGCGATGCCCAATCCGCGCCGCTGGCCAATGGTGTAATGGGCGATGCCCGCGTGCCTGCCCATGACCTCGCCGGCTTCGTTGAGCACCTCGCCCTCGACGAGTGCCTCCGGGCGGCGCTCGCGAACCACCCGGGCGTAATCGCGACCGGGTGCGAAGCAGATTTCCACCGAGTCGGGCTTGGCGGCATTGGGCAAACCCCAACGGGTAGCCAAGCTGCGCACTTCGCTCTTGATAAGGTCACCCACGGGAAAGAGCACGCGGTCCAGGACCGCTCGATCCAGGCCGAAGAGCACGTATGATTGATCCTTGCGGGCATCCCGCCCGCGCATCAAGACCCGGCAGCCATCGCGCCGTCCGACTCGCGCGTAATGGCCCGTGGCGACGTACCGCGCTCCCACCGCGTCGGCATAATCGACGATCTTGCCGAACTTCAGGTCGTTGTTGCAGACCACGCACGGATTGGGCGTGCGGCCTCGTGCGTACTCGTCGGCGAAATAGTCGATCAGCCGGTCGAAGTCCCGCTCGAAGTTGAGGGCATAAAACGGAATGTCCAGCATCCCCGCCACGTAACGCGCGTCCGCCGCGTCGGTGGCGCTGCAACAACCCTGATGAGGCCGCCCGGACGTTGTAAGTGGGTGGGCGGTCGCCGGCGCCGGCTCAGCCACGCCCGTGCGCATGAAAAGCCCAACCACCTCGTAGCCTTGCTCGACCAGCAAGCAAGCGGCCACGCTGGAGTCCACCCCCCCGCTCATCGCCACCACGACTTTTTCGCGAGTCACACTCATTGGCGAGATTGTATGCTCCACAACCTATCCAGACAAAACCATCCTGGGCACTATTGATGGCCGGATGAGCCTGAGTTATGTTCGGCGTCCACAGATTTGGATTTCAAGGCTCGAACAGGAAAAGAAGCATAACAAATGAATTACGCAACGATTTCTAGAAACATTCTCCGGCTCGGTTTCCTTGCGGCAGTCAGCATGGCGATGGGAACGGGTTGCGAGAGCCGGTTTCCCGTGCTCGACGGGCGCGTCATGGCCATCTCCCGGAGCGAGGCGCCGCTGACTGCCGCCGATCCGCGCTACCCGACGACGTTGCAAATCCAATGGTTGGGCACGGCGTGCCACCTGATCCAGTTGGGCGATGCGGTCATCTTCACCGATCCCTATTTCACGCATTTCAGTCTGCTCCGCGTGGCCTTCGGCACGCTGGCCTCCGATCCGCAACTTGTCAGCCGAAAGACGCAAGACCTGCCCAAGCCGCAGGCCATCTTCGTGGGGCACTCGCATTACGACCACATCCTAGACCTGCCGGAAAGCATGCGCCAGCGGAATTGGTTCGACGTGCCGGTCTTGGGCAGTACAACAACCCAAAACGTTCTGCTCAGTTACGGCACGGACATCGGGGCGTCCTTTCGAAGCGTGGTGGCCGACGAAACAGCCCAACAGGTCCCCGGAGCCGGCTTCACCTACCGTGCCTACGATTCTGAACACGCGCCACACATCGATGGGATTCTCTTGTACCCAGGCCGCCTCGAGCACCCTCGAAGCGCGCCCCCCACCCGAGCCACGCATTTTCCCGTCGGCGATGTCTATACGTTCTTGTTTGAATTGACGGGTGGTGACGTCAATCAGCCGGCTCGTTTCACCGTTTTCTTCGCGGGCGCGGCCAGCACGCCGCCTCGAGGCCTGCCGACTACGTCGGTGGCTCCCGTTGACGTGGCCATCCTTTGCGTGCCGGGCTGGCGGAACGTGCAAGGCTATCCTGCCGAGTTCATCCGCCAGCTGCGCCCGCGCTACATCCTCCTGACACACTTCGACGACTTTTTCGAGGAATCCGAAACCGAAAGCGAAGTAGTGCTCACGGCCGATCTGGAGGGTTTCATCGACGAAGCACAACGCGCCGCCTACTACCCCGAATTCGAGGCCATCCTCGTCCCCGCCGTTGACGCCGTGATGCTATTCGCCGATTATTGAGTTTCGCAAAAGTAATGTAGGGAAAGCGTCGATCCATGTCGCATGAGACCCTACGGATCGGCCAAGACGCTGGAGCAACGGCGGCGACGGGCCATGCGGCTGTTGGACCGTGG
>Ga0187892_10002578_pt1 | contig 35638 bp, 33 predicted proteins | sample MA1701073metaG_FD_139345 | JGI IMG/M metagenome (GOLD analysis project Ga0187892, IMG submission 139345) | Bio-ooze microbial communities from a basaltic lava cave in the Kipuka Kanohina Cave System on the Island of Hawaii, USA - MA170107-3 metaG ... | reverse complement strand
ATTTTACAAAACGCCACAACGTTTATTACGAAACATTGTCTCAAAGGCAAAAGCAACAAACGAACTTATCCTTTGGCTATGCTGGCCCAAATTCAGCCCGGCTTAGCTTGACACATATGCCCTGAAGGGGCTACTACAAAAGTTATTTTCGTCCATATTTTTTCATAATCTTTGGCAATCTTTCAGTCGGCAGCGCATACGCCGTGTTGCCGTTGATGCCGGTTGTCGTCTCTGCCATGCACAAGGCGTTGAGAATCGCTTCTTCAGCGGCTTCCAGCGCGGCTTGGTGCGCGCGGGTGATCCATTCGTCGTTGAAAATTTCAATCTCCGTCATGCTTGCCTCTCTTCGCATTTTGACGCCGGTTGAAAAAAACAGCAGCAGATCACCGGAGCCGTGCGAGGAGAGCGCGCCGGTGCGCGCCAGGCCAAAGGCCATGCGTTTGCAAAGCCGTTGCAACTGGCTCGGAATCATCGGCGCGTTGGTGGCGCCAATGAGCAAAATAGATTTCGACTTTTTCCCTTCGACAAGCTGCAAGTCGGAAATTTCTTTGCCGGCAGGCACGCCATCGATCATCAACTGCTCGCGATCGCCGTGATTGGCTTGCACGAGCACGCCGATGGTGTAGCCGCCGTGCCGTTCCGGCAAAACGCGCGAGGCGGTGCCGATGCCGCCTTTGAAATCGTAACACACCATGCCCACGCCGCCGCCAACCGCGCCTTCCTGCACTGCTCCGCTTTGCGCATTTTTAATGGCGGTCAACACGTGCTGGTCATTGAGATGGCGTCCGGCCACGTCGTGGAGAAAACCCGCCCACGTTTCAGCAACGAGGGGAACAGGCACCGGCGCCGTGTCACCGATTTCCGGATAGGTTTGAAGAAACCACGTCATCGCGCCGTTCATAACGCGACCGATGTTCGAGGTGTCGGTGAGAAAAATCGGCGATTGCAGCAAGCCGCGCTGATCGACGCTGCCGAGGCCGGTCATCTCACCGTTGCCGTTCATGACAAATCTGCCGGCGGTAACATTCTCGTGAAAAACGTCATCGTTGGGAAAGATGACGGTGACGCCGGTGCGAATCGGCCCGCGCCCAACGATCAACTCGCCATTACCTTCAATGCGGGTGCAATGGCCGACTTTGACGCCAGGCACGTCGGTAATGGCGTTCCATTTACCGGTGGGAAGCGCGCCAATGGTGATGCCCAAATCGCGCAGGCGGCGCGCCGTTGTTGGCGGCTTCTTGTAAGAAATTTTAGTGGCTAAATTTGCAAACGAGCCGGTCAAAGCAGCACTTGCGGTTTGGGCAAGAAATTTTCGGCGGGAGATGGGATGGCCGCTCAATTCGTTTCGTCCTCACACGTTGAAGTCAACATTTCGCTGCGTATAAGATAGCACGGCAGGAAAAACTTGTCAAGAAAATTTTTTTTGAATTGCACAAAACAAAAAAGCCCATGATGAACGTATCGTGGGCTTGATAAAATTGAGAGATCAAAGGGGAGATTTTATACGCCTTGCACGGCACCCACCCAATAAATCGGCATCGTCGGCGTTGGGCTGCCGCCTTTCGGCTCGCGGGTGATGGCGAAGGCGGAAATGCCGGCCAGGGTTTCGGGCAAATGTTGCACCTCGCCGATAAATTCGCCTTTCTCATTTACCGCAAACACGCCGGCGTCAAAAGGTTTGCCGTCTTTTAAAAACCAAAGCTGATAATCGTGCTCGCCGGCAAGCGGCGGCAAATTATACGCGATAAAACTTCCGCCGGCGGTTTGCGGGTCGAGCAGGACTTTGATGTTTCCGGAAGGATTGACTTCTGTGCCCTTCAGCTCGACCAACAACAGGCGAGGGGCGCTGCTTTTTTTAATGCGTTCGATAACGGTTTTCTGCCGCTCTAATTCAAATTGCAGCAGCTTCGTCTCGGCGTTGCGTTCCGCCAATTCCGTTTGCAACTGGCGGATTAAATCACGTTGCAAAAAATAACTATAACCGACAGCGAAGAGCAAAAAAACGGCGGCCCAGGCCAATGTGCCGCGCACGCGCTGGAAAAACGTTCGCTGCGGCATCGAACGAATCGTCGCCGGGCCTGTTGCCGGAACTTCATTTTTTCCGGGAACCGGGCGCATAGGCAGGATTTTCGATTCTGCGGCAATAGCATCGAGCAAGCGCTGTTTCAATTCCGGCGGCGGCTCATTCTGCGGTGCGGTATAAGGCAACAGACTGGCCACCCGTTTGGCGTTTTTCACGGCAAGCCGGCATTCCTGGCACCCGGTTGCCAGGTGTTGGGCAAATTGCCGGGACTCTGGTTCATCCAACATGCCCAAGACAAAAGACTCGGCCAGCTCAGTAAATTTATCTGCCATGCTCAGTTGGTTTTTTTAAACGTTTAAATTGCATTGTCCATTCAGACCGACCTTTAAACCTGCTAACGATTATACGAATCACCCGCCGAAACAGTTTTTAAAAAAGCCATAAATTTTGGAACGCCTAAAATTAAAGAAAGGTCCCCGGAATAAAACTCGCGCGAAACAGCAGCGGCTGCACGTTACGCCTCGATAATTTCATCGTGCAGCGAGGAAACAATCAACAACAAGCATCCGGCCTCGGTATATTGAACGTCGTGAATCGAATCCACATCAGCGCATTGATAATCCCCGGCGCGAAAGACGCGGCCGCCGAAACGCAAATCGCCTTCGAGAACGTAACATTGTTCGGCGCCGGCGTGCCGATGCCGCGGGTAGGAGGCGCCGGCGGGCATGCGAACGAGCATCGTGGCGCGATCATTTGCCTGGTCGACAAACAAACGTTTGACCAAGATTCCATTGACAGCAATATCTTCCCAAACGCCTTCATGCGCATCCACGGTTAATAAACCACTCGGCAATGAAGAGACTTTTTCGGATTCATCCGCCCACGTTTTCCAAACCTGCGGGCTGCGCTCCACCCGCGGCGGCGGTGTATCACTATTTTTAATGCTGTTCAGCAGACGTTGTTTCAAAGCGGATGGCGGTGCGACGAGTTCGGGCGGCGAAAGCCAAGCCCACGGCAGCGCCCGCATCACGCGCGTGCTTTCAGCCATCGCCTCGGCGCATTCAACGCAACCCGCGGCCAAATGCGCGCGCAATTTTTTTTCTTCGTGATGCTCCAGCGCGCCCAATAAATACAATTCAATTTGGTTTAAATAAACGTCTTGCATCGGTTTTTCAGAAAAGTATGATTTTTCTTTCGCACGTTTTCATCCTTGCCATCCTCGCTCCTGAAATTTCTTTAATCATTTTCACTTTGCGGCAGCACGGGTGATATTCAACCCAACACGCCACGAAGCGTGAGCAGCGCCTGCCGGGTGCGGGTTTTGACCGTGCCCAGAGGTGTTTTTGTCGCGGCGGCAATTTCCGTTTGCGTCATGCCTTGAAAATACGCCATCTCGATGACCTGCTTTTGTTCTGGTGCCAATTTCACCAGTGCTTCGCGCAGACGCCGAACGTCATCGGCGGCAACGGCCGTCATCGCCGGATCGTCTTCCATCGACATCAAAGTTTCCGCTGCCGCTTCGAATTCCACTTTGCGGCTGGCGAGACGCATTTTGATGCGATACTGGTCGATTGCCAAATTCCGGCAGAGCACGATCAGCCAAGTGGCGACTTGCCCGCGGTTTTGGCTGTACGTCTCCGCTTTCCGCCACGCCGTTATAAAAGCTTCGTGCACGACATCCTGCGCCGGCGCGCTGTCGCCGAGAATTTTCAACGCCAGGCCGTAAAGCATGCCGGCGTAACGATCATAAAGTGCAGCAAGCGCCCAATCCTGCTTTTGCGCCATCGCCGTCAAAAGCTCCGCATCGGTTGGCGTCGCTGCCTCTCGTGCTGTCGAGTTCTTCACAGTAGCCGTAAATTCCCTTTATTAATAAATTCAGAACCCGTCTTGCGTTTACAATTTTTGCTCAAGTTCATTCAATCTGGTTTTGGCTTCGTTGTAAATCCGGACTTTCTCGTCAAACGGAATGAACAGGCTCTTAAAGCCGTTGAGAATCACTTTTTTCACCTGCGCGAAATCCAAATCCCAGGTTTGCACCGCCAGCCACAGCTCGTCGGTCATCGTCGTGTCGGAGATCAGCCGGTTGTCCGTGTTCAGCGTCACGCGCAGTTGGCGGTCGAGATATTTTTTGAAGGGATGATGCTCGATGCGCAGGACGGTTTTGGTTTGAACGTTGCTCTTCAAACAAATTTCGAGCGGAATGCGATGATCGCAAACATAGTTGAGCAAATCTTCGTCTTCAATCAAACGCGTGCCGTGGCCGATGCGATGCGCGCCGAGCGCGTGAATCGCCTGATGGATGCTGTCCGGGCCGTAGGCTTCGCCGGCGTGAACGGTGCAATTGATGCAATTTTTGCGCACGACGTAAAAAGCCTTGGCGTGATCTTTCGCCGGATGATCGTACTCGCCGCCGGCCAGGTCGAATCCGACGACGCCCTTGCGTTTGTATGGCACGGTCAACTCGGCCAGTCGAACGGAAGTGGCCGGATCAAACGAACGGATGCCGCAGATAATGACGCCGCAGCGAATGGGAAATTCTCGCTCGGCATCGCGCAAGCCTTCGAGCACGGCGTCGACGATCTGCTCCAGGCTCATGCCCTTTTGTTGATGCAAAATCGGCGAGTAGCGCACTTCCATGTAAGTGATATTTTCACGCGAAGCATCTTCCGCCAGCTCGTAAGCAATGCGCCGGATCGAATCATAATCCTGCATTAAGCTCAAGGTAAAATCGAATTTTTCGAGATAGGTTTTGAGATTTTCAACCTGCCCCTTGACCGACAAAAAGCTCCGCATGTCGTCTTCCTTCTCGCTCGGCAAGGCAATTTTGCTCGCTTTGGCCAATTCGATCGCGGTTTTAACCCGCAACGAACCGTCGAGGTGAACATGCAGGTCGGTCTTGGGCAATTCGAATAAAAAGTCGCGCGTGATTTTCATGGCGCTCTCCCTGGTTGTAAGTCCTAAGCTGCAAGTGCGAGATCACATATTTTTTTCGGGCGTTTAGTAGGTTAAAAAGTTTTTCAGACGTTTTCCACAACCGGCCGTTGCGCCGAAGTTGTTTTGGCCGGCGCCGTTTTGCTCCGGCGTTCGCCGACATCCGGCAGCAGCGTAATGATCGTGCCGAAGGTCAACACCATCCCGCCAATCCATACCCACATGACCAACGGATTCAAATAAACGTGAAAGGTAGCGGCGTTGGTTTCGGCCTGATGCTCGCCGAGCACGACGTACAAATCCTCCCGCAGATTGGAAAAAAGCGCCACCTCGGTCGTCGGCTGCTGCTGGACGATGTAAAAATGCTTCTGCGGATAAATCGTCTCGAGTTCCTTGCCGTCGCGTTTCACGATCATGCTGGACTCGATCACCGCTTTGTTGGGATCATCAAATCGTTTCGTATCCTGATAAACCAACTCGTAATTTCCAATCTTTATAGATTCACCCGGCTTGAGCTGTTTTTCAGTTTCCTCGGTGAAGGCCTTGCCAGTCACGCCCATAAAAATCAACACCATGCCGAAATGAACGACGTAACCGCCATAACGCCGCTTGTTTTTCATCAGCAAGTGCCACAGCGCAAGGGGATAAGATTCCCCATTGGTGTGCCCGCGGGCAACGGCGCCGCGATGATATTCCGTGATGATCGTGATGGTGACGAACACGCAAAGCGCAAACGAGATCAACGCATAGAGGTGGCGCACACCGGTCGCCAGAAGTATGATGAGCGTAACGACTGCGCCCACCGTCGGAAGCATGAACATCTTTTTCAAATGCTCCGCCGAGCTTTTGCGCCACGCCACCAACGGCCCGATGCCGGTGAGCAACAACAAGAGCAGGGAAATCGGCACCAGCACGGCGTCGAACCACGGCGCGCCGACGGTGATTTTGACGCCCCGCACCGCTTCGGAGATCACCGGGAACAGCGTGCCCCAAAACACGGCGAAACACGCGCCGAGAAAAACAACGTTGTTGAGCAAAAACACCGATTCACGCGAGACCACCGAATCCATGCGCACATCGCTTTTGAGCAGATGCAACCGCAAACCCATTACCGTAAAAGAAAAGGTTGCAATCAAGCCGACAAATCCCAAAAACAACGGGCCGAGGCTCGATTGGGTAAAGCTATGCACCGATGAAATCACGCCGCTGCGGGTAAGAAAGGTGCCGAAAATGCACAAGGTAAACGTCAAAATGAGCAGCACCATGTTCCACACGCGGAGCATGTTCTTTTTCTCTTGAATAATGACCGAGTGCAGAAACGCCGTGCCGCAGAGCCACGGCATCAAGGCCGCGTTTTCGACCGGATCCCACGCCCAGTAACCGCCCCAGCCCAGCTCCATGTACGCCCATTTGCCGCCGAGCATAATGCCGATGCCGAGAAAGAACCACGGAACGAGCGTCCATCGCCGCGTGATTTTCATCCACTCATTGCCGGCCTGGCCGCTGAGCAAAGCCGCGATGCCGAATGCAAACGGCACGGTGAAGCCGACATAGCCCAGGTACAAAATCGGCGGATGAATCACCATCGCCCAATGCTGCAGCAACGGATTGAGGCCGCGGCCGTCGGCGGGAGGATTGGCGAGGATTTCAAACGGGTCGGTGACGAAAACGATCATGCTGATAAAAAACGTGGCCACCGCCATCAACACGGCGGTCACATACGGCATCAGCAAAGTTTGTTGGCGGCGATACGAGACGATGCAAACATAGCTGAAAGCCGCGAGCAGCCAGGCCCAAAACAGCAGCGAGCCTTCCATCCCCGCCCACAAGGACGAAAATTTATAAAACGTCGGCAGCGCGCGGTTGCTGGTGCTGGCAATATATTTTAATTGGAAGTTGTCGGTTAACAGGGCTTCAACCAAGCTGATCGTCGCCAATGTCAAAAAGACCGCCACCGCAATGGCGGCGTTATGGCCGGTGTCAACAATCCCCTGCTGCTGCCGCCGCGCGCCGATGATCGTTGCGATCACCGCGTACACTGCGCAACCGAGCGCGAGGAGAAGAAAAATGGGTCCGAATTGAGTCATGATGAGAATTTTTAGTTAATATGAGTATCTTTGTTCATGGTGAATAGAGCGCCAAGCGTATAGTATCCAGCTTTACGAGATGCGCTTCGCTCTAAACATTTGCATTGACCGATGTTGATGAATCAGCCAAACAATTGCCTGAAATTCACGCCACTTGTTCCAGCGAAACGTCTTGTTGAAAAACAACTTTGGGCGGATCAATATGAAGCGCGTATTCGTCAAAAAGAACATCCATCGCACGCAGCACCTTGATATCGTAGTAACGATATTTACAACGCGAACAAACTTCAGCAGGAATATCTTCGATCACCAAAACCCGACCGCGCTTTAAAATAGTTTCGGATACTTTTTGGGGACGCAGCGTTCCCTCATAGCAGCGGTCACAACGATCACCCGTAACTTGCCCGTTTTTTCGTTTACTCATGGCTAATCAAAGATTTGGTAAACGGTAATAATGCGATATTTGTCGCCATTTTCATCCAATCTTAAAACCACCCCGACCTTCCGGAAATTTCCTGTCGTTCCTTCCAAACAATAACATTTTCGTCCAAGCTCGTCTTTATCAATCCGCCGAACATCAGCATTAGAAATCGCTTCGCAAATCTCGTGCTCGCCCAATTCGTCATCACGCATTTCGTCATAAGCATGTTTAGAAAAGTTTAGCTTATCTTGACGAGCATAATCACGAATGCGGTCCAAAATTTTCCCCGCCATTCGCTATCCTTTCTCCTTTCCTGCAAGGCTTTGCCTCACGACGCCGTTTGTGTTTGTTGCGCCTGCTCCTCACCCTCATATTTACTGGCACATTTCGTCATGATGTTGGTCGCCTCGAAGCGGCCATTGGCATATCTGCCTTCGAGCAGAACGCCGACGCCTTCTTTGAAGGTGTCGGGAATAATGCCGTGGTACACAACCGGCATGGTGTTGCCAAGCTCGTCGATGGTAAAGGTCATCGACAAGCCGTCTTCGGCGCGCACGACCGAGCCGGCAACAACCTGGCCGCTGACACGATAACTTTTGCCATCGGCGCTGACGCCGAGCGTTTTCAATTCGTCGACGGTCTGATAGTAAGCGACCGTGGTGTCATCGAAACCGCTCAGAATCAGATAACCGATAATGCCGATGACGGCGGCAAAAACGATAACAACAGTTGCTCTTTTATTGGACATGATTACACCTCAAAAAAATTGTTTACGTTTTTATGCAACATTCATATTGAATTTGAAAACAACATTCTTTTTACTTCAGCGATGATCAACCAATCATCAAAAACAAAAGCAAAACTCACGCATACGACGTCGCCCGGCTCTCGCGAATCACCGTAACTTTGATCTGGCCGGGATATTCCAATTCCTGCTGAATTTTTTTGGCAATGTCCGAGGCCAGCAAATCCGCCTGGGCATCGCTGATTTTTTCCGGCTGCACCATGACGCGAATTTCGCGGCCGGCGGAGATAGCATAAGCTTTGGAGACGGCCTCAAAACTGTCGGCGACTTTTTCCAGCTTGTCGATGCGTTTCAGATAACCGTCGAGCGTATCGCGCCGCGCGCCCGGGCGCGAGCCGGAAATCGCATCCGCGGCGCTGACCAGCAGCGAAATCAAATTGTCCGCCGCGATGTCTTCGTGATGCGAGCCGATGGCGTTGATGACCACCGGATCCTCGTTGTATTTCTTCGCCAGCTCCATGCCGAGCTGCGTGTGCGTGCCCTCTTGATTTTGGCTCAACGCTTTGCCGATGTCATGCAACAGCGCGGCGCGTTTCGCCAATTTGACATCGAGCTTCAATTCCGCCGCCATCATGCCGCAAACGTGCGCGACTTCCTGTGAATGTGACAAGACGTTTTGCCCGTAACTCGTCCGATAATAGAGCCGGCCCAACGTCCGCGTAATCTCCGGATGTACCTTGCCGATGCCGACACTGGCGACCGCTTCGTTGCCGGCGCGCCAAATGTTTTTTTCCACCTCTTGTTCGGCTTGCGCCACGATTTCGTCGACGCGCTGCGGATGAATCTTGCCGTTGCTGATCAGCTTTTCGAGCGCAATCCGCGCCACTTCGCGGCGCACCGGATCGAACGCCGAGAGCACCACCGCTTCCGGCGTGTCGTCAACGATGACTTTGACGCCCGTCGCCTGCTCGAACGCTTTGATGTTGCGGCCTTCGCGTCCGATGATGCGGCCCTTGACTTCTTCCGAAGGCAGCGGCACAACGGAAACCGAAGTTTCCGAAGCGTGTTCCGAGGCGATGCTTTCAATCGTCATCGTCAAAATGCGTTTGGCCTCGCGCATGGCGTTGGCTTTGGTTTCATCGACAATGGCTTTGTAAATATCGGCGGCTTCTTTGTTGAAGTCGATACGCAGATTTTCAAAGAGCTGGAGTTTGGCCTCGTCTGGCGAAAGCTGGGTGATCTTCGAAAGCTCGACGTTCTGCTGTTTGATCAGGCGGGTCAATTCTTCATCCTTGGCGCGCAACGCCTCGCGTTGGGCGGAGACTTCGTTTTCCTTGTGCGTGACCGCGCTTTCGCGCTGCCTCAGCGTATCTTCGCGGCGGCCCAGCTTCTTGTCGCGCTCATCGACCTTTGCTTCACTTTCTTCAATTTTACGCTGGCGTTGCTTAAGCTGATTTTCCTGCTCGTCGCGGCGGCGAAACCATTCTTCCTTGGCTTGAACGATGATTTGATTCTTCTGGCGTTCGGCTTCTCGTTTGGCATTATGCAAAATATCTTCGGCGGCGCCTTGGGCCTTGCGCAAACGCGCTTGAATGCTGAGATGCGACAGCATCCAAGCCGCTGCGAACGCCGCAACGCCCACAACGATGGTTATCCATAAATTCGGCATAGATGTCCTCATCGCAGAAAACCCCGGCTTCCCGGCGGGAGAAATCGAGGGTGAAATTCAAAACGTCGTTTTTCAATCGAAGCTTCATAGCGTGACGTAATTTTCGTGAGGCGCCGGCGTTGGCGAAACCCCGGTGAGAAAACTGCGAATGTGCGCGGCCATCACTTCCATATTCATTTTCACTTTGTTGCCGGCGCAGACCGGATTCGACCAAATGCACTCGACGCCCTTGCAATAATCCAGCCGCAGATCGCAATTTTGCTGGCGCTGGTATTTGGCCGAGGGCATCATTTTTTTCGTCACCTCTTCGCGGCGAAATTCCCGGTCTTGCGTTTTGACGTGGAACTCCACCATTTTGTCCCAGAGAAAATTATGCGCTTGCACCAATTGCGGCGGCGACAGCTTATCCAGAATCGGCTGCAAGGGTTGATGCTTAAAAATGCTCACAATAATTTCCAGACGCTGGCTGAAGGTGAGCTCTTCCGAGGCGCTGCGTCCATTCGGCTTGCGGTTCATTTCTGTCTCGTCATCATCGCAATATTTCGCGCCAAACCCCAATTTGGCGTCAACGAATCGAACTGAGCTTGTGCCCTGACCCATTCGCATTGCAATCTCACGACGGACAGGCCTCGCGCCAGGCATCATGCTGTTCCACTAAGATTTATTTAATATAGACTCTTGCAAGAAAAAAAGCAAGCCATAAATCACACCGGAATTCCCGTGAACAAATAGAGATATTTGGCAAAAGCCTCCCCGACCAAGATCATAACAATCGTTGCATAAAGAATGCCGGTGGCCGATTGCGTATTCCGGACTTTGACGGAACTCCAGATCATCCAGCCGAAAACCAGCGGGATCGCCAAACCGAAGCCGACGCGCGCCCAAAATAAAATGCCGGCCATGGAAAAATCAAGCAGACTTCTGGCGGTTGCCGCCAAAGCGGTTTGCGATGAGCCCGCCAGTCCGGCAACGGTGGCGATCACAAAAAATGTGCGCAAAGCCGCAATACCGATGAAAATCCATGTCGCTACTTGCAGCGGCCGGATCGTCAATTTGCGGTTCACCAAATACCAATGCCCGGTGATCATCGTGCCGAGAACGGAACCGAGCAGCAGCGCCGCGCTGACGAAGCTGCCGGCCGCCATCCACCTCGGAACCGCAGCAGCATGGAAAAAAACCGAGGGCAATTTTGCCATCGCCGCCAAGCCCGCGAGAATAGCCAACGCGGCAAAAATTTTTCCGCCGCGATTCAGAAAAAAAATCGTCAACCCGAGAAAAAAAACGCTCGCCGCCAACAAGGTTACGACTTGATTTTCCGGTACGCTCGCGGCAGCGAACGGCATCGCGAAAGCAATTTCCCCAAAAGGATGCACCCAGAAAGCGCAAGCGAGCAGGATGATGGAAAGAATGCTGATGAGCCGAAAAAACATCGTGCCCATTTCTTCAACCGAAATCAACAACAAGGGCACCAACGCGCCGATGGCGAAATGTGTGAGCAGGGAGAAAAAGATGAGTTTTAGGGCGTCCATTTATGAAATTTTTAGCCGTGTTAGGAATTAGTTGGCAGGAGCAGCAGTCTGATCGAAACTCAAATTATTTAAAAATTTTTCAAGTTCGTTTTTGGTTTGAGCCCAAACTTTTTCAACCAATCTGGAGCAAACCTCCTTCCCTTTCCAGATAACGCGCAAAGGCATCCCGTCGATCAAGACTAACCAAGTCGACGGGATGATCCAACTCACGCAAAAGCTTGCCTAAAAGTTGAAAAAATTTCCCCTTTGGGCATCCCCGAATAGCAAGGTCAATGTCGGATACATCCCGAGTCTTGCCGGTGGTGAGAGATCCAAAAAGATAAACGCCGGTGCATCCCGCAGCTTTAAGTATTTCTACAGCGCGGCGAATATCTTTCTGATAGATTTCAGGAAGTTGAACGTTCATTTTTAAAAATATATAATGTAACATGCAAGACTGATTCGCCTTCTGCAAGTTTTGTCTTCAGTTTAACGACAGCGCCATCGAATAAATTTCCGGATGCTCGATTTGCCGGCGGTGCTTGAAGGTTTCCCACACTTTGTGCGTGTGCAAAATCTCGTCTTCGCCGTAGGTCCAGCAAAGCAGTGTGTCCGGCAGAAAGCTTTTAAAATCCGCCGTGAAAAAACCTTTCGGATAGGCGCCGAGTTGAATGATCTCCGTCGACCAGCGCTCCAGCGTCAAGGCAACCTGAATATCATAACTCTGCTGGGCGTCGGCTTCGTTGAACAATTGCTCCGATTCCATTCGAACCCGCGCTTCTTTTAAATCCTCCAACGTCTGCTCCGTCAAAGCAATAAGTTTCGGTAAAACACTGTTGGCCTGTTCCAGCGTAAAACAAGGCATGGCGTCGTTTTTATAAGGATTGTTGTACCTGGATTCGTTCACGATATTCCTCATTGTTGCTTGTTGCTCGTTACTGGTTGCTCGTGCCTGGCTATTTGAGAGGTTAGCAACCAGCTACGAGCGACCAGCAACCAGTCTCATTCAAACGCCGAGATTCCCGTCACCGCTTGCCCGAGGATCAACGTATGAATCTCGTGCGTGCCTTCGTAGGTTTTGACGCTTTCGAGATTGGCGGCGTGGCGCATGGCCACGTAATCGTCGATGATGCCGTTGGCGCCGAGAATCTCGCGGCAGGCGCGCGCGATCTCCAGAGCGTGATAGCAATTGTTGCGTTTGGCGAGACTGACCTGCGCCGGGTGAACTTTGCCCTGATCTTTCATGCGCCCGAGCTGCAAACACAGCAATTGCATTTTGGTAATTTCAGTTACCATGTGGGCAAATTTTTCTTGCGTCAATTGAAAAGCGGCAATCGGCTTGCCGAATTGAACGCGGCCTTGCGCGTAACGCAACGCTTCTTCATAACACGAAATCGCGGCTCCTAAAGCCCCCCAGGCGATGCCATAGCGGGCTTGCGTCAAGCAGCTCAGCGGCGACTTGAGGCCAGCCGATTTCGGCAAAATCGCATTTTGCGGCACCTGGCAATCATCCAACAGCAGTTCCGCCGTGTCCGAAGCGCGCAGCGACAGCTTGCCGTGCATCGCTTTCGCCGCAAACCCCTTCGCGCCCTTCTCGACGATAAAGCCGCGAATGTCGCCGTCGAGTTTCGCCCACACCACCGCGACATCCGCCATCGTGCCGTTGGTGATCCACATCTTCCTGCCATTGAGCGTGTAGCCGTTCGCGGTCTTTTGCGCGCGTGTCGCCATGCCTCCCGGATTCGAGCCGAAATCCGGCTCGGTGAGGCCGAAGCAGCCGATCAATTCCGCCTTCGCCAATTTCGGCAAATATTTGTTCTTCTGCTCTTCCGAGCCAAACGCCCAAATCGGATACATCACCAAACTGCCTTGCACCGAGCCGAAACTGCGCAGCGCCGAGTCGCACCATTCGAGCTCCTGCAGAATCAATCCATACGCGACATTGTTCAAGCCGGGGCAGCCGTAGCCTTGCAAATTCGCGCCCAGCAGGCCCATCTCGCCGATAGGCTCAATGAGTTCTTTCGGAAACGTGCCGGCGCGGAAATGATCGCGAATGATCGCTGCCGCTTCCTTGCGGACAAACTCACGAACTTGATCCCGCACCGCTTTTTCTTCGGCTGAAAACTGCGCGTCGAGATTGTAAAAATCAACCGGATTGAGATTGGCCATAATCGGACTCGATCAAGAAAGACAATTTCCCGGCGCGGCTTTCTCGCGGCGCCGAGCAATGACAAAGAATAAGAAAAATTTTTGTAAAAAGCAACTACGCCTTTTATAGATTTTTCATCATACGCCAAACCGCAAATTCGTGCTTGACTTTTAGAGTGTTTTTCAGTAAGATGCAGTTAGTCGAAAAAGCCATCAAATTTGCTTTGAACCTTTCCCAACGCGGACAAGCCGCAACCAAACAGGAAAAAGCTTTTGGTATCCGGATTTTACGAATCGCCCGGATTAAAAATCTAATGGCGTGAATCCGGGCGATTCGGCAAATCCTGATACCATTTAAAGTCTTTGTTTTTTTGCAAAGATATCAGTTGTAACAGACTAAAATACTTTTTACAGTGAGAGCCAGCTATGAAAATCCGCTTCTGTGGCGCGGCGCAAGAGGTGACGGGATCGCAGCATCTGCTGTCCGTTAACGGCGAAAAAATCCTGTTGGACTGCGGCATGTTTCAAGGCCGGCGCGCCGAAACCCGCCGCAAAAACGAAAACTTTGAATTCACCCCAGCCGAGATCGACAAACTCATCCTTTCTCATGCGCACATCGATCATTCCGGCAATATTCCCACGCTGGTGAAACGCGGCTTTGAGGGGGATATTTTTTCGACGCGCGCGACGGTCGATCTGTGCAACATCATGCTGCGCGACTCGGCGCACATTCAGGAGAAAGACGCCGAATGGCTCGCCAAAAAGCGCGGCGAAAAAGTCGAGCCGTTCTATCGCCTCGAAGACGTTGAAAAAGCCATGCAGCAATTTGCCGGTTTGCAATATCTGCGGCCTTTCACCGTCACCTCCGGCGTGCAAGTCACGTTTCAGGATGCCGGGCACATTCTCGGCTCGGCCGGCGTGTTATTGGAGATTGAAGAAAAAGGGAAAACGCGTCGTTTCGGTTTCTCCGGCGACATTGGCCGGAACAACATGCCGATCATCCGCGATCCGGATTATTTAAACGATCTCGACGTCTTGATCATGGAGAGCACTTACGGCAATCGGGAGCATTCCGACGCCAACAATCTTGCCGAAGATCTGGCCAAAGTGGTGCGCGCGGTTCATGGCCGCGGCGGCAAGATCATCGTGCCGGCTTTTTCCATCGGACGAACTCAAGCGCTGGTTTATTATCTGCACAAACTCTGGGACCAAAACCGCATTCCCGATTTGCCGATTTACGTGGACAGCCCGCTTTCCGTCGAAACCACCGGCGTCTATCGCATGCACCCGGAATGTTTTGACCGCGAGACGCAGCGCTTGTTCCTCGATGACGGGCAGGATCCGTTCGGCTTCAAACGCTTGAAGTACATTCGCCATGTCGAAGACTCGAAGAAGCTCAACGCGCTCAAAGAACCATGCATGATCATTTCCGCTTCCGGCATGGCGGAAACCGGCAGAATTTTGCATCATCTCAAAAATAACATTGGCGATCCGCGCAATTGCGTGTTGCTCATCGGCTTCATGGCCGAGCACACGCTGGGCCGCCGCCTGGCCGACGGCGCGGAAGAAGTCAAAATTTTCGGTGATATTTACAAACGCCGTTGCGAGGTGAGAAAATTTGACGGCATGAGCGCCCACGCCGACCGCAGCGACCTGCTGGATTTCGTGCGCCGTCACAATCCCGACAAGCTCAAACATATTTTTCTGGTCCACGGCGAATTGGAGCCGATGACGGCTTTAGCGGAGGGGATTCGCAGCTTGGGATTTCAGAATGTGTACACGCCGAAGGAGGGGGAGGAGTTTGAGGTGTAAGGAAGTTTTGTAAGCGGATCGAGCGGATGAAGCGGATTTTGAGAGTTTGTTTGGCAAAAGCATTATCCGTTCAATCCGTTTTATCCGCTTACGGCTTTTGTCTTTATTTTGTCCGTGAAGCAATAACCAGCAGTCCTACTTATTGGGAGGCACCTCGTGTAAAAATCCATCCGGCTTTTGAAAATTTGGCGTCTGTGCCGCGAACAGCGTCGTGGGATTAATATTCTTGCATTTTTTTGAACAATCGATTAATATATGGTACTCAATGAGGAGTGTCGTCCATTCTCAAGTAAAAAAATAGGCCAAAAATATTCCCCGCTCATCATCCAATAAGCAATGACCAAAGGCCAACTCAAACAGCTCGAAGCTGATCTTTGGAGCGCTGCGGATAACCTCCGCGCCAACTCCGACCTCAAATCCAGCGAATATTCCACTCCGGTGCTCGGACTGATTTTCCTTAAATTTGCCGACAACAATTATCGCCGCCATGAGTCTGAAATCCTTGCGGAATATCAGAAGCTCAAGGGCACGCGGCGCGAGAAGAAGCTTTCCGATATCGCCATCGAGAAATGCGGCTTCTATCTGCCCGATCATGCACGCTATGACTACTTGCTGAGTCTACCTGAAAAAGAGGACATCGCTAAGAAGCTTAAGGAGGCAATGAAGGCAATCGAAGAATACAAATTGGAACTGGACGGCGTCTTGCCTAAAGACGAATACTTCCGTCTCACTCGTGACGAGAAAACCAAAGATATTCCGAATCAACTTCTTAAGAATTTCGCTAACATTCCGTCTGACTTCACTGGTGATTTATTCGGTCAGATTTACGAGTACTTCCTCGCTGAATTCGCCCGGAGTGAAGGCTCAAAAGGGGGCGAGTTTTTTACGCCTCGCTCGGTGGTGCGTCTCATGGTCGAGATCATTGAGCCACATGGGGGAAGAGTGTTTGATCCGGCCTGTGGCTCAGGAGGTATGTTCGTTCAGTCTGGCCAGTTCATCGCCGAGCATCGGAAGGAGTTGGCGAAGGCTGGTGAGAGCGGGATATATTTCTATGGCCAGGAAAAAACTCTCGACACTGTTAAACTTGCGAAAATGAACCTTGCCGTGAACGGCCTGCGCGGCGAAATCGAAAAGGCCAACACGTATTACGAAGATCCGTACAGCAGCTTCGGCGCGTTCGATTACGTGCTTGCCAATCCGCCGTTCAATGTGGACGACGTGAGCCTCAGCAGCGTGGAGAAGGACAAACGCTTCAACACCTACGGCATCCCGCGCAATAAATCGAAGGTGAAGAAATCCGAGCAAGGCAAGAAAACCGTGCCCAACGCGAATTATCTTTGGATCAATATCTTTGCCACCTCGCTGAAACCCAAGGGCCGCGCTGCGCTGGTCATGGCCAACTCCGCTTCCGACGCTCGTCACTCCGAGGCCGACATCCGCCGGACCTTGATCGAGAAGAATCTCATCTACGCCATGCTGACGTTGCCATCGAACATGTTCTACACCGTCACGCTGCCGGCCACGCTCTGGTTCTTCGACAAGGCCAAGACCGATGACCGCATTCTTTTCATTGATGCCCGCAACATATTCACGCAGATCGACCGTGCCCACCGCGAATTTTCCGACGAGCAAATTCAGAACATCGCCATCATCAGCCAACTCCGAAAAGGGCGGCGGGAAAAATTCGTGCAGCTCATTGACCGCTACTTTGCAGCGGGAATGGAACGGCTCATCGAAAACAAGACTCGCGTCGAACCGATTTCGACACAACTGCTCGATGTGCTCGACGATGAAGCAGGGAAACAGGCCGTGGCCGCGCTTGTGAAACAATGGGCCAGTCTCGACAAACTCCAGTCCCGTTACGCGCAATATCGCGAGAACCTCAAGGGCGAAAAATCGGTTGACAAAAAGAACAAAGCCCAGCACCAGTTGCGCGAAGCCTTCAACCCTTTTTTTACCGCGCTGCACGAGGGCTTGAAGCAATTGGACAGAACCGTGCGCCAGCACGAGAAGCAGCAGGCTGAGCTGGCGAAGACCAATGGCAAGCGCCTTGCGCCTGACCGCCAGACCAAAGCGCTCAAAACTGCGCTGGAGGAATTGCACAAGGAAGTGAAGAACGCCGAAATTTTCTACCAGCACATTCACTGGCTGCAAGAGCGTTTCCCCAAGGCGGAATACGAAGACGTGACCGGCCTGTGCAAACTCGCCAGCCCGAAGGAAGTGAAGGAACAGGAGTATTCGCTGAATCCCGGTCGCTACGTCGGGGTGGTGATTGAGGAGGATGGCAAGACGGAGGAAGAATTTATTTCGGAAATACTCAATCTTGATGACGAGCTCACGAGGCTCAACGCCATCGCTTCGAAACTCGAAGCGAACATCTCCGCAAACATCAAAGCACTTACCGGTGACGTATGAGCGATTGGAAAGTCACACCGTTCGCGAAACTCCTCGTTGATAGCAAGGATGGGGAATGGGGCGATGGTGAGGAAGCTGTCGGCTTGCGCGAAGCGCTCGTTATTCGCGGAACTGACTTCGCTGACCTTGATAACCCCTCTGCGGAATTTCCAAGACGGTGGATTAAAGGCCACATCGCTGAGAGAAAACGCCTTCAAGCTGGTGACATCATTCTCGAAACGGCCGGCGGCACTTCGACACAGTCAACAGGCCGCAGCGCATTGTTGAACAAGTCATTTTTTGATTTGCACGGTGATCTTCCGGTTCTGTGTGCCAGCTTTAGCCGTCATCTTCGCTTGGACACCAACAGTTACTCACCCCAATTCGTGTACTATTTGTTGCAAACCCTCCATCGGTACGGATACATGGCTGTCTTCAACATCCAGCATACCGGAGTATCTAAGTAGAATATAAATGATTCATTGACAGATTGCTATACAAAATCCCCATTTTTATTGGCTTTTTTCGCTACTTATGTCAAGGGACTTTTTATAGTCTACTTAGATTTCAGTTTACCACATTCAAAAATCACACAGAACTGCGAATTCCGGAATTACCGGTGCAGCAAAAAATCGCCGCAATTCTCTCGGCGTATGATGAGCTGATTGAAAACAACAAACGCCGCATCGCGCTGCTGGAAAAAATGGCCGAGGAAATCTACCGCGAATGGTTCGTCCGCCTGCGCTTTCCCAGTCATGAAAAGGTTAAGTTTATCAAGGGCGTGCCGCAAGGATGGAAACTGGTGAAAGTTGAGAATGCCTTCAAGTTCACTGGCGGTGGCACTCCCTCAAAAGATGTCCCGCGTTATTGGAAAGATGGCGAAGTGAACTGGTTTACACCTTCAGATGTCACCGCTGCGGAAGGAATATTCCTGGAGCATTCCAATGACCGATGCACCGACGAAGGATTGGCTGAAAGCTCAGCCAGAATGTTCCCAGCATATTCAGTGATGATGACAAGCAGAGCAACCATTGGAGCGATTGGTATCAATCTTACTCCTGCATGCACTAATCAGGGGTTCATAACGTGTATTCCGAACTCACAGTATCCACTGCCCTTTCTTTACCATTGGCTTAAACTGACTAAACCACATTTTGAGATTCTAGCTGTTGGTGCAACCTTCGCTGAATTAACGAAAGGAACATTTAAGAGAATTGAGATTTTAACTCCGCCAGAATCGATTGTTGCAGAGTTTACACGGATTGAGTCGCCATTGTTTAAAGCTATCGAAAATCATCTTCGAGCAAACAGAAAGTTGATTGAAATACGAAACAAGCTTCTCCCTCGTCTCATCTCCGGCAAACTCTCTGTCGAGAACCTCGACGTCCAGTTTCCGCTCGGCATGGCGGAGGAATTAAAGGCCGAGTCATCGTAGTCTTGCCCCCTAAATTTGTGGGGCACTGTTGCAACCGCGAGTTCATTGGTTTCGAGAGCCGCCCACAAGGCTACGCCCGTCGGGGGCGGGGACTACTTCTGCGAAGGCGAGATTGAGCTTGTATATGTTCACGAAAACAGGCATGTTCACGAAAACGTGAACATAGGCACTTTCATGAACACAATGTGGTTGCATTTTTGAAAACGCCCCATGCCTAACTTCATCTCCGAAAATCAGATCGAACGCGCCCTGGTGCAAAAGCTGCAGCTTCTGCACGGCTTCGATTCGCTCGATTGCCACACCGAAGATCCGGAGGATTTGGAAGACGGCTCTCGTCGCGCCAACAAACGCGAGGTTATTCTGGTAGATCGAGTCAAAGACGCCGCCCTCCGCCTGAACCCCGAGATTCCGGCCCAGGCCATCGATGCGGCGCTCGAAAAATTGCTCGACCGGCGCCAGGCCATGTCACTGGTTGCGGCCAATCGGGAAATCTACAACCTGCTGCGCGACGGTATCCCGGTGGAGTTCGACGACGCCGCGGGCAAGAAGCAACAAGAGCGCGTGCATTTGATCAATTTCAACGAGCCGGACAAGAATCGCTATCTGGCGGTCACGCAGCTTTGGATCAAAGGCGAGCGCGGTTTTCGCCGTCCCGACGTGTTGCTCTATGTCAATGGCATCCCCCTCGTGTTCATCGAATTGAAGAACTCGAACGTCAAGCTCAAGACTGCGTTTGACGACAACCTGACGAATTACAAGAGGGACATCCCGCAACTTTTTCTGACCAACGCTTTTTGCGTGCTTTCGAACGCCATTGAGACAAAGGTCGGCAGCATCACGGCGGAGTGGGAGCATTTTTTCAACTGGCTGCGCGCGGAAGACGAGAAAGAGAAGATTGATCGCGCCAAGATTCGTGAAAAAGGCACGAGCCTGGAGGGCGTGATCGAAGGCTTGCTGCCCCGGCGCAAGCTGTTGGATTATGTTGAGAACTTTATTCTCTATTATAAAGAAAGCCAGAAGATCATCGCGCAGAATCACCAATTCATCGGCGTGAACAAGGCTTACGCGACGTTTCTCAAGCGCGAGGAACTGAAGGGCAAGCTCGGCGTGTTCTGGCACACGCAAGGCTCGGGCAAAAGCTTTTCGATGATTTTCTACGCCCGCAAAATCTTTCGCAAGCAGACGGGCAATTTCACCTTCGTGGTGGTGACGGATCGCGAAGATTTGGACGGCCAGATTTACCGAAACTTCTTGCACACCGGCACGGTCACCAAAGCCGAAGCCGCCCAACCGAAAAACAGCGAAGAGATGCGGAAATTCCTCGGCCAAAACAAGCGGCTGGTCTTCACGCTGATCCATAAATTCCGCTGGGACAAAGGCAAGAAGTACCCACTGCTCTCAGATCGCAATGACATCATCGTGATCGTGGACGAGGCGCACCGAACGCAATACAAGTCGCTCGCGGAGAACATGCGCGCCGGCTTGAAGAACGCGCAGTATCTCGCTTTCACCGGCACGCCACTGCTGGGCCGCGAGCGCAAAACCAACCAGTGGTTCGGCGACTATGTTTCGGAATACAATTTCCAGCAATCCACGGATGACGGCGCGACCGTGCCATTGTTCTACGAGAAACGTGTTCCTCATGTCCTGATTCAGAACGAGAACTTGAGCGAGGAGTTCATCGAGATTTTGGAGGACGAGAATCTCGATGAGGCGCAGCAGGCGAAGCTGGAGAATAAGTTCGCAGCGGAAATCGAGGTTATCAAACGCGATGACCGCTTGGAAGCCATCGCCAAAGACATCGTCTATCACTTCCCGCGGCGCGGCTACCTGGGCAAGGGAATGGTCGTCTCGCTTGACAAGTTCACTGCCGTGAAAATGTATGACAAAGTTCAGCGGCTCTGGAAGCAGCAGATCAAAGAGATTCTTGGACAAATCAAGAAATCTCCGTTCGAAATCGAGAAGAGACGGCTCCAAAAAATGGCGGACTACATGCGCTCGCTCGAGATGGCGGTGATTGTCAGCGAAGAGGAGGAAGAAGAAAAGAAATTCGCGCAGCAGAAGCTCGAGATCAAAACCCATCGTGACCGGATGAACAAGCTGGATAAGCACGGCCACGACGTGGAGTACAATTTCAAAGACGAAGCGCATCCGCTTCAGCTTGTATTTCTCTGCGCGATGTGGCTGACCGGCTTCGATGCGCCGACGGTCTCGACGTTGTATCTTGACAAGCCGATGAAGGATCACACGTTGATGCAAACCATCGCCCGCGCCAACCGCGTCACTTCATGGAAGATCAACGGCGTCGAGAAGAAGAACGGCGAAATAATCGATTATTACAACGTCTTTCGAAACATGCGGAAGGCGTTGAAGGATTACGCGCAGGGGCAGGAAGGCCTGGATGAGCCGCCGGTCCGAGAAAAGAAGGAATTGTTCAGGCTGCTTGACGATTCCATTGCGCAAGGCAAAGAATTTTGCCGCGAAAAAGAGATTGACCTGGACGCCATCCTGAAAAACAACGATGTTTTCAAGAATGTCGGCCAGTTCAAAGCGCATGCCGACAGATTGTTGAGCCAGGACGAATGGCGTAAAGGATTCGCCGTTTACGAGAATACCATCTCGTCGCTGTACGAAGCATGCAAACCGGAGATTCTGGGCAATCCGCTCGTACGCACGGTGGCTGCCTTTCAATACCTGCGCGGCGTTGTGGATGCAATCGTCGAGCAGAAAGACATTGACGCTGTAAGCCTCCGCGTCGGCGAGCTGTTGGATGAAAGCCTCGTGGTTGACAGGGCACAAGCGATCGGAGAAGACTATGCTGAATGGCGCATTACGCGTTCGGGCAAAACCTGGGATTTGGGTCACCTTGACTTCGAAAAGCTCAAGGAAGATTTCCAGCGCGCGACCTACAAGAATATCGAGATTGCGGATTTACGCGCTTTCATTCAACACAAGCTCGATCAAATGCTGCAACAGAACGCCACGCGCGTGGACTTCGCCCAGCGATTGCAGGCGATTATTGACGCCTATAACGCCGGCAGTTCATCAACAGACAATTTCTTTGATGAGCTCGTCGAGTTCTCCAAGGAACTGAAAGAAGAGTCTGAACGTCATATTCGCGAAGCCCTGACCGAAGATGAGCTTGAACTCTTCGACCTCCTGAAAAAAGACAAGATGACGCAGGAAGAAACACAGAAAGTCCGGCTGGCGGCAAAATCCCTCTTATATCGTTTGCAAAGAGGAAGACCGAAAGTTTTGGTTCAGGATTGGTTCAAAGATTTGCAAACCAAACTCAAGGTTCAATCCGCCGTTGAGGATATTTTGAACAAGCATCTTCCCGACAGCTACGGCCGGCTCTTGTTCAAGGAAAAATGCGATTCTGTGTTTGGCTTGATGCTTGACTCAGCAAGCCGTGGATTAAAGTGGGCTGCGTGAGTTAATCTCTAAATTCTCTTCCAGCCGGGAAATTTAAGGTTAGAACGATATGATGCCGGCTTGTGTTCTATGACAACGAATCGGCTTGTGTTCATCTTTCGGGCTTCGTTCTTTATTTAATCGTTGCAAAAAAACCACACCGTTGTCGAATTTCACGCCCACGCGAAAGTATCTCATAATCAGCGCGATAATTGACTCAATAAAAACAGCAAGCCAGCTCCGAACTCAATCTGGCACAAGGATTGAAGCCTTGCGAGATGTAACTCACATTTGTATTTTTTCAGGAGGATTTATCATGAAACAACTTTCAAAAAAACTCGTTCCGGTCGGGCTGATTTTTTCCCTGCTCTGGCTTGCTGCCTGTGAGAAAAATCCGACCGCGCCCACGAGTCAAAAACCCGATTTGCCGCCGCAAAATTCGATGGCGGTTGATGTGCAGATGTTTAGCAGCAACGCCGGCTTGTCAAATACCGGCGCCGATGAAACGGCCATTGGCAGAAATTTCGTGGCGGCGCGGCTGACCGTCGGCGCGATCAATCTCGCCGTGCTCGCCCACATGAGCGTGCCGGTCTTGACGTTTGGCGCCGCGATTTCTCATCAACCGATGCTGAAAGATGACGGCAAATGGCATTGGGTTTATTCCGTCTCCAACAATGCCGGACAAAAATTCCAAGCGGACCTGGCCGGCTGGATCGATGCGTCGGCCGGAGTTTCACGTTGGGAAATGCGCATCAGCACCACCGGCTTGGGCGCGCCCTTGAACAACTTTCTGTGGTACACCGGCAGCGCCGCGCTGGACAACGGCTCCGGCCAGTGGGACATTTACGATGCGGCGCAGCCGAGCAGCTCTGTCAAAGTCGTGCATATTGATTGGGATCATCCGAGCGCCGGTAAAGCGACGCTGAAGTTCACCGTGGTCAAGCCCCAGGTTCCGGAAAATGGCGATGTGTTGACTTATAAAGCTGATGGCAATAGCCGCATGGTTACTTATTTCGATAATTCCGCGAACGGCACGCTGGAAATTTCCTGGGATGCCGCGACGAACGCCGGCTACCTCATCGCGCCGAATTACAACAACGGGCAAAAGTCCTGCTGGGATAATCAACTGAATGACACGAGTTGTCCGTGAGCATAATGTAAACTGATCAAGCTCATCGCCCACTGAAATAAAAATCCCACTGAAATAAAAGCTTTCAGTGGGATTTCTAATTCAGTGGGCGAATTTTTTTTATAAAAGCCGATTTCCATTCGCCACTAAACTAAACTCGCAACTGAGAAAGTTCGCGGCGCGGCGGCAGAAGAGCATGCGCGAGAGAAAGATTTCAAAATATTCCGCCACCGGCGAAATTTTGGTGTCGATGGTCAAATCCAACGTAATCGCTCTTTTCTCGCGGTCAACGCTCAGCTTGCTGTTTTCCACCGCGTAATTGACGCGGTCGTGAATGTCGAATTTGATCATTTCGGGATTGCGCACGCGCGAGCGGTGAACGTCGGATTTGTCCGCAATGATCAAGCCGGCTGAAATGTTGCTCACCGGCTCGCAGCTTGCTTCGTCGTGGCTGCCGATGGCGGCGACGATTTGGGTGATTTCGTCCGGCGGCATTTCCATGCCGAGCAACAGCGTATGCGCCAACACCGCGCCGGTAAGCGAGTGATTAACGCGGTTAAAGACATTGCCGATATCATGCAAATAACCCGCAATGGCCGACAGCTCGGCCTCGCGCGCCGGCAAGCCAAGCTCGAGCAAAATACTGCGCGCCGATTTGGCCACCATGCCGCCGTGGCGGCGGCCATGTTCGGTGTAGCCGATCACTTCCAAATATTGATCCGCGCGCGCAATGTACGCGTCAACGAGGGAGTTTTTCTTGACCTCCTCAAGTGTAATCATGAATCTGTTCTCCTTAAAATTTTCACTGCTGTAAAGTCAAAGCTGGAAATTCCGCCTCCGGCGGAAAATTCTATTGCAAAAACGGATTGCTCAGCCGCTCGATGCCGATCGTGGTCTCCTCGCCGTGCCCCGGCAAAACGCGCACGTGATCGGGAAGCGTCATGAGTTTCCGGTGAATCGAGTTCATCAGTGTTTCGTATGAACCCATCGGCAGGTCCGTGCGCCCGATGGAACCTTGAAAAAGAACATCGCCAACAACGGCGGTGTCGTCGCTATAAAGAACAATGCTCCCCGGCGAGTGGCCGGGCGCGTGCAGAATTTTCATCGTGACGTCGCCGAAACTCACTTCCTCGCCTTCGTTGAGATAGCCGTCGACGCGCGGCGGCTCGGGGCTGGGCAAGCCAAACATTTGCGCTTGAAAAGGCAGGCGTTCCAATAACGGCACATCGTCGCGGTGCATGAACAGCGGCAATTTTAAATGCTCCTGCACGGCCTTTGCTTGCCAGACGTGATCGAGATGCGCATGCGTCAGCACGATGCGCTCCGGCTTGATTTTCGTCGCTGCGACGGTTTGCAGGATGAGATCGGCTTCGTCTCCCGGATCGATCAGAACGCCGGCAAGCGTGCGGCTGCACCAGAGAAGGTAGGCGTTCATCGCAAACGGCCCGACCGTCAACTTTTCCCACTTCAGTGCCATATTGATTTCTTTTACGTTTTATATCTTACGTTTTACGTCTCACGTTTTAATCTTCCGCGCTTTCATTTTTTCCACCTTTTCGTACTCAATCACATATTCCCCCAACTTCTCGTCGTCTTTGCGGCCGCCATGAAAATCCGAGCCGCCGGTTTCGAGCAAATGATGAGTCTTCGCGAGCTGGCGATAAAACTCGCGCTGCGAAAACGTATGTTTCGGATGAACCACTTCAATGCCATCGACGCCGGCTTTAATCACCTCGAGCATGATCGGCTCGGTCAAATTCTGCCCGGGATGCGCCAGGCAAGCCAATCCACCGGCCTCGTGAATCATCGCAACAGCTTGCGCCGCGGAGATGCGAACTTTGGGGACAAACGCCGGCTTGCCATCGGCAATGAACCGGTTAAAAGCTTCGTAATAAGAAGGCACGTGCCCTTCCTCAACCATGGCGTCGGCAACGTGCGGCCGCCCGATGCTGCCGGCGCCGGCTTTGCGCAAAACCTTTTCCAAAGGCACTGGAAAACCCAACGCCGCCAATTTTTCGAGAATGCGGTGGACGCGGCGAACGCGCTCACTTTGAAAATAGGTGAGAAATTCCAAAAGGGGCGGATGATGAAAATCGATGAAATAGCCGAGAATATGAATATCGTACCCATTGTGCGAAACACTCAGCTCCACGCCAGGAATGACTTCGACGCCGAGTTGATTCCCAACTGTAACGGAAGTTGCAATGGCACCAATTTCATCATGATCGGTAATTGCAACCGCCTGCAATCCCGCTTCCGCAGCCAATTGTATCACCTGCTCCGGCGGCAGCAAGCCATCGGATTGATTCGTGTGCGTGTGAAGATCGGCTTTGCCATTGGCTGTCATGTGATGTATCTTTCAGATTATAGCGTTTTATAGCGTTCGTCGTGGCCCCTTCAGGGGCAAATCTGCGGGATTCAATATAAGCGCGCCTATGAGTTTTGACGATCAAAATCGATAATGATCGTAATGCTGCTTGTGGGGCATTGTTGCATTCACGAATTTCTTAGCTTCAACAGCCGCCCACAAGGAACGGGGACTACGAATAATTACCGAATTTGAAAATCAAAGTCCATAAGGCGCGACTACAAAAACTACACTTTCGGCAAGGTCACGCCTTGCTGCGATTGATACTTTCCTTTTTTATCGGCATACGAAATCATGCATTGTTCGTCGCTTTCAAAAAAAAGGATTTGCGCGATGCCTTCGTTGGCGTAAATTTTGGCCGGCAACGGCGTGGTGTTGGAGATTTCCAGCGTGACGTGGCCTTCCCAGCCCGGTTCTAAAGGCGTAACATTCGTTATTATGCCGCAACGCGCGTACGTTGATTTCCCGACGCAAATCGTCATGACATTGCGCGGGATGCGAAAATATTCAACCGTCCGCCCCAAGGCAAAACTATTCGGCGGAATGATGCACACCTCGCCTTTGAAATCGACAAAGGATTTGGGGTCGAATCCTTTCGGATCGACGACGGCGCCGAAGACGTTCGTGAAAATTTTAAATTCGTCGGCGATGCGAACGTCATAGCCGTAGGAAGACAATCCAAACGAGATGACGCCTTGCCGGACTTGTTTTTCCTCGAACGGCGCGATCATGCTCTGCTCGAGCGCCATTTTTTTAATCCACCGGTCGGCTTTTATGCTCATTTATGGTTCCTGGTTTCTAGTTACTGGTTTTCAAGTTGCTGTTACTGATCTGTTGAACCAGCAACCAGTTAGTTCGTCGCTACTTCACCCAACACTTGTTTCATTTTCTTCGGCAAAGCCACTTTGGATACCCAGATGCTGACTTCATAAAGCACCATTAACGGCACGGCGAGAGCAAGCATGGTAAGCCAATCGGTCGTCGGAGTCAATAGCGCTGCAGCAACCATAATCGCAACGATGCCATAACGCCGATTCTGACGCATGAATTCCGGTGTCAGCAAACCGATGCGCGTCAGGAAATAGGCGATAACCGGCATTTCAAAAACGAGGCCGAACACCACCAGCAGAATAGTGACGAAGCCAAAATACTCGTCGATGGAAACCAGCGGCAGTAGAATGTCGGTTTGAAAAGACAGCAAGAAACTCAGGCCAAATTCTAAGACGATGTAATAACAAAAAAAAGCACCGAGCAAAAAGCAAAGCGTCGTGAAGAAAACAACTCCCACGACAATGCTCCGCTCGTGCATCAACAGACCTGGCGCAATGAATTGCCAAAGTTGATAAACGATGACGGGGATTGAAAACAAAATGCCGACGGTAAGCGCCAACTTAAAATAGATCATAAACCCGCCGGTCGGGTTCGTAAAAATCAGCCGTATATTATCTGGCGTTTCCGGCTTTTGTTCTTGCGGTTTGGCGGGCTTAAGCGTCTGGACCGACAAAGAGTCTTTATGCGAACTTGTATCTGCCTCTTTTGGTTTTCTCTTTTCTTGTGCAAGCTGAATCGCTTGTTTATATGGCTTTACGAGTACGTCAAAAATGCCATCAATAAAATATCCGCTCACGGCGGCGAAAAAAACCACCGACAGCAGCGACTTGATCAGGCGCGTCCGCAATTCGCCGAGATGATCGAGAAAGGGCATTTCTTTCTCTTCGCTTTTGCCGGCGGCATGTTCAGTTTTGGGTTGATCCGAATCCATCAGCGCTTCTCAGCCAGTCCTTTTAATTCTTCAAGAAATTCTTCTTTGGCCTGAAATTTACGGTACACCGAAGCAAAGCGCACGTAGGCGACTTCGTCAACTTCGCGCAAATGCGTCATGATGAGCTGGCCGATTTGCCGCGAGCTGATTTCGTCGCGATTATTGTCGCGCAGGCCGCTTTCCACTTTTTCGACGATCCGGTTGATGGTCTCCATCGAAATCGGGCGCTTGCTGCACGCGACCTGCACGCCGCGCAGAATTTTTTCGCGGTCGAAAGTCTCGCGCCGGCCATCGTTTTTGACCACCATCAGCGGCGTTTCTTCAACGTACTCTTTGGTGGTGAAACGCCGCCCGCATTCCAGGCATTCGCGCCGGCGTCGCACGACGCGGCCTTCGTTGCTGGAACGCGAATCGATAACTTTGCTGTCATCAAACTCACAATACGGACAACGCATAACTTAAAAACAGAAAAAAGTGAAAAAAAGATAAAACGAAGAGCGCTATTATTTAAAGACCGCTAATTTGTCCGCTTTCCGTTTTTGAATTGTTTTGTTGTATTGGCTCGGGAATTCCAAGCATTAACTCGCAATCAAATCGCTGTAAAGCGGAAATCTCCGGCAGAGATCAAGAACCTGCGCTTGCACCCGTTCCAAAGTTGCTTCGTTATTGATGTCCGAGAGAATTTTGTCGATTAAAAATGCGACTTCACGCATTTCATTTTCTTTCATGCCGCGCGTCGTCAACGCCGGCGTGCCGAGGCGAACGCCGCTGGTGACCATCGGCGATTGCGGATCGTTCGGCACCATGTTTTTGTTCACCGTGATGCCGGCGGCCTCCAGCGCGTTTTCGGCGTCTTTGCCGGTGATTTTGCGGTGGCGCAAATCCAGCAGCATCAAATGCGTATCCGTTCCGCCGGAAACGATGTCGTATCCCAGATCAATCAGCTTTTTCGCCATCGCCTGCGCATTGCGAATGACTTGGCGCGAGTATTCGACAAAATCCGGCTGCAAGGCCTCTTTAAACGCGACGGCTTTGGCGGCGATCACGTGCATCAACGGCCCGCCTTGAAAGCCGGGGAACACGTTGGAGTCGACGATCTCCGACCAATTTTTCGCCCGGCCTTTCGCGGTGGTGATGCCGAGATCGTTCTCGTCATCCTTGCCGATGAGAATCATGCCGCCGCGCGGACCGCGCAAGGTTTTGTGCGTGGTGGTGGTGACGACGTGGCAATATGGCAGCGGGCTGTCAAGCAGTTTGGTCGCGATCAAGCCGGCGGGATGCGCGATATCCGCCACGAGTTTGGCGCCGGCGTCGTCGGCAATTTCACGAAACGTTTTGTAATCAAATTGCCGCGAATATGCGCTGGCGCCGACGATGATCATTTTCGGTTTCTCGCGCTGCGCCATGTCGCGCACGTTGTCCATGTCGACGCGGCCGGTTTTCGGATCGACGCCATACGCCACCACGCGAAACAGCCGTCCCGAAAAATTCACCGGACTGCCGTGCGTCAAATGGCCGCCGTGCGCGAGATTCATGCCGAGCACGGTGTCGCCGGGTTTGATGAACGCAAAATACGCGGCGATATTCGCCTGGCTGCCGGAATGCGGCTGCACGTTGGCGTGATCGGCGTCAAAAAGCTTGCACGCCCGCTCGCGCGCCAAATCTTCGGCTTCGTCGACGTATTCGCAGCCGCCGTAGTAACGCTTGCCGGGATAGCCCTCGGCGTACTTGTTGGTCATCGGCTGTCCCATCGCTTCCAGAACGGCGCGGCTGACGTGGTTTTCCGACGCAATCAATTCGAGCTTGTCATTCTGCCGCTCGATTTCTCGCCTGATCGAGCGGTAAATCTCCGGGTCAACTTGCGCCAAACGACTCATCACTCGCCTCCTTTTGTTGTAATTTTAAATTGCAAATTTTCAATTTAAAATTTCAAAATCAGTAGATCCATTGATAGCACGGGCCGGCGGCTTTGTCCTTGCCCTTGTTCATAAAGCGATCTTCTTTTTGCGGAATCGCGGCGGCGAGAAAATTCAACTGCTGCCGCGCCTCGGCTCGCGTTTCGGCGTCCTGCAAGGCTTTTTCATATTGAAAATACGCCAGCTCGTAAACCAGTTTGTCGTCAAATTCCGTCTTGCCTTTTTTCGCCACGCATTGATCCGCGCAGTCTTCGTAAATCCGGCCAAGCGCCAGATAGGCCGCGCCAAAGTTGTGGTCAACCGCCAACGCCTTGTTGGCAAAACGCCGCGCCGCCGCAAAATCTCCGAGCGCGCGATATGAATCCGAAATTTTCACCAAAACTTTTTTTTCCTGCGGCCTGGCGGCGATGATTTTTCCAAAAGTTTTCAGGGCTTCCGAATGGCGATTCAACCGGACCTGCGCCTCGCCCAACAACTCCAACGCCGCAAGATCATCCGGAACCAGCGCATGAAAACGCGACAACAGCGCCACTGCATTTTCATACTCTTGCAGATTGAATCGCGCCCGCGCCAGATCGAACAGCAAGCGGGAATCATTGGGATTTTGCGCCAGCGCCTTTTCCATATTTTCAATCGCGGCCTCGGCTTTGCCGGCGGCTTTGTAAAGCGCCGCCAGAGTTTTGCGGGTTTCCGCATCATCCGGCGACAGCGCCAATATTTTTTCATACGCCGCAATCGCCTTATCGTATTGATTGAGGCGGACGTACAAATTGGCCAAGCGACGAAAGTCATCTTCCGTTGCCGCGCCCAACTCTTGAATCTGTTGATACTCAACCACAGCGCGATCGAGTTGCTCGCGGGCAGTTAGCAGATAGGCCAGATTGCGCCGCAGATTCGCCTCCTCGGGCAAGGCCGCGATGCCCAGCTCGTAAACCAGCTTCGCGCTGTCCGGTTCATTGAGTTGAAAATAGCTATGCCCGAGAAAGTCGAAAACTTGCGGATATTTTCGGCGCGGCGTTGCCGCGGCTTCATGATGATTCGCGGCGTTCTGCTGCGGCATCGTGTCTATCGCCACCACTTTCCAAAAATATCGTATTGCGGCGGCATATTGCTTGTTGCGATAATGCTGGAAACCAAGGCTCCAGTTGCGAATCAACTCCAGCTCGCGCGCCGCGGCCGCCGATGAATCCGGCGAGATTTGCGCTTTTTTATTTTTCCTCGCCGTGTCTTGACTCAACGCCGCTTCATCCTGCAAAAATAAAGCGGCTAAAATCAGCCCAATGACAGCAAGGCGCGGCATTGATTTTCGCGTGAAAGCAAACATCGGCTATCTTCTTCTGGGACGTTGAAACCAGCGCTCGCTGCCGATCACGGCAACGTGAATGAGCACGATGTTTTCCTCGGCGCCGTTATCCGTCAAATTTCCGCGCTTGCCAAACTCCGCGGCGAAATCGATGCGATTATAGCCGCGGCCGAACGGCAAGCCGAAACCCAGATTCATCGTCCATTGGCTCACTTTCGTTCCGCCGATTTCTTCATACGGCAACAGCTTGTAGTTCGCGCCAAAACGATAACTCATGCGCTTGAAATATCCCTCCAGCGCCTCAAAGCTCGGAATAAATTCCCCGCCAAAACTGAGATCGTGGCTATTGACGCCGCAAGCGCCCAGCAGCTCTTCCGCTTTGACCGAGTTCCAGCGCTGCGTGCGGTAATCCGCGCTCAACAACCAATGCCGGTTCGGCGCGTAGCCAACGCCGGCGCCCCACCACACCGGCAGCTTCAACTCGCCTTCCTGCCTTTTTTCGTTAAAACCGAAAATCGTGTTCAACTCGGTTTTCACATTGAGCCGCGTTGGAAGGCCGACCGCGGCGCCAAGCTGCCAGCGGCCAACTTGGGTTTGCACTCCCGCATGCAAACCGATGCCGGTAAAATGGCGGTTGACGATGTCTTCGCTGTTGTTAAAATCCCGGCTAAAATAATTGAGTCGCCAGATGCGATTGAGACGGCCAAAATAAAAATCCGCCGTCACGCCGGCCTGCAGCTTGCCGAAGTTTGCCGCATAAGCCAGATAAAGCTCGCTCACGCCGCCGGAGCCGCTCAAACTTTCCACAAAGGTGCTGTCGGAGTCCTTTTGGCTGAACTCAAAATCACTCATGCTGTATGGCCGCACGCCCAGCGCAAAAACCTGGCGGCTGGACACCGGAATCGCCAGGCCAAGGCCGTTCACGCTGGCGTCGTGAAACAACCCGCTGCTCGTGCTGCGAACGGCGTCAACGCTGGCGCGCTCGTAGCGAAAATTGCTCTGAATGCGGCTGAGATTGACGCGGGTCAAGCCGGCGGGGTTGAGAAAATAAAATGAAATACTGTCGGCGACGGCGATGCCGACGCCGCCCATGCCGATGGACCGCACGTTATCGCGATAACGCAGCAATCCGATTCCCCGCCGCGAAAAAATCGAGCCGGCGGAGGAGATTTCCGCCGCCACAAAAAAACCAATCAAAATATAGCGGCTAAAACGTGAAAACAGGTTGAAGTTCATAGCTTAATAAAAATTAGCGATTTGAATTTTTCGCCCACAGAATTGGAAATCCCACTGAATTGAACTAAAAAATTTTATTTCTGTGGGCGGCTTTTTTAGTCTGAGTTCATAGCCAAATTCTTGCGCAAAATGAATTTTCCGAACGAAACCGTTTCTCATTGCGGCGGCAAAGTGTATTCGATCTGCAATTTCGGCGCGCGCGCCGGATCGGCTTCTTTTGAGTAAAACGCCGCTCGCGTCAAATCACGTCCGGCCAAGGCCAGCGGAAACAAAATCAAGCCAAAATTGTTTTTGGAATCCAACACCCACTGCTGCACCGAGCTGGTCACCGTAAAACTGATTTTCTGCGTGGAGGCATTGATGGAATCCACATCGGCAGTCCGCAAACTGTCCGGCGAGAAGCGGAATGGATCAAACAGCAACGGATTCAAATCGAAATTTGTTGTCGGTTGGACGAGCTGCAAATCGAGCCGGCTGGAATAAAAAGCCGAATTGAGCGTATCCAACTCCAGCGTCATCGTGGCGCGGCTGATCGTGGCATTGGAAGGAATCGAGGTGACATCAAAGGAAAAGACGCTGTGGTGTTGCTCGGAAATTCCCACGTACAGAGGGCCTTTAGGAAGCGCGGTCAGACGATTAAAAACAAAAACCGAAGCGATGGCCGAGTGGCGCGTGGTATCATTTTTTGAATTGCCTCTTTTGAGAGAGATCAATTCAAGAACCGGCTGTTTCGGCGAACTAAAATTGGAATGAAACGCCTTTGTGAATGCGGCGTTGGGCGCTTGAATCAGGACGCCTTTTTCACGGCCTTCCTTGGTGCGCCAGGTGGAAACCACAGCCGGGTCGAGCTTGAAGACAAGGGAATCCGTCTTCTCCGCTTTCACCGGCTGAACGTCCATCGCTTTGCTGTTAAAAAGTTTCTTTTGAAAAATATCATCCTGCCAGGTCACTTTGCTGGAATCCCACGAGTTGGTCACTTCGTGAATCGCCGCGTTAAAACTTGTTCCCTGGCCCTGGACGAGACGCGCATGTAGTTTGAGCGTGGCGGCGACAACGCTAACCGTGTCCGGCAAATCCAGCCTGGCAAAACGAATCAGCATCTGGCTTTCGTAGTCGTCAAATTTGCCCAGCCACAAATTGGTGGTGCCAAAGGTATTGGTGATTTTATGCGCGGTTGAATCAATGGCAATGGTTGTAACAGCTTGCAGGCGTCGCCCGAGCTGGCTCGGGTCAACCAAATCCGAGCTCAACGGGATTGTTTTGTCATTGTTGCAAGCCATCGCCAACAGCAGACCAAAACTTAGAACAACCTGAAGCGGCACAGCCGATTTTCTTTTGAGGTTCATGAGCACAACCAAAACTCCGGAGATGGTTCAATTCAAATTTGCATGATCGCGCGGCCAAACCATGCGTCCTTTTTTTATAACCTGATGCACGAGATTGACGGCGAAATGATATGGAATTTCTTCCACCCTTTCCGCCTGCCAAATCACCGCGTCGGCTTGTTTGCCAACTTCGAGCGAGCCGATCCGGTTCCCCATCGCCAGCGCTTCCGCCGCGTGCAATGTTGCGGCGACCAGCGCTTCCGCCGGCGTCAAGCGCAGATGCAAACACGCGAGCGTCATGATCATCGGCAGATTTTCCGTCATGCACGTGCCGGGATTGAAATCCGTTGAAATCGCCACCGGCAGGCCGGCGGCAATCATCGCGCGCGCTTCGGCGTATTTGGCGGCGCGAATAAAAAAATCCGCGCCAGGCAACAACACCGGCACGACGCCGCTTGTCCGCAACTTTTCAAACAGCGCCGGTGAGGTGTGTTCGAGATGATCCGCTGAAACCGCGCCGATTTCGATGGCCACCTCCGCGCCGCCGCTTGCGGTTAATTGATCGGCGTGAATTTTGGGCCGCAAACCCGCCTGCTTCGCCGCCGATAAAATTTGCCGCGACTCGTTGGCGTTGAAAACGTGAGCTTCGCAAAACACGTCGGCAAAACGCGCGAGTTGGCGTTGCGCGACGGCCGGGATCATCTCATTGATCACAAGCTTGATGTACTCTTCTCGACGGTCGCGAAATTCATCCGGCACTTCGTGCGCGCCGAGAAAAGTCGGCGCAATTTCGACCGGATGCTGGTTTGCCGCTTGTTGCAAAATCTCCAGCGATTTCAGCTCGTGTTCGAGCGAAAGGCCGTATCCGCTTTTGGCCTCGATTGTTGTCGTGCCGTATTGCAAAAAATTATCGAGCCGCTGCAAAACCCGTTTGAGCAGCGCCTCGGAATCCGCCTGTCGCAAATCGCGCACGCTGTAACGAATGCCGCCGCCGGCTGCGGCAATTTCTTTGTAGGTTTTGCCCTGCACCCGCTGCACAAACTCGTGATCGCGCAGATTGAAGAACACCGGATGCGTGTGGCAATCGACCAAGCCTGGCGTGATCAACCGTTGTTTTGCATCCACCTGCTCGCAAGCCGCAAGGCCGGCTGTCACTTCGCTTTCCTTGCCAACGCGAACGATGCGTCCGTTCTCACAATAAAGCGCCGCCGGGAATATTTCCAACAATTGCCAGTTCGGCGTTCCATCGGTTGAAGCAACCGGCGTGGCGAGCCGGGCGTTGTGGATGAGGAGCGGGCTTATGTTTTCGGTAATAATTTTTTTAGCGTCCATTACCTGCCCACTCATTATCTTTCTGAAAACCTCGTTATGCAGCTACGCGAGTAGACTGCTTGTTCGCTTTTGCCATTTTCAAAGCAGCGTTTAAAACACGCTCCGCAGGCTGCGGCATTTCGATAAACACAAAATAACTTGCCGGATACAAATAATCTTCACCGGATTCATCGAGAACTCGGATATAATCGTCTTTGGCGGCCGCGGCATCCGGCAAGACTTGATAAACTTTCCGCCATTCCAAATCCGGCTCGGAATCCGTTATGCAAATGGCAAAACGTTTTTTAGGCACACTTCGCTTGTTCATGATGATTTAATCCAAATAACGTTTGATTTTGAGTTTTCTTTTGCCAATTCCATGCGCTTCATACCAATGTATTTCAACTTTTCTTATCGCGCCATTACGCAATCGAACCGTTGCAATTCCCTTTAGCTTTCGCCAACGGCCTTCACCGAATTGCTTTCGTAATCGCGCAAGTTCACGTATGGACTTGTTGACGGCAATGATTTGAATATTCTCAATCTTTCCAATTATCTCAAAATGCGTTGGCATTAGTCTGTTAATAGTCAAATGTATGCAAAAAAAGCAAAGCTTTTCGGTACACAAAAACAAAAGCACACAAAATAATTTTTGTGCTCTTTCAATTTTGTGTCCTGTTTGGTTTCGGCTTGTCCGAGTT
>Ga0187892_10002577_pt1 | contig 35639 bp, 27 predicted proteins | sample MA1701073metaG_FD_139345 | JGI IMG/M metagenome (GOLD analysis project Ga0187892, IMG submission 139345) | Bio-ooze microbial communities from a basaltic lava cave in the Kipuka Kanohina Cave System on the Island of Hawaii, USA - MA170107-3 metaG ... | reverse complement strand
TCCGGCGGTTCGTTGCCTACACCGCCACTTCGGTTGCTACCGGCCGGAGCAATAGTTGCCGGGCGGGACTACTCTCCCGCTGGAGGACTGCGCCTTGCCACGGCGCACTTCAGAGGCTCCCTATGTCGTTTGGGATACGAATCGCTTTGAGTAGGCGCGTCCAAAGAGACGCTCGATTCGCGAACTCGCCCAGCGCGTCACGAAGCGCTGACAAGTAGAAGACCGGGGCGTAGCCGAAGAACGTGCTGAAGTTGATCGATCTTTGTTGCTTCGCGGACAACGCGTTGTCAGCCGCGTCGAGGAACTCCCAGACGGGCTCGAAGCTGTCCGAGTCTTTCTGCCAACTGCATGTCACGCGAAGCGAAACGAGGTTCCGACCGAGCTTGTCGAGGACAAGTACGTCCTCGAGGGCACCCACCAAATCCGGATCCCACTTCCCGTCCTCCTCGTCCCACAGCAACACCTGAATACGGACCGGAGGTGAGGCTTTCGCATCCGTCGCCGGAGCGGCGCTGTGGACATCAAGCGGCGAGAAGCCTGTTCCATGTTTCCCCCACCTACGTGATAGAGCGATGCGGACGGCCTCGAGGAGGGCTGTCTTACCGGTGTTGTTGGCTCCAATGAAGACAGTGGTTTCGTCGAGCGGCACGTCGACTTCCGCCAGGCTGCGGAAGTTCTGGATCTTGAGTCGCTTGATGATCACCGTTTTGAGGGACGAAGCCGGTCAAGGGAATCTCACCCGCACTTCGAATACCCACACGACAAACACGTCGCGCAGCCATCCATCAGGATGACCGCCTGCGTGCTGCACTTGGCGCACATCGTGGCGCCCGGGGGGTAGTCGGATTTTTCGGGGAGGCCGGCGAGGTCGTTGGAGAGCGAGCCGCCGACGGGTTGGGAGCGTGACGGGGACTCGGTCGGGGCTTCCGCCCCTCCCACAGTGATTCTGGAGGTCTTCCGAGTCTTGCTCGGGGCTTGCGCCCCTCCGGTGGAGGAGGCGCCGGCGGCTACGTCAGAGTTTTTTTTTAGGCCGGCCTCGTAGGCGGCGCGCTTTTCGGCGATGAGCTGCTTCTGGTGGTCGCTGAGCTCGGGGTCGTGGATGAGGCCGATCATTTTCATGTGTTCTTCGACCACGGCGCCGATCTCGGCGACGATGCTCGGCATGTAGATGCCGCCGGCCTTGAAGTAGCCGCCGCGCGGGTCGAACACGGCCTTCATTTCCTCGACCAGGAACGTGACGTCGCCACCCTTGCGGAACACGGCGCTCATGATGCGCGTGAGCGCCACGATCCACTGGAAGTGGTCCATGTTCTTCGAGTTGATGAAGATCTCGAACGGCCGGCGCAGCTCGTGCGCGGTGCCGGCGTTGAGCACGATGTCGTTGATCGTGACGTACAGCGCGTGCTCGAACAGCGGGCTCTTGATCTTGTAGGTGCTGCCGATCAGAACGTCGGGCCGCTCGACGCTCTCGTGCATCTGGATCACCTCGGCGCGGGGTGCGGCCGGCGCTTCGGTGCGTGCTTCGGTGGATGCTGCTTTCTGGTTGTTGTCTTCGCCGGGTTTGACGACGGCGTAGCCCTTGATTTTTTTGGAGATCTTGAGGGTCATGGGCTGGCTTCCCGGATCTTGATTTGCGGTGGAGGTGGTGGGTGCTGTTGTTCTTACGCGAAGAGCATCGGGGCCGAAGCCCCTCCTACAGTGACTCCGGCGTTCTGTGCTCCGGAGACGGCGAAGCCGCGGACCGTAGGCCTGCGGCTTCGTTGGGAAAAAGGGGGGAAAGGGCGCGCCGATGGACGGCGCGCCGAACGACCCCGGGATTGCTGGACGCTTACCGGCGCTTGGCGCGGCGAGCGGTCTTGCGGGCACCCTTGCGGGCTGCCGACTTCTTCGCGGGACGACGGGCGCCGGCGCGCTTCGCGCCGCGCTTCGCCGCCTTCTTTGCGCTGCCACGCTTCGCGGCTTTCTTCGCCGGACGCTTGGCTGCTGCTTTCCGCTTGGCGCCGCCCTTCTTCGCCGCGGCGCGCTTCGCGCCCTTCTTCGCGGCAGCCTTCTTGGCGGCGGGTTTCTTCTTCTTGGCGGCCTTCTTGGCCGGCTTGCGCGTCACGACGGATGCCACGGCGTCCTTGACCGCCGTCGCACGCTTGGCGATGGCCGAGCCCGCCGAGCTGGCCTTCTTCTTCGCGGCCGACACGACGTTGCTCGCGGTCGTCGCAACCGCGGTGCCCATCTCCGACGCGCGCTCGGTCACCGACTCGACGACCGAACCGATGCTCGACATCACGCCTTCGTTCTCGTTGCTCATGTGCCCCTCCGGTTCTCGGGTTCGCTGCTTCAGGTTGAGCCTGGGCGCACGCCGTTTCTGTGGCGCTTGCCCCAAGTTTGCGTGCTGCGGTCCGGGAGGTCATGGCGGTTTTCGCTTCGGCCGGGCGTTGCGCTGGTCGGGGCTGAGGCCCCTCTACAGCGCGGGACGCGCGACGGTCTCCGCTAGAACTTCCCGTAGTAGCCCTCTTTGAGGGCGTCGAACAGGTTGGCGGCGGTGTGGATCTCGCCGTCGTACTCGATCTCATCGTTGCCCTTGACTTCGACAACACTACCGTCTTCCAACTCGAAGCGGTAGGTGGTGTTCTCGAGATCCTGCTCCTTCACGAGCACGCCCTGGAAAGCGGCGGGATTGAAGCGGAACGTGGTGCAGCCTTTGAGCCCCTGCTGATGGGCGTAGGTGTAGATGTCCTTGAACGATTCGTAGGGGTAGTCGGTGGGGACGTTCGCGGTCTTCGAGATCGACGAATCGACCCATTTCTGCGCGGCAGCCTGGATATCGACGTGCTCGACCGGGCTGATGTCGTCGGCCGAAATGAAGTACTCGGGGAGCTTCTGCGCGACGTCGTCGGTGATCGGCATCGCGTCGGCGTTGATGATGGTCCGGTAGGCGAGCAGCTCGTACGAGTAGACCTCGACCTTCTCCTTCGACTTCTTGCCCTCGCGGATGACGTTGCGGCTGTAGTGGTGCGCGAACGAGGGCTCGATGCCGTTCGAGGCGTTGTTGGCGAGCGAGAGCGAGATCGTGCCGGTGGGCGCGATCGAGGTGTGGTGGGTGAAGCGGCCGCCGTGCTCGACGAGCTCATCGACCAGCTCGGGGGCGACCTCGGCCACGCGTTGCATGTAGCGGCTGTACCGGGCGTGCAGCACGCGGCCCGGGATCTTGTCGCCGAGCTTGTAGCCGTCGGCCGCCATCTCGGGGCGCTTGCGCAGCATCTCGCCGGTGACCTCGAACGCCTCGGTCATGATCGGCGCGGGGCCCTTCTCGCGCGCGAGCGAAAGCGAGACTTCCCAGCCGGCCAGCGCCATCTCGCGCGAGACGTCCTCGGTGAACTTCACCGCGTCGGCGTCGCCGTAGCGCATCTTGAGCATCGTGACGGTCGAGCCGAGACCGAGGAAGCCCATGCCGTGGCGGCGCTTGCGGGTGATCTCGTCGCGCTGCTGCGGCAGCGGCAGGCCGTTGATCTCGACCACGTTGTCGAGCATGCGGGTGAAGATGCGCACGACCTCGCGGTATTCGTCCCAGTCGAAGCGCGCGCGCGGGCCGAAGGGGTCGCGGACGAAGGTGGTGAGGTTGACCGACCCCAAGAGACAGCTCCCGTAGGGCGGTAACGGTTGTTCACCACAGTTACCAGTTGTCAACCCGTTGAATATCAACGTGTTTTTGTCGTTTTGCGTGGTGTCGTATACCGCTTCGCGCCCGAAGTACTCGATCGATGCAATCGGGCTCGTGAAGCTCTCGGCATTCGCGTGCGTGCGCTGAGCCTTCCACTCCGCGTACTTCTCGTTCTTCGCGTCGGTGAGAAATCCGATCTCCGACATGAAGCGATCGCGCGACTCGGAACCGATCAAGAGCTCGTAGTCGGCCTTGCAGTCGTAGAGCTTCTTGCCGCCCTTGCCGTCCGGCAGCAGACGCTGCCCGGCGTCGCGGCGCTTCAACACGCGACAGAAGATGCCGAAGTTCGCGAGCAGCGTCTGCACGTCCTTGAGCAACGTCGGCTCGCTCGAGGCGAGACGGATCGTGCAGTACGCGTTCGCATCGTCGCGCTGCACCGTGCCGTCGGTCTGGAACAGCGCGCGCAGGTAGCCCTTGACGCAAGCCTCGCTGCCGCGCCACACGACTTCCGGAACTTCGGTCTTGGTCTTCGCGGTGAAGCCGTAGTGCTCGAGCACGCGCGCGAGCAGCACCGAGCGGATCATGACGAGGTTGCGCTCGGGCACCGCGACCGGCGTGACCTGGTAGTTGCGCGCGTTCGCCGACACGCCGGCGATCAACGTGTTGATGTGCGCGACGACGCGATCGGCGTATACGCGATCGAGTCCCCACAGGTTCACGACGGCAGCCTGTTCGCCCTTGCCGCGATTGGTGAAGTGGCCGTCGCCGGCGATGAGGCCGAGCAGCGTGCCGAGCTCGTCGCTACCTTCGCTGCCGAACTGACCCTTGCCGGACTGGATCAGCAGCTCGTCGCCGAGCTTCAGATCCTTGAGCTTGATCTTGCCGCGCGACGTGTAGAAATCATGCCACTCGGTGGCCTTGATCTCGTAGCCGTCTTTCGTCGTGACGCGATAGACGTCGGCGCTCGGCGCGGTCATGAACGCCGGCACCGCGGGACGCGTCTCGACGCCGTGCTCGCGCAAGCCGAGCGCGCGCTTGTCGACCGTCGCCTCGATCGGCGCCTGCGTCGCGTAGAGATCGCCGATGCGCACGTAGCCGTACTGCGTCGCGAGCCGCGTGTCGGCGGTCACGCACGGATTGGTCGCGCGGATGTTCTCGCACCACCAGTTGTTGTTCATCTCGTTGACGCGGTCGACGAGGATGAAACCGGGCTCGGCGTAGTCGTACGTCGAGACCATGATCATGTCCCACAGGTGCCGCGCCTTGATGTGGCCGTAGATCTTGCAGGCCACCAGGCCGTCCTCGCGCGGGACGTAGTTCGTGTGCGTCGGCCACTCGCGCCAGACGACCTTGGTCGGATCGTCGAGGTCGATCTCGTCCTTTTCCTTGACGTGCACCGGGAACACGAGCGGCCAGTCGCCGTCGGCGTGGACCGCGGCCATGAACTCGTCGGTGATGAGGAGCGAGAGGTTGAACTGGCGCAGGCGCCCGTCTTCGCGCTTCGCGCGGATGAATTCCTTGACGTCGGGATGGCTCACGTCGAACGTGCCCATCTGCGCGCCGCGGCGGCCGCCGGCCGACGACACGGTGAAGCACATCTTGTCGTAGATATCCATGAACGACAGCGGGCCCGAGGTGTACGCGCCGGCGCCCGAGACGTACGCACCGCGCGGACGCAGCGTCGAGAATTCGTAGCCGATGCCGCAGCCGGCTTTCAGCGTGAGGCCGGCTTCGTGCACGCGCTCGAGGATGCCGTCCATCGAGTCGAGGATCGTGCCCGAGACGGTGCAGTTGATCGTCGAGGTCGCGGGCTTGTGCTCGAGCGCGCCGGCGTTCGAGGTGACGCGGCCGGCCGGGATCGCGCCGCGGCGCAGCGCCCAGAGGAAGCGCTCGTACCAGTACTCGCGTTTCTCGGCCGTCTCTTCCGCGTCGGCGAGCGCGCGGGCAACGCGCTGGTAAGTGTGGTCGATGCTCGCATCGACCGGCTCGCCGCGCTTCGTCTTGAGGCGGTACTTCTTGTCCCAGATGTCGTACGACGCGGGCTGGAGCGGGATTTCGACTTCCCCGCGCAGGCTGATCCCCTGCGGAACGGCCTCGAGGCGAACCGTGCTCATTGCGTTGGAACCTCCCGAAAGAGCCTTCTTGGCGCTGTAGTTCTTGTTCCGGGCCATCGCCGTTTTCCGGTTCGCGAGGGAAAAATCCCCCGATACGGCGCTTTTCAGCGCCGCCTGACTGCTTACCGGGAAACGTGCGGGCGATCCGGGTTGAGCCCAACCGCGCACCCCTCGATGCGTGGTTTTTTCGCCAAAGAAACCCAAGTGATGGGGTTCATGATGGCCAGGGCACCCAAGATGTTGTGGACCGGAGGCGGAGCGACGTTACGCTCGTTTGACGGCTCGGTCAAGCATTTTTTTCGGAGGTAAAAACAACAGGTTGAGTGTAAATCTTGGAATGTTTCTGGGATTTAACAATGGGGCGGCGGCGGGTGTTGGGTGGGACTTTTGGCGGGGTTTGGTGGTTCCACGCTAGGTGTGGTGCGGGGTGGAACCAGGTGGGGCGGTTTTCGCGCGAAGAGCATCGGGGCTGAAGCCCCTCCCACAGTGACTCCACCCGTCGGCGGCTTCGACGGCGTGGCCTGCGCGTGGCGGTCGGAACCACTGTGGGAGGGGCTTTGGCCCCGATGCTCTTCGCACCACCACATCCCCGGGAACTTGTCCCGACGCGCCGGTATCTTCTCCGGGCTTTGCCCCGCTTTCGGAGTGTTCGCAAATGAAGTCGTGGTTCTTCGCGCTGTGCGCGCTCATCGTGCTCGACGCACGCGCCGACGTCCTGCCGGAAGCCGTCGACGGCCAGACGCTGCCCTCGCTCGCGCCGATGCTCGAGCGCGTGACGCCGGCGGTCGTCAACGTGAGCTCGAAGTCGCGCGTGAAGGTGCGCGACCCGTTCGGGGGTGATCCGTTCTTCCGGCATTTCTTCGGGATTCCGAGCATGCCGCGCGAGCGCGTGCAGTCGTCGCTGGGCTCGGGGGTCGTGGTCGACGCGAAGCTGGGCTACGTGCTGACGAACAACCACGTCATCGACGGCGCGGACGAGATCGAAGTGACCTTGCACGACGGTCGCGTGCTGAAGGCCGAGAAGATCGGGGCGGACAAGGATTCGGACGTCGCCGTGATCCGTGTGCCGGCGGAGCGGCTTGCCGCCGTGCCGCTCGCGGACTCGACGCGGTTGCGCGTCGGCGATTTCGTCGTCGCGGTGGGCAATCCGTTCGGGCTCGGGCAGTCGGTGTCCTCGGGGATCGTCTCGGCGCTCGGGCGGCAGAACCTGCGCGGCGTCGGCGTGCAGAACTTCATCCAGACCGACGCCGCGATCAACATGGGCAATTCCGGCGGTGCGCTCGTCAATCTCAACGGCGAGCTGGTCGGGATCAACACGATGATCTTCAGCCCGTCGGGCGGGAACGTCGGGATCGGCTTCGCGATTCCGTCGGCGCTCGCGGCGGGGGTCATGAAGGACCTCATCGCGCACGGCGAGGTGAAGCGCGGCAACCTCGGGATCGAGACGCAGGCGCTCGACGCGGAGATCGCGGCGCTGCTCGACACCGATACGGCGCGCGGCGCGGTCGTCGTGCGCGTGCGCGACGATTCGCCTGCGGCGCAGGCCGGAATCGAGCCGGGCGACATCGTCGTCGCGCTCGACGGACGCGCGATCGCGTCGCCGCAGGAGCTCGCGAATGCGGAAGCGCTGCTGCCGATCGGGACGCGGGTGAAGCTCTCGCTCGTGCGCGGCAAGGCGGCGCGCGAGGTGACGGCGGAGCTCAAGGCCTCGGTGCTGCGCAAGCGCGCCGGCGCCGAGCTCGACGCGCGGCTGGCGGGCGCGATGTTCACGGACCTCAAAGACGACGTCCGCCGGCGCGGGTTTCGCGGCGTGATGATCGCGTCGGTCGAGGACGGCAGCCGTGCCGCGCAGAACGGGCTTGCTGCGGGCGACATCGTCGGCGAGGTGAATCGGGAGGACGTCGACGAGCTCGCGCGGCTCGAAGCGGCGCTGCGGGAGCCGCCGGAGCAGCTGATGTTGACGATTGCGCGGAACGGGCGGGCGTATTACGCCCTGGTCGAGTAGGTGGGTTGGCGCTGTCGGGGCTTTCGCCCTCCCCGCCCTGCGAGAAACCCGCACCACACCGCAGTTTTTGCTGGGCGCGGCGCTATGATCGCGGCGCGTCACCGCAACTGCTCTCCGGGGAATCCATGATCGCCGCTTTCCGCGTTTTCGCAGCCCTCGCCGGCCTGGCGTTCACGGCGGGTGTCGTCGCGCAACCCGGGGCCGGGTCCCCCGCCTGGCACGGCGATCTCGCGAGCTCGCGCGCGGTCCTGGTCGACGCGGCGAAGCTCTACGAGCTGCGCCACAAGCGCAAGGTCACGCTGAAGACCCTCAACACGATCGCGGCGCTCGAAGCGGTAGCCGCCGGTACGGTCGAGCTCGTCTCGTCGGCGCGGCCGGCCGATGCGCGCACGCCGGCCGAGGAGCAGCTCGAGTTCGTGCCGGTCGCGTGGGACTCGCTCGTGCTCGTGACGCACAAGTCGAACCCCGTCTCGAACCTCTCGCTGAAGCAGCTGCGCGACGTCTACTTCGGCCGCATCAAGACCTGGCAGCCGCTCGGCGGCGCGGTGAAGCCGATCAACCTCTACGCGGTCGCGGCGCCGCTCGACGGCGTCGAGTGGCAGCTGCGCAAGACGCTGTTCGGCAACGGCGCGGCGCTGATCGCCGCGCAGCGCTGGTACATCAACACCAAGCAGCTCGAGGACGCGGTCGCGATCGATCCGCTCGCGCTCGGCGTCTCGACGCTCGCGAACGTGATCGGGCACAAGGGCCTCAAGGTCCTGACGATCGAGGGCGTGACGCCCTCGCTCAAGACGCTCGAGGACGGCCAGTACCTGCTCGCGATGCCGCACTACATCGCGGCGCGGCGCGAGTCGCCGGGGCAGACCAGCTCGCTGCAGAACGCGCGCGTGGCGCTCGAGTTCATCCGCGACGAGCCGGCGCTGCGCGCGGCATGGCGCAAGAAGCAGCTCGTGCCGTTCACCGAGGCGAAGAAGCTCGCCTCGATCGTGGCGTCGCGCGAGCAGTTCATCATCGCCGAGCTCGGGATCCGGCCGCCGCGGCCGCCCGGCCCGCCGATGCCGCCGGCGCCGAAGAAGGGCAAGCTCTTGAACCGGCCGGACATCGTCGACGCGCTCGTCGCGGTGAAGCCGGTGAAGGAAGCGCCGGCGCGCGGCGCGACCAATGCGCTGGCGCTGTCGGGCACCGTATCGCAGTCGAGATGCCGGCCGCAGCCGGTTTGCGGTGGCGCGGTGATCGCAGCGCCGCCGACGTCGCCGTAGCGGTTGCGCGAAGCGCGGTCGGGGCTTCCGCCCCTCCCACAGTGACTCCAGCCGTCGGCGTCCAGCCTGCGACGACGTCGCAAGTGCGCGCCGGCGGACGGAATCACTGTGGGAGGGGCGGAAGCCCCGACGCTTTTCGCGCCCACTGATGCATCCCGCACGAGGCACATCCCCCGGCGTTTGCTAGATTCCCGTTAACGGTGGCCCGGAGCGGCCGCTATTCGAGGGGAACGCCGCAATGAAAAAGACGCTGCTGGTCCTCGCCGTGTTCGCGGCGCTCGCCACACCACCGGTCCTCTTCGCGCAGGACGAAACCCAGGACGACGACGACGCCGCCGCGCTCGACGAAGTCATCGTGACCGGTACGCGCCGCTCCGACCGAACGGTCGCCGAATCGCTCGCGCCGATCGACGTACTGCCGGCGTCGGAGATCGTCAACACCGGCACGCCGGACCTGCAGGCCGTGCTGTCGCGGCTGGTGCCGAGCTTCAACTTCCCGCGCACCTCGATCACCGATGCGTCCGACCACGTGCGACCGGCGCAGCTGCGCGGGCTCGCGCCGGACCAGACGCTGGTGCTGATCAACGGCAAGCGCCGCCATCGCACGGCGATCATCAACGTCAACGGCACGCTCGGGCGCGGCTCGTCGCCGGTCGATCTCAACGCGATCCCGATCGGCGCGATCGAGCGCATCGAGGTGCTGCGCGACGGCGCGGCGGCGCAGTACGGCTCGGACGCGATCGCGGGCGTCATCAACGTCGTCTTGAAGGACGCGTCCGAAGGCGGACGCGCGCAGTACACCTACGGCGAGCACGAGGAAGGCGACGGCGAGCTCAACGACGGCTGGATCAACACCGGCATTCCGCTCTCCGACAACGGCGCGTTCGTGAACCTCACCGCCGAGTGGAAGGACAAGGGCTTCACCAACCGCTCGGCGCCGGACCGCCGCCAGCAGTATCCGCTCGTCGGCGGCGCGCGCGATCCGCGCGAGGCGACGTTCGACCGCATCAATCACCGCTTCGGCGACGCCGAGACGACCGACCGCATGTTCTTCGCGAACTCGGTCCTCCCGATCGACGACGAGGGCTTCGAGTTCTATGCGTTCGGTGGCATCTCGGACCGCGACGGCGAGTCGGCCGGCTTCTACCGCCGTGCGCTCGACGCACGCAATGTGCCGGCGATCCACCCCGACGGTTTCCTGCCGCTGATCGTGACCGACGTGCGCGACGCGTCGATCGCGGCCGGCTTCCGCGGCGTGTTCGGCGACGGCTGGTCGTGGGACTTGTCCGGCAACTTCGGCGACTCGCAGTTCGACTTCAACGTGCACAACTCGGTCAACACCTCGATCGGCGCGACGAGCCCGACCGAGTTCTTCGCCGGTACGCTCGACGCCGAGCAGCAGGTGCTGAACTTCGACGTGCGCAATTCGTTCGACGTCGGCTGGCTCGTCTCCCCGCTCTCGACGGCGTTCGGTGCGGAGTACCGGCGCGAGTCGTTCGCGATCGAGCCCGGTGACCCGAGCTCGTACTTCGGCACCGGCTCGCAGGTGTTCCCGGGCTTCCGCCCGAGCGACTCGACCGATACCAGCCGCCACAACTACGCGCTCTACGCCGACTTCGAAGGCGACGTTACCGACGGCTTCACGCTCGGTGCTGCGGCCCGCTTCGAGGACTACTCCGACTTCGGCAGCGAGTTCTCGGGCAAGCTCTCGGCGCGCTACGCGTTCAACGACGCGTACGCGCTGCGCGGCACGGTCAGCAACGGTTTCCGTGCGCCGAACCTGCAGCAGCAGCTCTACTCGACCACCGCCACGAACTTCATCAACGGCGTGCCGTTCGACATCCGCACGTTCGCGGTCGACAACCCGGTCGCGATCGCGCTCGGCTCCGAGCCGCTCAAGGCCGAGCAGTCGAAGAGCTACTCGCTCGGCTTCGTCGCGACGCCGCTCGACAACCTCTCGTTCACGATCGACGCGTACCGGATCGAGCTCGACGACCGCATCATCCTGTCGGAGAACCTGACCGGCGCGGCGGTGCGGACGTTCCTCGCGGCGCAGGGCTTCCCCGGCACCGACGGCGGCCGCTACTTCACCAACGCGGTCGACACGACCACCGACGGCATCGACGCGGTGGTGCGCTGGGATCTCGACTTCGACACGATGGGCCAGCTCTCGACCACGTTCGCGTACAACACGAACGACACCGAGATCGACCGCATCGCACCGAATCCGCCCGAGCTCTCCGCGGGCAACCTGCAGCTGCAGCGCATCGGTCGCGTCGAGATCGGGCGCCTCACGGTCGGTCCGCCCGAAGACAAGTTCATCCTCGGCGCCGACTACACGCTCGGCCGCTTCAACAGCCGCCTCACCGCGACGCGCTACGGCGAATGGACCGTGCGCGCGGCGAACCCGGCGCAGGACGAGACCTTCGACGCGCAGTGGGTGCTCGACGTCGCGCTGTCGTGGAAGTTCGGCGGCTTCGACGTGACGATCGGGGCGGAGAACGCGAACGACCAGTACCCGCGCGAGGTGTTCACGAACCTCGTGACCGACGCGAACGGCTTCGTCTCGGCCGGCCCGAACGACAACTCGAACTCCGGAATCCTGCCGTATGCACGCGGCGAAGCGCCGTTCGGGTTCAACGGGCGGTTCTACTACGTGAAGTTCGGATTCGATTGGTAAGACAATCCCCCGATGATCCGCGCCGTCACGTTCGATCTCGACGACACGCTCTGGCCGATCGAGCCCGTGATGCTGCGCTGCGAGGCCGTGCTCGACGCATGGCTCAACGAGCACTGTCCCGAGGTCGCCGCGGCCTGGCCGATCGGCGCGATGCGCGAGCTGCGTGAGCGTGTGTTCCGCGAGAACCCGCAGCTCGCGCACGACTTCACCGCGACGCGCAAGCTCTCGCTCGCGATCGCGTTCGAGCCGCACGGGCGCGGCGAGGAGTGGGTCGAGCGCGCGTTCGAAGTGTTCTACGCCGCGCGCAACGAGGTCGAGCTCTATCCCGACGCGCTCGACGCGCTGCGCACGCTCTCGGCACGCTGGCCGCTCGCGAGCGTCTCGAACGGCAATGCCGATCTGCACCGCATCGGCCTGGGCGAGTACTTCGCAGCGACCGTGACCGCGCGCACGATCGGCGTCGCGAAGCCCGACCCCGCGATCTTCCGGCGCGCGGCGACCTATCTCGACGTGCCGCCACAGCACATCGTGCACGTCGGTGATGACCCCGAGCTCGACGTCATGGGCGCGAAGGCCGCCGGCATGCGCGCGATCTGGCTCAACCGTCATGCGATGCCGTGGCCGCTCGAAGCGGTCACGCCCGACCTCACGATCACGACACTGGCCGAGCTCGAGCCCGCGCTCGATCGGCTGCAGCACGGGACCGCCCCACGATGAATGCGCTGCTCGATCACGATCCGACAGCTGTCGCGATCCCGGTGACGCCGCTCTGCACGGGCCAAGTCGAGCCGTGGCTCGCGGCGCAGCCCGAAGCGACGCGCCGCTGGATCGGTGCGCTCGGCTTCACCGCCCAGCCGGGCACGTGGTGCGCGATCCCCGGCGCCGACGGCGCGCTGTCGCGCGTGCTCGCAGGCGCGCCGGCGTACGAGGACCTCTACGCGCTCGCACATCTTCCGTACGCGTTGCCCGACGGCGTCTATCGGCTCGAGCTGCCGCCGTTCGTGCGCGACGTGCCGGCGGCGGCGTTCGAGCGCGCCGCGCTCGGCTTCGCGCTCGGCGCGTATGCGTTCACGCGCTATCGCGCCCCGAAGCGCGCGCCGGCGCGGCTCGTGCTGCCGCGCGAGGTGATGCGCGCGCACGTCGACCGGCTCGCGGCGGCGGTCTATGCGGTGCGCGATCTCGTCAACACGCCGACCGAGGACATGGGCCCGGCCGATCTCGAGACCGCAGCGCGCAAGCTCGGCGAGGCGCATGGTGCGCGCGTGCAGGCGGTGGTCGGCGACGAGCTCCTCGCGCGCAACTTCCCGGCGATCCATGCGGTCGGCCGCGCGTCGCACCGCGCGCCGCGGCTGATCGAGCTCGAATGGGGCGATTCGGCGCATCCGCGCGTCGCGCTGGTCGGGAAAGGCGTCTGCTTCGACACCGGCGGGCTCGATCTCAAGCCGGCCGACGGTATGCGCTGGATGAAGAAGGACATGGGCGGCGCGGCGCATGCGATCGCGCTCGCAGGGCTCGTCATGGACGCGCGGTTGCCGGTGCGGCTCAAGCTCTTGGTGCCGGCGGTCGAGAACGCGATCGGGCCGGAGGCATTTCGCCCGGGCGAGGTCATCAAGACACGCGCGGGACTGTCGGTCGAGATCGACAACACCGACGCGGAGGGCCGCGTCGTGCTCGGGGACGCGCTCGCGTATGCGGGCGAGGCCAAGCCCGAGCTGATCATCGATTTCGCGACGCTGACGGGCGCTGCGCGGATCGCGCTCGGGCCCGAGCTACCCGCGCTGTTCTCGAATCGCGAGGACGAGGCGTCGAGGTTCCAGGCTGCGTCGCGCGCGGTGCAGGATCCGGTCTGGCCGATGCCGCTCTGGAAACCGTACGGCTCGATGCTCGATTCGATCGTCGCGGACTTCGCGAACTCGGGCCCGTCGCGGATGGCGGGCTCGATCACCGCGGCGCTGTATCTCGACCGGTTCGTCGTGCCGACGATTCCGTGGCTGCACCTCGACACGTACGCCTGGAACGAGATCGATCGACCGGGACGGCCGCGTGGTGGGGAGGCGCAGGGGATGCGGGCGGCGTTTGCGTTCTTGCGCGAGCGGTTCGCGGCGTAAGCGTTTGCGCGAAGGGCGGTCGGGGCTTTCGCCCCTCCCACAGTGACTCCACCCGCCAGCGGCTTCGAGGGCGTGGCCTGCGCGTGGCGGTGGAATCAGGGAGGGGCGGAAGCCCCAATGCTTTTCGCGCAATCCGCGAAAAGAAAACGACCGGCGCGAGGCCGGTCGTCTCTTCGATCAGGTCGGCAGAAACGCTCTGCCGAATACGCGGACCTTGGCGCGGCGCGGTTTCGGTTTGACCACCGGAATCCGCGGACGCTTCAGGCTATTGCTCGCCGCTTTTGGAGCTTGCCGCACCTCGGGCAGCGTATTCGTTCGTGTTCGTGGAAATGCGGCGGTTGTCGGCGAGCGTGAAGGCCCGCACGCGATGGGCGAGCGCCTGGTCGCCGGCGAGCAGCGTGATCGCGTCGGAGAGGATCGCGGCCGCCTCCGTCAGCAACACATCGGGCTCGTCGTCCGCTTCCTCCTCGTCCTCGGGCGTCTCCCTCGCCTTCTCGGCGGCGTCGAGGCCGTCGTCGACGCGCGGCTCGTCTCGGCGCGCGGTCTTGATGCCGGCCGCTTCGCGCTCGGCGTCGCGCGCCTTCTTGCGCTGCTCCTGTGCGTCGCGCTGCGCCTTGCGCGTCGACTCGAGCAGCGAGAGCTCGGTCTCGCTGCGCATTTTCTTGTATTCGGCGAGATCCTCGAGCCACCACTGGAACTCGCGGTTCTTCGCGACGCGCGCCTCGTGGCGCTGCGCGAGCGCCGGGGTGAGCTCGCGGAAGTTGCCGGCGCCGTTGTAGTCGGCGGCGGTGATCGAGGTCCACGGCAGCGCGTTGTCGAGCGCCGACTCGCCGTATTCCGCCGGGTCCCACGTGGTCGGGAACGAGATGTCCGGGACGACGCCGCGGTGCTGGGTCGAGCCGCCGTTGACGCGGAAGAACTGCGCGATCGTGAGCTTCAGCTGGCCGAAGCGCGGCTCGTCGTTCTGCGCGACGTTGTCGAGGTCGACGAGGTTCTGCACGGTGCCTTTGCCGAACGTGGTCTCGCCGATGATCAGCGCGCGGCCGTAGTCCTGCATCGCGGCCGCGAAGATCTCGGACGCCGACGCGGAGCTGCGGTTGACGAGGACCGCGAGCGGGCCGTCCCACGCGACGCCGGCTTCGGTGTCGGACTCGACGCTGACGCGGCCCTGCGCATCGCGCACCTGCACGACGGGACCGCGATCGATGAACAGGCCCGAGAGCTGCGTGGCTTCGGTCAGCGAGCCGCCGCCGTTCTCGCGCAGATCGACCACGACGCCTTCGACGCCTTCGTTCTTGAGCTCGCGCAGCAGCTTCGCGACGTCGCGCGTCGAGCTGCGATAGTTCGCGTCACCTTTCCGGCGGCCTTCGAAGTCGTGATAGAAGGTCGGCAGCGCGATCACGCCGATCTTGCGCGTGTAGGCGCCGTCCGGGATCTCGAGCACCGACTTCTTCGCGGCCTGCTCCTCGAGCTTCACTTCCTCGCGCACGACCGCGACCTGGACCGGCTTCGAATCGATCGGCGCGTCGGCGGCGATCACGTCGAGCAGCACGGTGCTGCCCTTCTTCCCGCGGATCAGCTCGACGACGTCGTCGAGACGCCAGCCGACCACGTCCTGCATCGCACCGCCCTTCGATTGCCCGACCGCGACGATGCGGTCGCCGACCTTGATCGTGCCGAGCTTGTGGGCCGGTCCGCCTCTCACGACCTGACGCACCACGGTGTACTCGTCGTCGCGCTGCAGCACCGCGCCGATGCCCTCGAGCGAGAGCCGCATCGAGATCGAGAAGTTCTCCGACGCGCGCGGGCCGAGGAAACCGGTATGCGGCTCGATCGCGCTCGCGTAAGCGTTCATGAAGGTCTGGAACACGTCCTCGCCGTCGAGCTCGCCGACGCGGTCCTTGAACGAGCGGTAGCGCTTGTCGAGCGTCTTCTTGATGTCGTCGTCCGGCTTGCCGGCGAGCTTGAGACGCAGCCAGTCGTTCTTGACGCGACGACGCCAGAGATCCTCGAGCTCGGCACGCGATCCGGCCCAGACGGCCTTCTCGCGGTCGGCGACGTATTTCTCCTCGACCGTCAGGTCGAAGCCCTTCTCGAGCAGCACGCGCGCGTGCTGGGTGCGCTCGTCGACGCGCACGATATAGCGGCGGAAGATCTCGAACGGCGGCTCGAGCTCGCCTTCGTAGATCGCGTCGTCGAGCTGCGTCTTGAAGCGCGCGAACTCGTCGGCGTCGGACTTCAGGAAGAACAGCTTCTCGCCGTCGAGGCTCTCGACGTAGCGCTCGAGGATCTTCGAGGACATCTGGTCGTCGAGCGGCACGCGCTTGTAGTGGAAGCGCGTCAGGAAGCGCATCGCCCACATCGCCGCGTCGTCCTGCGTGTCGTTCGGCTTGATCGTCGCGGGGTCGACAGCGGCGAGCGCGGCGGTACCGGTCGCGACCGGGCCGGTCGCGGCCCACGCGGCCGGCGCCAGCAGGAAGGGAATCGCGAGCAACGCGCGTACGTTCATCGATTACTCCAGCCCAACCCCCGTGAAGGGTGGCCAATCATCAAACGGCGAGCGCACGACGAAAGTCGCATGCCGGAGGTTCTCCGGCGGGGATCCCCCGTACGCCCGTACGGAAACCACAACAACCATCAACCTGCCGCCACGTAGCCGGCGGCGTGCGCCATCTCGTCCGCGTGGTACGACGAGCGTACCAACGGCCCCGATGCAACATGTGTGAAACCGAGCGCCATCCCGTACTCGCGCAGCGCCTCGAACTCGTCGGGCGTCCAGTAGCGGACCACCGGATGGTGGTGCGGAGACGGTTGCAGGTATTGCCCGATCGTCACCATGTCGACATCGTGCGCGGCAAGGTCGCGCAACGATTGCTGTACCTGACCTAACTCTTCTCCCAGACCGAGCATGATGCCCGACTTGGTCGGAATTCCCGGGTGGCGCGCCTTGAACGAGCGCAGCAGCGAGAGCGACCAGTCGTAGTCGGCACCGGGACGCACCTCGCGGTAGCGCTCGCGCACGGTTTCGAGGTTGTGATTGAAGACGTCGGGCGGATCGGCAGCCAGCGCCTCGAGCGCGCGCTCCATCCGGCCTTTGCCGCGGAAATCGGGCACGAGGATCTCGACCTTGATCCCGGGGTTGAGTTCCCGGGTGCGGCGGATACACGCGGCGAAATGCGCGGCACCGCCGTCGCGGAGATCGTCGCGATCGACCGACGTGATGACGACGTAGCGCAGATGCATCTCGCGGATCGTTTTCGCGAGGTTCTCCGGCTCGTGCGCGTCCGGCGGCTTCGGACGGCCGTGGGCGACGTCGCAGAACGCGCAGCGCCGTGTGCAGACCTCGCCGAGCACCATGAAGGTCGCGGTGCCTTTCGAGAAGCACTCGTGGATGTTCGGGCACGACGCCTCTTCGCAGACGGTGACGAGCGAGCTCTGCCGCAGCTTCTGCTTGAGCAGCGCGACCTGGTTGCCGGTCGGGATTCGCACGCGGATCCACGAGGGCTTGCGCAAGGCGGGCCGATCGGCATCGAATGTGACGGGATTGCGCGCGATCTTGTCAGCAGCTTTCTGTTTCTCGCCGACGACCAGCGAGCTCGGAACGCTATCGGCAACGACGGCGAGGGGGATGGCTTTGGCTTCAGTCGGGGTCATGGGATCTCAGGCGGCCTCGAGCGGAAGCCGATCCGTCTCGGCCCTCGCGGCGAGGTTGAACTGGGCGGCAATCGCGGGAACGAGCGTCCGGGCCACGGCCGCCAGCGTCCCGGGGCCACCGCAGTCTAACACCTGGGTTACCGCAAGCCCCTGATAACCACAGGGATTGATGCGGGCATACGGGGTCAGATCCATGGCGACGTTGAACGCGAGCCCGTGGAACGAGCAGCCGCGGCGCACACGGAGCCCGAGCGCCATGATCTTCGCGTCGCCCACATAGACGCCCGGCGCGCCCTCGCGCCGCTTCGCTTCGATGTTCCAGACCGCGAGCGTGTCGATGACGGCCTGCTCGATCCGGTCGACGAGCTCGCGCACGCCGATGCCGAGCCGACGCAGATCGATCAGCGGATACACGACGAGTTGGCCGGGCCCGTGATACGTCACCTGGCCGCCCCGATCGACGCGCACGACCGGGATGTCGCCCGGTGCGAGCACGTGCTCGGGCTTGCCGGCCTGGCCGAGCGTGAACACGGGGTCGTGCTCGACGAGCCAAAGCTCGTCCGTGGTCGCGGCGTCGCGCGCGTCGGTCAGCGCCTGCATCGCGCGCCAGACCGGCTCGTACGCGCGACGCCCGAGATCGCGGACGACGAGCTCGCCGCGCGCGTCGCTCAGAGCGTCCACCGGATCGCGGGGTTCGCGCGCAGGCGCGCATAGGCGGCCTGGTAGCTCTCGCGCGTCTCGCAGTCGAAGCTGATCGTGATCGACAGGAACTTGCCGCCCGAGGAGCTGCGGTGCCGCACCGAACCCGGATGCGGGGTCGCGCCGGCCGCGACGAGCTCGGACATCACGATCGCCTCGAGCTCGGGCACCGACTCGCCGACGGCGGTGATCTCGAAGGTGCCGGGAAACGTGAAGCCTTTCGGTTCGGTGTTTTCGGAAACGGTCATTGCACTCAAAGATTACGCTGCGGAATGTCGAACGCAACCCTCGGTCGGCCACACGAATCGGGGCATATTCAATCGGACTGCCACCACAGCACCGTGCCGTCGGACAGGCGCTTGAAAAAGCCGCCCTGCGGGAACGTCTCGAGCGCGACGAGCGGCGCTTCGTAGACCGGCTTGCCGTCGAGCGCGACGACCAGCGAGCCGACGCGCTGCCCCTGCACGAGCGGCGCGACCAGCGGCTTCTGCACGTTGATCTTCGCCTCGAGCCGGGGATAGGCGCCACGCGGGATCGTGATCATCGCCGCGCGCGCGACGCCGAGCTTCGCCGTCGGCACCTGCCCCTTCCACAGCTCGGGCTCGGCGACGACTGCGTTCGCGTCGTAGAGCTTGTGCGACTCGAAGAAGCGGAAGCCGTAGTTGAGCAGCGACTGCGCTTCGTCGGCGCGCACCTTCTCGCCGCTCGTGCCCATGACGACGGCGATCATGCGCGCGTCGCCGCGCTGCGCCGACGCCGCGAGGCAGTAGCCGGCCTGCGAGTGATGTCCGGTCTTGATGCCGTCGATCGACGCGTCGCGCCAGAGCAGCGTGTTGCGGTTGTGCTGTGTGATGCCGTTGTAGGTGAACTCCTTCACCGCGTAGACCTTGTAGTCCTCCGGGAAGTCGCGGATCAGCGCGCGCGAGAGGAGGGCCACGTCGCGCGAGGTCGTGTAGTGGTCCTCGGCCGGCAAACCGTGGGCGTTGACGTAGTGTGTGCCGCTCATGCCGAGGCGGCGGGCGTGCTGGTTCATGAGCTCGGCGAAGGTCGCCTCGCTTCCAGCCGCGTGCTCGGCGAGCGCGATCGACGCGTCGTTGCCGGACTGGATCACCATGCCGTAGAGCAGCTCGCGCAGCGGCACGGTCGCGTTGACGGGCAGGAAGCTGGTCGAGCCGTCGGTCGCAGCACCCCCGCCGCGCCATGCGAACTCGGAGATGTGCACGGGATCCTCGAGCTTGATCTTGCCGGCCGCGAGCTCCGACGAGACGACGTACGAGGTCATGACCTTGGTGATGCTCGCCGGCGCGACGCGCAGGTCGGGCTCGTGCGACGCGAGCACCTGGCCGGTCAGGTGATCCATCAGCACCCAGCTCTTCGCGGTGAGCGTCGGCGGCGGCGGCACCGGCGTCGCGGGTAATGCGGCGGTCGCCGTGGTGGCGTTCGGCCGGGGCTGTGGCGCCGGGGTCTGGGCGATCGCGGCGAACGCCGCGAGGAAGGAGATCAGGAACGTGGCGAACTTCATCGAACGGAACTTTCCCTGCGAGGTTATTCGGGTGAGACGACGACGCTCGGGTAACCGAGCGATCGCAGTCGCGCGATCAGCGCATCGGCCGATGCCCCGGCGAGCGGACCGATCCGCACACGGTGCACGACGCGGCCGCGGACGCGTTCGCGGTCGACGTAGACGTCGTCGAGCTCCTTCGCGACGAGCGCGCGCTCGAGGCGCTTCGCGTTGTCGCGGTCGGCGAACGCGCCGACCTGCACCAGCACGCGCCGCGAGCCGTCGCGCCGTTCAAAGGGGTCAGAGTCATTTGGCGAGCGCGTCGCCGCACCGGCTCGTTCCGACCGGCCAAATGACTCTGACCCCTTTGGGCGGCGCGCAGCATAGCGGACGCCCGGATCCGGTGTACCGGGCTCTAGCGCGACGACCTCGACGCGCGCCGTGCCTTTGAGGTGCACGCCGAGCTTGATCGCCGCCGTGTAGGAGAGGTCGATGATGCGGCGCTCGTGGAACGGGCCGCGATCGTTGACGCGCACCACGACGCTGCGCTCGTTCTCGAGGTTGGTGACGCGCACGTAGGTCGGCAGCGGCAGCGTCTTGTGCGCGGCCGTCATCTCGTACATGTCGTACGGCTCGCGCGACGAGGTGAGGCGACCGTGGAACTTGGTGCCGTACCAGGACGCGATGCCGCGCTCACGGTAGCCGCGGCTCGTGGGCATCACGCGGTAGGTCCGGCCGAGCACCGTGTAGGGCGACTTGTTGCCGTACTTCGCGAGCGGCTCGCCGCGCGGCACGGGCTCGGGCACGCGGCTCACGTCGGGCGGGACGGCAGGCCCGCCGTCGGATTCCGCACGCGGTGCCGGACGCGACGGGCGCTCGGCGGCGTCGCCGCGCTGCGCGACCGGTGCGGCCGACGGCGCGTCACGGACGTTCGACTTGCACGCCGAAAGCGCGGCCGCGACGACGAGCGCGACGAGTCGCGCGCCGCGCATCTCAGCGCGAGACCGCGAGCGCCGCGCCCTGCCCGATCGCCTGCGCGAGCTGGTGAACCGCCATGCTGTACATCGGGCTGCGGTTGTAGCGCGTGATGACGTAGAAGTTCTGCTGCACGACCCAGTGTTCGGGGCCGCGCTCGCCTTCGAACGTCACCAGCGTCGCGGGCGTTTCGGGATCGAGCGCCGCGTCGATCGCGTAGCCCCACTGCGCGAGCTGGCCGACCGAGTAGACCGGGTCGTAGCCGCCCGGCGTGATCGTGCGTGCGTCGTTCGCGCGCGTCGCCCGGTGCGCGACCGGCCCGCGCGTCTGCCAGCCGTAGCCGACGAAGTAGTTGGCGATCGACGCGAAGATGTCGCCCTTCGAGCTCCAGAGGTCGATGCGCCCGTCAGCATCGTGGTCGCGCGCATACTTGGCGAAACTGGTCGGCATGAACTGGCCCCAGCCCATGGCGCCGGCATACGAGCCTTCGAGCTCGTGCAGCGCCTTCGGGAACGGCGCGCCGCCGAGCAGCAGCAGCTGCTTGAGCTCGCCGCGGAAAAAGTCCGCGCGCGGCGGGTAGTAGAACGCGAGCGTCGCGAGCGCGTCGACCACGCGGTACTTGCCGGTGATGCGGCCGTAGTTCGTCTCGACCCCGATGATCGCGACGATGAGCTCGGCCGGCACGCCGTAGCTCGCGGCGATCTCGTCGAGCAGCGCACGGTGCTCGCGGTAGAACGCGACACCGTCTTCGATCCGCTTGGCGTTGAGGAAGATCGGCCGGTACTCGTGCCACGGCTTCGTCTTCTCGGCCGGACGCGAGATCAGCTCGATGATCGCGGGACGGTAGACCGCGCGCGCGAGCTCGGTGCGGACCGCGCGCGCGCTGAGGGGCTTGCCGGCGTCGCGCGAAGCCGCCACGACTTCGCGCACGAACGCTTCCTGACCCGGATGCGGCGGCGGGTTCCTGGCGGAAAGCGAGGGAGACGGCGTCGCGGCGAGGACCGCGCACGCGAGGACGATCGAGCGGAATGCACCCATTTCGGGCGCAAAGCCTAGCACGCCGCATCGCGCGTGGACGCGCTCCCGGGCGTCAGCGCCAGTCGGGCCAGACCGAGGAAACGACCGGCGATTCGTGCTCGTCGCGGAACACGACGTCGGTGTCGACGACGACGTAGGTGCGCTCGGTCCCGCCGCCCTCGTAGCTGCGGTGGTCGTAGCAGCGCGAGATCAGCGGCACGAAGCGGTCGTCGCTGCGGTAGCCCGCGGACATGCAGCCCGGCCCGTCCTGATAGCCGTCGAGCGGCGTGCCGGGTGACCAGTCGAGCACGGTGTCGATCTCGAGGTCGGTGCGATGACAGCGAACGTCGGTGCCACCCTGCTCGTGCATCTCCGTCACGAAGCAGAGCATCAAAGCGGGCAGATCCATGGCGCAGTCCTTTGCGCGCCCGCACCGAATCTATCGATGTGGCCTGAACCCGGACTGGCTGCCGTCAGTCGAACGTCTGCCGCCGGTACGCGTGGATCGACTGCAGGATGCCGAACGCCGCGAGCAGGCTCACCGCCGAGGTGCCGCCGTACGAGATCAGCGGCATCGGCACGCCGACCACGGGCATGAGGCCGGTGATCATGCCGCCGTTCACCATGACGTAGACGAAGAACGTCATCGCGATCGAGCCCGCCAGAAGGCGCGAGTACGTGTCGCGCGCCTCGGCGGCGATCCAGAGCCCGCGCCCGATGATGAACACGTAGAGCGCGATCACGACCGCGACGCCGACCACGCCGAACTCCTCGGAGAACACCGCGAAGATGAAGTCGGTCGTGTGCTCCGGCAGGAAGTCGAGCTCGGCCTGGGTCGACGCGCCGTAGCCCTTGCCGGCGAAGCCGCCGGAGCCGACCGCGATCTTGGCCTGGATGATGTTCCAGCCGTTGCCGAGCGGATCCGTCTCGGGGTCGAGGAACATCCGCACGCGATTCTTCTGGTACTCGTGCATGAACTGCCATGCGAGCGGCGCGGACGCCGCGGCCGCGCCGACGATGAGCCCGATGCGCAGCCACGACAGCCCCGCGAGGAAGATCACGAACGCGCCCGAGACCGCGACGAGCAGCGCGGTGCCGAGATCGGGCTGCTCGGCGATCAGCAACGCCGGTACCGCGATCAGCACCGCGGCGACGGCGAGCGAGCGCCAGTTCGGCGGCAGCACGCGATCGTTCAGATGCCACGCGACCATCATCGGCAGCGCGAGCTTCGCGAGCTCGGACGGCTGAAAGCGCACGACACCGAGATCGAGCCAACGATGCGCGCCGCGGCCCTCGCCGAACAGCGCGACCGCCACGAGCAGCCCGAGCGTGCCGGCGTAGAACCAGGGCGTCCAGCTCCGCAGGATCGCCGGCGGCACGCGCGAGAGCAGCACGAACACCGCGAAGCCGAGCGCGAGCCGGACCGACTGGTTCAACACCTGCGCGGCGCTGCCACCGCTCGCCGAATAGAGCACCGCGAGCCCGATCACGCAGAGCGCGACGAGGCCGCCGAGCAACGGCAGGTCGAGGCGGGGCCGCTTGAGCAGACGCGCGAAGAAGCGGCGCACGGTGTACGCGATGCGCTCGGTGAGGATCACGGCGCTTCGCCTTTCGCGACGCTCGCCGGTTCGGCGAGGAGGTAGGCGTCGAGCACGGCGCGTGCCACCGGCGCTGCGGCCTTCGATCCGGACGAGCCGTGCTCGACCACGATCGCGACCGCGATGCGCGGATCCTCCGCAGGGGCGTACGCGACGAACAGCGCCTGATGCCTGAGATGCTCGGCGATGCGCGTCTCGTCGTACTCGCCCGGCTCCTTGCGCGTATAGCGCTGCGCCGTGCCGCTCTTGCCCGCGATCACGTAGCGTGCGTCGGTACCGAACGCGCGCGCGGTACCGGTCGGGCTGTGCATCACGGCGATCATGCCTTCGCGCACCGCCGCGAGGTTCGCGGGGTCGCGCACGAAGCTCGCGGTCGTCGCATGGATCGGCTCGGCGGCGTCGGCCGGCTGCGCCGCGAGCTTGAGATGCGGCGCGTGTCGCTCGCCGCCGGCCGCGAGCGTCGCGAGCGCGGACGCGAGCTGCAGCGGAGTGGTGACGAAATACCCCTGCCCGATGCCGGCGATGACGGTCTCGCCGGGGTACCAGGGCGTCTGGTGCACGCGCTGCTTCCACTCGCGCGACGGCAAGAGTCCCGAAGCCTCGTTGCCGAGATCGATCCGCGTCGGCGCGCCGAAGCCGAAGTTCGCGAGGTAGGTGTTCATGCGGTCGATGCCGATATCGACCGCGAGCTGGTAGAAGTAGACGTTGACCGACTGCGCGATCGCCTCGCGCAGGTTGATGCGTCCGTGCCCGCCGCGCTTCCAGTCGTGCCAGACGTGCGAGGCGCCTTCGAGCCGGAACTGCCCGGTCGACATGATCGACCACTCCGGCGTGCGCAAGCCGAGCTCGAGACCCGCGAGGCCGAGGAACGGCTTGATCGTCGAGCCCGGCTCGTATCCACCCTGCAGCGCGCGGTTGAACAGCGGCCGATACGGCGCCTCGATCAGCGCGCGGTACTCGCGACGCGAGATGCCGTTGACGAACAGATTCGGGTCGAAGCCGGGCAGCGAAACCAGCGCGAGCACCTCGCCGTTGCGCGGGTCGATCGCGACGGCGGCGCCGGGCCGACCTTCGAACGCCGCGATCGTCGCGGCCTGCAGCTTCGCGTCGATCGTGAGCCGGACGTGCTGTCCCTGTTTCGGCGGCACGCGGTGCAGCACGCGCAGCGCGCGGCCCGCCGCGTCGGTCTCGACGTGCTCGTAGCCCGGCTCGCCGAGCAGCATCGATTCGTACTGCCGCTCGATGCCGGTCTTGCCGATGTGGCTGAAGCCTGCATAGCGCGCGGGATCGAGCCGTTCGCGGTCGCCCTCGTCGATGCGACCGACGTAGCCGACGACGTGCGAGAGCAGCTCGCGCTGCGGATACGAGCGCGTGAGATACGGCACGACGTCGACGCCGGGAAATCGGTGGCGGTGCACCGCGAAGTGCGCGACCTCGGCCTCCGAGAGCTGCAACCTCACCGGCACGCCGTCGAAGCGCCGCTTGAGCCGGCTGAGCTCGGCGAAACGCTCGAGATCCTCGTCGCTCAGCGGCACGACCTCGCGCAGGCGCGCGAGCGTGTCGGGTACGTCGTCGATCTGCTCGGGCGTCAGCTCGAGCCGGTACTGCGGCACGTTGTCGGCGAGCACGACGCCGCTGCGGTCGTAGATAAGACCGCGCGCGGGCGGCAGCGCGCGGATCTTGATGCGGTTCGCGTCGGAGCGCGCGCTGAACTCGTCGTGCTTCAGCACCTGCAGGTAGAAGAAGCGGCCGAGCAGCACCGCGAGACACGCGGCGATGATCGCGAAGCCAGCCAGTGCGCGGCGGCGGAAAAGCGCATTCTCGGCCGCAGGATCCTTGATCCTGCGCGCGAGTGGCGACCGCGCCTTCAGCATCATGCTTCGCTCGGCCGCGTGCGCAGCCTCAGCGAGTCGAGCAGGAGGAAGATCCACGGCCACAGCAGCGCGCCGACGAGCGGCCCGACGGCATGCGAGAGCTCGATCGGCGCGGACTCACCGAATGAGCGGACCATCAGCATCACGATGCGATCGTTCGCGAGCAGCGCGAGCACCGCGAGCGCTTGCTGCGGCATCGGGAAGAAGCGCAGGCGGGAACGCAGCCGCAGCACGATGAACGTCAGCACGACGAGCCGGAGCGCCTGCTCGCCGAGCAGCGAGCCGGTCAGGAGGTCGCCGACCAGCCCCAGCGCGAACGCGCGACCGAGGCTGATTCTCTCGGGCGCTTCCAGAGCCCAGTAGATCAGCACCAGCGCGAGCCAAAAGGGCTTTGCGGCACGCAGTCCCTCGGGCAGCGGCATCAGCGTCAACACGAGTGCGACGACGATGCTGCCCCAGTAGATCAGCGTCGGCAGGCGCGTCGTTTTCATCGCTGCGCGCCTCTCGCGTGCTCGCCCCGCGCGCGCGGCAGCACCGGCGCCGCTACCGGGAGCTCTTCGGGCGGACCGACGAGCTCGCCGACGTCGGCACCGCCGCCGGAAATCCGCTCGCGCTCGTCGTGCAGCACGAGCACTTCGCCGCTGCGCGCGAGACCGGCGGCGGGCGTTGCGACCGCGAGCGCGAACGTCGCGACGTCGTCCGGTGTCACCTCGCGCACGACGCCGACCGGCAGACCCGCGGGGAAGTGCCCGCCGATGCCGGAGGTGACGAGCGCGTCGCCGGGGCGCACGTCGGCGCGGAACGGAATGTGCGGCAGCTTCAGCGTGCCGATGTCGCCGCTGCCGTACGCGATCGTGCGCAACCCGGTGCGGACGACCCGAACCGGCAGCGCGTGGCTCGCATCGGTGATGAGGACGAGCACCGAGCGTTCCGGTCCGACCTCGAGCACTTGGCCGAGCACGCCGTGCGCGTCCATGACGGCCTGGCCTTCGCGCAGCCCGTCCTCGGTGCCGAGATCGATCAGCAGACGATGCCGGAACGGGTCGAGGTCGACGTCGATGAGCTCGCCGAGCTGGGCTTTCAGGCCGAGCTTCGTGCGCGCGTCGAGCAGCTCGCGCAGCCGGCCGTTTTCGTCCTGCACCGCGGCGAGGCGTGACAGCCGTGCCTCGGCGAGCATCAGGCGCTCGCGCAGCGCCTGATTCTCGTCACGCAGCTCGCTGCGATCGCTTGCGGCGCCGTAGCCCGCGCGCACGAGCCTGACCGGCGCCGAGGCGACCCAGTAGATCGGACCCGCGAGCGTGCCCGCGAGCTCGCGCACGCGTGCAAGATAGTGCCCGCGGTAGTCCGCGATCATCGCGAGCGACGCGAGCAGCAGATAGACGGCGAGCTTGAGCGTGCCGGCAGCGCCTTCGGCGAACAGCGGCGCGCGGTCGGAGGAGCTCAGGGGCACGGTGGCGAATCGCGATCGGCTGCGGCGGTTCGAATGCTACGCCGTTTTCGCTCCGGCCCGCGTCACTCCGGCGAGAAGAACTCGCTGCCGTGCAGGTCGATCAGCTCGAGCGCACGGCCGCCGCCGCGGGCGACGCAGGTCAGCGGGTCTTCGGCGACCTGCACGTGCAGCCCGGTCTCCTCCGACAGCAGCTTGTCGAGGTCGCGCAGCAGTGCGCCGCCGCCGGTCAGCACGATGCCGCGCTCGGCGACGTCGGAGCAGAGCTCCGGCGGCGTCTGCTCGAGCGCCGACTTCACCGCCGAGACGATGCCCGAGAGCGGCTCGTGCAGCGCCTCGAGGATCTCGTTCGAATTGACCGTGATCATGCGCGGCACGCCCTCGGCGAGGTTGCGGCCCGAGACCTCGATCTCCTTCACCTCGGTCTGCGGGTAGGCGCAGCCGATCTCCATCTTGATGCGCTCGGCGGTCGACTCGCCGATCAGCGTGCCGTGGTTGCGGCGCACGTAGTTGATGATCGACTCGTCGAATTTGTCGCCGCCGATGCGGACCGACTGCGCGTAGACGATGCCGTTCAGCGAGATCACCGCGACCTCGGAGGTGCCGCCGCCGATGTCGATGACCATCGAGCCGCGCGCCTCGTGCACCGGGATGCCGGCGCCGATCGCGGCCGCCATCGGCTCCTCGATCAGGAACACGTCGCGCGCGCCCGCGGCCTCGGCCGATTCCTTGATCGCGCGGCGCTCGACCTGGGTCGAGCCGCACGGCACGCAGATCAGGACGCGGGGCGACGGACGCAGGAACCGCGCGCGGTGCACGCGCTTGATGAACTGCTGCAGCATCTGCTCGGTCATGTTGAAGTCGGCGATGACGCCGTCCTTCATCGGTCGCACGGTGACGATGTTGCCGGGCGTGCGGCCGAGCATGCGCTTGGCCTCGGCGCCGACCGCCGCAATCGAGCGGGGGCCGCCGGGGCCGCGGTCCTGACGGATCGCGACGACCGAGGGCTCGTTCAGGACGATGCCCTGGTCGCGTACGAAGATCAGCGTGTTCGCGGTCCCGAGGTCGATCGACAGATCGTTCGAGAACATGCCGCGGAGGAATTTGAACATGCGGGGTTCGGGGCCTGGCGAGCGCCGCCCGAAACGCGGAAAAATCCGCGGCGGGGCGAGAAAAAGGGGCGGGTACTCTAACAACGCCGCGAGCGCCGCGGCAAGCGCGCAGCGCGCGCTCGGTGATACAGTTCACGCTGCTTGGCAGGGCCTCTCGGGTCAGCGTCATCGGGCCGCCGGGCTGCGTGAATTTCGCGGCGGGCCGAGGGCGTCGACACCAGCCCCTTCCCGCCCCCGTGGCACGACGCGTGCCGACCCCGGAAGCACCGCCGATGGCCCTCGATTCGGGCAGCCTCGATCGTCTTTGCGAGCTCTCGCGCCTCAAGCTGACCGAAGCCGAGCGGCCGGAGCTCGCTCGCGACCTCGAACGCGTGCTCGAGCTGTTCGCGGCGCTGCGCGCGGCGCCCGTCGACGGGCTCGCGCCGCTCTCGCATCCGCACGAGCCCGCACCGCGCCTGCGCGCGGACCGGGTTACCGAGCCGGATCTCTCTGACCGGCTGCTCGCGCTGGCGCCCGAGGCCCAGGGTGGCTACTACCTCGTTCCGAAGGTGATCGAATGAGCGCGATCGCAGCGCTGCGGCGTGCGCTCGACGCGCGCGAGACCTCGGCGCGCGCGCTGGCGGAGGCGGCACTCGACCGGGCCGAACGCGCGGCCGCGCTGAACGCGTTCGTGACGCTCGCCCCCGAGCGCGCGCGCGCCGATGCCGACGCCGCCGACGCGAGGATCGCAAGCGGCGCAGCCGCGGTGCTGACCGGCGTGCCGTACGCGCACAAGGACCTCTACTGCACAGCGGGGCTGCGCACGACTTGCGCGTCGCGGATGCTCGAGCACTTCGTGCCGCCCTACGACGCGACCGTGCACGCGCGGCTCGCGAGCGAAGGTGGCGTGCTGATCGGCAAGGCGAATCTCGACGAGTTCGCGATGGGCTCGTCGAACGAGAACTCGTACTTCGGGCCGGTCCGGAATCCCTGGGACACAAGCCGCGTGCCCGGCGGCTCTTCGGGCGGCTCGGCGGCGCTCGTCGCGGCCGTGTCGTTCCGTACGCGACGGGTACCGACACCGGCGGCTCGGTGCGTCAGCCCGCGGCGTTCTGCGGCGTCACGGGGCTCAAACCGAGCTACGGGCGCGTCTCGCGCTACGGCATCGTCGCGTACGCATCGAGCCTCGACCAAGCCGGCGTGCTCGCGCGCTCGGCCGCCGACTGCGCGCACGTGCTCGCGGCGATCGCCGGTGGCGATCCGCGCGACGCGACCTCGCTCGACCGGCCGGTTGACGACTACGTTGCGGCGCTCGGCGCGGGCGTGTCCGGCACGAGGATCGGCGTCGTGCGCGAGCTCCACGGCGCCGGCGTCGATCAGCGCGTCGCGGACGAAACCCATGCCGCGTTGCGCGCGCTCGAGCGCGCGGGCGCCGTGCTCGTCGACGTGACCCTGCCGAGCCTCGCGCATGCGATCGCGGCGTACTACGTCATCGCGCCGGCCGAGGCGTCGGCCAATCTCGCGCGCTACGACGGCGTCCGCTACGGGCGCCGCTGCGAAGCGCCGCGCGACCTCGAGGATCTCTACAGCCGGACGCGCGACGAAGGCTTCGGTGCCGAGGTCAAGCGCCGCATCCTGACCGGCACGCACGTGCTGAGCTCGGGCTACTACGACGCGTACTACCGCCGCGCGCAGCAGGTGCGCCGGCTGATCGCGAACGAGTTCGCAGCGGCGTTCCGCGACGTCGATCTGCTCGCGGGTCCGACCGCACCGAGCGTCGCGTTCGCGCTCGGCGAGAAGAGCGCCGATCCGCTCGCGATGTACGCGGCCGACGTCAACACGGTAGCGGTCAACCTCGCGGGCCTGCCGGCGATCTCGCTGCCCGCGGGCTTCGTCGACGGGTTGCCGGTCGGACTGCAGCTGATCGCACCGGCATTCGCGGAATCGCGGCTCCTCGCCGCGGGCCACGCGCTGCAGCAGTCGACCGAGCATCATGCTCGACGCCCGGGAGGCTTCGATGCGTGACGACTGGGAATCGGTGATCGGCCTCGAGATCCACACGCAGCTCGCCACCGCGAGCAAGATGTTCTCGGGGGCGTCGACTGCCTACGGTGCCGAGCCGAACTCCCAGGCGAGCGCGCTCGATGTCGCGCTGCCGGGCACGCTGCCGGTGCCCAATCGCGACGCGATCGCGATGGCGATCCGCTTCGGGCTCGCGACCGGGGCCACGATCGCGCCGGTCAGCGTGTTCGCGCGCAAGAACTACTTCTATCCCGACCTGCCCAAGGGCTATCAGATCAGCCAGTACGAGCAGCCGATCGTAGCGCACGGCAAGCTCGCGTTCCGGCTCGACGACGGCAGCGAGCGACACATCAACATCGAGCGCGCGCATCTCGAAGAGGATGCGGGCAAGTCGGTGCACGATGCGTTCCACGCGCAGACCGCGATCGATCTCAACCGTGCCGGCGTCCCGCTGCTCGAGATCGTCTCGGCGCCGGAGCTCTCGGGTCCAGGCGAAGCGGTCGCGTACATGCGCGAGGTCCATCGCCTCGTGCGCTGGCTCGGGATCTGCGACGGCAACATGCAGGAAGGCTCGTTCCGCTGCGACGCGAACGTCTCGGTGCGGCGCCGCGGCGAGGCCAAGCTCGGCACCCGCACCGAGATCAAGAACGTCAACTCGTTCCGCTTCGTCGAGAAGGCGATTGCGCACGAGATCGAGCGGCAGATCCGCGCGCTCGAAGCCGGCGAGAAGATCGTGCAGGAGACGCGCCTCTACGACGAGACCCAGAACCGCACGCGGCCGATGCGCGGCAAGGAATCGGCGCACGACTACCGCTACTTCCCGGATCCCGACCTGCCGCCGCTCCTGATCGACGCCGCGCTCGTCGAGCGCGAGCGCGCGGCGCTCGTCGAGCTCCCGGAGGCGCGGCGCCGGCGCTACGTCGCCGAGCTCGCGCTGACCGAGTACGACGCAACGCAGCTCACGCTCGACCGCGAGACCTCGGACTACTTCGAAGCGCTCGCGGCGTTGCCGCCGCGCCGCCCCAAGCTCGCGGCGAATTGGGTCCTGGGTGAGCTTGCCGCGGCGCTCAACGAGGCGCAGCGGCCGATCGGCGAGTGCCCCGTAACGCCGACCGCACTCGGGGAGCTGCTCGCGCTGGTCGAGTCGGGCACGATCTCGGGCAAGACCGCGAAAGACGTGTTCGCCGCGATGTGGGCCGGCGAAGGCGGTGCCGGCTCGATCGTCGCGGCGCGCGGGCTCGGACAGATCAGCGACGACTCGGCACTCGTCGCCGCGATCGACGATGTGCTCGCTGCGAACCCCTCGCAGGTCGAGCAGTACCGACGCGGCGACGAGAAGGTCCTGACGTGGCTCGTCGGCCAGATCATGAAAGCGACGCGCGGCAAAGCCAACCCGCAGCGATTGAACGCCCTGCTGCGCGAGCGCCTCGTGACGATACCCACGGACTAGGCCGGAGTGAGCCGAAGGCGAAGTCCGGCAACCGTACGCGAACCCGTGCCGGACTTCGCGCGGCTGCTCCGCGCTCACTCCGGCCTACAATCCCCTTTCGACCTCGCCGGTAATTTCCGATGCCAGCCCTGATCTGCGGTTCTCTCGCCTACGACACCATCATGGTGTTCCAGGACCAGTTCAAGAACCACATCCTGCCGGACAAGATGCACATCCTGAACGTCGCGTTCCTCGTGCCGCGCATGCGCAAGGAATTCGGCGGCTGCGCCGGCAACATCGCCTACAACCTGAGGCTGCTCGGCGAGGACCCGATCCCGATGGCGGCGGTCGGACAGGACTTCGCGCCTTACAAGGAGCACTTCGAGCGGCTCGGCATCAACATGAAGCACGTCGCCGAGATCGAGGAGCTCTATACCGCGCAGGCCTTCGTCACGACCGACCTCGACAACAACCAGATCACGGCGTTCCACCCGGGCGCGATGGTGCGCTCGACCGATCTCTCGGTGAATGAGGTCGCCGACGTCAAGTTCGGGATCATCGCCCCGGACACGCGCGACGCGATGCTGCGCCACGCGCGCGAGTTCGCCGAGGCGAACATCCCCTTCATCTTCGATCCGGGCCAGGCGATGCCGCTGTTCGACGGCGCGGAGTTCCGCGCTTTCGTCGAGCAGGCGGACTACGTGACCGTCAACGACTACGAGTCGAACCTGCTGCAGCAGCGCACCGGCTGGACCGAGCGCGACATCGCGCAGCGCGTCACCGCGTACATCGTGACGCGCGGCCCGCGCGGCTCGCTGATGCACACGAAGAGTGGCACGCTCGAGATTCCGCCGGCAGCCGAACGTCGGATCACCGATCCGACCGGCTGCGGTGACGCGTATCGCGCCGGGCTGATCTTCGGCTTCATGCGCGACATGGATCTCGCGACGGTCGGTCGCATCGCGTCACTGATGGGCGCGCTCAAGATCGAACATCCCGGCACGCAGAATCAGCGCTTCGATTACGCGGAGTTCGCGGAGCAGTTCCGGCAGCAGTTCGGGTATTCCTTGTAGTCGGGCGCCAACGAAAAAACCCGCCGGATCGCTCCGGCGGGTCTGATCGAAAGCACATTCCCGACTGTCGTCATGCCCGCGAACGCGGGCATCGGTTTCGAACGAGCAACCGATTCCCGCTTGCGCGGGAATGACGGTCGAGGTTGAAGGGCCGCGCCGGCGCGCGGCCCTTCTTCTTTCCTAGAACTTGACGTCGAGGCGGGCGTACGTGAAACGCCCCGCCGGCAGGTCGTAGGTCGAGGCGTCGTAACCGTTCAGCGTGCACGACAGGCACACCGGCGGTTCCTTGTCCCAGACGTTGTTGACGCCGAGCGAGATCTGCGTTCCGTCGAACCAGTCGAAGTTGTAGCTGACGCGGACGTCGCCGTAGGTCACCGAGCCGAGCCGGTTGCGACCGGTTGCCGGCTCGTTGCGGCAGATCGGGAAGGTCGCGGCGCCACCGCACGCCTCTTCCGAGTCGCTGATGTGGCGAGCGGTATAGCCCGCGCCCCAGTTGCCCATCGACCAGTCGACCCGTGCGGTCGACGTCCATTCCGGGATCGTGCTGTTGTTGACCTCGATGCCGACGGTCTGCGGCTGCAGATCGCCCGTGGCACCACGCGCCTCGTAGTCGTTGACCCAGGTGTTCTGCCAGGCGAAGCGGAACTTGCCCCAGTCGGACTCGGCGAGCGTCCAGAACACGTCGAAGTCGAAGCCGTCGGTCTCGATCGTGTTGAGGTTCTGAAGGAAGTTGTCGAACGTGTCGATCTCGCCCGCCGGGATGCGCGTGATGCCGTTGCAGAAGAGCGGGTTCAGCGTCTGCGTGCAGAGGTTCAACTGCGTCTGCGCGTCGATCGCGGAGATCGCGCCTTCGATTTCGTGGTCGAAATACGTGAGCTCGAAGTCGAGGCGCTCGGACCAGCCGGTGTTCGCGGCGAACCCCGGGCTCCAGACCAGTCCGAACGTGAAGCTGTCGGCGCTCTCGGGCTCGAGGTTCGGATTGCCACCGGTCGCGACGCCGATCTGCGGGTCGAGCTGACGCGCGCCGACCGGCACACCGAGCTGGCGGCAGTTCGCCGCGGGCGCGGTCGGCGGGCCGCCGGTCACGGTGACGAGGCACGGATCGACGATGGTCGCGTCGAAGCGGCTCGCCGAACCGAACAGCTCGCCGATCGTCGGTGCGCGGAAACCTTCGGCGAACGTGCCGCGCAGCAGGAACTCGTCGCTGAACTGCCAGCGCAGGCCGAACTTGCCGGTGGTCTCGCCGCCGAACGTCGAGTAGTCGGAGTAGCGGCCCGCGACGCTGAAGTCGAGCCGGTGCGTGTCGCTCGCGGCGTAGATCGGCACGTTGAACTCGGCGTAGAACTCGTCGACGTCGTACTCGCCTGCGGTCGGCAGCGAGGGCACGCCGTTGTACTCGCCGGCGATCGTGATCGCGTCGGGGATGTAGGAGCCGTCGTACTTGCGGTACTCGTAACCGGCCGCGAACGCGAGCGGGCCGGCCGGCATCTCGAACAGGTCGCCGGTCACGTTGGCCGACCACAGCTGCAGGTTGTTCTCGCTGTTGTCGCGGACGATCGGGCTGATGTAACCGAGCATCTGCGGCGTGATCGAGTTGAAGCCGAACAGGTCGAGCGGCACGCAGCCCGGGATGTTCGCGCAGTTCGGACCGAGCGCATCGGAGATGCGGCGGATGTTGTAGCTGCCGAGGTTCGTCTGCGACGCCTCGTTCGAGCTGCGCGCGTAGTTGAGGTCCCAGAAGAAGTAGCGCTCGCCCCAGTTGAACGAGCCTTCGAGGCCGGTTCCGAAGTACCAGGTGTCGACGTCCTGGTAGAACTGGCGCGGGCCGCCTTCGAGCGGGCGGTAGCGCAGCGTGATGAGGTTCGCGCCCGGACCCGACGAAATCAGGTCGATGCCGAACGGGTTGAACGGGTTGTTGCGCGAGACGACGACGTTGTCGGCGAACGGGTTGCCACTGCCCGGGCCGAGCGAGATCGGCTCGGCCGCGGCCTGGTTCAGCGACTCGCGCTGGTTGTACAGCGCACGCGCGTACCACGTGATGCCATTGCCGAAGTCGTAGCGGCCCTGACCGAACGCGGACTTGCGCTCGGATGGGGTCAGCAGCAGATTGAACGGCGCGAAGTTGAACGCGTCGGCACCGGTGAAGCAGTGGAAGCCGTCGGTGCGGGTGCAACCCGTCTGCGCCGGGTTGAACACCGGCTGCGTCTGGCCGGCATTCGGCGTCAGATCGAGCACGGTGCCGCTCGCGGTGCGGAAGCGGAAGCGGCCACCCGGCACGCGCGAGCTGCCGAGGTTGACGCCGGTGCCCGGCACGGGCACGGCGGAGTTCTCGTTCACCGCCGAGCTGATGCCGTCCTGCTCGGTGTGGCTCACGTTGAAGAACATGCTGAAGTTTTCGCCGCTGCCGCCGAGCGACGCGTCGAACGCCTTGGTGTTGCCACCCTCGTCGAACTCGCCGTAGTAGGCCGAAGCCGCGGCGCCGTTGAAGTCGCGACGCGTGATGATGTTGATGACGCCCGCGATCGCGTCGGAGCCGTAGATCGCCGAGGCGCCGTCCTCGAGCACTTCGATGCGCTCGATGATCGATGCCGGGATCGTGTTGAGGTCGGTCGAGGCCGAGACGCCCGACGCCGACGCTTCGTTGACCCAGCGGATGCCGTCGACGAGCACGAGCACGCGCTTCGAGCCGAGATGGCGCATGTCGACCGTCGCAGAGCCGGCGCCGACGCCGGAGCCGTCCGGCGGGAAGCCGAAGTTGCCGCTCGAGTTGAATCGGGTGTTGAGCGACGAGCCCGAAGCCGTCAGCTGCTGGATGATGTCACCGACCGACGTGAGGCCGGTGCTCTCGATGTCTTCGCGCGTGATCGTGTTGACCGGAATCTGGGTCTCGATCTCCGCCTTCTTGATGCGCGAGCCGGTGACTTCGATCCGCTCGAGCTCGGTGGTGTCTTCCTGGGCGATGGCGGGCACTGCCGCGCTGGCCATCGCGATCGCGATGGCGAGCGGCGAGAGCCTCAGGGATTGTGTTCGGGCAAGGCGCTTCATGGCGTTTTCCTCCAACGTTGGATTTCCCCGAATCTGCGGTGCGCCGATCCCTCGGCAAACGCAGGACCCCACACGCGCGCCCGGGGCGGGCACGCGACGTGAAATTGGTGTTAATGGCGGGCGAAATCGTGGCACGGCCCGACGCGAATGGCTAGAGGCCGTTCGGCACGGTCGGGGAATCGTCAGAGCATGCCTGGGGGGACCCGGCTACGGGTCTGCAACACGTTGAACAAAAACGAAAACCCCCGGTCGTTACCGACCGGGGGTTTGGGTAAGAAGCGCTCAGCGATGACCTACTCTCGCATGGCTTGAGCCACACTACCATCGGCGCGGGTGCGTTTCACTTCCGAGTTCGGGATGGGATCGGGTGGGACCACACCGCTATGGTCGCTG
>Ga0187892_10002576_pt1 | contig 35667 bp, 28 predicted proteins | sample MA1701073metaG_FD_139345 | JGI IMG/M metagenome (GOLD analysis project Ga0187892, IMG submission 139345) | Bio-ooze microbial communities from a basaltic lava cave in the Kipuka Kanohina Cave System on the Island of Hawaii, USA - MA170107-3 metaG ... | reverse complement strand
CCTTTGAAACACTCAAAGGAAACTCGCCCCTCATTCGGAGGCGCTCGCTCCCCGCAATATTCGAGTAACGCGAGCCTCCGCAGACTGGACAGTCTGCGGTACATTTCGCGGCAATCCTGAGCAATCTCCTTGACCGGGAACAATGGAGAGGTAAGATGGCCCGCCAAGAGCACAACAAAGGTCAGAATTACTCGTTTCCCAAAAGCCAATAGATATCAATGGAGGTGTGAAGAATGAACCCGAAGCTATCCCGTAACCATTCTCATCCGGCCACGACCCGCCGGTCTTTTCTCAAAGGCTTCGCCGGAAGCGCCGCCGCGCTTTCGGTTTTTCCCTCGCTCGATCCGGCGCGTTCCGGCGATGAGTTGTTACGCGCCATCAACCATCCCGGCGCAGCCGACGCGGGCGAAGCTTTCTGGCGTCTGGTGAAAGAGCAGTTCACGATCAAACCGAAGCTGATCTTGCTGAACGCCGCGAATCTCTGCCCGTCGCCGCACATGGTCAAAGACACAGTCTTTCGCCTCACCGAAGACGTGGATGGCGATGTCTCTTTCCAGAATCGCGCCAAGTTCGACACGCTGCGGGAAGAGGCGCGCCGTAAGCTCGCGGCTTTTATGGGCGCTTCCGAAGACGAGATCGCCATCGTCAGGAACACCAGCGAGGCGAACAACTTCATCGTCAACGGCCTGACGCTGAAGGCCGGCGATGAAGTGGTGGTCTTCGATCAGAACCATCCGACCAACAACGTCGCTTGGGATGTGCGCGCCGCTCGAATTGGCTTCACCGTCAAGCGCGTCAGCCTGCCAACCATTCCAGGCGGTGTCGAAGAGATGCTGAAAGCCTTCAACGCAGCGATCACAGCCAAGACCAAAGCGTTGTCCTTCACCGATGTTTCCAACACGACTGGCGCCAGGTTGCCGAGTCGGGAGTTGTGCCGAATGGCCCGCGAGCGCGGCGTTTACACGCACGTGGACGGGGCGCAAACGTTTGGCGCGCTGGCGCTCAACCTGCGCGAGATGGGATGCGATTCGTATTCCGCCAGCGCGCACAAATGGTTTATGGGGCCGAAGGAGGCTGGCGTGCTTTACCTCCGGCAGGAACGGATCGCTGAAATCCAGCCGAGCGTGGTCGGCGTGGGTTGGGGCGACAAAGTTCAGACAGCGGCGCGCGGGGCGCGCAAGTTCGAGACGCTGGGCCAGCGCGATGACGCCGCAGTGTCGGCGATGGGAACAGCGGCGGACTTCCACAACCTGATCGGACGTGAGCGGATCGAGGCGCGCATTTATGAGCTGGCGGCGGCATTGAAAGAAAGCATTGGTAAAATTCCCGGCGCCGAATTGCGCACTTCGACCAAACCGGAGTTGAGCGCGGGTGTGTGCGTGGTCAGTTTCAAGGGAATTGACAATCGGAAAATTTACGAAGCGTTATACGCCAGGCACGGCGTCGCCGGAGCGGCGACTGGCGGCGTCCGGTTGTGCCCGCACATCTACAACACGTTGGAAGAGATTGATCGCACAGTCGCGGCGCTGGCTCAGGTGGTCAAAGAAGTGGTGTAACGACTTGCGCTAGTCGAAGCTCGCAGGCGACCCGCAGCTTCAGGAGACGGTGTTCAGAGTTCCGGCTTCAGCCGGATAGAGCTTGATGATCAAATTCTATCCGGCTAAAGCCGGAACTCTAAACACCGTCTACCGTTCGCGGCGCTGATTGAATCCATAAGCCATCAAACGATCATCTTTCGCTGCGTAAATCAGTCCGGCGATCTCGTCAGTCGTGAAACGATAATCAAGATCGTCCAGTCTGATCGCCCGCTGGGTCTCGCCCGTGTTCAGATTGACACCGGCCAATCCTTTTCCACCTTCCTGCTTCAGGTCGGTGTAGAAGTACATAAACTGGCCGCGCAGCGCCGCAAGCTGTTTCCGCCGCCACAAGAAGCGCGAGAGTTTGTCGAGCTGATGCGCGGGGTCGAGCCGATCCATCAGCCGTTCTTCGACATCAACGTCAATCGAGATTCGTGGAGTAACCGATCGCGCCCGCCCTGCGCGAACCGCCCGACGCGCAAAGTCGGCGCGCGAAATGACGCCGTAGGATTTTATCTGCGACGTGACGTATTCGCGCGCGGCTCCGGCGGCGTAATCAGTCAGGTTCGGCAAAACTACGCGCGAAGCCAGCCCCGACCATCTGAGCGCGCTCACGCCGCGCGCAATCTGCACGCCGCGAAACGCCGTCGTCGCCACTCCGCCGTAGCGGAAATAGATCGAAGCGGCGCGCGCAGTGATTGCTCCAACCGTTCGCAGCACGCCGCGCCCGGGCGGATTGTGGCGGGCGCGCCAGACAGCGTCGCCGCCGCGCGCCAGGTCGAAACCCGCAATCTCGTTGCGCCCACCGGCGACGGCCTGGCCGGATTCATTGATGAGTGCGAAAGCCACTCGGTCAAGCCGATGTTTGATCCGCGATCGCGCCTTGCCGGTTGTTGCGTCAATCAACACCAGTTCGTCACGATCCGCGATCATCGCAGTTCGAGCGTCGGGCAGGGCGAGGTTGGTGATGCCTTTGTCCGCTCCCCGGTAACGCCAGAGTATCTTTCCGTTCGCCGGATCAATGGCGCTCACACCGTAAGGCCCACGCTCCGCGATCTCTCCGTCTTTCAGCCGTGTGAATTGCCCGCCAGTGCGAACGAAGAGCATCCCGTCGGCCAGAATCATCTCTGGCGTCAAACCCAAATCTTTCGCCTCCCAGACTTCGCGCCCCGTCGCGCGGGAAATCGCTCGCACACGGCCCTGCCCAGAAACGTAAACGTGCTGCGCGTCAACGACTGGGTCGGCTTCAGTCAACGCCAGGCCTCCTTCGTTGACGCGGAATTTTTCCCGGATGCGCTCCTTGCCCGTGCGCGCGTCGAGCGACGTGACGCCTTCGTAAAACAGATACAGCCTTCCGTCGAGGAAGAACGGCGGGCGGTAGTTGTCGAGCGTGTAGAAAGTTTCGTCATCTTCCTTCTCGCTCCATCGCGCGGGCGTCATCTCGACCTCGCTCTCCAGGTCGTGTTTCCAGATTTCGTCGCCCGTCGCCAGATTCAACAAATAAACTGTCGGACGCCGTTTGAATCCTTCTTTTGCGCGGTCTTTGGCGTCGCGGGCAAAGACGACGGCGGCCAGATCATTCTCCGGGTCAACGGCCATCTGCATCACCGCGCCTTTGGTCTTGTCGCTCCGCCACAACGTGTCGCCCGCCAGCAGATCAACAGCTTCGACGCGGGTCTTTCCGCCATTCTCGAAACTCAGCAGCAACAGGTCGGAGCCGACGACGGGCGCGACCTCGCTCTGGTCGAGCCGGACGTTTTTGCGCCGCCACAACACCTCGCCGGTTTCGCCGTCAACGGCGTAGAGCGATTTTTCTGTGCCGACGATCAACGCGCCAAGCTCGGTCGTCTGATAGAAACGCACTGCGCTGTCGAACTTGGCCGACCAGTTCGACGATGAACTCGCATTCACGCCGGTCGCCGGCGGATTGAACAGAAAGAAGAGGATGATTGTTAGATAAAGCAGGGAGCGTGACCAGTCAGCTAACACAGCAGATACTTTTCGCCACATCATGATTCTCCTCGCGAAAGTATGAGGGAGTGCGAGGTAGTGTACACAGTCACCGGGCGCCGCGCCAAGTGGACGCCGGTCAACGAAAAGACAACCTCAATCCTGACGCTCAATGCATGCTTGTAAATCGGCGTGGAGAAGCTGGTGGAAAAGATGCTCTCCCGCCTCGCGCCGAACCGAGAGCCGTCCGGCCGTATACGCGCGCGAGTTGAGGCCGCGCTGGACCGACTTGCAGATCGCCACATCTTCATCCTGAATCCGCTCTCCGACGGCGATGCTCGCCAGGTTGCGTTCGCGGGCCTGCTCCGAAACGTCTGTGAAGTAGAAGTCGAAGATGACCTCGGTACGATCAACGCCGCGCGGGATCACCAGGTTCGTGTCCATCACGCCTTCGTACCAATTGATCATGAAGTTGGGATAAAGCCAGTAGTAGAGCGCGCGATCTCCCTGGCGAACCGAACCGGTTTGCGCCTCGGCTCCCTTCGTCACGACCGGGCTTGATTGCAGGCAGAACCGTTCGCCGGTTTCGATCGTGTACTGGCTGTAGTCGAGAACGCTGTCGAGGCCTTTGTGAAGGTAGGGCACGTGATAGCCGCCGTCGAGGTAATTATCAACAAACACTTTCCAGTTGCAGTCAAACGCATAATGGCGACGCTCCATCCAGTGGAAATTTCCCAGCTTCAGCTCGCGCGTTTGGCTGATGAGATCGGCGCCGAGAAAACTTTCGAGCGAAGGGCCGTCGGGTTCGAGCTTCACAAACACCCAGTTCTCCCAGACGGCGGTCTCAACTGGCGCAAGACCATTCGCTGCGCGATCGAAGTTACAAACGCCGGCGAAATCCGGCGTCCCGCGAAGTTCCCCTTCGAGCGAGTAAGTCCAGCCGTGATACGGGCAGCGCAGGTTGCGGGCTTCTCCTTCAGCGGCGGTCACGATGGCGGCGGCGTGGTGGCGGCAAACATTGAAGAAGCCGCGCAAAACCTGATCGTCTCCTCTGACAACCAGCAACGGCTCTCCGGCCAGTTCCCACGTGATGTATTGGCCGGGATGGCGAACCTGTTCGACACGCCCCACAAGCTGCCACGAGCGAGCGAAGACGGTCTGGCGCTCCAGGTCCAGAATGCGCGGATCAACATACCAGGTCGCAGGGATCGTCCACGCTTCAGACAAAGATGTGTTCGGATTGTAGCTCTCGATGATTTGCTTGACGGAAACTTCCACGGTTCGTGCGCTCCTTTTCTGATTAACTAACGCGGTACCGGGTACGCACGCGCCCTCGCGTGCGGCTTGGCGGCGGAAACGCTCGCAGCGCCTGGCGCGGTCACGCCCAAGCCGCACGCGAGGGCGCGTGCGTACCCAGGCCAGTTCCTTATCAAACTCACCACAACAGCCCAAAGAATATCTGACAGATCAACGCTCCAACGACCGCCATCGAAAGTCCCCAGTAAAGCGCTTTGTTGAAAAGCGCGCGGCGGTCTTCAAAGGCTGGCGCGCTCGCCACGCAGATTGCGCCAATCGTCGAAAGCGGAGAACCATCCACCAGGTGACCCGCGACGATCATTGACCAGGAGATGGCCAGAGGATCGCCGCCTCCCAGTTTTTCCACCAATCCAGGAACCGTCGGTAGAAAAGCTGGCAGAACAACTCCGGATGTGCTGCTGTAGATTGAGACCAACCCAGTCACAAACCCGATGATGCCATTGATCGTGTTCTGGGTCGCCAGCTTCGCCAGCAGCGCGCTGAAGAGTTCCATCCCGCCCGTCTTTTCCAGCAGGCTTGTCAACACTGTCACTCCGCAAACCATCAAAATTACGCCCCACGGCATGGCTCGAATCGCTGCGGCTTCGTCGCTTGTGCGCAGCAGAATGAGAATGGCGGCCCCAGCGAAAGCTCCCATCCCCACGTCCACGCGGAAGAAGACGACGCTGATGACCAATGCCGCGATGACTGCGATCGTGATCCAGTGCTGTCGCTCGAAAGACGTGGTTGCCTTGTCCTGCGAGGTTGCGCTTTCGAGTGAAGGCTCCGCCGGCTCAACGTAAGTTCGACGAAACAGCCGCAAGCCGCCGAAGATCAAATAACCGATAACAGCCGTGACCGCACAGGCCAGCAGATTGAAGATGAAGGTCTGCCATTCTCTTCCTCCCAGCCCCATCTTCGCCATCAGGTTATTGACGATGATCCCCGTCGGCGCAAACGGCGAAACGGAGCCGGCCAGCGCGCCGTGTCCGACCATCACCAACATCAGGATCGCCGGAATCTTCACTCGCCCTGCTGTCGCCATCGCCATCGGCGCCACCAGCGCCGCGCCCGCGATATTGCCCGCCCCGACGGTGGCGATGGCGAGAGTCAGGAAAAAGAACATCACAGGCATCAGAGCCAGGCTACCACGGCAGAGCTTGACGCCGTGATGGGTGATCCGTTCCAGCGTCCCGTTGACCTGAGCCTGCGCAAAGAGCAAGGTGACGCCCACCAGCGTCAGAAATAAGTTTGTCGGAAAACCTGCATGGACCGCCTTGACCTCCAGGCCGCCTAAGTAGACGCCGATGATCCAGGCGAAAACCAGCGCGAGAAAGCCGACGTTGATCCTGGTCGTGAAGCTCAGGACGATGGCCACTATCAGCGCCACAAGAGAAATGATCGCAAGACCCATTCAGTTTCCTTTCCTTTTGGACGAAGAGATGGTACACGGATTTGACAAATTATGAATGACCTCGAACAAGAACTGCGCCGCGTCGTCGAAGGAGATGTGCGCTTCGACACCTATTCACGGCTACTTTATTCCACCGACGCCTCGATGTACCAGGTGGAACCGATTGGCGTCGTCATTCCCCGGCGCGCCGATGATGTCCAGGCGGCGATCGAAGTGGCCAACCGATGGAATGTTCCGGTGCTGCCGCGCGGAGGTGGAACATCGCTAACCGGCCAGACAGTAAATCACGCGGTCGTCCTCGACTACTCGGCTCATCTGAACCAGGCGCTCGAAGTTAATCAAGAAGAACTGTGGGCGCGCGTCCAGCCCGGTCTCGTTCAGGAGGAACTCAACCAACATCTGCGTCCGATGGGTCTGCTGTTCGGCCCTGACACTTCGACAGCCAATCGCGCGACGCTCGGTGGAATGATCGGCAATAACTCCGGCGGCTCTCACTCAATCGCTTACGGCCTGACCATCGAACACGTCATCGAATTGACCACGCTGCTCGCGGACGGAAGCCGGGCGGTATTCGGTGAAACCACTCCCCAAATCTTTGCGGAGAAGATGAAGCTGCCAGGGCTGGAAGGCGAGATTTACCGCCAGGTGGCGCAAATCAAAAATATTTACCGGGAGGAGATCGCCGCGCGTTACCCCAAATACTGGCGGCGCGTCTGCGGTTACAACCTCGATGAGCTGGTCGAAGACCAACCTCTCAATATGGCGCGCTTGATCGTCGGCTCCGAAGGAACGCTGCTCAACGTGATCGAGGCCAAAGTCCGCGTGGTCAAGCGGCCCAAGAAGACTGCGTTGGTCGTCCTGCATTACAAAGACATGCAAGAGGCGCTGGAATCCTCGCAGGCAATTTTGGAAACCGGGCCATACTCGCTGGAATTGACCGACAAGATGATCCTCGATCTGGCTCGAGCCAATCTTGAGTTGTCCAAACGAATGAGTTTCATTCAAGGAGACCCGGCGGTGATCCTGGGCGTCGAGTACGCCGGAGAGAGCGATGTTGAAGTGCGAAGCAAAGTCGAAGCTCTCGAAGCTCTGCGCGCCAGACATCGCTTCGGCTACGCCGCGCACGTCGCCTACGACGCGGACGAGCAGAAGGCGATCTGGAAGTTGCGCAAAGCCGGACTCGGCCTGCTGATGGGCATCAAGGGCGACGCCAAGCCGATCGCTTTCGTCGAGGACACAGCGGTTGATCCGAAACACCTGCCGGTCTTCGTCCCCCGCTTCCGCGAAATTATGGCGAAGCACGGAACCGACGGAGCCTACTACGGTCACTGTTCGGTCGGCTGCCTGCACATTCGCCCGATCATCAACCTGAAGTCCCAGCGGTCGCTCGAACAAGTAAAGGCTATCGCCGATGAAATCACCGATTTGGTGATGGAGTTCGGCGGAGCGATTTCGAGCGAGCACGGCGACGGGCGCGCCCGCAGCCCTTATTTGGAACGCGTCTATGGCCCCACGATCCTCCAGGCATTCCGTGAATTGAAGCGCGCCTTCGATCCGAAGAACTTGATGAATCCGGGCAATATCGTGAACAGTCCCCCGCTCACTGAAAATCTCCGATACGGCCCCGAATACAAAACCTGGGAGCCTGTTACCTTGCTCGACTTTTCCAAACAAGGTGGCTTCGCCGCATCGGTCGAGATGTGCAACGGCGTCGGCGTCTGCCGCAAAACGATGGAAGGAACGATGTGTCCTTCGTACATGGCGACGAAAGATGAAGAGCATTCCACCCGCGGTCGCGCCAACGCGCTTCGGGCGGTGCTTTCAGGGCGTGTTCCCGCTGATGACTTCACCAGCCATCGTCTCTACGAAGTGATGGACCTTTGCCTGGAATGCAAAGCGTGCAAGGCCGAATGCCCGGCCAACGTGGACATGGCGAAGCTCAAATACGAGTTCCTCCATCACTATTACCAGGCGAACGGATTGCCGCTGCGGAACCGCATCTTCGGGCGCATCGCCGATCTCTCAAAGCTCGGTTCCCGCTTCGCCCCAATTTCAAACTTGATCGCCTCGTCGCGTTTCAACCGTTGGCTGATGGATCGTTTCCTCGGCATAGACAGCCGCCGCCCACTTCCGGCGTTTGCGAAGGAGACGTTCACCGATTGGTTCAAAGCCAGGAAGCCCGCAGCGCAAGCTCCTCGCGGTTCTGTGGTTCTCTTCAACGACACGTTCATCACTTACAACACGCCAGAAATTGGACGCGCTGCCGTCGAGCTTCTGGAAGCCGCCGGCTACCGCGTCGAGTTAGTGAATAAGAAGTGCTGTGGCCGCCCGCTCATCTCGAAAGGAATGCTGGCCGAGGCGCGAGAAAATGCGGCCTGGAACGTGGCGCAACTCTACCCTCTGGTCGAACGCGGAGCCGCCATCGTCGGGCTTGAACCCTCTTGCCTGCTCACCCTGCGCGATGAATCGGTGGAGTTGCTCCGCAGCGATGACACGAAGAAAGTCGCTCAATCAAGCTTCCTGCTCGAAGAGTTTCTCTTGAAGGAGAGAGCCAATGGCCTGTCCCTGAATTTTCAAGCGGGGCCGCGGCGGGCGTTGCTGCACGGCCACTGTCATCAGAAAGCGATGGTGGGCACGGCTCCGACTGTCGCTGCGCTTCAATGGGCGAACTTTGAGGTCATTGAAGTAGATTCGGGCTGTTGCGGAATGGCTGGTTCATTCGGATTTGAGAAGGAGCACTACGATATCTCTGTGACGCTGGGCAAACGACGCCTGGCTCCGGCAGTGACGGCGCAACCTCTCGACACCGAGATCGTCGCGCCGGGCGTTTCGTGCCGCCAGCAGATTGAGCATCTGTCCGGGCGGCGCGCCAGGCATCCGGCTGAGGTGTTGCGAGAGGCATTATTCTAAATGACTGACCAATCCAAGCCGCACAAACTCTGCTGTTTTGTTGACGAGAGCGGCCAAGACACCAAGGGTGAATTGTTTATCGTTTCCGTCGTTATCACACAGTCCGAATATGCGGCGCTCGAAATTGAGCTTGAACGCGTTGAAGAGCGCAGCGGCAAGGGAAAAGTGAAATGGCGTGACGCGAAGGATGCCGCGCGCGTCGAATACATCACGCAGGTTCTCGCGCTTGAGACGCTGGCCGGAAAACTCCTCTACAACCGCTTTCACGAAACACAGGACTATCTGACCTGCACGGTTGACGCGGTCGCGCAGTCCGTCGCCTTCTACTCCGCCGAAGCGCGCGTGACCGTCTTTGTGGACGGCCTGCCCAAATCGAAAATCAAGTGGTTTGGAACGGAACTGCGCCGGCGACGAATCGCGGTCAAGAAAGTACGCGGGGTGCGTAGAGAAGAGTCGAGCAGTTTGATGCGTCTGGCCGACGCATTGTGTGGATTCGTCCGGGCGGCGCTTGCCGGCAGGAACGAATTAGAACAGATGCTGAAAGAAGCCAGGGATCAAGGCGTCGTCAAGGAATTGTAACCATAAAAGAAAAACCCCCGTGGTTAGGGGGAACAACCTAGATCAGCTTTCGCTGATCACCCACCAATACTGGCAGTATTCGGTTGCATTTTGCATTCACATCATACTGAATGCCCTACTGCCGGTCAATTCCCTGCTCATTGAGCAGGACAACGGCAGGCGTTGAGGTATTGCTTTAATACCAGCTTCCGATTTAACTTGCGCAAGCTTCGCTGATTTCCAAAACCGCAAAATAGGATCGTGATTATGAAAAACCGTACTCTGCTGATGATTCCCGGCCCAATCGAGTTCGAGCCTGCGGTACTGGCTGCGTTGGGCGCTCCGACCACCGGACACGTCGCGCCCGATTTCATTGAGACATTCGGCCAGGCGCTCGAACGTCTGCGCACAGTCTTCATGTCTCCCGACGGCCAACCATTCATCGTCGCTGGGTCAGGCACGCTGGCGATGGATCTGGCCGGAGCGAATTTGACCGAACCTGGAGACAAAGCGCTGGTGGTCAACACCGGCTACTTCAGCGATCGCTTCGCCGCGCTGCTGGAACGCTACGGCGCCGAAGTTACGCAAGTGAAAGCGGCAGTAGGCGCGCGACCTTCCCTGGAAGAAGTCGAGCAGGCGCTCAGCCGGGAGCGGTTCAAGCTCATGACCGTGACCCACGTGGACACCTCCACTGGCGTTCTGACTGATGTAGAGGGATTGGCCGCGCTGGCCCGGCGCTACGAGACCCTGATCATTGTTGATGGCGTCTGCTCGGTGGGAGGTGAAGAGTTGCGGATGGCGGAGTGGGGAGTGGATGTGGCGTTGACCGCTTCGCAAAAGGCGATCAGCGTGCCGCCCGGTCTGGCGCTGCTGGTAGCGGGGCCGCGAGCTATGGCTGCTTTCAACGCGCGCCGAACGCCTGTCGGGAGCTATTACGCGGATTGGAACAACTGGCTGCCGATCATGCAGGCTTACGAATCGCGCAAGGCAGCGTATTTCGCCACTCCGGCAGTGAACCTGGTCTGGGCGCTCAACGTGAGCCTGGGACAACTGCTGGCTGAAGGTATGGACGCGCGCTTCCGACGGCATTGCGCGTTAGGCGCCGCGTGCCAGCAAGGGATCTCCGCGCTGGGGCTCGCTCAGGTTCCAACTGCGCCGGAATTTGCGGCGCATACGATGACCGCGCCGCGTTACCCGCAAGGCGTTAACGGAGCCGATCTGCTGCCAGCCATCCAGGCGGCGGGCGTGACCGTCGCAGGCGGTCTTCACCCCGCGATCAGGCCCGAGTATTTCCGCATCGGGCACATGGGGCCGACCAGCGCTGGTGATTTGCTTGCGACTCTTGGCGCGGTTGAGACAGGGCTGAGGCAGTGTGGCTACGAGTTTGAATGGGGCGCCGGTGTTGCAGCCGCGCAAGCTGCTTACCGGGACACTACAATTCCTGATTCAGCCTAATTCACAACGCCTCACGAGCCGCGCGCACGAGCGTCGCCGCTTCGTCCGCGCTTCCAGCCAGCGCAGTCAAATGTCCCATCTTGCGTCCCGGCTTCGGCATGAGTTTGCCGTACAGATGCAGCTTGACGTTCGGGAACGCGCACGCCGCTGACCAATTCGGCTCTCCGTCCTTCCACAAATCTCCCAGCAGATTGGCCATCGCCGCTGGCCGCAACAATTCGGTTGATCCCAGCGGCAGACCGCAGACTGCGCGCAGTTGCTGCTCGAACTGGCTGGTCACGCAGGCGTCGAAGGTCAGATGGCCGGAATTGTGCGGGCGCGGCGCCAGTTCGTTGATCAACAACTCGCCGCTCGCCGTCAGAAAGAATTCCACGCACAACACGCCGACGACATCCAGTTGTTCGAGCACAGCCTGGGTGATGACGACTGCCTGGCGAGTGATTTCCGGCAGCAGGTTCGCTGGAGCGATTGAAACGTCCAGGATGTGGTTGCGGTGTTCATTCCGGATCACGCCCCAGTGCGCGAACGAACCGTCAACGCCGCGCGCGCCGATGACCGAAAGCTCGCAGTCGAAATCAACCCAGGATTCCAGGATCATCTCCTGCTTCCCTGCCGCCGCCAGCGCGGCCTCAACCTGACTTTCGCTAACGATCTTCGTCTGGCCTTTGCCGTCGTAGCCGAAGCCGGCAGTCTTCAGAACCGACGGATAGCCGAACTCGATCAGACCAGCCCGCAAATCTTCGAGCAAATTGATGGCGACGAACGGCGTAACCGGGAAACCGTGATCGCGCAGGAAAGTTTTCTCGCGCATCCGGTGCTGCGTGATGTGCAGCACGGAACCGCTCGGCCGCACCGGCGCGCGTTCGGCGGCGGCTTCGGCGGTGGCGGCGGGAACGTTTTCAAACTCGAAAGTCACCACGTCCACAGCGGAAGCGAAACCGCGAACAGCGTTTAGGTCGTCGTAAGGCGCTTTGATCTCAACGTCGGCCACTTGTCCGGTCGGCGTGTCGGTTTCGGGCGAAAAGGTGTGGACGCGGTAACCCATCCGGCGCGCGGCGATGGCGAACATCCGGCCAAGCTGGCCGCTGCCCAAAACGCCGATGACTGAGCCGGGAAGTACTGGTTGAAGAGATGATTTCACAATTACCTGTCTGCTTGTGCCGTCGGTACGCTACAGGGAGCGGTCGCGACCTGCAGGATTTTTGATGAGCTGCCGCAAAAAACCTGCGGCAGCCTGGAACAATCGCGGCAATGCCAAAGAGATTGGGACGGCGCCATCGCCGATCATAGCCGGGCCATCTCCCGCTACACGTAGTGCAATGCGCCAATGAATTGAGGGCACACGCTACCGGAAAGCGCCGCGGCAATTGAACGATATTGAACGATTCGGAGCGCAGCGCCGATTCTGTGACTGTCAGCCTAATGGCGAAATACGCCCCACGCCATTGTTCCCTCGACCGGACGCTGGCAGGCCGCCGCGAGCGCAATTGCCAACACCGTTCGCGTCTCGCGCGGATCAATGATCCCGTCATCCCACAAGCGCGCCGTCGCAAAATAAACATCCGACTCACGCTCGATCTGGTCTTCGAGCATCTTCTTCGCCATCGCTTGTTTGGCTTCGTCAATCGGTTGACCGGCGCGCGCGCCAGCCTCGCGCTTGATGATGTCCATCACGCCCGCCAATTGCTGTCCGCCCATCACCGCGATCCGATGGTTCGGCCACGTGAAAACGAAACGCGGATCGTAAGCTCGCCCGCTCATCGCGTAATTGCCCGCGCCGTAACTGCCGCCGATCATCAGCGTGACCGCCGGCACGGTCGAATTCGACACCGCGTTGATCAGCTTCGCGCCGCTGCGGATGATTCCCTGCTCTTCGTAGCTGCGCCCGACCATAAAGCCAGTAATATTTTGCAGGAAAAGCAGCGGGATGTTTTGTTGATTGCAGAGGTGGATGAACTGCGCGCCTTTCTCCGCCGATTCCGAAAGCAACACGCCGTTGTTGCCCAGAATGCCGGCCATAAAGCCGTGAATGCGCGCCCAACCTGTCACGAGCGTCGTGGCGTATTTTGCTTTGAACTCCTCGAACTTGGATCCGTCGGTGATACGGGCAATCACTTCCTTCACGTCGAATGGCACGCGCACGTCGGCGGAAGCGATGCCGAGCAAATCGTCGGCGGGATAAAGCGGTTCTTCCGTTTTCGCACGCGGCGGCAGTGGTTTTGGTTCGAGATGAGCGACGATCTCGCGGGCGATGCGCAATCCGTCCAATTCATCTTCGGCCAGATAATCCGACAGGCCGGAAATCTTTGAATGCATCTCGGCTCCGCCCAGCGATTCTTCATCAACAACTTCGCCCGTCGCCATCTTCACCAGCGGCGGTCCGCCCAGAAAGACCTTCGCCTGGTTCTTCACCATCACAACGTAATCGGACATTCCAGGCAGGTAAGCTCCACCGGCAGTCGAATTGCCGAAAACGACCGAGACGCTGGGGATGCGCGCCTTCGATCTGCGCGTGATCTCTTTGAAGCCCGCGCCGCCGGGCACGAAGATTTTGTGTTGAACGGGCAGATCGGCGCCTGCCGATTCGACCAGCGTAATCGTCGCCAGATGATTCATCGCAGCGATTTCAGCGAGCCGCGCGTTTTTCCGCTGGCCGATCTCGCTGACCGCGCCGCCTTTGACTGTGGATTCGTTGGCGATGGTCAAACACTGGCGGCCTGAGACTAAACCAATGCCTCCGACTACGCCCACGCCAATGAATTCGTTTTCCATCCCGTGGCCCGCGAGCGGCGCGATTTCAAGAAAGTAGGAGCCTTCATCCAGCAGCATCTCGATGCGTTCGCGCGGCAAAAGTTTTCCACGCGCCAGATGGCGTTTGACGTATTGTTCGCCGCCGCCGAGCGTGGACTTCTTCAACTCTTCTCTCAGACGCTCGACGCTCGCCAGGTTGACAGCGTAATTGGCGCGATAGGATTCCGAGTTTTTATCAACGAGAGATTTGATCGGTTGCATGCTGGCTCCACGTGATGCAGTACGGGGAGCGTGAGCGACCTGAACTTCGATTTGCGCGCCCCTTGCCGAAGCTCAGGTCGCTCACGCTCCCCGTACTGCACTCTTTTGAATTATTGACAGCATCGAGATTTTCGGGGACAGTAAGCGGCGCTGTATCCCTTGTCAAGCTTGTCAACCAACAACCGGGCAACAACCAGGTCACAATGAAGAAGCATCTGCTCACATTCCTGTGTCTCATCACTGTTCTGCCGTCCGTCGCTGTTTCGGCGCAGGAGAAGCCGCCGCCGGCTTCCGCCGAAAAGCAGAACGAGAGCGAGGCGAAACAAGCAGACCCGAATAAACGCGTCGAATTGAATATGCTCGGCAAAACCGACGCCGCTTCGGGCGAGAGCCGCCGCAACGAGAACGTCCAGTTCAACCTCGTGGACAACAACGCCCTGAAAGAGTTGAACATCCGCTTGGGCACGACCGCCACCATCGTGAGCGAATTCAATCCGGCCAATGGTTATTTCGGCGCCGAGTTCGGCAACGCTCCGAAAACATCCATCACCATCCCCGGCTCGATCAAACCGGGCTTTCACGGGCAGATGCGCGAAACACATCTGAGCAGCGTCACGAGCGCCCGGACTTTCTTCCAGGTCGGTGAAGTGCAGCCGGCGCACGAAAACGATTACGGATTCAATTCCGGCTTCGGCGTCTGGAAAAACGCTAAGCTCTTTGTCGAGGCAGGCCAGCAAAAGATTCGCGGCAGCGTCAATGGCAACGTGCTCGTGCCAAAGCCGGATGAACGGACGCCGCTTGCCACAGACCCGGCGACGCGCGCCATCGTGGCTAAATTTTTAGCGGCCTACCCGGCGGAATTGCCAAACCGCACCGACATCAACATCCGCGCGCTCAACACCAACGCGCCGCAGGCGATTGACAATCATCAGGCGAACATTCGGCTCGATCAGGGCTTTGGCGCCAAAGACGCGCTTGCGCTGCAATACCAGTTTACTTCGCAAGCCGTTGACGCGTTCCAGTTCGTCAAGGGGCAGAATCCCAACACGGACACCAAATCGCATCTCGCGCGCATCGTGTGGACGCGAAGCTGGAGCGTCAGAACGGTCGCCAATTTTTCGATCAGCTACGACCGCGTCAGTTCCCTGCTCGAACCCGACTCCGAGGCTGTCGGCCCGTTCGTGCTCGTTTCCGGGCTGACTCCACTTGGGCCGGACGGCGCCATCCCAATTGACCGCGCGCAGAACCAGATTCGCTCGGCGGCGCAGGTGCGACGCGTGATGGGCAGCCACAACCTGACAGCCGGCGCCGCGCTCATCCGCCGTCAGATCAATGGCCGCGAGACTGACGTGCATCGCGGATTCTTCTCGTTCAACAACGATTTTGGCGCCAACGCGATCACCAATCTGCTTTACGGCAGACCGTTCCAACACCTCCGCTCGCTCGGCGACACTCATCGGGGCTTCCGGCAATGGGAGTCGCAGCTTTACGCGGGCGACACGTGGCAGATCAATTCGCGTCTGAACCTGAACTATGGTTTGCGTTGGCAGCCGGTCACGAAACCGACCGAGGTCAACCGCCTGAACGAAATCTCCTTCGACGACGACTGGAACAACCTCGCGCCCAGCTTCGGGTTCGCTTACCGGCTGACGAAAAACCTGGGCGTAGTGCGCGGGGCTTACGGGACGCATTTCGGCGAAATCTTCTTCATCACCTATCAACAGATTCGCTTTAGCCCGCCGCGCAACCTCAAGGTCGTCGTCACCGCGCCGCAGAGCCTGCTCAATCCCTTCGAGGGCAAGGTCGGCAAGCCGGCGGTCTACGCGCTCGACCCCGAATTGGCCACGCCCTACTCGCATCAGTACAACCTGAGCTGGGAGCCGGAGTGGAACCGGGCCGTGCGGTTGCAGTTCGGTTACGCCGGCAGCCGCTCGCACAAGCTGTTTTCGCTGTGGTACCTCAACCGCGCCCGCCCGGTCGCCGATCCGAAAAAGATCACCACCGACACAATCAACGACCGCCGCCTGAACCAGGAAATCTCCGACCTGCGGGCGGTCGTGAACGCCTCGCGCGGATACTTCGACGCCGCGCGCGTTTCGCTTGTGGCGCCGAACTGGCGCGGACTCGTGATTGACGCTTCGTACTGGTTCAGCAAGGCGATTGATTTGGGCAGCAGTTATACCAACACCGCCAACGAGAACGATTCGCGCAAAGGCCGCAGCCAGTCCGAGTCCGAAACTCACCGCGATATGAAGGGGCCGAGCGATTTCGATCAGACGCACGCTTTCCTGCTGCGCGCGAGTTATGCGATCCGCGCGCCCAAGCTCAATCGCTTCGTGATGGCCATCGCCGGTGGCTGGAACCTTTCGACGGTGGCGCTGGTCAAGACAGGGATTCCGTTCAACATCTCCACCGGCTCAGACGGTCCCGGATTCGGCAACGTTGACGGCAACGGCGGCGACCGCCCCGTTCTGCTCAACCCTTCGATCCTCGGTCGCACCATCGCCGATCCCGACACCTCAAAACAATTGCTGCCGAAAGAGGCCTTCAGGTTCATCCAACCCGAAGAGATCGTGGCGCTCGGCGGGCGCGGCTCGCTCGGCCGCAACGTCTTTCGCAAAGGACCGATCCACAACGTCAACGCGGCGCTCCAGCGTTCGTGGGGATTCAAGAAAGATTTGCGCCTGACTTTCCGCGCCGAATCCATCAACCTGTTCAACACGCCGCAGTTCGCCGAGCCAGGCTTCGAGTTGGCCAACCAAAATTTCGGCGCGATCACGAACACGTTGAACGAGGGGCGGACGTTCCGGTTTACGTTGCAGATCGGGTGGTGAGGGCGAAATAGCCAACCGTCAGGGCTGGTGATAAACTGCCGCCATCAATTGCCTGAAAGAGAGGTAACGCAATAATGGAGCTACTGGTTGTTGACGCCGAAGGGCGAATCGTCATTCCGCCTGAAGCTATTAAACACGCAGGGTTGCATCCCGGCGATCAAGTTGAGGTTGAGCAAAGACCCGATGGTTTGATTATTTATCACAAGGGGCGAGCCGTTTTTGAAATACCACTTACCGGTTCGATTCGAGAGGGGGATCGAAATGGAAACACTGACAATTGAAGCAGAGAGCAATCTGACCATCCCCGAAGAGATTTCACGCAACTCCGGCCTGCAACCCGGAGATGAAGTTCCTCTGCACGATGCGACCGACCGTCTATTTCTTTTCATTGAAGACCCGGAAGCGCGGGCCGCCGCGCAGGAATGGTGGGGCAGTATGAGCGAGGAAGATCGCCGGATAGCGCGTGAAGAAGCGGAATGGTATGAGTCCCTCAGCGAAGAGGAACGTGACGCAATCTGGAATGAGTTCGATGACTCCATTGAAGAGGAAGCCGAGGGAGATGAGATTGACCTTTCAACTTTCCAGCCTGTTGTTCGATAGATGTTGATTCCCTCGAACGAGCTTTTCTCTCTTCAACAAGTGTTCGACAAACTGATGGTCTTTGAGAATTAAATGCGACAAGCAAATGCCACGGGCTTGTCCCGTGGTCTTTTAGGCCTTGATCGTCGTTTCGGCCATCAGACCCTGCGGACAAAAAAATGTAAGACAAAAAAATAAAGAGCGGCCATTTTTTGTCCTACATTTTTTTGTCCGGTTGGCTTTTTGGAAGCTACTCAAGCGCGCAACGTGAATCTCCACGGGACAAGCCCGTGGCATCGGCAGAAGGCCCGCGCGAGTGTAGCGACCAACGTGACGCTCCACGGCGCAAGGCCGTGGCATCCGGGACTAGCCTGTGAGTCGCTTGTTGCATTTTGCTCTCAAAAACTATCAGCTTGTCGGACATCGCTTCTGAAAACACACAACCGAAAGGGTAACGAAACAACAATGAAGAAAAAGATCAACGTAGCGATGATCGGCTATCAGTTTATGGGCCGCGCCCACAGCAACGCCTGGCGCCAGGTCTCACATTTCTTCGACGTTCCGGTCGAGCCGGTGATGAAAGTTATCTGCGGGCGCCACGAAGCCGCAGTCAAAAAGGCCGCTGACGCGCTAGGCTGGGAAGAGACCGAGACCGACTGGCGACGCCTGATGGAGCGCAGCGACATTGACCTGATTGACATCTGCTCCCCCGGCGACGCGCACAAACCGCAGGCCATCGCAGCGGCTGAAGCGAAGAAAGTGGTCTTCTGCGAGAAGCCGCTGGCCAACACGCTGAAAGACGCTGAGCAGATGCTGGCGGCGGTTAAGCAGAATCGCGTTATCCACATGCTCTGCCACAACTACCGCCGCATCCCCGCCGTCACGCTCGCCAAGCAGATGATCGAAGCGGGTGAGATCGGCGACATCTTTCATTATCGCGGCACTTACTTGCAGGATTGGATCGTTGATCCGCAGTTCCCGCGCGTCTGGCGCTTGCAGAAAGCGGTCGCGGGTTCGGGCGCGCTGGGCGACATCGCCTCACATTCGATTGACCTGGCGCGTTACCTGGTCGGCGAGATCACCGAAGTTTCGGGTCTGCTCAAGACTTTCATCAAAGAGCGCCCGATGCCTGACAACAAAAAACAGATGGGCAAGGTTGACGTGGACGACGCTGCGCTCTCGCTCGTCAAATTCCGCAACGGCGCCATCGGGTCAATCGAAGGTTCGCGCTTCGCCACCGGGCGCAAGAACTACAACCGTTTCGAGATCAACGGCAGCAAAGGCAGCATCGCCTTCGATCTGGAACGGATGAACGAGTTGGAGGTTTACAAAGAGGAAGGCGCCAGCAGCGGGTTCAAAACCGTCCTGGCCACGGATGCGAAGCATCCGTACTTCGGCGCGTGGTGGCCGCCGGGACACATCATCGGCTACGAACATACCTTCACACACACGATCTACGATCTGCTCAAAGCCGTCGCCACTCGTAAAAACCCAACGCCGAACTTCGATGACGGCGTGAAGAACCAGCGCGTGCTTAACGCGATTGAACGCTCAGCCAAATCGAGGCAGTGGGAGAAGGTCTAAAAACACTGCGGCCCGCCGAAGCTGCGATCAGCTTTCGGCGGGCCGACAGATTCAAATTGGATGACAATGTGATCGGACGCTGGTTCCAGCCAGAGGCGTTGGCTTACTGGCCAATCTGCGCGCTCACCTTGACGATTTCCGGCTCGGCATTCATCGCCAGATTATCGCGTCCGGCTTTCGCGGCTTCGCGCTCGGCTTTGGACTTCGGCAACTCGCTGCCGCTCGCGTCGCCGATGACCTGCGCGAGGAAGTATTGATTGCCGTAGCGACGGAAGATCAGTTGCGGCTTGCTACCGGCGCCGACCTCAAGCCGCTGCGTGATGGCGGCGGCGGCCTGCTTCGTCTCCCAACTGCGGATCGTCAGCGCGTTTTGGGCGCTACCCGGTTCGACGGTGTAATGGCCCGCTGGGAGCGTCTTGCCGTTGACCATAAAGTCGAACGGGATGTTCGCTTCGAGTTTGTTGTTCAGGGCCGCGAACACGGCGATTGACAGGGTGGCGATAACGCTCAATGTGACGACGACGTTCAGAATCTGCTTTCTCATGGTTTCCTCCGTTTAGTTTCGTGCCGTTGTTTCATTGCGGGAGGTCTCTGCGCTTTTCCTTCCGCGTTTGCTTACGCCTGCTTTATCGCACGCTTCGTGCCACAAGCCGCAACAGTTGTCGCCGCGAACGAACGTTTCATCCTAAACATCCGGCGATAGATAAGTTATGCTTCGCGCGCCGCGGCCGAAGCAACATCTCCACGCAGTATCAGCAACCGTCGTAACGCTATCCGATCAGATAGAGGGGTCTATCCGAACAGAGAGCACACAATGAATTTAGAGACGATCTCCCACTACCGGATTCTGGACAAACTCGGCGCAGGCGGGATGGGCGAGGTTTACCTGGCCGAAGACACGCGGCTGAGACGCAAGGTCGCGCTCAAGCTGCTACCGGCAGAATTCACCCGCGACGCCGCCCGCGTGCGCCGCTTCGAGCAGGAAGCCCGCGCCGCCTCCGCGCTCAACCATCCGAACATCATCACCATTCACGAAATCGGCGAGGAAAACGGAGCGCACTACATCGCCACTGAATTCATTGATGGCCAGACGCTGCGCGAGCGGCTTGCAGAGAAGCTGACGATCAACGCCGCGCTCGACATCGCTGTTCAGATTGCGGCGGCTCTGGCCGCTGCGCACGAGGCTGGGATCACTCACCGAGACATCAAGCCGGAGAATGTGATGCTGCGGCGCGACGGCATCGTCAAGGTGCTCGACTTCGGCCTGGCCAAGTTGACCGAGCAGCGCCCGGACGCGGTGGACAGCGAAGCGCCGACCATCGCCAAAGTGAATACCGATCCGGGCACGGTGATGGGCACGGCGAGTTACATGTCGCCGGAGCAGGCGCGCGGGTTGGAAGTGGACGCGCGCTCGGACATCTTCAGTTTCGGCGTCGTGCTCTACGAAACGCTCACAGGCCGGGCGCCATTTGCGGGCGTCAACGCGGTTGACGTGATGGGCGCGATTCTCAACCGGGAGCCGGCGCCGCTCAATGCGCTGGCGCCCGAAGCCCCGGCGGAATTGCAACGCATCGTCACGAAGGCGCTGCGCAAGGATCGGGACGAGCGTTACCAGTTCAGCAAGGAGTTGCTGCTCGACCTGAAGAGTTTGAAGCAGGAGTTGGAGATCGAAGCCAGACTCAAAGGCAGACCGTCGAGCGAAGCGGCGCAAACTGCTGGGCTACGCGCTGAAGAGACCGCCGGGATTCAGGCTGCGCGCACGACCTCGAGCGCCGAATATCTCATCGGCGAAATCAAGCGGCATAAGACCGGCGCACTCATCGGCCTGACTGCGCTGCTCGCCTGCGTTGCATTACTGGCTTACGGCCTTTACCGGCTTGCTGCGCCGAGGCAGGAACACGTCCGTTTCCAGAACGTGAAGTTCACCAGATTGACGGCGGTCGGCGACGCAGGGCGCGGCGCCAGCATCTCGCCCGATGGCAAGCTGATTTGCTACGTGCTGGTCGAAGGCGGGAAGCTCAGTCTGTGGACAAAAGCGATTGCGACGGGGAGCCTCGTGCAACTCGTGCCGCCCAGCGAAGTCGCGGAGTTGGGCGACACGACCTTCTCGCCCGACGGCAACTTCGTCTATTACCGCGCGCAGGAGAAAGGTGGGCAATCCACGCTCTATCAGATTCCAGCCCTGGGCGGCGCGTCGAAGAAGATACTGACGAACATTCGCGGCGCCATCACCTTCTCGCCCGATGGCCGGCAGTTTGCTTTTATGCGCCGCCGCGACCCGGAGACGGGCAACCCCGGGCCGCTGGTCGTGGTCAATGCCGACGGCAGCGGCGCCCGCGCGCTCATCAGCAATCAGGGGCAGTCTCGCTTAGGATTGATAAACGGCCCCTCGTGGTCTCCCGATGGCAGCCTCATCGCTTTCGCAGGCGCCCTGAACGAAAGCGGGACCAATCAGACAGTGATGGGAGTCGTGGTCAAAACCGGCGAAATCAAGCCGCTCACCGAGCAGAAATGGGAGAACGTGTTCCGCGTGGCCTGGTTCAGAGATGGGAGCGGGTTGGCGTTTGTGGCGCGCGAGTCGGGTTCCCCAAACTCACAGCTTTTTCGGCTTTCTTTCCCGGGCGGCGAAGCGCGGCGCATTACGAACGACCTGAACAGTTATGGCATTACGACTCTGAGCCTGACAGCCGATGCCAAATCGCTGCTGGCGGTGCAAGGGTATCGGTCTTCCGACATCTGGGTCGGGTCAATGGCTGACGCGCGCCGCGCGCGGCAGCTTACCCGGCAATTGTCTGTCAGAAACTCCGAGGTTAACGGCATAGCGTGGACGCCGGATGGCCGGATCGTTTACGACTCACCGGTCAGCGGCAATTTTGACCTTTGGCTGATGGACAGCGCCGGCGGCAATCCCAGGCAATTGACCGATTCGCCGGCGGCTGACCAGTTTCCCGTCGTTTCGCCTGACGGGCGCTACATCGTCTTCAATTCAATGCGCAGTGGCAAGCTCAACCTCTGGCGCGTGGAGATCAACGGCGACAACCTGCAACAACTCACCAGCGGCGAGCTGGAGCGCTTTCCCTCTTTCTCGCCGGATGGGCGCTGGGTGCTCTACGATTCGTGGACCAGCGGCAACCTCGGCTCGCTCTGGAAGATTGCGCTTGAAGGCGGCAGCCCGGCGCCGCTGAATGAGGGCAACGGCTCTCGTCCGGTAGTTTCGCCGGACGGAAAGCTGATTGCTTACACCTATTCTGACCGGCAGCAAGGTCAGCGACACAAGGTCGGAGTCATTCCTTTTGCAGGCGGCGCTCCGGTAAAGATATTGGATTACACACCGGCTCCGCCCGCGCGTGTCAGCATCCGCTGGACGTCGGACGGTCGTTCGCTGATTTACATTGACGCGGATCAGGGTGGCGCCAACCTCTGGCGTCTGCCGATTGATGGCAGCCCGCCGCAGCCGCTGACCGACTTCAAGAATGAGCAAATCTGGTCGTTCGATGTGACGCGCGATGGCAAACAGTTTGTCGTGGCGCGCGGCGCGGCAACCAGCGACGTGGTGCTGATCAGCGAGGTCAAATAGCCGCGAGGCGCATAGACTTGATCTTATTTTGATCGCTTCCTGGCAGGCTTGCTGGTTCGGCGGGCGAGTTCGGCGCGCAGCTTTTCGACTTCGGCTTCGGCGCTGGCGGCCCGTTTTTCAGCCTGGCCCAGACGCTCTTCAGCTTTAGCCGCGCGCTCTTCGCCGGTCGGAATCAGGCGGCCCTTCGCATCGAGCCAGCGCAGCCAGGTGTCTTCGTGCTCTTCAAACACGCCCTGCCAGAGCTTCAGTCCCAGGCCGAGGTCGGGCAACTGATGATCTTTGCGCGGGCGATACCGTTTGCCGAAGCCCAGTTCGTAAACGCACAGCACATCTTTGCTGAGGCGTTTTTGCGGGTCATAGACGACATAATAATTCACGCCCATCCGGGCGTAGTCTTTGAACTTGCCGGTCAGCTCTTTCCCTTTGCGGTTGGAGACGATTTCGAGGACGAGTTCCGGCACTTTGCCGAACTCCCAGACGAAGTAGGTCCGATGCTCTTTATCGTACCAATCCTGGTGCGGCTCGACGTCCAGACTCAGGAAGAAGTCGGGCACGAGCGGCTGCTCGTGCAGCGCGAAGTAGATGCCGACATTGGCGGCGGCCAGAAATTTGCGTCGCTTCCTCGGCTTGTCTTCGCTTGGCGGCGGAGTCCACGAAGTGTATAAGCTGCGTTTCAAGAGCGTTTGTTGTTTTTCGGAAAATAGATTGTCCACCGGTTCGTCGTCCTCCGTGACAATGTTCTCGATGATGTCGCGCAGATCGTAAGGGATTTCAGCTAATGCCTGTGACATGCGTTTTACCTCTCCTCTGGTTTTGCTGCTCGTTCGCGCCGGCCTGGTGGGGAGTGTAACCCAGACGCGCGACGATCCTCAATTCTTCAACCGGCGCTGATCGCATTTCTCAAAACGCTGTGAGTTGATAAACTGCGCCGGACATCCGATCAATAATCATAAAAAAGAGGTGTGAGTGAAATGACGAGGATCATCCCGGCGTTCCTTCTAGTTTTTCTCTGTCTGATTGCGCAAGCCAGCGATCATTGGCCGCAGTTCCGCGGGCCAGATGGTACCGGCCATTCCGACGCGCGCGACCTGCCGCTCACGTGGAGCGAGACGCAGAACGTGGTCTGGAAGACGCCGATCCACGACCGTGGCTGGTCTTCGCCGGTCGTCTATGGCAACCAGGTGTGGCTGACAACCGCCAGCGCAGATGGCCGCAAGCTCTACGCGTTTTGCCTCGACCGCGAGACGGGGCGGATCATCCGCGACCTGAAGCTCTTCGACGTGGCGCAGCCGCAGTTCGCCCATTCGTTCAACACTTACGCTTCGCCTACTCCCGTGATCGAACGCGGGCGCGTTTACATCACCTTCGGTTCGCCCGGCACGGCCTGCATTGACACCAGCAACTTCAAGGTCGTGTGGGAGCGGCGCGACATCGAGTGCAATCATTTTCGCGGCGCCGGCTCTTCGCCGATTCTCTTCCGCGACCTGTTGCTGATGCACTTCGACGGCAGCGACCATCAGTTCGTAATGGCGCTGGACAAACGCACGGGCAAGACGGTTTGGCAAACGAAACGTTCAATTGATTTTCAAGACCTGGACGCGAACGGAAAGCCAGCGGCGGAGGGAGACTTGCGCAAGGCCTTCGCCACGCCGCACGTCGCGATGATCAACGGGCGTTGGGAGATGATCAGCCTGGGCGCGAAGGCCGCCTACTCGTATGACCCTTTCACCGGCAAGGAACTCTGGCGCGTGGAAGAACGCGCGCAGCATTCGGCCAGCACACGTCCGGTGATCGGTCACGGGATGATCTTTTACCCGACGGGTTTTTCCACCGGGCAGTTGTACGCAGTCCGCACCGGCGGCAACGGGTTGATCACGGACACGCACGTCGCGTGGAAGGTCAGGCGCGGCATATCGAACAAACCTTCGATCCTGCTGATTGACGATCTGATTTACGTGATCAACGACACCGGCATCGCCAGTTGTATCGAGGCGAAGACGGGCGAGTTGGTCTGGCAGAAACGGATCGGGGGCGAATATTCGGCTTCGCCGGTTTACGCCGATGGCCGTATTTGGCTTTTCAGCGAGGATGGCAAAACCACTGTGATCCGCCCCGGCAGGACGTTTGAGATGTTGGCGGAAAATCGCCTCGACGAAGGATTCCTGGCCTCGCCCGCGATTGCGGGCAAAGCTTTTTATCTCCGAACCCGAACGCACCTTTACAGAATCGAACAAAGAAAAAATGGAAAGTGAGCGACCAGACAACACCGGCGGGCCGATGAATGGCAGGTTGGTGACTTACACGATCAACGGGAAACAGTACAATGACCTGCATCGCTTGCGAACCCCGGTTTGAAAATGTGCCCGGACATCAGTCCAAAACGACTCTTGTAGGAAGAGGAAGAGAAAGACCATGCCGGATAACGATACGGACCCGAATGGCAAAATACTGAGTGGAGATCGAGAGTTGGGCCAAGCTCAGTTGCTCGAAAACGCCGCCCGCGCCGCCGCCGGATTTTCGGGCATAGGAATTGGCTTTGAAGACACGGTGGCGATGATGCTGCGCAACGACGTCCCCTTCTTCGAAGCTTCGATGGCCGCCAATGCGCTGGGCGCGCATGCCGTGCCCATCAACTGGCACTTCCAGGTCGAAGAAGCCGGTTACATCCTGCGCGACAGCGGGGCGAAGGTGTTGGTCATTCATTCCGACTTGCTGCCACAAATTCAAGCGGGCGTGCCGGAGGGCGTGCGAGTCTTCGTCGTGCCTACGCCGCCGGAAATTCAAGCCGCTTACGGCATCCCGCCGGAACATTGCGCGCCGCTCGAAGGTCTGCCGCTATGGAACGATTGGATCAATCTACACGCGCCACAGCAACTGGCAGCGCCGCCGCCGCCATCGAGCATGATCTACACCTCAGGCACGACCGGAAATCCGAAGGGCGTCCGGCGTCATCCCCACACCCCTGAGTCAGCGGCGAAGTTTTCTGAAATGGTCACAGAAGCTTTCGGCATGAGCCCCGGTGGAGGCTTTCGGACAGTCGTCACCGGGCCGATGTATCACGCCGCGCCCAACGCCTACGGCCTGTTCGCCGCGAAGAACGGAGGCTTCTGCATCCTCCAGCCGCGCTTCGATCCCGAAGAATTGCTGGGCTTGATCGAACGTCATCGCATCACGCACCTGCACATGGTTCCGACGATGTTCGTGCGCCTGCTCAAACTCTCCGACGAAACGAAGAGAAAGTACGACCTGTCGTCGCTCGAATTTGTCGTCCATGCCGCAGCTCCCTGCCCGCCCGAAGTCAAACGCCAGATGATCGAATGGTGGGGGCCGGTGATCAACGAATATTACGGCTCTTCGGAAACAGGCGTCGTCGTCTTCCACACGAGCGAAGAGGCGTTGCGCAAACCAGGAACCGTCGGTCGCCCGATCAAAGACTCCGTCGTGCGCATTTACGATGACGAAGGCAATCAGCTTGGGCCAAATCAGGTCGGTGAAGTTTACGTCTGGGTTCGCGGCTTCGCCGATTTCACTTACAACGGAGCGGACGAGAAGCGGCGCGAGATCGAACGCGACGGTCTGGTCTCGGTCGGCGACGTTGGTTACGTGGACGAGGACGGCTACCTGTTCCTCTGCGACCGCAAGAAGGACATGGTCATTTCGGGCGGCGTCAATATTTACCCGGCGGAGATCGAAGCGACGCTGATCGCCATGCCCGGAGTGAAGGACTGCGCGGTGTTTGGAATTCCCGACGAAGAGTTCGGCGAGGCGCTGTGCGCTTACCTCGAGCCTGAGCTGGGAGCCGAGATCAATGCGGATGCGGTTTGCGAGTTTTTGTCAGGTAAGCTGGCGCGTTACAAGATTCCGAAGCTGATCGAATTCAGCGGCGAGTTGCCGCGCGAAGATTCGGGGAAGATTTTCAAGCGCAAGCTGCGCGCGCCATACTGGGAAAAGGCCGGGCGGCAAATCTGAATGCGCCGCGAAACGTACCGCAGACTGTCCAGTCTGCGGAGGCTTGATCACTGAACAACTCAAAGAAACCCCGGGTCTCTGGCTGCAGGCGCTCGCTCTTCGACAAGTTTCGGGTAGAGAAAGCCCCCGCAGACTGGACAGTCTGCGGTACTCTTCTTTCAATTCAACTACCAACGAAAGGTAATGCGCGCGAATGATGAAACCGTCTGATACTTCCACCCCGCCTTCCGGCCCGCTGGCGGGCGTCAAGGTTGTAGACTTTTGCAGCTTCATTAACGGGTCTTACAGCGCCGCGCTGATGGGCGACCTCGGCGCCGAGGTGATCAAGGTCGAGCCGCTCACCGGCGATCTGGCGCGCGCCTGGGGGCCGTTCTTCAAAGGCGAGAGCCAGTTCTATCAAGCGTGGAACCGCAACAAACGCGGCATGGCTCTGGACCTGAACACAGCCGCTGGCCGAGAGGTCGTTTACCAGCTCGCGCAACGATCCGACGTCTTGGTCGAAAACTTCCGCGCGGGCGTGACTGCGAAGCTCAAGATTGATTACGCCAGCCTACGCGAGATCAACCCGCGGATCATCTACTGTTCATCCACCGCGTTCGGATCGAAAGGGCCTTACCGCGACCGGCCCGGTTACGATCCGGTGCTGCAATCGCTCGGCGGCCTGGTGCGCGACAATGTGCGTTTCAGCGGGCGGGCGGCGCTGGGTGTGGCGGCGGTGGCGGATTACCAGGCTTCGATGCTGGTCGTGATGGCTGTGAACGCCGCGCTCTATCACCGCGAGCGGACGGGCGAAGGCCAGATGATCGAGACTTCCCTGCTGCAGGGTGTGATGTCCGTGCACGCGCATTATTTCGTCGAGCCACTGGAATGCGAAGTCGAAGGCGCGCCGGGCATCTATCCGTACCGGTTGTTTGAAACCAGCGACGACCTGATCTTCATCGCCGCCGGCACCGACAAATTCTGGCGGCTGCTGTGCGAAGAGTTGGGCGTCGCGGAATTGGGAACCGATCCGCGCTACGACACGAACAACAAACGCTGCGGACGCCGCGAAGAGTTGACCGAAGCCCTGCAACCGATCTTTAAACAAAAAACCAGCGCCGAGTGGGAAGCTCGGCTGATGGAGAAAGGTGTGCCCTGCGCTTCGGTCAAAAACTACATGGAATTTTTCGCCGACCCGCAGGTCGCGGCGATGGAGATGAACCCGGTGGTCGAGCATCCGCTGATCGGAAGGTTGCGGTTGATCGGCGTGCCGGTCAATTTCGAGAAGACGCCGGGCGGCATTCAACGCGCGGCGCCGTTGCTCGGCGAGCACACGGAAGAAGTGCTGCGCGAGCTTGGTTACGATGAAGATCGCATTGCGAAGCTGAGGCAAGAACGAGTGATCATCCAACAATGAGAGGCAGACGATGACAGTCAAAGTTGAGAAGAATGGGCCGGTCACGACGGTCATCCTGAACCGCCCGGAAGTCCGCAACGCGGTTGATCGCGCGACGGCTCAGGCGCTGACCGACGCATTCTGTGAATTCGACGATGATGACCAGGCGCTGGCCGGCGTGCTTTACGGCGATAACGGGACGTTTTGCGCGGGCGCGGATTTGAAGGCGATTGCCGAAGGTCGCGGCAATCGCGTTGATCCCGAAGGCGACGGGCCGATGGGACCTTCGCGGCTGCTGCTGTCGAAGCCGGTGATCGCGGCGATTTCGGGCTACGCTGTGGCGGGTGGGTTGGAACTGGCGCTGTGGTGCGATCTGCGCGTGGCGGAAGAAGACGCGGTGATGGGAGTGTTCTGCCGCCGCTGGGGCGTGCCGCTGATTGACGGCGGGACGGTTCGATTGCCGCGATTGATAGGTTTGAGCCGCGCGTTGGATTTGATCTTGACCGGCAGGCCGGTGGACGCGCGCGAGGCTTTGCAGACCGGCTTGGTCAATCGCGTCGTCCCAAAAGGCAAGGCGCGCGAAGAGGCTGAGAAACTGGCGCGAGAGATCGCCGCCTTCCCGCAAATCTGCATGCGCGAAGACCGGATGTCGGCTTATGAACAGTTCGATCTGAGCTTGACCGAAGCGATGCGCAACGAGTTCAATCACGGGCTGAAATCATTACAAGCCGGATCGCAAGAAGGCGCGGCGCGATTTGCGAGCGGCGCGGGCAGGCACGGAAGTTTCTCAGATGGGGAAGTGAAGGAGAATACGGAACAAACGGAATAAACGGAACAGACGGAATTTTCTCGATATCTTCCGTTTGTTCCGTTTATTCCGTTTGTTCCGTATTCTCTCCCGACAACTCGCTACCGAAATTTCGATTATCCAAGGAGGAAGCCAATGAGCAAGCCAGTAACCGCCAGTGAAGAGCCGATCAGTTGGTTCCCGGTTCCCAGCGAAGATCAACTGCCAGACAACCTGCGCAAATTGTTCAACAAAGCGAAGGAGAAGGTCGGCTTCGTTCCAAACGTCTTTCGCGTTTACAGCTTCCGCCCGGAACGCCTGAGCGCGTGGTTCGCGCATTACAAACAACTGCACGAACCGACCGAGAATTTGAACACGGCGGAGCGCGAAATGATCGCCGTCGCGGTCTCGATGGCTAACGGCTGTCTGTATTGCCTGGTCGCGCACGGCGCTGCGTTGCGCGAAGCGTTAGGCGATCCGATCAAGGCCGACCGCATCACGCTCGATTACAAACGCGCAGGGCTGGACGCAAAAATGGAGGCGGTTCTGGATTTCGCGGTGAAGCTCACCAAAACTCCGACCGATTGTTTGCAGGAAGATATTGAACATTTGAAGAGCAGTGGTTTAACGCAGGAAGAAGTGTGGGATGTGATCGAGATTGCGGCGATGTACAACTTTACCAATCGAATGGCGTCGGCGACAGGGATGATTCCGAACCGCGAGTATCACGCGCTGGCGCGTTGATGAGAGATTCAAGATAAGGAGAGCATCGGCTATGGCGATCAAAGGCGAGCTTGCGCACTGGGAGGCTGAAGATTTCGGCGTTGATCTGATTGAACTGACTGTCGGCAATCTGCTGGATCAGCGCGCCGATGAAGCGCCGGATAAAGAAGCGCTGGTTTTCAACTATCCCGAAATCGGGCTCAACCTGCGGATGAGTTACCGGGAGTACCGCGACGAGGTGAATCGGCTGGCGAAAGGATTGATGGCGATTGGCGTCGAAAAAGGCGACCACGTCGCGGTTTGGGCGACGAATGTGCCCGAATGGATCTTTCTGCAACTGGCGTTGGCCAAAGTCGGCGCGGTGATCGTCACGGTCAACACCAATTACCGCAAGGACGAAATCGAATACGTGCTGCGGCAAGGCGACATCTCGACGCTCTTCCTGATCCCGGAACATCGCGGCAACAACTATCTGGAATCGGTCTACGCCGTAGCGCCGGAGCTGAAGAGTCTTTCCGACCCGGTCGCCCGGACCTTGCAATGCGCCGCGCTGCCGCGATTGAAACGGGCGGTGTTATTCAGCGGCGACCCTCAGCCGGGGACGCTGCTCTACTCGCAGGTGATGGCGTTGTCGGACAAAGTTTCAGACGAAGAATTGAAAACGCGCCAGGCTTCGGTCAACCCACACGAAGTGGCGATGATCCAATACACCAGTGGCACAACCGGGTTCCCGAAGGGCGTGATGCTGACGCATCACAATCTGATCAACCAGTCGCACGTCGCCTGCGCGCGCGGCGACCTGCGCGACAAAGAACGTTACGTCACCGCGATGCCGCTCTTCCACATCGCCGGGAGCCTGGGCGGCACGATCTATTGCCTTTATCTGGGCTGCACGCTGATTCCGCTCGTCAACTTCGACCCGCTCAAACAACTGGAATTGTTCGCCGAGGAGCGAGGCACCTTCACCTTTGCCGTGCCAACGATGCTGGTGGCGATGCTCAACCACCCGCGCTTCGCGGAATTCGACCTCTCTTCGATGCGCAACATCTTCACCGGCGCTACGCCAGTGCCCGTCGTGCTGATGGAGCAGATCAAGGAGAAGATCGGCGCCGATTGCGCCATCGTCTTCGGGATGACCGAGACCTGCGGCGCGGTGACGCAATCGTTCCACACCGACAGCTTCGAGTTGAAAGCTGCGACCGTGGGGCTGCCGATTCCCCACACCTCGATCAAGATCGTCAACCCGGCGACGGGCGAGACCTGCGGCTTCGGCCAATCGGGCGAGTTGTGGACCAGAGGCTTCTCGAACATGAAGGGCTATTACAATATGCCCGAAAAGACCGCCGAGACGATTGACGACGAGGGCTGGCTGCACACTGGCGATCTGGCGGTGATGCGCGCGGACGGTTACGTCAACATCGTCGGGCGCGTGAAGGATATGATCATTCGCGGCGGCGAGAACATTTATCCTGCCGAGATCGAAGCCTTCCTGATGCGCCACGCGAAGATCGCCGAGGCCCAGGTCGTCGGCATCCCCGACCAGTTCATGGGCGAAGAGGTTTGCGCGCTCGTCCGTGTGAAATCAGGCGAGGAGATGAACGAAGACGAGCTCCGCGAGTATTGCAAAGCCGGAATCAGCCGCCACAAGATTCCCAAGTTCTTCCGCTTCGTCGAATCGTTCCCGCTCACCGCCAGCGGCAAGGTGCAGAAGTTCGTGCTGCGCGAGATGTTGATCAAGGAGATGGGACTGGAAGATGTGGTGAATATGAAGACAGCCTGATGTATGATGACCAAAAGAGCTAAGTGAAAGCGAGGAAAGGTTTCTTATGTCTGTGGTTGAGATTGCATTGAGTGGCGAACAATTGGCGGCGGCCTACACACAACTGAGCGAGCAGGAGCGCCGTTCTTTTCTGAAGGCGGTCTTTCACCAACCGAATCATCGCCAAGCCGCTCTTGAATTGCTCACCGAAGCCCAGGCTGTGTTGAAACGTAAATTTTCTCCCGCCAAACAGAAATTACTGGACAGGCTGCTGGACAAAAACGCTGGCGGAAAACTCAACCCGGCTGAACGCGAGCAACTCGATCAACTGATTGAAGAGTACGGGGTAGGACTAATTGAAAAGGCGCGCGCTAAATACCTTCTCGGACTGGCTCAGAAGGCGGCGTCAGCCCGATTGGAGTAGAAATCATAATGCCTCGCATTCCAACAGCGCTCCGCAGAAAAGTCGTTCAGGCCGCCGGCAACCGGTGTGAATACTGCCAGACTTTGCAGGAGATGACGCTGGCGACTTTTCATCTTGACCACATCATCCCCAAAGCGGTGGGCGGCGCGACTGTGTTCGAGAACCTTTGTTTGAGTTGCCCGTTCTGCAATCAGTTTAAGCGAAAAAGATGGCGGGCGCGCGATCCTGAAACAGGCCGGCTGCTGCGACTTTTCAACCCTCGCCGTGATCTCTGGAGCGACCACTTTCAGTGGAGTCAGGACGGCGCGCAAATCATCGGACTGACCCCACGCGGACGCGCCACCGTCGCAGCGTTACAAATGAACAACCAGATCGCTCTCACAGCAAGAAGGTTATGGGTGGCGAGCGGCATCCACCCTCCGGAACAGCAAATGTGACCGCCAGCCCGCGTTGGGAGTAAAATGCCCGCGTAGAGAAATCATCGCAAGGAGTGAAGTAGTAATGACACCGCAAACAGAAATCCTGTCAACCACGACGCCGCAGAAGACCGACCACAGCTGGATCATCGAGATGCCGAAGGAGATCGCCGAAGCCTTCGGCGTGCCTCCGGGCTTGATCGTGACACTTTATCCAGAGCCGGGAAGCGCCTACGCTGAAATGGATCTGACCGCGCAGACATCCGAGGCTCGAGGCAGAGAGCCGGGCTGGTTCATCAAAATGCCTCAGGAGATGGCAGAAATAGTTGGCGCCGCCGAAGGTTCGATATTGGCGGTTTATGCAAAAATGGGTAAGCCGTATGTAGAGATCTATCCGCCGCTACGACCTGACTTGAAAGCGATAGTTGATGAAATTCTCGACAAAAACAAAAAGGCGTTCGAGGAGTTGAAGCGACTTGGCGATTGAAAGCACAAACTACCTGATCTTTCTCGATGCGTTGTTAGTGCATTTCGCCACGATGGATCGCTTCGGCGAAATCCGCTATGGCGTCTTTGAACGCAGCCTGATCGAATCCGCTCTGGCCAGGCCGCGACACGCTGCGGTTTATGAGAACGCTGACATTATTCGCCAAGCCGCAACCCTCTGCTTTGGTTTAATCAAGAATCATCCCTGGACTGGGGGCAACAAGCGCATAGCTACGGCCATTGCCGAATCGTTTCTGGCCATCAATGGTTGGCAGCTTTCTTACTCGGATCAAGAGATCATAGAGTTGTCTCTGGCCATCGAATCTAATCGTTATGGTGTTGACCAGATTGAGGACTGGTATCGCCAACACGCAACGCCTAAACCGTCATGAAAACTATCCGAATTGCCAACGGGCAAGGCTTCTGGGGCGATTGGCTCGATGCCCCGCTCCAACTGGTCGAGCGCGGCCCAATTGATTACCTGACGCTCGATTACCTGGCCGAGATCACGATGTCCATCATGCAGAAGCAAAAGTCGCGTGACCCGAACGCCGGTTACGCGCGTGACTTCCTGTACGTCGTCGGGCGAGTCTTGCCGAAATGCCTCGACAACGACATCAAGATCGTGGCCAACGCGGGCGGCGTCAATCCGCAAGCCTGCGTCGCGGGTTTGGCCGAAGTCGTCAAGAAGCTCGGCCTCGCGGGCAAAGTTAAAGTCGGCGTCGTTGCAGGTGACGACATTATGGACAAGCTCGACGAACTGATCGCGCGAGGCATTGAACTGAAAAACATGGACACGGGCGAACCGCTCTCGACGATTCGTGATCGGGTGCAGAGCGCCAACGTCTACTTCGGCGCGGCCCCGATTGCCGAAGCGTTAGGTCAAGGCGCGCAGATTGTCGTCACCGGACGCTGCACCGACACCGGATTGACGCTCGGCCCGATGATCCACGAGTTCGGCTGGGCTTTGAACGATTGGGACAAGATCGCCGCAGGCACAATCGCCGGCCACATCATCGAATGCGGCGCGCAAACCACCGGCGGCAATTGCCAGGTTGATTGGCAAACGATCCCCGATTTCTGGGACATCGGCTACCCAATTGTCGAAGCCAGCGAAGACGGCGCTTTCGATCTGACCAAACACGCGGGAACCGGCGGGCGCATCACCGTCGCCGGCGTCACCGAACAGTTGATGTACGAGATGGGCGATCCGAAGAATTACATCACACCGGATGGCGTCGCCGATTTCACCTCGATCAGGCTGGAACAGGTTGGCGAGAATCGCGTGCGCGTGTCAGGCGTCAAAGGCCGCCCGGCGACCGATCAATACAAAGTCTCGATCAGCTTCTCCGACGGGTTCAAAGCCGCAGGCGGATTGATCTACGCCTGGCCCGACGCCTATGCGAAAGCCAAAGCCGCCGATGCGATGCTGAGAAAGCGGCTCGACGTGTTGGGATTGAAATTCGACGAGGTTCTTTCGCAATTCATCGGCGTCAGCGCCACGCACGAAGGATTGGGCGGCGCCCCATCGCCCGATGTGGCGGAAGTGATGCTGCGCGTCGGCGTCAGATCGAAGGACAAAGCTTCGGTCGAGCGGTTCACGAAGGAGCTTGCGCCGCTGGCTCTGGCTGGGCCGCCGACGGTGACTGGTTTTGGCGGCGGGCGGCCGAAAGTCGAAGAAGTGGTCGCTTACTGGCCGGCGCTAATTCCGAAATCGGCGGTTATGCCGAAGGTCGAGGTCATTACGGTTTAGCTTGAGAAACCTTTAGAATCCATCCCTCAAAAAAATTCGACCTGTGCAAGTACAAAAGAGCCTGACAGAAAAAGGGGGGCAGAAAAATAAAAACATCCGGCCCCGTTCCTCTTTTTTCTGCCCCCCTTTTTCTGTCAGTCTTTCGCGTTGCAAAGCACTTGCACAAGTGGAAAAATTTTCGGCCGCTTCGCGGCAGGGCGCCTCTCTTCGCACTGCCCGGCTTCGCTTCGGGGCTATGGGCGGCTGTCGCACGCCCTCCGCCCACTTCGCTTCGCCGAAACTCCCCTTCATCCCTCTCTTCATCAAGCCCCTTCCCTTCCCCCAATCACCATTTGGCAGATCGTAAAAGAGTAAAAGCGCCTAGCGATACGTCCTCAGAAGGCGGAAGCCGAGGTAGTAGTCGCGGCTGCCGGGCGGGCTCCTGAGGCGATTCGCCGACCGGCAGGTGACGGCGTAGTAGTACCAACCGCCGCCCCGATACACCCGGTACGAGCCGCGACTAGGCGAGTTTACCCATGCTCGCCCATCCGTAGGCGCTCCGTTGTAACTATTGTGCCAATCGTCTTCGCACCACTCCCACACGTTCCCATGCATATCGAACAAGCCCCACGCATTCGCCACGCCCAGACTGCCCACCGCCACGGTCTTCTCGCTGGTGTTGATGAGGGACGAGCTAAATTCATCGCCAAACGCATACCGAGTAGTCGTTCCCGCCCGCGCCGCATATTCCCACTCCGCCTCGCTCGGCAACCGGTACCCCGTCTGCTCGGTCAACCCAAGTTTCCGATTCAGCCGCCCGATAAACTCTTTCACCTCCTCCCAACTTACGTTCTCCACCGGCAGATCGTCCCCTTTGAAGTTCGACGGATCGGCTGCCAAATCCAGCTTCACTTTCGGAAAGGCCGCCACCGCCCGCCATTGCCGTTGCGTTACTTCATGTCTCCCCAGCCAAAACTCCCCCACCCGTACTTCGTGTTGCGGGCCTTCATTTTTATATCGCCCCTCTTGTCATTACCCAAATCTTTTGAGTTTCGCCGATCTTGAATCCCACCACCGGCAGGTGGTGGATTGTTCAAACCCAGCCTACCAACCGCAAAAATGCTTTTCCGAATCCCACCAGCGGAAGCTGGTGGATCGTTCAAGCCCAGCCTTCCTGGGGTTTCCGGCGCTAGCAGGTCGGGTTTGAACGATCCACCAGCTTCCGCTGGTGGGATTCAAAGAAGTGGCGG
>Ga0187892_10002574_pt1 | contig 35710 bp, 30 predicted proteins | sample MA1701073metaG_FD_139345 | JGI IMG/M metagenome (GOLD analysis project Ga0187892, IMG submission 139345) | Bio-ooze microbial communities from a basaltic lava cave in the Kipuka Kanohina Cave System on the Island of Hawaii, USA - MA170107-3 metaG ... | reverse complement strand
GCATTCTGGCTCCCGGCTTCATCAGCACCGACGCATTACGCGCTGAACTGCGCTTCAAGGTTGCCGCTGAAATGGGCAAGCCCCTCCAGCCAGGAGAGATTCGTTTCGTCTCCGATCTGCCCAAGACCCGGAATGCCAAAGTGATGCGCCGGATCATCCGCAGCGCCTACCTAGGTCAGGAGCCAGGAGACACTTCCAGCCTGGTGAATCCAGAGGCCGTGGAGGAAATCCGCAAAGCCCGATAATAGTCAACGACCCCAGTGGTTCGAACCCTATGCTCCAGCGGCCGGTGGCGCCGTCTTGGAATCAATGTCCACGGTAATCATGAAGCCATTGGTCCCTTTGAACTCGTAAGCCTTCGGACCCTTCCGGTAAGCCTCAACGACGTTGGGCATCATGATGAATCCGTCGTTGCGCGGCGCGCCGAAGTACTTCAGGTTCTTGATCACCACAGGCAGGTTCGACATGCCCTCAAACCGCTTCAAGACAACTTCAGCGGTCTTGCCACCATCGATCGTGGCTTTGGATTCTTCCTTGCCGGCCGTCCAGGCAATGGTGCCTTCATCCGTGGTCAATTGACCCCACTTCACCGGATACAGATAAGCGAGAATTTTTCCCACCGCCTCTCGCTGCTCTTTCGAAAGGGCCTTGTCAAAAGTGACGACCGCCCAGTCCATCTGGCCATCTGAGAAATCTGCGCCGAGATCACCCGAAACCCAGAACTTGCCGCCGTCCAGCACCACGCTGCCGAACTTGCCCTTGTTAATCTTGAAGGCGTTGTTAAATTTGCAGAAATGCCCCTGACCGTGCCCAGCGTGACCCGGACCACTCGTGTGCTCAGCGGGCTTGCTATTGAAGTAGCACTGGCAGAACATTGGACACGAGCACGCCTCAATAATCGTGGCGTTCAGGTTCCAGACTGGATCCTTACCTGCTGCCTGCTTCCCGTTATCGGGAACCGCGAGTACCCCAAGCATCGCGAGCGTTGCCAAGAAAGCGAGTTTCTTCATTGCCTCCTCCTTTATGGCTGATCAATTCAAGAAACATTAAGCAAAGTTATCGCCAATTCCCATATCCAGTCAAGATACACTCTGGGCTTTCACAACTTCGAGTCTTGCTCCTTCAGGCGCAATCGAAAGGTTCGATGGGATCCCGCCAAGGAAACGATCGTGTCATGACCCCTGCTTCCAGAAAGCCTCGCCGGCTAGTCCTTGCGTACGTCGCAGGCTTTCTCATTGTCCTTTCAGGTTGGGTGGCGCTGGATCTGTTCGGTCAACGCACTCAGAGCCTGCGCGACTTCGATCCACGCGAGGTGGCGCGCCTCGACACTGCAATGTGGCGCTCTTATTACGGCAAGCAGCGACTGTTGCTTTTCTTTCAACTCACAGAGCTCTTGCGCAAGGAATATCACCTGCCGTGGTTGCGTTCACAATGGGTCTCCTATCAAGCCGCGAAAGCTGCGTTTGTTTTCAAGGAAGGACGCACCCGGAACGACTATGAAAAGGCTCTACCCTATCTGCGTGCCTTCTATAGCGCCATTTCTGCGATCGCGACAACCCATTTGACGTTAATCGTGCCGCCGAACTTGAACTGGAGTGGTGGATTGTGCACCGTGAGAGGGAGCAACATTCACCGGAGGATCTTCCGAGACTCTTGGCCGAGACTTCAGCCGCGATTTACCGTATGCCGTATGATTCGCTTCTTGAGCACGGGAAACTTCGAGCCGCGGCCATGCAAATTCGGGATAGTCAGGCTGCGGCGGGTAGAGTACGGAACAGGATTGGAGCGAGATCGGGAACCTACTTGATCAATCCTGGCAGTCTCTCTGGAAAGCTGTGAATGCAAGCAAGCCCATCGATGGTCGGCTCTGAGGTCCACAGTGCTCCAAGACAGCCTGAGTGCAGCGGACCCTACGGTCGGTACCCTTCAGGCAGCGTCAGTTCGTTTACCTTGTTCTCAGCGACCTCTGGCGAAGTTCCGGAATTCCAACGCGGCGGCGGCACCTTGCCGTTCCGATAGAGGGATTCCATCGGCTCCCAAACGGTGTCGACGCGGTCCTCAAACAGATCGCCGATCAACAGATCGGTCACGGTTCCTTTCAAATGCGGATAGTTCTTCACAAACTGGCCGAAACTGAAGCCGTCATAGTATTCACAGACTAGTCGTCGCATCCGATCAACGCCTTCGTTAAAGGCTGGTCCCCACTTGCCCAATTGCGACGCTGAGAGGTGCCCCTGCTGCAGCCCTTCCACAATAGCGTCGGCGGCCAGTTGCCCGGACTTCAGAGCCAGCAGAACTCCGGAAGAATATAGCGGATCCAGGAAACCGAAAGCGTCTCCCACCAATACCCATCCGTCGCCAGCCACCTCGGTGGAACGGTAGGAATAATCCTTGGTTGCGAAGTAGCCAGTAACTCTCTTTCCCTGCGAGACGCGCTGCTGAACTGCCGGGCAGTTGGCCACTTCCTCCCCATAGGTTTGCTCGTGCGTGCCGGCTCTCTTGAACAGATAGTCGAACGGTGCCACAACGCCAACGCTCACCCGGTCGTCGTGCAGGGGGATGTACCAGAACCAGCCTTTCTTGTTTCCGGTTTGCAGAACGAGCGTGGCTCCCTCATCCCGGCCGGTGTCACGATAGGCCCCCTGCCAGTAAGTCCAGATGGCCCCTTTGTTCAAGATTGGATCCCAAACACGCAGATTCAGCTTGTGCATCAGCAATCCGCTCTGGCCGCTTGCATCCACCACCACCTTGGCGCGAATCTCCTGTTGCGAATCGTCCGCCTGCTGAATTCTCACGCCCACCGCGCGCCCGTCTTCGAAGACTACTTCACGCACGCGCACTCCCTCGTGGGCCTCAACCCCACACTCGCGGGCATTGCTCAACATCATCTGGTCAAACTCGCTGCGAACCACCTGCCACGTCTGGGAGCATTCGTGCGGCTTGTTGTCCCAGAAATAGAACGGCGCCGACAGCTTCCCGTTTGAGCTGACAAACTGAACGCTGTGCTTCTTCACGAAGTGGCTGTTTCTGAGTTTCTCGAGCATGCCCAGCCGCTTCAGCACCCAGTAGGTCTCCGGAATCAGCGACTCGCCGATGTGAAAGCGAGGGAACTTTTCCCGTTCGAATAGTTGAACGCGGTAGCCCTGCTGGGCGATGAGGGTGGACACGGTGGAACCTGCAGGGCCGCCTCCAATGACCACGACATCCGTTTGTTTTCCGTTGCTAGAAATTGACATTGATTTGAAGCCCCCTGAACAAATTCCTTCCTATTAACGCGTTCTATTTCGCGACTCAGCGCCAGACCCACCGTTTCGCCTTCATTTCAAAACGAGGAAGGCTTCCCGGGGGTACCACTGAAACCGGGATGCGCAGAGTAAAGGCCATGCCCATCATCTTTTTCAGTCGTTCGCCAAGCGTTGACGGGTCTTGGCAATCCGGCGAAGGCTCTACTTCCAGCGCGACCTCGGCCAGTTCACGACGCTTCTCGAAGGTCACACGATATTCTCCCACGCCTTGGCACGAGCGTACAATCTCCTCAACAGCGGCCGGATAGAGGTTGACGCCACGCACCGTCACCATGTCGTCGGTTCGGCCAAGAATGCCGCCCTGCAAAGCCATTTCGTGGCTTCCACAAACGCACGTTGTCGACTCCGGGCGCTTCACCAGGTCTGAAGTCCGATACCGCAAAACCGGTGACCCCAATCGTCCCAGATTTGTGAGAACGAGCTCACCAGTCTGCCCAGGAGCGACACCCTGGCCGCTTTGCGGGTCGATGACTTCGGCAATGAAGTCCGATTCCAGAATGTGCAGCACATCCTGCATCACCGGACATTGATAGCTCACCGGCCCAGTCTCCGTCATGCCGTGATGGTCAAGGACACGTGCTCCGTTCCATGCGGACTCAATCCTCACCCGAACACTTGGAATGCTGCCTCCCGGTTCCCCCGCCACAAGGATCTTGGAAACCTTGGTGGAGGACAGCTCGAACGCTTCCTCCTTGGCCACCTCCGCCAGATGCAACGCATAGGTGGGTGTACAGCACAATACCGTGCTCGCATTCTCGCGCATCATGCCGAGCCGCGCAGCACTGCTCAACCCGCCCCCGGGAATCGAAAGTGCGCCGAGCTTCACGGCTGCCTCAAACGCCGTCCAGAATCCCAGGAACGGGGCAAAGGAGAACGCAAAGAACAACCTGTCCTGCGGGCCGATATCCGCAGCGCGAAAAACCTGACGCCAGCAGTTCAACATCCAGTTCCAGCTTTCCGGAGTGTCGAGCCAGTGAATCGGAGATCCGCTGGTTCCGCTGGTTTGGCAGAACCGCGTGTAGCGTTGGAGCGGGTAGCTGAGATTCGAGCCGTAAGGCGGATGGAGACGTTGATCCACTGCGATGTCTGGCTTGAAGGTGAAAGGAATGCGGAGCGAAAACTCTGACAAGGCCAGATGAGACGACACACCAGCCGCGCTGAGTCTGGCTGAATAAAAGGGATTCTTAGAAAGCGCTGCCAGCAAAAACTGGAGCCTCTCTTCTTGTTGTCGCTCGATGATATCTCGGGAATCGAATCGGGAAACGGTCATTAGAACGTTGTCTACGACAAGGCTGGGTGCCGCGCTCAATCACTATCGGTGGCAAAGAGATGCTCCGGCGCCACTTCGATCAGGCTGGCGATCTCCGGCGGTATGGCGACAGCGGTCATTTTGCCGCCGGGCTTGTCACGTGATACGCAGGCAGCGACGACACTTCCACGGGCGACTTCCCGGATCGGAGCTTCATTGAGTTTGCGAAAGATGAAGGTGTACGTCAGCGACTTTTCCCCTTTTGCGCGCACCAGCAAGTGTATCTCTACCAAGTCTTCAAAGCGCAAAGGCCGCTTGAAGTCGCAATCGGCATGTACTCTTGGCCAACCGACCGTGCGGAAATCCTTTGGATAGATCGACTGGCCGAGTGACCGAAAAAATGCAGTCTCCGCCGCTTCCATGAAGCGGAAAAAGTTTGAAAAATGCATGATACCCGCCATATCCGTCTCAGCGAAATCGATTTGGCGGGTCACTTTGAATTCATAAGCCATAGACTCTCCAGATCTTCCTGGCTCTACGTCGGGATCCTATCTGGAAGGCGGCAGGATCTCCACGACTTCTGCAAGCACCTCACCCGCAGGCATCAACAACCTGTTGCGCCGCCCGAATAGTCGCTGCAGGCTGGGTGTCTGAAGCGCCTCACCAATCCGTCCGTCGGCCTTTACCTCAAAGTACGCCACGGGCTGACTTTTGTGTTGGATGAGGAAGTCCTGCAGCAGCCTTCCGAGGGGCAACTTGCTCTCGAGAACGAGTTGGCGAGCTTCGGGTGGCAACTGATTTAAGCGAATGCGAATCGCGCCAAACTCGACCGGCCGCTCATCGCTGTCCAGAACAAGCACTACTTGTCGCAACAAGACATCACCGTCCACCTTCCGAGACATCAGCCGGATGTGGATGCGCTGGCGGTAAGCGGCCTCCAGCGTGGGCGTCATGTCATTGTCGTGAGCCAGAAGGCTGCGGTATGGCTCAGGAATGCCCTCCGCCTCAATTTTCGCAGCTACGGGAACAGGGACACCAGTCGCAAGATAGAACTGATCCAACGGGTCCAGCAGGCTTTCGAGGTGGTTCATCCTAAAACGAGCACTCCAACACAACCGCAGAGACGCGGAGACGCAGGAAACAAAAAAGGTAGTCGTACTGCGTTCTACCACTGCAAACCAGAAGCCCTGACGACTGGCTGGTCGCAGAAGAAGTTCTTCGCGTCTCGGCGTCTCTCTGCGGTGGCTACTGGTGATTAAACCCCTCAGGCATAGCGAGCGTTGCGATGCTCGGGAAGGAAGAACTCATGCAGCAGTTTGTCGACCTGCAGCAGAGCCTCACGATTGAGCCGCAAACTGCCATTCTCAAACGTGAGAAAGCCCTGGCTCTGTAGTTTTCCCAGGCTCGGTGCAAACCGCTCCTGTGGATCAATCCCAAACTTCCTGCGGAAGTAGTCACGGCTGACATGACCCAGCTTCATCTGCAGGATGAACTCTCGGATCATTCGTTCTTCATGCGAGGGGGTGAGTGCTCGGTAAATGGGAAGCGTGCCTTCCTCGAGTTGAGTGAGGTAAGGAGTCCAGTCATGCTGATTCTGGAAGTGGGTGCCTCCAACGTGTGAAAACGAAGCCACGCCCAGTCCAATCAGGTCCGCCCCGCTCCACAATAAGTCGCGATAGACAAAGCGCGTCTTCGACCGATCCTTCACCACGGTGTAGGCGCTGCCCACGTGGTAACCCGCTCGCTCCAGTTCAGCAAAGGCATCATTCACCCACTGTCGTTTGGTTTCCCAATCAGCCACCGGAGCAACCGTTTCGCCGCCAGCCTTCATTTCCTTAAAGATGGTTGTATTGAAGGGAATCTCCATCTGGTAGATCGTGACGCTGTCGGGTGCAAGGGCAATCGTCTTGCGCACACACTCTTGCCAGTTCTCGGCCGTCTCACCCACCATGCCAGCAATGAGGTCAATATTGATCTGCGGGAAGCCAACGGACCTCGCGAAGTCATAGGCACGGTCAATCTCCTTGGACCCGTGCGCCCGCCCATTGATTTCCAGAATATGGTCGTCGAAATTCTCAATACCCAGGCTCAACCGGGTGACGCCGATTTCTCGAATCACTTTCAGCTTGGTCTCGGTAAGCGTGCCAGGCTCACATTCGAAAGTGACTTCTTGCGCCTCGTCCCAGGGGAGGAGTTCTTTCATGCGGCGCGTCAGTCCTGAGAGCTGGCGCGACGAGATGTAGGAAGGCGTGCCTCCGCCAAAGTAGATGAACGTGGGTTGGCGTCCGCCGATGAATCGCTCCCTGGAGTACAGTTCCAACTCGCGGATTGCCGCGCTCAGGTAGTTCTCGATCTCGGTGGCATCCTTTTCCGTGTAGACCTTGAAATAACAAAAACGGCAGCGCTTCCGGCAAAAAGGGATGTGCAGGTACACCCCCAATGGAGTGTTGGGTGCCGGCAGACGATCCAACGCTTCTCGAGCCTCGGCCACACGGTCCGCTTTCCAGAACGAATAGGGAGGATAGTTCGAGACAAAGTAGTTCCCTGCTTGTGTCTTGGCCTCGTTTGCTCTTGTGACTTCAGTATCCATGTCGTCAGAACATCTGTCTGGATCCGCCCGGGGCAGATGCCTTCCCTGCCCGGTCACGGGCTCCAGTTGCAGATTAGCATGTTTTCCTCTCCCTGCCACTCACTGGCAACGACGTGGGAGTGGATCAGGTCAAATCCGCTGGCCGTTAAGACGCGTTTCTTCGATGTCAAGCTCCCGGCTAAGTTGGAAGAAGACCTCGTCGTGAATAATTGCTTGTCTGCGCAAACTCGCTAGCTCATTGCGCTCGGCTGCCAACAGTTTCCGTGTCAGCCGCCGCAGCGTTTGATCTTCGTCAAATAGCGGGGAGAACGCGGTTGGTTCCAGATTGCTTCGCAGGATTTGAACTCTTCGCTCATGGCGCTGCGCGGTGTTCTGGAGGAGATCTGCCGAGAAATGAGACATACTCCTAAGCGAATCGATTTCACGCAGGACTGCTTCAAGCAGTGCAAGCCTGGCGATGGCCTCATCCCGGCGGCTCTCCCCTCCGTCTTTAATGTCCAACCAGCGCATAAGCCAGGGCAAGGTGGTCGCGGGAACCAGAAGCGTTACCAGGATCACAACGTACGTCAGAAAGATAAGTAGATTCCTGAAAGGAAACTCTTCACCCGAAGGTAAAGTCAGGGGAATAGATAAGGCGGCGGCAAGTGAGACGATGCCTCTCATCCCAGCCCAACTTAGCGCGGTCACAACACCCCAGGGTGGCAGCGGATCCTTGCGAGCAATTGAAGGGAATAGCTTCCTCGGAAGGTAGGTTGCAGGGAACACCCATATAAATCGAACAGCCATCACCACAAGCACCACGGTTACGCTATAGAGTGCGAGCTGGCGCCAGGAGTAGCTTCCGAGTCCCGCCATCACAGCAGGCATCTGCAGTCCAATGAGCGTGAACACCAGCCCGTTGATGATGAAGAGCACCGTGGTCCAGGAAGCTTCTGCGGTGATGCGGGTTTCTGCGGATGTCACTGTTGGGATTTTTCGTCCGTAGTAAAGCCCTCCGACTACGGTCGCGATCACTCCCGAGAACCCCAAGTGTTCCGCCAGAATATGGGCGGCGAAAGAAGTGATGAGCGTCAGGGTCGTTTCGGCAGCGCTGTCTTTAAGTCGCTTCACGATAAAGATGCCGGTGACGCCGACGAGCAAACCGATCACCGCTCCGCCGACAGCGACCAATACAAACCCAAGCGCGGCTTCGCTGAGCGAGAAGGAACCCGTCGCAATAGCCATGAGTGCGAATCGATAGGCCACCAACGCCGTCGCATCATTTACAAGGCTTTCCCCCTCGATTACTGTAACGAGGCGGCGAGGGACACCTAGCTTTCTGATGACAGCAGTGGCTGCCGAGGCATCGGGTGGCGATACAATAGCTCCGAGCAGGAATGCAACAGGCCATGGGACACCCAACCCCAAAAACCGCACTGCCACCGCAACAAGGGTGGTCGTGAAGAGAACTAAGCCGAAGGCAAGCAAGAAGATCGGGCGACGATTTTGTTTGAAGTCTCTCCATGAAGTGAAGTAGGCAGCTGCGAACAGAATCGGGGGAAGGAAGAGTGTGAAGACCACAGTCGGATCCAAAACCAGTGGCGGCAGACCTGGCAGCAGGCTCAGAGCCAGACTACCAAGCACGAGGAGGATTTCCGTCGGCAGACCGGTCCGCCCGGCCCAGGGGACGGCCATTGTCGTCAGGAAGAGTAGTAGTAGTGTGGCCTCGATGAGCTGCAGACCCATGAAGATTGTGACCTCCTCTTGAGATGGCCCCCTCTCAGGCTAATGCAGTGGGCTGGTGCTTAAACTAGGCCAGATTAGCGTTCGATTTGATCTATCTTCCCGGAGCAACCTCCGCGTGAATAAACCGAGCACAGATGGCCAGAAGCCAGCCTTCCTTTGATGCGGTTTCCGTGCGACCGGTCGAGACGTCGGCTAGGAAGATTGTAGATAGCGAGAAGTCGTCTAGCGCCAAAACTCAAGCGACTTGGCCTAACCGGAAACACTACCGACGTCGTCGTCAGCTCTCCGCTTCCAGTGTTGGTTCGGGAATCAGCCACCGCAGCACCGGTGCGGTGATCATGGTTGTTGTTAGCGCCATGATCACCATCATGGCGAACAACACGGGAGAGATCACCTGCAGGTCAAGCCCGATATTCAGGACAATCAACTCCATGAGGCCGCGTGTGTTCATCAAGGTGCCCAGGGCCGTTGTGTTTCGCCAGTCGAGACCCGACACGCGAGCCGCCACCATGGTCCCGCCGAACTTCCCGATCGTTGCAACGAGGATGATCCATCCGCAAATGAGCCATTGGTCCATGCCCGACAACAAGTCGATTCGAGTTCGCATGCCGGTAAAAGCAAAGAAAGAGGGCAGCAACAGCACGGTTACTACCGATTCGAGCTGACGCGACAGCGTTCGAGCAACAGCACCGCCTGCAGGAATCACCGCGCCGAGTAGAAACGCACCAAAGATTGCGTGGATGCCAATGGCTTCCGTCGCGAGAGCCGATGCAAGTAACGCGATGAACACAAATGCGACGGCATTTCGAGGCAGGTGATCCGACTCCCACCGTGTAATCACCCGTCGCAGCAGCGGCCGGATCACCAACAGCATGGCTCCAATGTAGGCAAGTGTCGCGGCTGCGACCATGACGCCCTGATCGGGACGCGACTTGGCCACCGCTACAACAAACGCCAGTAGGCACCACGCGGTGACATCGTCGGTAGCAGCGCAGCTCACGGCTAGAATGCCCAACTCTGTGTGCATCATGCCTCGGTCGGTCAAAATCCTGGCCAGCACGGGAAACGCGGTGATAGACATGGCCACGCCCATAAACAGAGCGAAACTGGTGAAGGGCACTTCGCCGCTGGACAGCTGTGGATAAAGATTCAGAGCCAGCAGCGCTCCCAACAGGAAGGGAACGACGATACTGGCATGCGAGATGGCCACGGCTGCGCGGGCACGGTGTTTCAACCGCTCGCCTTGCAAGGAGAGTCCGACCGTGAACATGTACAGGATCACGCCCAATTGAGCGATCACACCCAGGAAGGGAGCAATGCTGGTGGGAAGGATGAGCGAGGATGCTTCTGGCCCCAGCAGCGAAGGCCCCAGCAGGATTCCAGCAATCACCTCGCCGATGACCGGAGGCTGCCCCACATAGGCGAAGCACTTCGCCAGAATCAGGCCAACCACAATCACAGCCGTCAGCGCAACGAGGACTCGAAGAAGAATGTTGGGTGCTTCTGCAACGCTCCCTCGCAGGACAGTGACGTTAGGATTGGAAGGTGCCTGAAGTGTTTCGCCCTGTCGGCAGATCAGAACGAGAAGGACGATGGCCGCGGCGATCATCAAGCCATATCCCAACGATGTCCAAACGAAAGACTGCGGCGACGTGTGCGCTCTTTCTGCTCCGGCAGTAGTGGGAGAGTTCTTCTCAGACATCAGACAGCATTGTGACAGGATCTACAAGATTGACAGGATTAGAGATTGGCAGGCTGTATGATCCTACTTTCAAGCTATCGAATACGTATCGGGTTCTTCCAGTGCAAGTTCATCTAGCTAGAGCATTCTGTATTGATGAGAAAGACGCGATCTGCCCACTCTGCAACAATCACTTCTTGTTCATTACCAGCCAGCATGATCTTGTCAATCTTGTAAATCCAGTCTGGCAATCCTGTCCTGTGAATCCTGTTCTATCGAGGTTCCTGGCTGACCACCTCACCCTGAATCACGACACCGACCACGTGCGACGTGTATTCGAACGGATCACCATCATACAAAACAACGTCTCCGTCCTTGCCAGGTTCCAGAGAACCGACGCGATCCGAGATACCCAGCAGTCGGGCTGCGTCCACCGTGGCCGCGGCAAGCGTCTCGTCGAAGGTGAGGCCATTCGCCGCCGCGACCGCAGCTTCATAAAGCAGGACACGCGTCTTCGGAACATAACTCTCGAAGCCGCTTTGGAAAGCGAAAGGAATGCCCGCCTTCTTAAGCTTCGCCGCCGTCTCCATACTGAGATTCTCTGTTTCTCCGCCCGAGCGAGCCATGGTGGGATGAACGATGACAGGCACAGCTGCTTCTTTGATCTGATCCAACACCAGAAATGCCTCCGCCGCACCATCCAGCACCAAACGGATGTTGAACTCCTTTGCCACACGCAGCGCCGACATGATGTCTTGCGCCCGGTGCACGGTCACCAGCAAAGGCACTTCGCGCTTCAGCACACGCGTCAAAGCTTCCAGCCGTAAATCGCGTGCCGGTTTCTTGTCTTCCGCGGCGGTGTCGCGCTTTCGGTCGTACTCCTGAGACTTGATCAACTCGGTGCGCAACAGGGCCACCATTTTTGCGCGTGTTCCTGGGCCTTTGGTGGCTTCCCGCGCACTCTCACCGATCGTGACGGCAATCATTGCTTGAGGAATCATCACAGCTTCATCCACAGTCCGACCCCGACTCTTCACAATCATAGTCTGGCCAGACACCAGCACACCCGGGCCGTGCCCTGTGTGCATGGTGGTGACGCCGTGACTGCGTACCCACTCCACCAATCGCTCCTGGGGATTGTAGGCGTCGATGGCTCGAAGATCCGGCTGCAGCGCAGCCGTACGCTCCACCTGCTCCTGATCGTGAGGTTGATTGAGATAACCCGACAGACCCACGACTGTGTGTGCATCGATCAATCCAGGAGTAACGACCTTGGCCTGCAGAACTCGATAGCCGGCGGGAACCCTGACCTGTGAAAAAGGACCGACCCGCTCCACCTTGCCGTCACGAATGACAACAACCCCATCTGTAATTACCGGACCCGCCGAGGTGTAGACCTTCTCAGCACGAATGGCAACCTGGGCGAGCACTGTGAAAGGTGAAGCGATGAGAGCGAGCGCCATCCAGACCGTTCGCATCATTCTTCCTCCTCATCAAAACAATCCAGATGCAATTCGTCGCCACGGCTGGCGCCGTATCCGCCGGTGGCAAAGAGGAAGTCTTTGGGGTCGGAACGGTCGAACACCCTCTTCCCTTCTACGTAGGTCTCCAGTACTTTCGTATAGACGCTGAACGGATCGCCGGACAGCACAATAAAGTCAGCTTCCTTCCCTGCACCGAGAGAGCCAACGCGATCTTGCAGGTCGAGCATTCTCGCTCCGGCGAGCGTCAGTGCTTCCAATGCCTTTTCGCGTGACATCCCGTCACGCACCGCAAAGGCTGCTGAACGAAGGAAATGCCTCGAGTCGGTAATTCCGTCGTCAGTGTGAAATCCAACCAAGACACCCGCCTTCTCCAGCACACCCCCGTTTCGATTGCTCACATCCATCGCCTCCAACTTCCCACCCGGGGAGTCGAGAACAATGCTCGAAACTGGAAATCCCGAGGCTGCGATCTCAGGCGCAATCTTCCAGGCTTCACTCACGTGCTGCAGCACCATGCGAAATCCGAATTCTTTCGCCAACCGAATCGCGGTGAGCACGTCGTCGTGCCGGTGCGTGTGGTGATGCACCGTTCGCTTCCCTTCCAGGACCTCCACCAGGCTCTCCATGCGCAAGTCACGCTCTGGCATCTTTTCGCGATCACCATTAGCCCGGCGAATTTTCTCCCGATACTCTTGTGCTTTAACGTACTGCTCACGCACCAGCGCTGCTGACTTGGCGCGCGTTCCCGGAAAGGGCGGCGCCCGGCGTGAATTGGTTCCATTGGCCATTTTCAGGCCACCAGCAATCGTGCCTTGTGCGTCGCGGATCAGCAGGTCGTCAATCGTGCTGCCGTCTCTCAGCTTCAGGTACAAAGTCTGTCCACTCAGGAGGTGTCCTGACCCGGGCATGACGTTTGCGGTAGTAATGCCTCCCGCCTGCGCCTTCTGAATCCCTGGGCTTCGCACATTGATCGAGTCGAGCACTCGCACATCAGGCTGAATCGGAGCCGTGCTATCAGCGCCTTCAACGCCGCCGATGTGGCTATGCGTGTCAACCAAGCCCGGCATGATGAGTTTCCCTGTCACGTCATGCCGTTGCGCGTCGGCTGGAATGCTGGTTGAGCGTACCGGCCCTACAGCTACAATCTTGCCTCGGTGCACAACAAATACTCCCTCGGGAATTTCCGGCCCGCCAATCGGAATGATCCGAGCGCCAACATAGGCTTGGGGAGTGTCTTGAGCTAGCGCGAGAGGGACAAGAGAGAAAGCCAAGAAGATAGATTGAATCGCTTTCACGAAAGAACCTCGAGAGAAGATGAAATGCAGCTCATGACTCAGTCAATCCAACCAGCCCTGGAAGGGCGTCGGCTCGTAGCCCAGGGTGAAGTGAAGGGACAACAGTCCCGAAGCGGAACCCTGGGACAGAAGCATACCGCAATCCGAACCCTCGAAGAGGGTGACGGCACACTCATTTCACGTCCACAGGTATCTCTCATCAAACTCAATCTCGTGAGCCTTGAGCAAGGCAATCAACTCTTCCTGGAACGTGACCTTCTGGTGATGTGCTTCCTGATTTGCAATGTAGCGTTGGATAACTTCAATGTGAGACTTGCTGACCGTGAACGCCGCATATCCTGTTTGCCAGGCAAACTTGGACAGTCCCGGAAAATGATCGTGAATCCATCCAGATGAATTGGCTTTGATGTCTCTAAGAACGTCCGCAAGAACCTTGTCCTGTCGAAGTCGAGCCAAGATGTGAACATGATCGGCCACACCATTGACTATAAACGAGGTGCCCTCTTCGGAACGAATAGCACCACCGAGGTAGTCATGAACCCTTCCACGAACATCCAGATTTAGGAATGGGTAGCGCTCCTTCGTTGAGAAAACAATGTGATAGAAAAGGCTTGTATAGGAATGAGGCATCGCCACCTCCTATCACCGTGTTGCCGTCGCCCGCCTTGCGGGCTTTCTCCATTCCCCAAGTTTTCCCAGGGTTTCGCTACAGGACGGCGGCTGCCGTCCCTTCGCTGCATCCTGGGCTAAAGGCCGACGCCCTTCCAGGGCTATTCATCTGCGCAACCGGTGCCCCGCACTTCCTTTGTACGTCTCCTCGGTTCTTCATAATCTCTCATCCGAAGCAATACAGCCGCCCATCCTGAGCGCCGATGACCACCTTCCCATCGGCAATGGCCGGTGAGGCTGACAGCGCTGCCCCTGCTTCGAATTCCCAGACTTTCGCGCCAGTCGCCAGCTGCAACACGTAAAACCTTCCGTCGTTCGAACCGATGTAGACTCGACCACCGGCCACTGCGGGCGACGAATCCACGCGGGCGCGCGTTGTAAAAGTCCACAGCGCCTTCCCGGTCTTGGCATCCAGACAATGCACTAACTTATCGCGGCCGCCCAATACGACTTTGCCGTCAGCAAGTGCCGCAGATGAATAGAACGGAAACTGTCGCTGCTTGTTCTCATAACGCCAAACGAGTTGACGTGATTGCAGATTGACACTCAGCACTTCATTGCTGAAAGTTCCGAAGAATGCTGATGGGCCTTGGAGAGCGGGCGATGCTCCCGTGTATGCACCCGATGAAACGGTGTACACCTCCTTGCCATCGGAAATCCGAATGGCACGGAAGATCTCGTCGCAGCCGGAAACATAGGCAATGCCGTTGCCGACACTCACGGTGCAATGCACGGGACCATTGATTCTGAACTGCCACAGCAGCTTGCCAGTCTTTGCCGCCAGGCAATAGAGCGTTTCGTCGTAGGAGCCAATCAAGACGCGATCGTCAACAACGACTGGAGACGCCTTGATTTCGCTGCCTGCCTTAAAGGTCCACAACCCTTTCCCATCTTTGCCGACGGCGTGAACGACACCGGCCAGATCGCCAACGTAGACGACGCCATCGGCAACACAGGGGGAGGATTCGCCAATCCCCTCGCTCGTCTTGTATTTCCACAAAAGTTTGCCGGTCTTCAGGTCTAACGCCAGCAACTCGGCGGATTGCGCACCGACATAGACAACGCCATCGGCAATGGCAGCCGAAGACTCAATGGGCTCTCCAGCTTCGTAGGTCCAGGCAAGCTTTAGAGATGCAGGCACTGCTGATTGGGTAACACCGGTCAGCGCTGGATTGCCGCGAAACTGCGGCCAGCTTTCTGAAACGCGTGGCTGCTGGGATTGGACAGCGATGCTGAGAGCAACGACGCAAGTTGCGCCCAGAGCCAAGAAGCGGAGACGAGCAGAGCCAAGCTGAATAAAACGGTTGAGAGTGCGGCGGCACTTCGTTCGAGTGCGTCTATCCCCCTCACCCCCAGCCCCTCTCCCGCGTTGGGGCGAGGGGAGCCGAATCTCAATCCATCCACGGCTCCCCAGCGGCGCTCTCGCCATCGGGGCGAGGGGAGCCGACGTCCCGAGAGCTTCACTGTTCCCAAGAATGGACTGCCCTCTTTGGAACCTCAAAATGCCCATTCGTATACCTCCAAAGCTTCTTGGATTCCGAAGGGCCTGGGATTGAAGCGTCCCGTCCACTGGGTGCTGGCCTCCTCTGCCAAGGCAGGAAGATCCGATCGCAGCACTCCGGCAGCCTCCAAACGGCTGTCCAGGCCCGCAACTGCAGCCAGAGACTCCAACCTCGTTGCCAGGGCTTCAGCAGCCTTATTCTGGCTGACACTCGAACCCAACATCTGCGTGAGCTCGAAGTAGTTCTCGCTCGCGCTGCCTGCGTTCCAACGAACTACGGAAGGCAATAGGAGGGCAATGGCGCGGCCGTGCTCGATGCCATAGCGTGCCGTAAGCGGGTTGGCACAGGCATGCGCCGCTCCGAGCATCGAATTTTCGATGGCCATGCCGCCGTAGCAGGCACCGAGCTGCATGGCTGCTCTGGCTTCGAGATCCGTTGGAACAGCCAGAACGCGCTCGTAGTTGCTTTCCAGCAGTCGCCAGGCTTCGCGCGAAAAGGACTCTGACAATGTGCTGCTCTTCGTCGAGACAAAGCTTTCAACGGCATGCGACAGTGCGTCATAGCCCGCCAGAGCCGTCACCGCCTGCGGCTGCGAGATGGTGAGTTCAGGATCGAGGATGGCAACGCGGAACGCAGCTTTCGGATCGCCACAGGCCATCTTGACATGGGTCTCGGCATCTGAGATCAGCGCATAGCTTTGGGCTTCACTCCCCGTTCCGGCCGTCGTAGGAATACCGATCATGGGTAACAAGGGCTGAAGCGCTTTGCCATAACCCCAATAATCCTGCATCCGCCCGCCATTCGTCAGCAGGAAGTTAATGCCCTTGGCGCAGTCCATAGAACTGCCTCCGCCCAGCGCCACAATCGAGTCGATCCCCTGCGTCGCTGCAAACAATTTGCCGCGTTCCACCATTTCAGTATCCGGGTTGGCAGCGAAGGCATGAAACGGAATGACAACAATGCCCTCCGCGCTCAGCTGGCCTGCCGCCCTTCCCGCATAGCCGACGGCAGCCAGTCCCGGGTCTGCGACGAGCAGAGTCCGCCGAAAAGCCAGATCAGCGGCAACCTTACCGAGCTGGCTGACACTATCTCTGCCAAAAATCAGACGTGTCCGAGGTCGAAAATCAAAGGGAACGATCATGCGGGAGAAGCGGAGGATCGAGGATAGAGGGTCGTGGATAGAGGATCGCTCAAAGGGGTTCGCCGGGAAGGTTTGTCTTTCAATCTTCTGTCCTCGATCCTCAGTCTGCAATTCTCACTTCTTCGCCTCTGCCAGAGCGAAGAGCTGGTTCCGATTGTTGATGAACAACACGCCGTTCGCGGGTACCGGCGTTGAATAAATCGAGCTACCCATGTTCATCTCGGCCAGGACCTTCTTTTCTCGGCCGGCCTGCAATACCACAACGTCGCCATCCTCATCCCCCAGATAGACCTTGCCGTCTACCAGCAGCGGCGATCCCCACATCGCGGCCAGCATGTCGTGCACCCACAGGGCCTGCCCTGTCTTGGCGTCCACACAATGGAGGAATCCGCTGAAGTCGGGATAATAGACGAGCCCCTCATGGATCGCGGGAGTCGAAATGGAGCGGCGAATCTTGTCGTAGTGCCAGACACGGCCGGTTGTCGTGATGTCTCCGCGCTTGGTTGCATCAATGCAGTAAAGATGCCCGACGCCCTCGCCGTGCTCCGGATCCTGTCCGTTGGCAATGTAGACCTTCTCGTCGTAGATCACCGCGGTGCTGATCAACTCATTCCGGGTCTTTGGCCAGACCGAGTCCTTCGGGTTCGAGTCAAACTCCCAGAGCTTCTTACCTGTCAGTGCTTCATAGCCACGAATCCAGCCATCGCCCTGCCCCGTGATAACTTGGTCGACGCCGCCGATCTTTCCCACGGTTGGTGAAGCCCACTGTCCATGTAGAATGCGTTCGCCCACGGAGTTGTCTTCCCACGCCAGCTTGCCCGTGGTTTTGCTGACAGCCAAAATACTGGGCGCCTTTGGCGAGGGAACGTTGACGTGACTTTCATCTTGACCGTTCGACGTACTGATGTAGATCAGATCGCCGAAGGCAATTGGCGCTGAATTCGCCATATTGTGCGGATGAGCGCCAACCTCCTCGATCATGTCGAACTTCCAGAGGATATCCACATCAAACTGGCCGGTCAGTTTTTCATCCTTGTAGGGCCCGTTGTTCTCTCCATCACGAAAACCTTCCGTGTCGACGCAGAGCAGCTCGCAGCGATTGCTCACGTAGTATAGCTTCTTCCCTTCGACCAGCGGTGACGAGCAGACGCCCTGATAGGGCCAATCGTTCACGCGTCCAGCCGCCAGCTTTTCGTGCGTCGACTGCCAAAGAAACTCACCATCTGACTCGCGAAACGCCATGAGAACGCCACGATCGCCACCCTGCTTGGGATCGCGCAATCCCTCGTTGTTTGTGCCGACAAAGACTTTCCCGTCGGAGACCACCGGGTTGCCGTAGGTTTGTGACCCAAGGGCTGCCACCCACTTGATATTTTGTTTCTTGCCCACATCCCAGGTGACGGGTAGTCCCTTCATGCTGGAGACCATGTTTCGGTCAGGCCGCCCGCCCCACATGGGCCAATCCGCACCGGGGTCAGAGGCCGAAACCGAATCCACTCGGGCTAACGACCATCCGAGCCCCACCAAGCCCAATACTGCCGTCGTAATGATAAATTTCCCCTTCAAAAGCCAATGAAACCGTTGCTCTGTTGCCATGTTCTCCTCTGTCAAGCCAATGAATGCTGAACTTCAGAATCGTCAGGCCCTTAAGTGATTACGCCGCTCCACCACCACGTGTTTCGCTTTCTTTCGTCAAGTCCCCCATTAGTAAAGGGGGCCGCGCCGTGGGAGGGCGAGGCTCCTGCCGAGCCGTTCTGGATCAGCAGCTTGCCGCCGAGCGGCTCGGCAGGAGCCTTGCCCTCCCGAGTCTTGACAGCCCCCTTTGTTGGGCAGGACCAAAACATCTAATCCCAAGTCTTCACCAGCACAGCCCGAGTGTAAAGCAACTCAAAACCCCGCCGCATCACGTTCTCCTGAGACCGTGATCCGGGGGCCGTGGTCACAACCGCCAGGTCGCAGCCAGCCTCTTGGGCGTCGGTCAGGCGCCGCGCGAGCAAAGCCTTCTGCATGCCGCGGCCGCGAAAAGCCGGCAAGGTCCCCGAACCGCAAATCTGAGCCAGGCCTTCGTCAAATCGCATGGCAGCCTCGCCAACGGGCTGGCCGTCAATCCTTCCCAGGTAACGAACATGCCCCGGCACAACCATGAAATCGCTGAGAATCCGCACCATTTCCTCCCGGGAAGTCGAGTCATCGGGACCGCTCCCGGTTCCATCGAGTTCCATGAACGAGTTCACGGCGATGTCTATCCAGATTGCGGCATCGGAGTCTCGTACCACTTCAACGGTCAACTCAGGCTTCGACTCTACTGCCTCCAGAGCTTTTGGCGATCGCCCCAGCACGTTCTCGAACCCGCGCAACCGGTACCCGCGCTCCGTCAGAACTTCACCAACAGTTGGATCGGCGAGGATTGAGAGCTCAACACGCACTGGCTCGGCTCTATCTCGCCATTCGCGTTCCACCTCGTCCAGCGCGGAGGAATCAAGAGCGCCATCAAAGCCAAGTCCGATCAGCTTGTTCATCGGCGCTGAGGGTCCTGCATAAACAGCCTTACCGCCAGCGATCGGCATAACCACGACGCGCTTCTGAAGGCCTGCATCTCGGATCGCTTCGGCTGCATCTGAGGTAAGCCTTGACTCGGCTCGATCAATCCGCGCTGCCAGTGTTGCATCCGCAAACATTCAAGACACCCCAGCCGCCAAACACTTTGGTGATTTCCAAGAACGAACCCTTCGCACAGCTTCGCGACCTGCGAGGTTCTAGTTCTTCGTGACCTTCAGATTGTCAAACAACACCTCATTCTGCGCGTCGGCGAAGATACCTGGGCTTCCCTGGCGGTTGCCGACGGGATCAACGTGCTCGATGGTCCACTCTGCTGGTTCCGACTCTCCGACCGGCCAAGCCTTCCCACGAGCCCGAACTTTGCCGCCCGGCAGAGTTTCCACGCGCAGCTTGAGGCGATACCAGGCGTCCGCTTTCCAGCCGAATGGCTTCTTCACCGTCCGTTTCTCTTCAATCTGCCATGAGCGAAGTTCGATCCGCTGCACGTTCCCAACCAGCACTAACTCATAGCGTTGAGCCACGACGCCCGCATCGCCCATTTGCCGGCGCTTCTCCACTGCCCGCACGTCGGCCTCAACCGTATAATCCGACTCGGTTGATGGTCCAATGAAGGAACGTGTCCGTTTGAAAATGGGCGGAGTCGGACTCTTCACCAGCACGCGGTTACCCTCCATTTCCCGCACGGCGTATTTACCAGTTGTATTGATCCAGTAGGCCGGTGCGGCTCCAACAGCGACTGCGTTGAGCTCTTCCGCGATTGAAGTGGGAGGAATCACCCGCAACTGAGCCATTCCCGACACTTGCCCGACCGTCGCCTTCACTTTACCGGCCTGTGTCCCTTCGCCAGCGGTGAATTGCTGTTGGCGCAGATCGCCTTTCAAGCCTTCCAAGGACCACGTAGCGTTCAATTCTTCGCGGATGAATCGTCCTCGGTCGTCAAAGAGCCTGGCTCTGAACTTAGCCACCGCACCCGGCTTGATGACCAAATCGACAGGCACAACCTGAACGTGTGTGACGGTGGCGTTCGCTGGCGCATTCTCGACCAATGTCTTTGCCACGGGCTGCGCCTGCGCCGGGGAGCGTTTGCCAATGCAGTAGATGGCTTTCGTCGAAACGAGATAGACGCGGCCACGCGCTACTCCAACCGAAGCAATAATCTGCTCGTTCGAGGCGATCAGATCATCTCCCGCTTCAGTCTTTGTCTGCACGTGGTCAACGGGCTCCAGTGCATCCTCATCCAGGATCTCGCAGCTGGTGGGCCCTGGTTTCAAAATGAAGAACTTGCCATTCTCAGTTCCGACGTACAGCTTTCCGTCTGCCAATACCAGTGAGGCCTTCTGGATCGTGCCAAGATTCAGCTTCCAAACTTCTTTGCCCGTGTTGAGATCAAATGCAAACAAATTAGACCCAGCATCGACATGGTAAATGCGGTCTCCATCAACTACCGGGGATGCTGGTCCGAGTTGGACATTCCGAATAGCCCATTGAATCTGTTCCTTCCCAATCGGACCCTTGGATGCAGCATTCACCGCCGCCAGCAGTCCCATCTCGCTGGTATCCAGGTTTTCTTCCTGGTGCGAAACAATCGCCGTAGTACCTTTGAGCACCACGCCTGGATTGACGCCCCGTTTGCTAACCGCATAACTCCACACTGGCTCTCCCGTCGACACCTTCAGTGCGTTCACCGTCCCATCGCCGGCACCCGCAATCATGATGCGCATGCCATCGATCGTGGTTGTGATGGGTGTTGAATAAGTGGTGTCAAAGGGACGCCCGCCCGGCGTGCTGATCCAAACAGCTTCACCGGTCTTTTTGTCAAATGCGTAGTAGCGGTGTCGCCGTTGCGCCAACTCTCCCCATCCATCGGTGACCGTGCTGACAATTACCAGATCACCCTCGATGATCGGTGAAACGGTGCGTCCGCCATGCGTCGTCCACGCACCAAATTCTTCGGTAAGCGAGCGACTCCACAAGACTTTCCCTTCGTTGGACAGAGCCGTCAGTTCATTGCAGGCGCCAAACACATAGACATTACCCGTCGCTGGATCGCCTGCGGGAGACGACCACGCGATTCGTCGCGGCGGCACGTCGGATTCATAGACGTTTAAACGGTGCTCCCACAGGAGCTTGCCCGTGTTGGCGTCCAACGCCATGACGCGCTCTTGCATGGTTTCGCCTTCACCTGCCGAATTGAACAGGAACACGCGGCCGCCCATAATGACAGGCGCAGATCGGCCACCGTAAGGCTGTTTCCACACCAAGCCTTCTCCTGCTGGCGTCCATTTCGTGGGCAACCCGGTTTCCCTCGAAGTTCCATCGCGCGAAGGCCCCCGCCATTCGGGCCAATCCCGTGCGATGCTCAGACTACTTTGCAGGCTCGCGAGGATAAAGAATGTCAGGATCCTAGAATTGGTGATCGCTTTCCACATAACAACCTCTCAAAACACAGGGTGATTCTCATTGGAAGACTTGAGTCGCTCTGGGGACGGCCTTCTGAACCCCAGGCCGAAAGGTGAAGGTATCGTCTGAGGCAGCGTCCGTCAAGGCATGATTTGATCAATAGGACCAGTCATTTCCTGCTATTCTGCACCAACGGTACACGCAGTGCACACACACTAGTGGGCCTTCACTCAAACACCAGCGCAGCCAGGGTGGTCTTGTCCTTGACCAGGATCCGGTTTCCGAGGAGCACTGGATGCGCCCAAGTTGGGCTCTTGGCCGCCTCGTACTCTTTTAGAGGCGAAAAGCTGGTCGCATCGCTCTTCAAGACGAACAGCTTTGCTTCTTCGGTCAGCAAGAAGAACAGATTCCCAGCGTTCAGGATTGCAGCGTTCTCTCCCATTCGACCCGGGCTTTCCCAATGAGTTTTTCCGGTGTCAGCATCCAGGCAAAAGAACTGCCCCTTCTTCTTGTAAGAAAAGCCGGCCAGCCGATTCCCAGCAAGCACGGGCGTATTCATATACGACTCGTAGGCGGTGTTCCGCCAAACCTCCTGCGGAACCACCTGTTCGCCCTTCCTCGACAGCCGCACAGCTCCGATGCCTTTCTCATAAATCGAAAAGATGACGAGATCTTTGTATACCACCGGGCTGACAGAGTTAACGTCATAAGGGACCTTGTTGGCGATTTTCCAGAGCAGTTTGCCGGTCGCAGCGGAGATTCCCACAACATTGTTTTGTGTGTAGGTCACCAATTGCTGCTCGCCAGCCAATGTCGTCAACGCCGGAGACGAATAGGCAGGGCCATCCTCCCCATTGACCCACTTCTCGGCTCCCGTCTCGACATCAAAAGCCGTCAAAGCCCCTTTGTCGTGACCCCCGACATGCGCTACGCAGAGACCGTTCACTACGATAGGCGACATGGCGGTTCCATAAAGAGGCGAGGTGCTGGGATACTGCTTGGAGAATTCCTTCTTCCAATGCAGCTTCCCACTCCTGGCGTCGAAGCAGGACAAGACACCGTTGATGCCGAAAGTGAAAAGCTTTCCACCATTCACGACGGGTGTGGACTTCGGGCCCTTGCCATGGCCAGTGGCCGCCGGATTCATGGTGTATGTGGCAGGGTAGCTCGCCCGCCAAAGCTGCTTGCCTGTCGGCGCCTCCAGGCACAGTACTACCTCATCCTCACCTTGGCGCGCGAGCACATAGACTCTGCCCTCACTCGTCACCGGCGAAGAATGCCCTTCACCAACTGTCACCTTCCATGTTTCTTTGAGTGTTGCAGGCCAGGTCGCCGGTGGCACGAAATCCCGCGTCACGCCATCCCGACTAGATCCACGCCATTGGGGCCAGTCGGCAGCTAAAGGCACGGAAAGAATCAGAGCAGAAAGAGCAATCAGCCAGCGGGTTCTGGCAACCAACATTCATTCCTCCCAGGCTCAGTATCGCGCGGCATTCAATAGACCTATTCCATCATTCCGGCGAAGGTCGTGGCCGTTTTGCTGGATTCCGGCTGTCGCCGGAATGACGGCACATGAAATCTCTAGTTCCGCCGAGAATTCCTTGAACTCCCAAGGGGAACCCTACAACTCAAGCTTCTATGGTATCAATCTTGTCAATCTTGTAAATCCTGTCTGGTCGCCAGGCCTGTGACCAAAAGCTCCCGGTATATACTGAAGCCCCCGGATTACCTCAAGGAGACTCTACTCGATGCACTCAACCCACTGGCTCTACTCCTGGAAGACGCTGATCGCGGCTTCCATTCTGTTTCCACCGCTCGGTCTCGTTCTGATTTGGATGCGGCCTTCTACAACGCTTTCGCGGCGCATCCTGAATTCCATCTACATCACTGCACTCGGCTTCTTCTATCTGTATCAGTTTGCCGGGCTGCGGATAGGGCGGAATGGCAGTGGCATCCCGACGCTCTCCTTCGAGAAAAGTGGAGATGCACACTACCTAGAACTGGAACGCAATCGCGAGCTGCATGCGCAGTTGCCCCTAAGCCCGCCGATTGCGCAAGAGATCAGCGCAACTCCCTCTGCCAGCACACCTGAACCGGTCGAGTCTGTTGCCGCTCCGTCGATTGAACCTGCCACTCCGAAAGAAAATGCGAAGCCAAACCCAAAGCCGGCGAATGCTTACTGGACCGATTTTCGTGGACCGAACCGTGACGGTGCCTACGGCGAGATGGACATCCTCACCACTTGGCCAACTCAAGGTCTTCCTCAGCTTTGGAGGCAGCCCGTTGGCGGCGGCTATGCCTCCTTTGTGGCTGCTGGAGGACGAGCCTTCACCATTGAGCAGCGACGCAGCCAGGAAGTGGTGGCGGCTTATGATCTCGAGACCGGGCGTGAGTTATGGACCCACTCCTGGGATGGCGACTTCCGGGAATCCATGGGTGGTGACGGTCCCAGGGCGACCCCAACCTGGCATGAAGGCCGCCTCTACGCGCTAGGAGCCCTCGGCAAACTCTGCTGTCTGGATGCCCGGACAGGAAAGCTGGTCTGGAATCGCAGTATCCTGAGCGACGCGCAAACCGGAAACTTACAGTGGGGCATGTCGGCCGCACCACTAATCGTGGACGACAAAGTCATCGTCCTTCCCGGGGGACGCCCCGGCAAGTCGGTGGTCGCTTACAACAAAGACACTGGCTCACTTGTCTGGCAGGCACTCGACGACAAACAGGCCTATACCTCTCCCGCGCTGGTAACTCTAGCCGGGCAGCGGCAGATCCTCATGGTCAGCGCATCGCGCGTCGCGGGGTTGGCACCGGAAGATGGCAAGCTGCTTTGGGATTCTCCCTGGGTGACGAGCTACGACGTGAACAGTGCCCAGCCCCTAGTCGTTGGCGAAAACCGCGTCTTTGTCTCCGCAGGTTACGGCCACGGCGCCGCCGTCGTCGAAGTGGCTCGCTCCGGTGACAGCTTCACCGCCAAGCTCGTCTGGCAAAACGTGAACATGAAGAACAAATTCAACAGCTCGGTGTTTTACCAGGGACATATCTACGGGCTCGACGAGGCGATCCTGTCCTGCGTCAACGCCGAAACGGGCGAGCGCAAATGGAAAGGAGGCCGCTATGGCTACGGTCAGTTGTTACGGGCAAGCGCTCATCTGATCGTTCTGACCGAATCTGGAGAGGTTGTTTTGGTCAAGGCAACGCCGGAAAGTCACGTGGAGATCTCGCGCTTTTCAGCCATCGAGGGAAGGACGTGGAACAACCCAGCCCTGGCGAACGGACTATTGCTGGTGAGGAACACGACCGAGATGGCGTGCTTTAGGATTGGAAAGTGAAAACAGCCAGCATCAGCTTTTGGTTCGTATTCGTTTTGATACCGTCGATGGCGAGCGCATTTCTCAAGTGGCGGTGGCTTTCACGAGCGGGTGCTACTGAGGTGGTGCATCCGGACTGGCTGTGTCCGATCTCAATCGTTGAACTCGTATGTTGGCTCTACCCTTGGTCCACAGCGACCAAAACCTCGGTTGACATTAGTTTGGCAATCCTCTTGTTCCCAGTGACTTGTTGGGCGGCTTCGCTATCGTCATAAATGTGTTATTGAGGAGAGATAATTTATGAGTCGTGCGACGAAAATTATAGCGGGCTTGGGCTTAGCGGCTGCTCCGGCATCGGACTTTTGCTTTATCACTTCATAGTGCGGCGTAAGGCGCAAAATAATTTCGCCCGCTTGAACGCCGGAGATTACGAGAGTATTTTGGAATAAATCGCGCCGGATTTCGAGCATTTCTTTTCCGGCACGCCCACGCCCAGCGGCAGGCGGCATTCGGTTGCGGCGATTCACGGCGCGGTTACTTTCATCGTCAATTCCGATTTGAAACAAAAAATGATTCGGCAGGAAATACGGCGTTTGGACGAAGCGCAAGATACCGCTTTTCAACTCCAAGAGCCGCATTACCCGAAGGCGTGGATTGATGAATTTTCCGTCGGACGAAACAAAGATGGCAAGGAAACGATTAAAAGGGTTTGAAGGCGACGACCGAAGGCAAGCGGAATTCGCCGTCGTCGGAAACGAAACTGTCGGGGAATTGGCAATCGGCCCGGCTGTCGTCGGCAGCGCCGGCAGCACGGCATCGACTGGCGTCGTCGGCAGTGCCGCGACCGTCGCGAGCGCAGGCGTTAGCATGAGCGCAGGCGTCGCTGGCAGCGCCGGAGTGATCGGCAGCGCCGCCGTCGCACTCAGTGCAGCCGTCGTCGGCAGCACTGGCATCCTCGCCGGCTTCGCCAACGTCGGCTGCGCTGCGTGCGTCGGGTGCATCGCCTGCATCGACTGCATCGGCTGCGTCGGGTGTATCGGCTGCGTCGGCCTCCGCGGTGCCGTCGGTGCCATCGGTGTGCGTCGCCGATAGAGTTCCTGGCCATCGAGATCGAGCATGCCGCTCTCCCTCTCGTTTCCTGTGTTGTGAGTTGCGACGGATTCTTCGTATATCTGCCAAACTTGAGTTGGCCGTGAGTCTGGATGGGCCCCTAGCTAACTGTATTCACACCTGATGCGAACCAACAGGAGGATTTGCCATGAACCCAACACACGGAACCTTCCGGCGAATTGTGACCGGCCACGATGGGGCAGGGAATGCCATCATCATTTCTGATGCTCCGCCTACGCGCGCCCAACTCGTCGGCGGATCCGGAGGCCCCACCTTCTTTGAAGTGTGGAGCACCCGCGAAACACCAACCGTGATTGACCGGCAATCAGACGAACCCGCGGAGGACGGCTTGGTGCTCGCTCCTCCGAAAGGCGGCACGCGAATTCGGGTGATCGATTTCCCGCCGGAAGGTGACGCCATTCGCAAACTGACGGAGACCGAGGCCGCTGAGAAGTTTGGTGAGATGGGTGGTTCTGATGCCGCGCGATCAAAGGCAGGCGCTCCGCATCCCTTGATGCATCGCACGCAGACCATCGACTACGGAATCGTGTTGGAAGGTGAGTTGACCTTGGTTGTGGATCGTGGCGAGACCACGATTCACGCTGGCGACATTGTGATCCAGCGCGGAACCAACCACGCCTGGGCAAATCGTTCCAGTAGGAATTGCCGGGTAGCCTTCGTCTTGATCGACGGCCAGTTCGTCGAGGGGTTATGAACCATGCGTCTTCCTCCACTGCTGCCCGACACCCTCAGTCCGCAACTCCGCGAAGTGCATGACGGAATTGCCAGCTTGGTCACGCAAAAGCAGAGCCGGATTGTCATCGTCAACGAACAAGGCGCCTTGCTCGGCCCCTTTCCGGCCATGCTGCACTTCCCGCAGTTCGGCGTTCCGGCATTGATGTTCCAAAGAGCCTTGGCCGCCGAAGCGCGCCTTTCAAAGACGGTGCGCGAGGTGGCAATCCTGACCGTCGGGGCGACGTACAGCGCCCGATACGAACTCTACGCGCACGAAATCACGGCAGCACAGGTGGGCCTGTCACCCTCCCAAGTCGCGACGCTGGCGGCTGGCGGACGGCCCGCCGATTTGAGTGACGAGGAATCCATCGCCTACGACGTTGCAAGAGCGCTGGTTTCCGGCCACATTCTGCCAACCTCAACCTATGACCGTGCGACACAACTGCTCGGCCGTGAGGGAGTCGGCGAACTCGTCTTCCTCATTAGCGGCTACTGTCTCATCGCTATGGTTTTGAATTGCTTCGACGTACCCGTGCCTGGCGCTGAGTCCTGACAACTGCTCCGCTTCGGGTAGAGATGGGGCGGCCAGTCAAGCGAGTAAAGTTGATGATCGCGTTCGCGCTTCCACTCGCGTTTCACCCGATGTTGTGAGTTGCTATGAAAGAAATTAAGACCGCGATAGTCACCGGAGCGTCGTTGGTTAAAGGTAGATAATCGCGTGCGCCGGCGATGTGCAATGCGACGCGCCGCCCAACAACGGCATGCACCCGACGCCCCGCCACGAAGTCTTTCCTGAATCTTGTCGATGGGCGCGGGTGATGCCGGGCGTTATCTTAACAGCCTTCTGTGGAGACACGGCACCTTCTTACAGGTCACAAGAAAGGCAATCCTGAATTCGCTCATTCGACCAGGTATCGTAGCGCTGCAGACGTTCCAGCAGGAGTACAGGGGCCTTCTCGACAAGCATGGCATTGATTACGAGAGGTATTTGTGGGGATGAGTCAGTGCGTCGCTGACGCGACGCAGGAAACTTCAGAGTAAATTGGTCCAGGGGATGAATCCCTGACTGTCTTCAAAGCATCGCTCTGCGATGCCTCGGGTTCTGCATTTGTCCCCGTTTTCCATGGGAGAGGTCGCGCCTCTTGCGGCACGGATCAAGGGAAACCCCTCTTCATCTCCCCCTTAAACGCTTCGCAAGGGGGAGAAAGGCTTCCTTCCCATCAAAACAAAAACTTCAACCCAAACTGAATATGCCGCGGGCTTTGCGCAGAGAGAATCCGTCCGAAGGTGGGCGAGCCGACGAAGATATCGGGCAAGTCGAAATTCGGGCGATTGAAGAAGTTGAAGAACTCTGCGCGAAACTGCAGGTTCATGCCTTCGCTCAGCGATGCCTGCTTTACCAGCGATACGTTCACGTTTTGCAGCCCCGGGCCGTCCAGAATGTTCCTGCCTGAATTTCCGAAACTGCCAAATGCTGGAAATGCGAATGCCGCCGGACTAAACCACTGTTCCGGTGTTTGCCGCGACACCTTGGCGTTGCCTACTACATTCGGCCGGTCGTTCGCGCCGAATCCCAGGTTCGCCCGGCCCGTGTTGCTTTGATCGATTTCCCGCAGCAGAGCCACCGTAAAAGGTCGTCCTGTTTGCAGGGTGATGATGCCATGCGTCTGCCAGCCTGACAGGAAACTGGATACCCAACCGGCATCGCCCAAAAAGGAATGGCCGCGTCCCACCGGGAGGTCGTAGGAATAGCTGAAGGAGAAGCGGCTTCGGACATCGAAATTCGAGCGGCCGCGCTCGGCCTTTAGATTGTAGCTATCCTGTGGGTAGTTGGCATCGCCGGAGCTTGAAAAGAACCCGGAAGCATCGTCGATCGAGTGAGACCAGGTGTACGAAGACAGCAAACTCAAGCCAAAGTCGAGCCGCTGCTGAAACCGTACTTGCAGGCTGTGATAACTGGAGCTGGCGCGCGACTCCACCTGGTTAATGTCATCAAACTGAGGCACCGGGCGCGGATTGACAGGTTGCGGGCTCGGCCGCGGTTGATTGATGTCGCGGCCAGCAATCAACTTTGTCCCTTTCGACCCGACGTATCCCAGCTCCAAGACTCGCGCCTTGCCAAACTGCTGCTGCAAGTTGAAGTTCCAATGCTGCACGTATGCCGTACGCAGGTTGCGATCGAAAGCCTGAGCAGAATCGGGCAAAGCAAACGGGAAAAAGCTGGGGAATGGATTGCTCAGAGTCAGCGGCAAACCTGGCAACGAGAAATATAAGCTTAAATCATAGTAGGGCGCATTGAAGTACAACCCTTCGCCCGTCGCCAACGCCGACTGGTCATAGTACACACCGTAGCCCACGCGCACCACAGTCTGCTCAGCAAGGCCAGGAGTCCAAGCCAGACCGATCCGCGGCGCCCAATTGTTCTTGTCTGAGAAGTAACCGCTACGCGGCATACCCTGGGTTCCCACAGGCACCAACGTCTGTCGTGCCGCATCGTAGAGGTTCGCACGGTCGGCGGCGTCCACGGGCGGCGAGTTGAACTCATAGCGCAGCCCTGCCGACAGTGTGAGCTTCGGATGAATCCGGAAGCTGTCTTGCGCAAAGAAGTTGAGACTTTCCGTTCTCAGATGCTGGTGGTTGTCGATGCGGGCGCCGCCCGTAAGGTACGGAAAGCCAATCAACAGGTCGGCTAGATTGTTTCCAGTGAACGCGGAAGTGGCAAAGGTTAGAAATCCCCGGGATTGCACGTCGCGAAACGCGTTCTGCTGAATGCTGCGAAAGTCCCCGCCAAACTTCACCAGATGCCGGCCGCGAGCGTAGGTCGCCTGATCGAGCAGTTGGAAACTGTTCGTCACGCTATGCTGCGGATTGTTGTACTCATCGCCCAGCGCAGAATAGCCTGTCACGGTAATGTAGCTGAGGCCAGCGTCGCGTGGGTTGGACGACAAATCAGGCAGGCCTACCGCCTTGTTCAGATTGTTATTCTGATTCTCCTGAAACGAACCGCTGGCAACTCGCCCATAGGCAAAACGAACTTCGTGAATTAACGATGGTGAAAAGGTGTGTGTCTCGCTGATCGTGATGTTCTGGTTGCGCCTCGGGATGTCGGTACCAAAACCCGGAACCGTGGCGAAGCCAGGTGAGAAGGGATCGTAGAGGAATCGGTCACCAAAGCTATAGCGAACGGCCAGTTGCGACCGGCTGCCTAGACGGTGGTCAATCCGCGCATCAAACTGGTCCACACGGTCGCGCCACGTCGGCGAAGACACAAAGTTCTGGAACGGTACAGGCCGGTTTGGTGCCGGATACAAAGCTGCGATGTTTCGACCCACAGGATGCTGTCGCTCAACAGGAATTTTGCCGCCTGGGAATGGCTGCTGGGTAAACGGATCGATCGGAGGGCCAAAGAAACTCTGGGAAAAATCACCGCTGCGTTCCAACAACGTGGGAACACTGGCAACGCGGGTGATTCCTTCCCGGGCGCGCGTTCCTTCGTAGTCGGCGAAGAAAAAGGTCTTGCCTTTGACGACCGGGCCTCCAAAAGAAGCGCCGTACTGGTTGCGTTGATACTTCGGCTTGGGTTCGTTCGATGGCGCGAAGTAGTTGCGCGCATCCAAAGCGCCGTTGCGGAAAAATTCGTAGACCGTTCCATGAAAACTGTTGGTTCCTGACTTCAGAACAATGTTGATCTGGCCGCCTCCGTTCCGGCCAAAGGCGGCGTCGTGCGTACTCGTGAGCAGTTCGAATTCTTGAATGGCGTCGACAGGTGGCTTTACCCCAAAGGTGTTCAACTTGGGATCTACGTTATAGGCGCCATCAAGCAGAAAGGCGTTGCCATCTTCGCGCGCTCCGTTAACGTTCAAAGCAAAATCACCTCTCACCGATCCTGCTGAACCCGGCGCTGAAGGCGCCGCCCCTGGCACAAGCAAACTCAGCTCGAGGAAGTTGCGGCCGTCGAGAGGCAGACCCACAATCTGGCGGTTTTCAATCACCGTTCCTACCGCGGCGGAATCTCTGCGCAACGGAGCGAACGGCGCGTTGACGACGACCTCCTCCTGTTGCAGCGTCTCGACTGCGAGCGTCACATTCGCTCGGAATTCCTGATTCACAAACAGCTCCAGATCTTGCGCGTACTTCCGATGCCCTGGATGCTCGACTTCCAGCCTATAGCTTCCAGGCGTCAAGGAGACAAAGCTGAAGTCGCCCTCATTTCCACTGGTGGCCTGGCGGGATTCATTGATGGATTTTTGGAACAGCCGTACTTGCGCTCCCGATACCGGCAACTGCTTGGCATCGACTACCCGGCCCCGAACGACCGATCGATCCACTTGAGCGTAAAGACCCGGGCCATATGAGATCAGGATGAGCAAGAAGGCGATCAGTCTTCGTGTCACGTTTGGTCCTTTCGGCAAGTCTTGTCGCGGCTGGATTTGGGCGTGTCAACTGCTTCGACGGCCCGATATGGTCCATCTCAATCGAAATTTTCCTGCCTTTATACCACCGTTTCCTGTCCCGCAACCCTATCAAATAGAGAATTCCATCCAACCCGAGATTGGAAATCGATTGTCGAGCGCTCTCTTTCACCACGGGCTTCGCATGAAAAGCAATGCCAAGACCTGCAATATTGAGCATGGGAAGATCGTTCGCGCCATCCCCCACGGCGATCACCTGCTCGAGGCTGAGGTTTTCCCGAGCCGCAATCTCGCGCAACAACAAAGCCTTGCACGGCCCGTCCACAATCTCTCCGGCCACTTCGCCGGTCACATGGCCGTCTCGAACCTCCAACTCATTGGCATGGAGATAGTCAATACCGAGTTGCTTCTGGAGCCGCCGGCCAAAATAGGTGAACCCACCCGAAAGAATCGCAGTCTTGTAGCCCAGTTTCCGGAGCGTTCCAGTCAGGCGTTCCGCCCCGTCGGTAAGTGGGATTCGCTGCGCAATCTCTTCCAGCCGGCCTTCTTCCAACCCTTTGAGAAGGCGCAGACGATTCCGAAAGCTCTCATTGAAGTCGATCTCGCCGCGCATGGCAGATTCTGTGATCTTCGCCACTTCGGCGCCCACGCCTGCGGCTTTCGCAAGTTCGTCGATCACTTCAGCCTGAATGAGCGTGGAATCCATATCAAACGCCACCAGGCGGCGATTGCGGCGATAGACATTGTCGAGCTGAAACCCGATATCGACGTCGAGGTCGCTCGTGATCCGCATGAACTCGGCTCGCATCGCGTCGATGCCTTCGGGTGCCCCTCGCACCGAGAACTCGACGCAGGCGCGAGTGTTGAGAGACGGCGACGCCAACGACACTCGCCCCGAAAGCCGGGCGATCTTGTCGATGTTCAGCCCGTGAGCCGCAATACTGGTGGTGAGGCGAGCGATCTGCTCAGCGGTAATTCGTCGTCCTAACAAGGTCACGATATAGCGCTGCTTGCCTTGCCCTGACACCCACTTTTCGTAGCGTTCCTCCGATATTGGAGTGAAGCGGACATTGACCCCGAGCTGATGGGCCTTGAAGAGCAGCTCGCGAAACACGCTGCCCGAGTTGGTGGGCACCTCCACCACCATGCCCAGCGACAGGGTTTCGTGAATAACAGCCTGGCCAATGTCCAAGATGTTGACGCCGTAGCTCGACAGAATGGAGGTCAACGAAGAGGTCAGGCCAGGCTTATCTTCGCCTGAGATGTTGATCAGGATGATCTCGTTCATTCGAGGTCTGAAGGCGGTCGGCAGCAGCAATTTCTGCGTTCAAGAACAACCACCCTATGACCCGATCATCTGGTGATTCGTTCGTGAATTGTTGTCTGCTGCCGCGGGCGGGAATCGAACCGTCAACAACTCAGATTTTATCAAGTTGGTTACAGTTGGGTGTTCTCGGGCGCTTTTGTTGGCCGTGGCCTTAGTGACGGGCACAGGTTAGGGAAATTCCGCATGGAACTCAAGGATCTCAAGGCAGGGTCTCAAGGCAGGGGTTTCTTGGGTTTTCCGAAACGAAGACTTTTGAACCGCTGAAGTAACTGTCGAACCGGTTGGAAAACTCCACTGCAATCTACCGTGAGCGGATTGGCCATCAAGTAACCAGTTGGTGACTGACGAGAGCACATTAGAAAAGGCATTGAAGACTCTCTCGCTGAACACCCCTGGGGACGTTCCTGAAGATCTCGGATCAAGATCTGTCAGAACGCCTGGAAGATGCTCGAAGGGGAAGTGAGCCAGCGGGTGTCGATGTTTAGCAAAGAATTCGAGACTCGATCAGAACGACCTGGGGTACACCCACGGCACAAGGAGCAATGCAGCTCTTCATGGATTTGAAGAAAGAAAACGCCTTACCGGCTGGCACAACCCTTCGAGAGTTCCCTACCTGCTATCAACGTCAGGCTGGTAAGAGTCAGGTATAGTACGAGGACAAACCCATCTCGGGATACAGATTGCTTCAAAAGCGGTCTGCCCCTGGGAACTATCGAGTTACTGCATCGGTACCGGGCTGCTCAATTTATGCTGTTGAGTACCTTCACCTCAACAGTTTGCATCCCGTCCAGGCGGTTCTTAACACGGCTGACGAGTCCTTCAATCCAATGACCGGACTGCTGGTCCTGTGGCCGGAAGTTGACTCGGATTCGTTGACGCTCGGTGACTGGACGAAACAAGGAGAACGAAAACTCTGACTGGCTGAGAAAAAGTAGATAAGCCTTTTCCCTGAAAGGTGCGCCAAACATGTCTTTGCCAGCGACCAGGATCTCGGAATTGTCTGACACAGCTTTTGCAGTCATCTTGGCTCCTCGGTCTAACTCTGCGGACCGACAATCGACCTGGAGTGGCAGGGCTAATGGTGGCAGTGTTTAAGCTGCTCACCGGACAAAATCGTTCGCCTGGGCGGCACTGTTCATACCTTGACTCTTCCCTGCTGTCTTCTACGTTCCAAGCCGGCAGGCCGTTGCCCAGCTATTTGGCGCCTGTCGTGGACTATCCCATGTTCGATCAGAGCCAGCACGATGCTCGCACGGTCTTGATCCATGACACGCTCAATATTTGAAATTGACAGTTTGTGGGTGACGAACAGGTTGCAGATTGTCAGAGACCTCTTCGAATCCAATTCGATCGAGAGTTCCGGCAAAGCGAAATTGTTTTCCTTAAGTTGGAAGTCGTCTCGAAAAAAAAGAGAGGATTGAATCACCCGCAACCTCCTTTCTCGGGGGCATAAGTAGATAAGCAATCCTCTTTCCAGATTGAGCGTCACCACGACCACATGGTTTCACGATCTGAACCACTGCCACTGACACCCGTGGGCGTCTATTCGAGTTTTGCAGGTTGGAGAAAAAAAACCCGACCGGTGTTACGGTTTCAGTGAACACTGGGGACGGTGCTGGCGCCGGCAGGTGATGGGAGAAAACGTGATTGGAAAACCATGTCGGGCGGCGATGAAACTTCGATGTGTAAGACGGCGCGGCCCCAAGTCGGAATCAGAATTCTCAAAAGAGGTAGTGGCGATCAGTCTCTTATTGCCCGAGGAACTGCGCAACTACCCTAACAATACAACTGCGGGTTGGGAGGATCAGCGGGTTCGCATCTGCTACCGATACTAGCCACGCTAACAAAAAAATCATGATCAGAAGGAACTCGGACAAAACCGTCTTGACGAAACTCATTGCCCTTTCGTCTCGCATTCGGACTTGTCCTGGCACCTTGTCCACGTCGGTGTCTTTGAAGGAGGGCCCTCCCCAGATCCACACGTTGGTTGTTTGGCTACCGCACTAGTCCCATCAAGGCAGCACTGACGAACAGACCGACGGCTAGAACTAGAACTGCCATGAACACATCGATAAGGGTTCGCAGTCGAGGGGGCGGATTAAGCAGAAGAGCCCGTTGCTTCTGAACAACCTCTCTGGTTTTGGCGCGCATTTTTTTCTTCTTTCCGAGTTTGAGACTGGGAAGACTTATCAACTGCCCTGCTCAGTATCAGAAGGCATGCCAAATGAGAGTCAGTGGCGAAACCTCTAGTTTTCAATGCCAGATCAAGTTGCAACAGTCGCCAAACGGAAGAGTTTTTCCTACAAGTGGAACCATCATCGGCAGGACAGAAAGGAGAAAACACCGTGGGCTAAGTATCCAAGCCGAAGGGGCTAGAGGGTCAATGACGCGCAAACCCCCGTTCTTTTGTGTGCATGCCCATCGAGGCGAAGTTCTTGTTTTTAGAGATTTGGCTCGTCATCTGGGGATGGATCAACCCTTTTATGGGCTCCAAGCGAAAGGCGTGGGAGTCGCTGCTTGAGATTCAGGCACCTGAAGGGACATCCTATGAGCCCAGAGTCTACCCAGGTAAAATAACCGTTTTTTCTCCCAGCGAGCAATTGGCGTTGTATCACTACGAGCCGGATATGGGATGGGGTAAGTTGGCTGGAGGTGGAGTGGAGGTCATGTCATCCCGGGCCGTTTTGCTTTCATCATTGAAAAACTCCGGATCCCGCACAGTCGTGGGCCTTCCGCTCGTCTCGATAGTCTTCAAAGTAAATCAAGGATTTTCGAACTTCAGAATGGGCGATCTCGAGACGGAAGTGGAAACCCCTGCTCGGGGCTTTGTTGCTTTCGACATCGAGGTTTTCCGGGCGGTCCTTTGGGGGACTGGTTGCGTTCGAAATAGCCCAGCAACTCAGAAGAGCCGGTGATGAAGTTGGCTTGTTAGCTCTATTTGATCCCACAACTGCAAGGCGAGGATCACCAGCTGTTTTCCCAGGTAGGCAATTCCAAACCCCAGAGGCAGTCTTCGTCCGAATGGTTTGGCTCTCGCATACTCCGCCATTTCCGACACCTGCAAGAGTTGCCAAAGGAGACCCGGACAACGTACTTTCTAGCAGCCTGTCGGACTTTCCGAGCAAGCAAGTAACCGGGAAGAAGAGGGAAACGTAGTTACAGCATGAGCGCACACTTCAAAGCGGTGGACCGAGAAACCCTTTACCTGTTTCCACCCT
>Ga0187892_10002573_pt1 | contig 35711 bp, 24 predicted proteins | sample MA1701073metaG_FD_139345 | JGI IMG/M metagenome (GOLD analysis project Ga0187892, IMG submission 139345) | Bio-ooze microbial communities from a basaltic lava cave in the Kipuka Kanohina Cave System on the Island of Hawaii, USA - MA170107-3 metaG ... | reverse complement strand
TTCCACCTGGAAAAACGGACCACCGAGGAGTACCGGCTGGAAGCGCAGAAGCTGCACCAATGGTTGATCGCGCCCATCGAGCCGGCGTTGCGCGCGCACAACGTGAAGACCCTCGTGTTCGTCCCCGACGGCGCGCTGCGCAACATCCCGATGGCGGCGTTGCACGACGGCGAGCGGTTTCTGGTGGAACGGTTCGCGATTGCCGTCTCGCCCGGGCTGGCGTTGCTGGAGCCGAAACCGATCCAGCGGGAGAACGCCGAGGTGCTCCTGGCCGGCCTCTCGGAGGGCGTGCAGGATTTTCCGCCGCTGCCGTACGTGCCTTCGGAGTTGGAAAACGTCGAGAAGCTGTTTCGCAGCCGCACCCTGCTGAACGAACAATTCCGTCTCGCGAACCTCAAGCAGAACTTCCGGCAATCGCAGTATCAGGTCGTTCACTTCGCGTCGCACGGGGAATTCGACCGGGATGCGAGCAAGAACTTCATCCTCGCCTACGACCAGCGGCTGACGCTGGATCAACTGGAGGCCCTGATCCGCCCGAGCCAGTTTCGCGGGAAGCCGGTCGAGTTGCTCGCGCTGAGCGCGTGTCAGACCGCCGCCGGCGACGACCGCGCGGCGTTGGGACTTGCGGGCGTGGCGGTCAAGGCGGGCGCCCGCAGCGCGTTCGCGACGCTGTGGTTCGTCAACGACGAATCCACGGCATCGGTCGTACAGGAGTTTTATTCGCAACTGCGAGCGGGAAAGGCGACCACCAAGGCGGAGGCGTTGCAGCGAGCGCAAGTGAAGCTGCTTCGCGACCCGCGGTATCAGCACCCGTGCTACTGGGCGGCGTACTTGATCATCGGCAACTGGCTGTGAAGGGGCGTGTGGCGAGCGGTGTAGCGTGGGCTGTCTCAGGCCAACTTGTTTCTGGCGCGCATTGGGACCATGAACCCGTTCGGAGTACCGCCTTCAGGCGGCTTCGTTCGTTTCTCGTCTTGCAGATTCCGCCTGAAGGCGGTGCTCCGAGCCACTTTCTTGAAAGATCGGGCCTCGAAGCGCCGGTATTATCAGTGAAGCCTGAAAAACAGTTGGAAACATGGAGCAAAAGATGAAAACACAACTTTTGGCGTGCGGTATTGGCGCGGCCCTGGAATTGGCGATGCCCTTGCCATCGTATTCGGAGACGCCGGCCTCTGAGCCGGAGCAACCCATCGTTTACAGGGCGCCTGCGAACCCGGGCCCTTCGCTGCGAATCGACGCCCGGGTCAGGGGCGCGGGCGGCGATGCGCCCGCCCTGTACATGCTCGCGCCGGCCCACGCCGGCCTGACCACGAAATCCCAGCCGTCGATTTTCTGGTACCTCTCGAAGCCGGTCCAGACGCGCGTCGAATTGGCGATCGTGCAGGAAAAGAAGATCATCCCGATCTTCGACGTGAAAGTGGGCGATGCCGGCCAGGCTGGCGTGCAGCGGTTCCGTCTGGCGGACCATCACATCAAGTTGGAACCGGGGATCGAATACCGTTGCACGGTCGCGCTCGTGTTGAACCAGGAAAGCCGGTCGAAGGACGTGGTGGCCAGTTGCGTGGTCAAGCGGATCGAACCGCTAAGCACCCTTAAGGCGCGCCTCGCCGGCGCGCGTCCCTCGGAAGCGGCGTTCATCTATGCGAGCGAGGGGATCTGGTTCGACGCGATGGAATCGCTCGCGGAGTTGATCGACACGAACCCCGACAACGGGAAATTCCGCCGCCAGCGCTCGGCCCTGCTCGACCAGGTGCAATTGGCCGACGCCGCCGCCTACGACGCGAAACTGGCCAGCAACAAGTAGGACTGTTCGGAGTACCAGGCGGAGTCTGCGAGCCAAGCGACACCCGATTCCGCCTGAAGGCGGTACTCCGAAACGGTAATTCGCGCCCTCGCAGTACAGCTTCGCCGCAACCAAAGTAGCGCAGATTTTCAATCTGCTGCATCGCGGATTTCCAATCCGCAGCCGCTTCGAAGTCCGCTCGCCCAGCCGACTGCAAGTCGTCGATACACCAGATTGAAAATCTGCGCTACGAAGTCTGCACAACCCGCAAAGACTCTCGGAAGAGCAGTGCAGAAGCGCGGCGATACCCAAACACTCGGGACGCTAGAACGCCTCGATGTTGACCTGAAAGTGCACGCCGAGATCCTGGATGTCGTCATCGGAGGTGTCGATCTCGCGCAACCGTTGGCCCCAGTAGATTTGCCCGCTGACGTGCTTGATAGGCGTGACCAGCAGGCCGATTCCGACGCTCGCGATCGAGTTGTGTTTCGCGGATGGGCCGCTGGCATTCCAGCCACGGCCATAATCCGCGAACGGGGCAAGTTGCACCATCTCGCGGCGGGACTTGTCGTAGAGGATGGGGACACGAAATTCGGCGGAGGCCAGCACCCCCCGGTCGCGCACGATCTGGTTCTCGCGATACCCTCGCACGGTGTCGGACCCGCCAAGTGTGAACTGTTCCAGCGACAACAGCGGGCCGTCGGTCCACTGGAAGTTCGAGCGAAGGATCAACTGGTTGCCGGTGCCAAAGAGCCGTTGCACGTGCTGAGCCTGGCCGAGCCACGCGAAAAACTGGCCATCCTGCGACGAGCCATCGTCTGTGGCCCCCAGCGCGTCGATCCCCACACTGAACGTCGAGCGCAGCGCGAGCACGTGATTCTGGCTGCGGCCAACCCATTCCTGGCTGAACCGCAGCACAGACAGGTCGGTCTCGCCTTTCACCGCGCCCGGCGAGACGGTAAACGGCGTGCCGGCCAGGAACGTCTGGCTTTCCTCGCGCTCCGCCGTGAAACCGAGCGCGAACTCGGACCGCGTCGAACGGATCAGCGGATGCCGGATGCCGAACCCGTACTTGATGGTCTCGCTGCTGATGTTGAGCGAGGAGAACGGTTCTTCGAGGATCGCGTAATCGCTCTGGCTGCCGAAGATCGTCAACGTCGTGTCGTACCGATTCAGCGGCAACGTGTACGAGCCGGCAAAGTTGTCTTCGTCAGCAAGGTCGAAGTCTCTGGTCGTGACGGTCTTGGGAGGAACGGCGTTGGTCTTGTTCCGAACACTCGCGGTCGTGTGCGCAATCACGTAACTGACCTCGATGCTGTCCCCGTGCCCGGTCAGGTTGCGGTCGCCGGCCAGCGCCGTGATCTGCTCTGCGCCCACGCTCGGCGGACGGTGGTTATCGAACTGGATGCCAAGCCGGAACGGGTTGGTTTCCTTGACGCGGACATCGAGCACGCTCTCTCCGGGCTTCGTACCCGGACGCAACTCGGAGTTGATTTGTTTCACGTTCCGATCCTGGCGTAGTAGTTGAAGCCCTTCGCGCAGTTCGAACAGGTTCAGCGGAGGCCCGCTCCAACGTTCGAGCCGCCCGCGGACGTACTCGCTACGCAACCATTGTGTGCGGAACAACTCGTTCGTGCCGCGGACGACGATCTCGGACAGCCTTCCCTCGACGATCTTCAAGGTGACAACGCCGTCCTTGAGTCCCTGGTCGGGAATGATCGCGCCCGAGTTGATGTAGCCTTTGTTGACGTAATGCAGCGTGACCGCGCGCCGGGCGTCTTCCAGTTCGGTGCTGGTCAATTCCCGGTTCGTGTACGGCGCGGTGATCTTGGCCAATTCGGCATCGGAGAAGGCGGTATTCCCCTCGAAGCGAAACTCGCGGACGAACACGCGCATGGCAGAGGACAGGCGGGACCCTGTGGCGGCCGGCGCCTGCGGCTTCGCTTCTTCGGCGTCGCTCCAAATGGTTGTTGCTACGAGGAAGAGGAGGAACACAGCCCCCAAGGGGAGGGCGGACATTCCTGTCCGCCAGCACTGCATCCAGCACCCAAGGAATCGGACAGGAATGTCCGCCCTCCGTCTGCGCCATCCCCTCCTCACGTCGGTAACTGCGCCGCGGTGACAGGGCTCCACTCTCACCTTTCCCGTTTCGCCCCGCCCAACGGAAAGCTTGGGATCAAGTTATCCGGCTCGACCGGCGTCCCGCCGCTGCCCACGACGACGAAGCTGCTGGCGTCGTCGGGCAACCGCACGGCGCACCGTTCCTGCAACTGCGACGCCGCATCGACCAGGGAACCCGAGAGCGGCAGCAGGCTCCCACTGAGGTCCACGTCCGGCGCGGTGACTTCGACGCTGCCCTGCAGTCCGAACTGGGACGAGGCGTCGATGACGCTGGCCGAGGAAAGAAGGAACTTGGTCGTGATATCGATGTTGCCGCCGTTGCCGACGATGGCGCTGGCGAGGATCTGGCTGTGGTCCAGGATGACAAATTGCGGATCGATCGTGACGTTGCCGCCGTTCCCCTGCGCCGCCGCCGCGGTGATCTGGCTGTTGAGGAGATTGACCTGGGATTGTCCCGACAACTTTACTCCGTCCGTCGTGGCCGGCACCAGCAGCGTGATGCTGCCACCGTCCTGAAACGCCTGCGCCGTGATCTGGCTGTCTTTGAGACGAATGTCATTACCGGCGTTGACGTGAATGTCCCCGCCACTGCTTTGATCGGCGGAGACGGAGATGGAGCTACCCTGTTCCAGAAGCAGGGTGTCGCTCATACTGAGCAGGATTCCGCCTGCGCTGCCCGCCCCAACCGCAGCGGCTTGGATGGAACTTTGATTGCGCAGAGATATCCGGCCTGTCTCGATGGTAATATCTCCTCCATCACCTCCGTCTGAACCCGAGGTCACCGAAATCTGCCCGCCATTTGCCACATCGATGAGCAACATCCCATCGGCTCCAGAGTGCAGGAAAATGTCGCCACCATCACCACCGCCCCCAAAAAAACCACCCCCAGCAGTGGCAGCGATCCCCGTCAGTAATGATGAGTCTCCGCCGCCGTCTATGCTGATGCTGGATGCTGTAATGTTGATGCTGCCGCCGATCCCTGGTCCATCTGTGGAGGCCGAGATGTGTCCTTGATTTCGCAAGTTAAGTGACTTCGTTGTTATCTCGATGTTCCCACCAGTGGACAGCCCATGTGTCTGGGCCAGAATATCTCCCAAGTTCACGATCTCAATCGTATCTGCGTGTATTGTGATGCTCCCGCCTAGTCCTTCGAAGAACGTGTCAGCGCTGATCCGTGCATCGAAACCATGTCCGTCTAGTAGTATCGTCGAAGCCGTAATGTCGATGTTCCCCCCGTCGCCTGTGCCACCGGCGATGGCTTGGATACCAGCGCCGTTTTCGAGCAACAAAAGGCCCGTCTCGACAACAATATCACCCGATCTTCCAGCTCCGAGAGATCCGGTCGTTATGACCGCACCGCTTCCCCCCGTCTCTGCCTGTCCGTCCAAGTGAACCGAACCGGCTGATAACCGGATGTCCCCACCACGACTGACGTCTGCCGTGCCAGCTTGTATCAGCGCGCCGCTCAGAAGTGTGAGACCGTCACGCGCGTTGATTTCCACGCCCAATCCGTCTTGCGCTCCGCCTGCTTCCGCGAAGATGAAGACGTTGTTCTGAAGCGTCACATTCTCTGCGGCAAAAATCACCCTTCCACCGGGGTCCCCAGAAACTAAGACCACCGACAAATCTTCAATGATAAGGTCGCCCAACTCTGAAAAGTCAGACGTGTCCACTGCAGCGCCGATGCTCTCCGTGTCGAACTCGATCTCCCCATCCGAGCCGAGGCTCACAAGGGCCACGCGGCCACTGGGAGCATCAAGCTCTTCATTCACAATCAGAATTTGCCCTCCAATCAACGCAATCGTCTCTCCATCGGGGACTAGCGCCAGCACCGGAGGAGGATCCTGACCGCCGGGTCCCAGCAATTCGATGGCGGCCGGCTCCGGGCCGAGGAAGCCAAATGCTGCAGGGTGTGCTGTCATCAGGGTATCGTCGGCGGGATTGCTGGCATCAAATCGGCCTCCGTCGGCGAGTTTGATGTAGTTGGCCGTGGTAACAACAAAAGATCCACTCACATCCACTTTTGCATTTGGGCCAAACATGACACCATTCGGGTTCATGAAGTAGAAGTTGGCGCCGGGAATGGTGGATTGGATCGTGCCGTCGATCGACGACCTGCTCATGCCCGTCACACGCGACAGGATGTTTTGAATGCTGTCCGGCCCCGAGAAGGTGGCGATATCGGTACTGGACAAGTCAAACTGGCTGAAACTGTGGAACAGGTTATTCCCGACAGTCTTCCCGACACTGGCGGGTATGTCGTAACTAGGGCCTGTGAGTGAACCACTCGTGCCGAAAGAGCCATCCAGCATTACTTGGCCGGCGTCGCTCATGGTAAATCCCATGAGGACCGTGATCAAAAGTATCTCCTGTATCCTCATTGTTCCTGTTGCGTTCGGTTTGGATCCCTAACAGGCTGTTGAAAAACTCCTTGCAGTGCTGACGTGCATCCTCAAAGAAACGAGCGGGTCATAGACCGCCCCTACAGCACGTCGCCCGCGAGGACAGAGTATTCAACAGCCCGCTAGGTCCGCAAAGTTAGCCGGGCGGCCACCAGAGACACGCACCGCCTCACTCGTTGTCTCTGAGCAGTGCAGAAAGTGCCCGGTCGTTCGACTATGGATTTATGAATATCGGGATGGAGCTGGTGTTGTTGTTCTCACGAAACTCAGCAAGACTCCCGCCTCCATCGGCCACAATCGAGATGTAATTGGTGACACCGGCTACCGCGCACGTCGGAACTGAGATGGTGTTGGACCACCAAGAGGTTTTCCCCTTCGCCAAGCCAGGCGCCAAGTGTGTGGTCCACAGACAGGACAGGGAATTGGTGTTTGTGCCGATGTAGATCTTGGTGGTCGTACTCGCGTATGTGTTTGCACATCCATTCGAGACGCTGTCGCTGAGCTGAACATTTTCACCGATGCTTTGGGTCGTCGGGCTGACGACGAGATATGGCACCGTGAGATCAGGCTGATTCAAACATGTGTCGCCTTCCACCGCCGGCACGCGGTCCTGTGCGTGAGTCGTGCAAATCCGAATGACGCCCGCTAAACAGATAACTGCTAACGATCCGATGATAACTCGCTCTCTCTTGTGACTCATACGGTTTTCCTTTCTGTTGTTTCACCTTCATGGTTTGAATACACCCAAGAACGCAGATGCCGCTCGGGAAAAGCAGCGACTGCGCGAGTACGGCCCGATGGAAACCGTCCGCTCATCGCCCCGCTTCCTCAGCGATCCAAATGCCAACCTAAGTGTAAAAGAGTGCGGCAAGCCCAAAGAAACACTTGACAAAGCAGTTGCGGTCAAAATACGCATGGGCCAAGTTTCTCGCGTGTGACGTGGTCATGGCCCGTTTGCTCGCCTGAGATCGCTGACAGCAACAACTTGGATCCTGGCATTTCTCGTCCAAGCGTTTCTCATTAGTGCGGTCAGTTCGCTGTAGTTCCTTGTAGTGAGCATGCCTGAAACTACAACGAGGCTGTCTCGAAAAAATTTTCCGCGTCTCTTCAGTCTCCAGTCACTTCGGAAATCCAATCCGAAGGTTCCGGTTGACGTTTCTAGTGAGAATACCCCGATTGACGCTTCGACCGTCCGAGGTCCGAACGTACGGTAGCGCAGCATCCCCGTAAGTTCGACTTGCTGATCAGAAGCCACTGTCGGATCGACGGCCCCTCCCGACACTGGCGGAGGCGCGCTGGCATCCGTTGCGGGCCGAGTGGGACCGAGGAAGGAAAGGTCCAACGTGCCTCCTGTTACGCACTTGTTTTGCAAATCGGCCAGATGTCGGCTGTGATTGAGGAGGGCCGCCTTTAATTGGTCCACAGAAGAAGCGGAATGCCCGGGATGCGCCCAAGCGAGCGCGGCGGCACCGGAGACGAAGGCGGTCGCCAGTGAGGTACCGCCCAGTTCACATTGGTAGGTGTTCTGCGGAATCGTCGTACGGATGTCCTCGCCGGGGGCCGCGATATCCACGGAGACATGGCCAAAACTGCTAAATTGAGAGCGTTGTTCGCTCCCCGAGATGGAGGCTACGGCGATGATGTTGTTTTGTGTGTACGATCCTGGATAATGGGGGGAGATGTCGTTGTCGCGTGAGGGTACATTGCCCGCGGACGCTACGATGAGAACACTGGAATTCTGTGCCTTGGTGATCGCATTGTGCAGAGCCACGGAAAAATTTGGGCCTCCCCAACTACAGTTGATCACTCTCGCTCGATTATCGACTGCGTAGTCGATTGCCTTGGCGATTGTGTCCAAGTTGGCGTAGTTATCAATGCCCTGACAAATCCTCACCGCCATGAGCTGGCCCGTCCAGCATACTCCGACAGTTCCTATCCCATTGTTTCCAACAGCGCCGATGATTCCAGCCATCTCGGTCCCGTGATAAGAGGTATCGTCGGGGTAATTCGGTATCGGCACCGGCTTAGGCTCTCCATCGCCATCAAAGAAATCGTAGCCATAAACGTCGTCTTTGTACCCGTTACCATCGTCATCCTGGCCGTTCGCTTCCCTGTTCAGCCCGGTTTCGCCGGTGTTCTTCCACATGTTGATTCTCAAGTCTTCGTGGGTGTAGTCAACACCACTGTCGAGTACCGCAACCAAGACCGGGGACGCTTTGATCGTTTCCCAAGCGTTGGTCGCTTGTATGTTGCACAGACCCCACAAGCAAGGCGGCGGATTCCCGAATTCATTCGGAAGATGGTTGGAATCGAGCCGATAGGTATAGTTCGGCTCAACGTATCGGATCATGCGATTCTCGGCGAGATTCTTCAGAGTCGCAGCAGCAAATCCATGCTTGGAGTACACGACCACGAAGCGCCCCTTGGAATATCGATCCACGACCTGCAGGTCTGCGATCGTCACCTCGTTGGTCAATCGTGGGTCGGCGTATAGCACGATCAGTTTCTCGATCGCGTGCCATTTAATGTTAGCAGCTTCTTTGACCTCTTTGACCGCAGGCGATTCCGCAAGCTTTTGCTTGATTGCAGGCAGCGTTATCCCCGGAGGGAATTCCAAGATGGCCTGTCCTGCATCGGTAACGCCCAGGAACTTTGCGCCGGACATTTGCGTAGCCAGGAGGTCAGGGGAAAGCTTGACGCCCACCTGTGGCAAAGCCGATGGCTGTTCCAACGTAACCGCTATGCTGACTTGGGCATTCGCTTCAAAAGCCGGGAGAAGAACAACCCACACAAACGACAAGCTTAACAGTTGGAAGAACCCTGCGCACTTGATCCAAGCTCCGTATTCACGGAAGGGTGCGTTGTCCTGTAGGCATGTGGCTCTCATAGCAAACAAGTCCAATCTTCGTTGACGCCCGATTTCGCCAGTGTGGCGAACCGACAGGGCATGATGCAACTCGCCCTGGTACAACCCCTCAGTGAAGCTGGTGCGCATCCTACCGATGGACGCGGTTGAAGCAAGCCTTTTTCTGGCCAAGAATTTCGCTTGTCCATTTTGTCAACAGGAAAATCTGCCTGAGACGCGACACGACCATGATTTGGAACCACATCCCACGTTCGGAGTATCGCCTTCAGGCGGGATCTGCGAAATGGACGACAACTGATTCCGCCTGAAGGCGGTACTCCGAACGCGTAGGGCCTCGGCCCAAGGAGAATCAATCCATCGCGCTTCGCAGAAGCGCGGCTACACCCTCCAATCCGCGTCACCCGCATGTAATCGCGATGAACGAATGAAGCCATGGTCCATCATCTCCTGAAGTCATTCGGCACGGACACTTGCTCCCAGCCGCCACTGGGGAACTCCGAGCCAAGTCGCTTCAGATTCGGCAGACCGCGCAGGAAGTCGATGTCCTCGCAGTGCGACGGGATCGTGATCCTTTCGAGTTGCTTGCACTCGGCCAGCAGAGTCAGGTCGCGCAGGTTCTCGCAGCCGTCGAGGCGCAGTTCTTTCAGCGGCATGCCTTTCAGCGGGGTCAAGTCGGAGACTTTCGTGTTCGCCAGGTTCAAACTCGTCGCCGGCAGACCCTTCAGCAACGCGAGGTCGCGGACGGGGGTGTTGGAGAGGTCGAGGTGAAGTTGGCCGGCACTGTCCATCTTCAGGCGGTCGCCCAGGCCGGACGCGGCGAGCACGTCGCGCCAGGTCTCGAACACGCGTTTCGGGTTATTGTCCAGGTGCCGCAACAGCGCGAGCGCTTCGTCGAAGCGTTCCTGCCGGCGCATGGCGGCTTGCAACTCGGCGAGACTCGCCAAATCGAGGCCGGGGCGTCCGGTGCTGCGTTCGATCAATCGTTGAGTCAGCGCAAGGTTCTCCTTCGCCCGGGCATGCTGCGGGTCGCGCTTGAGCGCCTCCTGATAGGAGGCGCTCGCGCCCCAGAATCGCCGCAGAGATTGCAGAATGTCCCCTTGCAGATTGAAATACTCAGCCTCGTTCGGGGAAATGGCGATGGCATAGCGAATCTTGTTCAGTGCCTCCTCGAAGTTCTGCTCCTTGATCAATGACAATGCCTCGGCGTAGGGGGACTGATACAATGGCGCCGCCTGATCGATGTTCGCCTGGGTCCTCAGCGTCTCGCGGGCGCTTCGAATCGCTTTGAGTTCGCTCCGAATCACTTTCACCATGAAACCGGTCACGAGCAGGACGATCGCCAGCAACGCGATCGTTTCGGTCTTGTGCCGCTTGATCAGGAGCCACAACAATTTCGCCGGGCTGGCCTGTTCCGCCGTAGTGGCGAACCCGCCCTGGTAGGCTTCGATGTCGCGCTGCAGGTCGCGCACGGTCTGGTAGCGGTCTTCCCGGCGGCATGACAGAGACTTCATCGCGACGGCGGACAACGATTCGGGAATCCTGCCGCCGGGACAATGCGGGAACGAAGAGGGAAGATACCCCTCACCTTGATCCTCTCCCGCAAGGGGAGAGGAAATCTCGCGCCCGGGCGTCACTTCGGTCGGCGCTTCGTGCAGAGTCGGTGGACCTGACGCGGATCCCTGCTCAGCGGGTTTGGAAACCCGCGATACAGCAGACTTGGAAGTCTGTGCTACCGCTCCGGTGCGAGAGGAAGGACGCGAGCCGAGAATGGAACGATTGAGCTTCTCCGGGGGGATGATCTGGCCGGCGCGGAGTTTCTTGACGATCTCCTCGAATTTGCCGTCCACGGGCGGCTGAAGAGTCAGGACCGCGTAGAGGATCGCCCCGAGCGCGAAGACGTCCGTTCGCTCGTCGATTTCGTTCAGCCGCCCCTCGGCCTGTTCGGGCGCCATGAACTGCGGCGTGCCGAGAACGCGACCGGACAGGGTCAGACCCGAGGATGGAGGATAGAGGATGGAGGATGGCCGGCCGCCATCCTCGATTTTCGATCCTCGATCCTCGACCCTCGATCCTCGATCCTCGACCAGCTTGGCAAGTCCCCAATCCATCACCAACACCTCGCCGTAGTTGCCGATCATGATGTTCTGCGGCTTGAGGTCGCGATGCACGACGCCCCGCGAATGGGCGAACCCAACGGCATCGCAGACTTTCTGGAAAATCGTCAAGAGCCGGCCCAGCGGATAGCGCTCGATGGTGTCCGGGTCGCCGTCCTTGAGTTCCTGGAGCACGTCGTGGAGTGTGGCGCCCTCGATGAACTTCATCGTGTAGAATGGCTTGCCCTCCTCGTTCACGCCCAGCTCGTGGACGGGGACGATGTTCGGGTGCTCCAACTGGCCGGTCAGTTTCGCTTCCTGGAGGAACCGTTGCCGGCGTTCCTCGGGAGCGCCGTGGCCATCGAGGATGATCTTCATCGCCACGGTGCGACCGATGTTGAGGTCGGTGGCGCGCAGGATCGTGCCCATGCCGCCGCGCGCGACTTCGTCGCGGACCGAGTAATGCCGGGGCGGCAGCGATTCGCCTTCGGCGGGCGGACGTGGCGAATCGGCAGACTCGGCGTCGCCTTCGAGCGCGCGTTCGAGCCGGCGGAGGAGATTCACTTCGATCTCAGTATCGTCCACGATGACCGTTCGGTGGGGAGCAATACTCATAGCGCCTTGCAAAAGTTTTCCATCCACGCAGGTGGCGGCAGTGTTCCCGGAGTTCTCGATGCGCACTTCCGCGCCGTCGAAGGTCAACTGCGCACCTTGCTTGGGCGAGGAAGCCGGGTTCAGGCGAACGCGTTGCCCGGGGTCGCTGTCGAGGGAATATTTGCCGGGCTCGATGATGTATCGCCCGAGCACGGTCCCGCGCCGCCGCAGGATGATCTCGGCTTGAGGTTTGGCCACGGCTGGTGCCTCTGGTGGGACCGAGTGTGGGAGTTGCAGTTTCCGAAGTCAAGGTCGTTGCCGGCGTGGTGGCGCGAGCGGCCCGCTTGTCGCGCCCGGGCGGCTTTTGGAGTGCGACAAACGGGACGCTCGCGCCACCGTGCATCGTCAACCGTTCGAGCGCGTAATCTGGGCTGAGGACAGCCCAGGCTACACCGCCCGACGGCGTGAAAGGCCGTCTTCGACGGGCGACCGGATCCTGTTTTGGACCTTCGTGGTCGCCCCTCGGAGACGGCCTCCCACGCTCGCTTGCCCACGCCTTGGCAGCTTGCCTCAAATCCTGGTCCGCTGGGTTGACGGGTTCTGCCTTCACCGAGTCGAGTCCCTGCGGCACATCCGATCGGCGCATGCCTTGTGGAAGACATAAGCCTGCGCCAGTTCGGTGAGGTTCACGAGGCCACCCTTCTGCGATTCCCAAAAGGCCTCCTCGTCCATCGTGATCGCCCGCGTGAAATACACTTGCGCGGCCGAGTAGCGTCCTTGCGCGTAGTAGAACCGGCCGACTGCGATCAGGGTTTGGACCATCTCGACCTGGCTGTTGGGGAGTCTTTCGAGCAATCCCACCGCCAGGCGAAAGAGGATCTCGGCGTACGGCGAATGCCCCTGGCCCTCGTAGTGACGGGCCAGCTTCAACAGACATTGGGGGATCGATGGGTGATGAGGGCCGAACACTTCGCGGGCCTTCCTCAGGGCCCGGCTGGCCAGAAGTTTTTGCGCCTCGCTGAACCCCGCGAGATTCAACGCATACAGTTCCCGGCTTTCCGTATCCATGGTAGCCACCTCCTCACTGCTTTGGATTGGCATCAATGACGTGCTCATACCACTTAAGAAACCGGGGATGGCGGGGCCGATCTTTCAACAGATTTGTGGACGGACTCTCCGTTCGCGCCGGGCGACACCCGAGCGCGCCGGGCTTTGCGCTGGCCCTTCGAAGCCGTGCGCTCCCGTTCCACCGACAGCCGGAACTCCGCGGGCGTGGCCCCGGTATGCTCGCGGAAGGCGCGATGGAACTGAGCGACGGAGGAGAAGCCGCACGTGCACGCGACCTGTTCGGCGGAAACGGCGGGCGACCGGAGCGCGTCCATCGCTTTCTGAACGCGCACGCGGGTCAGGAATTCGCGGAAGGTCATGCCGGTGGCCTTCTGGAATTTGGCGCGGAACTGGCCGGGCTTCAGCGCGGCGATGCGGGCGGCGTCGCGCTCCGTGATGGGGCCGGCGAATTCCTGTTCCATGCGTTCCTTGACGCACACGACCCACTTGGCGTCGTGGTCCTGCGGAATGACCAGATAGCGGTTGGCGAACACGTTGATATGCTTGGAAAAAATCCGCAACAGCCGCTCCAAGCCGGAAAACTCGGTCACGCTCATGCGTTTCATCGCCTGCAAGTCGGCCGAACCGAGCCGGCGAGCGCCCCCGGTCTCGACCATGACCGGCTCGCTGAAGATCGAGGCCACGTGTTTTCCCTCCAACACGATGGGCGCAGCCAGCCGGCGAATGACACCCGCCCAGGAGTCCGCGGGTTGTTCACACGGTGGTCTGACGCTGCTGGGGACGAACTGAAGCTCGATGCCGGTCGCGCTTCGGAACGCGTCCAGATACTCCCGCACCAGTTGCAGCCGTTGAAAAGCCCGAAAACTCGCGGTTCGCATAACTCGATTGGTTCCTATAGGTAAAACCGGGAAAACCGGGGGCGATCTTTCAAAAAAAGTGTGGAGTTTACCGGCGGGGTGCGATAAAGGACTTGACGCCCGGGACCGTTGTTCGCGGTCCGGTCTTTCTGCACCGTTGTTCCGTCGTCGGATCGCCATGAACATATCGACGCGCGCAAGCCTTTTGAATCGAATCAAGAACGTCGATGACCAGAGAAGCTGGCGCGACTTCTTCGACATCTATTGGCGGCTGATCTACGGCGTCGCCATCAAAGCCGGGCTGACCGATTCCGAAGCGCAGGACGTGGTACAGGACACAATCATCGACGTGGCGCGGAGAATCCCCGATTTCGACTACCGGGCGGGGCGCGATTCGTTCAAGGGCTGGCTGCTCCAGATCATCCGCTGGAAAATCGCGGACCAATTCCGCAAGCGTCCGCCGCTGGACGCGTCCGAGGGAAAGGGGAAGACGAAGTTTCTGGAGGGGCTGCCGGACCCTGCGCGTTCGGACCTCGACAAAATCTGGGACGAGGAATGGGAGAAGAACCTGCTCAAGAACGCGTTGCGGCGCGTCAAGAGCCAGGTCAGTTCGAAGCACTACGAGGTGTTCAAGCTGTACGCCCTTGACCATAAGCCCGTGGAAGAGGTCGCCAAGGCCACCGGCGTCAGCGTCGCCCAGGTGTATGTGATCAAACACCGCGTCGCGGATTTGCTACGGAAGGAAGTCAGGAGACTGGAAACGAAGGTGATTTGAGGAATGGGGCGATGGAGCAGAGGAACAATGGAGTAATGATGAAAAACCGGCAGACATCTCGGAACAAGACCCAGCACTCCAGCACTCCAGCACTCCAACGCCGCAACTCTTCCCCCATCCTCCGCCACATCTGCCAGCTCTGGACGCTCGTGCAATACCCAAGCAAGGAGCGCGAGTGGTCGCTCGATGAAAAGGTCGCGCGCGTGAAGGCGGCCGGCTTCGACGGCTTCGCCTGGGCGCCGTTGCCGGAAGTCGCGGAAGCCGCGCGCAAACACCGGATGCTGCTCGTCAACTACATGGACATCGCCGGCTTCCCGGACACCGAGGAGAAACTCAAGCGCTGCAAGGATTGCAATCCTGTCGCGGTCAACGTCCAGCTCGCCGACCACGACACGCCCACGGAAGTGGCGGTCCCGCTCGCGATCAAAGTCGTCGAGACGGCGGAAAAGCTCGGCCTACGGGTTGGGTTGGAAGTTCATCGAGATATCTGCACCGAGACACCCGAGAAAACGTACGCGTTGGCAGCCGGCTTTGAGAAGGTCACCGGCCGGCCAATCCCGTTGACGTGGGATTTCTCGCATCTGGCCATCGTCAAGCATCTCGCGCCGCCGTACTGGGACCGGCTTGCGCAACGACTCGACTTGATCCATTTCGCCGACCAGTTTCATTTCCGTCCGTTCAATGGCCATCACTGCCAGATTCCCGCGACGTTCGACGGCAAACGGCTCACGCCCGAGTACAAGGACTGGTTGCAGTTTGCCGACAAACTGATCGAAACGTGGCTATCGAAGCCGAAGCCGGGTCGCGAGTTTATCGCCGTGCCCGAGCATGGGCCGATGCCGGGAGGATACGCGCTGTCTGTCTTTCCCGATGTGTGGAAGGACGCGCAGGTCACGCGGCGGGAGTTGGACAGAATTTGGAAAAAACACCTGAAGAAGAGATAATCCGAGGACGAGGACGACGACGAGGACGAGGACGATGAAGAGACAGCACCCAATACCCCAGCACTCCAATTCCCCGGTCATTCGGCATATCCTCAACACCTGGACGCTCGTCGGCTACCCGAGCAAAGACAAAGAATGGACCATCGAGCAGAAAGTCCGCGCGGCGAAAAAGGCCGGCTTCGACGGCATCTCCTTCCGCAAGCCGCTCGAAATCAAAGACCTCGTCCACTCACTCGACATGGTAATGGTCACCACACTCGACATCGGCGACTGGAAGACGGTGGACGAAAAGTTGTGGATGGCGAAGGCGGCCAATTGCGTTGCCGTCAACGTCCAGATGCTCGACGACGACACGCCGACCGAGGTCGCCGTGCCGCTGGCGATCAAAGTCATCGAGACCGGCGAACGACTCGGACTGAACGTCGCGATCGAAGTCCATCGCGACACCTGCACCGAGACGCCGGAAAAGGCGTACGCATTGGCGAAGGGATTCGAGAAGATCATGGGACGACTGTTGCCGATGACGTTCGATTTTTCGCATCCCGCCGTGATCAAACATCTCGCACCGCAGCACTACTGGGACCGGCTCGCCGAACGCATCGATCTGATCCAGTTCGCGAACCAATTCCACTTCCGCCCGTTCAACGGCCATCATTGCCAGGTGCCGGCCACGGTGGACGGCAAGCGCCTTTCGCCCGAGTTCCAAGCGTGGCTGCCGTTCGCCGACAAGGTGATCGAGACGTGGCTGAAGACGGCGAAGCCGGGCAGCACGTTCTACGTCGTCCCCGAGATGGGGAGCGGAGGGTATTTCCTCTCGTGTTTCCCCGACGTGTGGAAGGACACGCAGATCACGCGCCGCGAAATCCAGCGATGCTGGGACCGTCACGTGAAGAAATGGAAGGCAAGTCAGGCCGGTCTGGAGAGATAGCGGCGTCCGGCAGCCTTCGCAAGTCAGTCTGCCATCAGAGTTCAGTTCAACCACACCCGCACCTGGGCCTGCTGCGGCTCGACGCGCTCGATGCCCTCGGGGAAAATCTGGCAGAGCGCGACTTCCTCGCTCGCCAACGCCACGAGATCGTCCCGCTCCATCACCACCAATGGTTTCAGAACGAGCTTGTCCTTCGCGAAGCCGATCCCTTGTGCGGTCGAAACGAGATACGTGAACGTGCCGTCGAAGTCTTGCGTCGAGTCCTTGAGCGCTTGCTCCAGCGTTGCGCCCTGGGCGAGTTTGTCCGCGAGATAAACAGCGATCAACTCGGAGTCGTTGTGCGTCTGGAAACGGAACCCGCGCTCCTCGTACATGCGGCGCAGCTTGTGGTAGTTCGTGAGCTGGCCGTTGTGGACCGTCGTCACGTCGGTAAACGGATACGCCCAGAACGGATGGGAATGGCTGATGTCCACCTGGCTCTCCGTGGCCAGGCGATTGTGGCCGAGGCCGTGCGTACCGCGCAGCTTCGAGACGCGATGTTTCGCGTCGAGATCGCGCGCATCTCCCACGTCCTTGATGATCTCGCTGGCGCGACCGAGGCTGTGCACTTCGAGGCCGGGGATCGCGAGCAAGGCGTCGGAAACGGTCTGCAGTTCCTTCTTGGTGCTGATGAGCAGCCGGAGATGTTCGCCGATTTGCTGTTTCGATTTGATACGCGCTCCGAGTTTCCTGAGCGCAGCCATCGCCGCCGACAGTGTCTCGCCGTCCTTTGCGGCCGGGGCGCAGAGACGGAGGATCAGGTCGCCTTTGCCGACCTTTTCGCCCGCGACGGTGAAGCCGGTCGAATCGGCGCCGCGGTGGCGCATGGCCTCCATCATTTTGACCAGTTGCTCCCCCACGGGCGGCAACGATTTGAGGTTCTTCCCCTTGTAAAAAATGCCAGCGAGTCCACACATGGTACGCGGATCATGCGGAAGCGGCCGGTGGATGGCAAGGAGAATGGTGGAGGCGCAAACGGGTCATTCTCGTGTTTGCTTCTCCAGGAAATCGGCCAGATGCAGGACCTCGATCGATTGGCCGGCTTTGGTCAGGCCGCTCTGAATCTGCAAGATGCAACCCGGGTTGGTCGTGACGACGATCCGGGCGCCGGTGGCGCGGATGTTTTCGATTTTCCGCCGCTGAAGCCGGTCCGCCATCTCCGGCTCGGTCAAATTGTAGGAGCCGGCGCTGCCGCAGCAGACATCGGACTCCGGCAACTCGATTAGCTCCACACCCGGCATCGCCCTTAGCAGCGCGCGCGGCGCGACCTTGATCCCCTGTGGATGGGCGAGATGACAGGCATCGTGGTAGGTGACCCGGATTGCCGATTGCCGATTGCCGATTGCCGATTGGAAACCGCTCGCAACAAGAAATTCGGAAAGGTCTTTGACCTTCGCGCTGAATGCCGCGCCGCGGCCGGCGTATTGCGGGTCGTCGTGGAGGAGTTTACCGTATTCCTTCAACGTCGAACCACAGCCGGCAGCGTTGATGATGACGGCATCAAGGTCCAGTTTCTCGAACTGATCGATGTTCCGCCGGGCGCATTGCCTCGCTTTTTCGAGCGACCCGCCGTGCGCGTAAAGCGCCCCGCAGCAGACCTGGCCGCGCGGGACGACCACCTCGCAGCCGGCGCGCGCGAGGAGACGGATCGTCGCTTCGTTGGTCCTGCCGAAGAGCACGCTGGTGACGCAACCGGAGATCATCCCGACCCGGGATCGGCGTTCGCCTTCGGCGGGAGTGGTCTCGGCCAGAGGTTTCGAGGTGGTCCGCGAGAGACGGGGCAGGAACTCCAGGGGACGGAACGGCTCGAAGCGGGTGAGCAGCCGATCCAGACGGAGCGCTTGCAGAACGCGCACGGGCAAGAGCGCGAGCTTCATGCGCGCCGGGTGCGCGAGGACCCCTTCGATGAACACGCGCCGCAACCAGGTCTGGAAGAGGCTGCGCCGATGCTTGCGCTCGATGAAGTCGCGACCGTGTTCGAGCAGCACGCCGTACTGGACGCCCGATGGACACGCAGACTCACAAGCCCGGCAGCCCAGACAGAGGTCGATGTGTTCGACGACCGGCTCGCTCAACGGCAGGCGGCCTTCTTGCACGGCCTTGAGCAAATAAATGCGCCCGCGCGGCGAGTCCATTTCCTTGCCGGTTTCCAGATAGGTCGGGCAGGCGGAAAGACACAGGCCGCAGTGGACGCAGTCCAGGAAACGCTGGTGTTCGACGAATGCTTCGGCCCGGGGTTGCGCGGTGCTCGTGCTCATATTCCGCCGACGAACCGGCCCGGGTTCAGGATATGGCGTTCATCGAATTCGTGCTTCACTTTTTTCATGAGCGCCAACGAGGGGCCCGGGTCGCCCCATGTGTCGATTGCGTTCTTCAGCCTGGCCGGCGCCCGCTCGACCACAACCTGGTATCCGACGGAACGGAAACGCTGGATCGTTTCAGCCAGGTCGCGCCGGTCGGGGACGGCGCAACGAAACACGCACAGATCCACGTGCGCCGTCAGCTTGAGATGACCGTCAAACGCTTCGGCCAGTTGCTTCCGCAGTTGGTTTACCTGGGACGGCTTGCCGACGAAGCGCAGCACGACCTCGTCGCTTTCTCCGAACCTCGTCAGCGTGGCTGGATCGAAATGGACCTGTTTGGTTGCCAGTTGCCCGACCTGCCAGTCCGCTTCCTCGCGGGTGCCGGACACGCCCAGGACGATTGTGTCGTCCCCCAAGCCTTCCAACTTCACGTCACGACAGGCGCGGGAGTCGAGCAGGTCGAGAAATTGCGGCCGTACCGGTGAGGCATGGATCAGAGGAAGATGGGTTGAATTGGTGATGCAGGCATAGCGAGCTTCGGGCAAGGGCGCGACTTTGAAGGTCGCTTCGACGATGATTCCCAAGGTGCCGTAGGAACCGACGAGCAGTTTGCAGAGGTCGTAGCCGGCGACGTTCTTCACGACCTTGCCACCGCCGTGGACCAGTTTGCCATCCGCGCGCACGAACCGGATGCCGATGAGCCAATCGCGAATCATCCCCCAGGCCAGACGCGAGGGGCCGTAGGCGTTGGCGGCGATGATGCCGCCGAGCGTGGCGGAGTCGGGGGCCTCGACCGGCAGAAACTGCCCGTGCCGGGCCAGTTGCCGTTGGAGTTCGCCAAGGCCCATGCCGGCCTCGACCGTGACGGTCATGTCCTCGGGCGTGTGCTCGACGACGCGATTGAGGCGAGCGAGCGAGAGGGCGATCTCGTACTTGCGCGGGACATTCCCCATGCTCATTCTCGTGCCGCCGCCCCAGGGGATGATGGCGTAGAAGTGGGTGTTCGCCCATTCGGTGAAGCGCGCAATATCCTCGCGCGACTGTAGACGCACCAAGACCTGGGGTTCGACGCCGTCCACCGCGAATTGTCCCAGGTCAACTCCCGGGACAAACTCCGCTCCGAGCAATCCGCGCAATTTCTGCCAGAGTGTTGTCACGTGGACCGGAGTACGGCCGTCCGAAACCAGGAACCGGCTGCCAGGCCGAGCTTTGCCGGGGTGCTCAGGCGGATCTTGCCGTCCATCACGTTGTAGTCCCCGGCCGCGATCTTGCGAAGGAGCCCGCGGTAGATGTTCGTCATCACCGCGAGGGCGGGCCGGCTGCGCGGCTCGATGAGCGCATCGAGCGGCCCCGATTTGGCGTAGAATTCCTCGGCGCGTTTGCCTTCGAAACGGAGCAACTGCCGCATTGGCTCTTCCCAGTTGCCGCCGAGGACGTCCTCCTCGCTGACCCCGAAGCGCCGAAGATCCTCCTGGGGCAGGTAGATTCGGCCCATGCCGGCGTCTTCCTTCACGTCGCGCAGGATGTTCGTGAGTTGGAACGCAATGCCGCGGTATTCGGCGTACTTCATCGCCGCGGGATCGGTGAAGCCGAAAATGTGGATGCAGAACAGTCCAACCACGGAAGCGACGTGATAACAGTAATGGTAGAGTTGGTCGAAAGACTCGTACCGTTTCACGGTCAGGTCCATCTCGGTTCCCCGAATCAGATCGTAGAAGTACTTCTCGGGAATCGCGAATCTCGCCGCCGTGTCCGCGAGCGCGGGTAACATCGGATGTGCGCCGGTGACGCCCCGCAAAGCGTCGGCCAGCATCCGACGGCATTGGTCGAAATGTTCGCTGGCAAGCCGGGCGTCCCCGCTGTCCGAAACGTCGTCGCAGTACCGCGAGAAGGCGTACACCGCCGACATGGCATCCGAGCGCTCCTTCGGAAGGAACAGGAAGGAATAGTAGAAATTCCGCGCCTCGCGTCGCGCCAGATCGCGACACCATGCGTAGGATTGTGCCAGTTCTCCGTTCATCGCGGGTTGCCGCACCGGATGTACCACAGACCGGTGGGAGCGACAATTGCGAAGTGGGCCTGTGTTGTCTCCGGGGATCGTGAATGAGGCTGGTGTAGTCCTGGAACTATGGCTCGTCTGTGGTTTCGTTTCCGTACCGGAGAAGCCACGGCGCCGGCCTCAGGGACCGCTTTTGCGCAGCCAGGTCCACCTTGGGATCGATCAGCCGTCGCTTCGGGCGGTAGTTCAGCGCGACCATGGATTCCACGTGCACTTCGACCCGCTCGCGGCCGTCTTTGCGGGCTTCCTCGGCGAGGTAATGAGCAAATTGAAGGATCATGTCCGGGCGACCGACCATCGTGTTGTTCTGCCAATCGGTCAGGACCTCCTTCGGTCTTTCGCGCTGGGTTTTACCCGTGGCCGGGTCGTACACGTAAAATTTCGTGGTGGCGACCTTGTGGCGCAGCCGCATCCGCCAGGAAAACCGGTGGCCTTCGTCCGTCCAGTTCACGTCCCCGGGATAGAGCCACTGCCGGAGCGGAACGAGCAGTTGGATCGCCACGTAGGTCATCACCAGAGCAAAGACCAGGGTCGAACCCTGCCGGAATGATTGGACCGGCGGGGCGGATGTCTCGCCCGTGATGGGCAACTGCTGCGCATTCGCCCGGCCAATGCCGATCTTCACGAGCAGCCGCCGAGGCCAGTCGGGCGAGAAAAAGAGCGCGGTCGCTCCCATGGAGAACCAGGGGAAAATGCCGATGTTGAAGAGATGATGATTCGTCAGGTGAAACAAGATGCCGATCAGGAAGGCGTAGGCGCGCGTCTTGCGCCAGAGAAGAAAGGGCACGACGAGCAAATCGAACAACACCCCGCTGTAGGCGATGCAATAGACGGCCCATTCGTGATTGGCCAACAGCCCGAAGATCGGGTCGTCGGATCGGTTCCGCAGATAGGTTCGAACCGGTTCCCCTCGGAACCAGTCCACGTTCAGTTTCGCCAGCCCTCCATAGAAATAGACCACTCCCATCTGGAACCGCAGCAACCACAAGCCCCAAGCCGGCGCGGTACGGGAACGCACCGAGGGGAAGAGCCGAGCGTCGATCGAGAACGCGCGATGCGCCGGGATGAACATCATCAGGAAGCTGATGAGGCAAACGAAGTAAAAATGGTTCAAGTACCTCGCCTGTTCGAGCAGAAACACATAGGTGAAACCGAGGAAGAACAAGACGGTGGAGATGCGGTAAGCCAGCCCGATGGTGATGCACGCCGCCAGGACGCCCAGCGCCGCGAAATGATAGTACATCCCGTCGCCGGGCCATGGGTGCACCCATTCGAATCCGTAGTATTTGAAGTGGAACGTGGGCTCGATGAAGTAACGGGCGATCCAGTCCCGCCGGAAATACCGCACGACCTCGTACAGCATGATCAAACCAAAGAGGATGCGGAAGTAAACCAGCGACGCGATGTCTTCGTCGGCAAACAGGCAGGACCGCAAACGCGAAAAACGAGATTGGGAATCGCCCTCAGCCGGTGAGTGAGACATAGCGGTCACAATGCCCGGCTAGCTGCTTCAATTCAACGAGGGTTCTTGAGGTGGGCTGGAACTGCAAAGCTTCCAGGTCCTATTTGGCGCTCCGCGTCACAGCAATTTGTGCTCGTGAGCGCACGTCGCGCGAAGGGTCGGATGTCGCCACCTGTTTCAGAATGGCGACCGCTTCTTCGGTTTTAATCGTGGCGATTGCCGAGACTACGTTCTCTCGAATGGCCGGATCGGAGTCGCCGAGCATGCTGTTGAGGGTATGCAACGATTTTGCTCCGAACGATCGAGCCAATTCCTGGATCGCCGTCTGGCGCACGCTCAACTCCTTCTGGCTCAGGGCCACGCTCTCCAGCGCGCTCATCGCTGAATCCGTGCCGGTCTTCCCGAGGGAATGGATCAATTCTTTCTGTACGTTGGGACTGGGGTCGGCATGGAGTTGCTGAGCCAGTAACGGAACGGAATCCACGTTCCGCGAGAGCGCCTGGGCGGAAGCGAATCGCACCTGGTCGTCCTGCTCGTTCGCGAGGACATTCGCCAGGACTTGAGAGGAAGCCAACTCGTCCCGCCGGCCGAGCGCCATGACCATCTCTTTGCGCATGCTATGGGATTGCTCGGCCGCCAATAAACTGTCCAGCACCTGGGCCGCTTCAGTGTCTTCGATTTGGCCCAGTGCCCGGATCACCAGCATCTGCTCGCGGGTCCCGGGGCCGGACGGATAGACCTCGGCCAGGATTTTCGCCCCGCCCGGCCCGAGGCTCGCAAGCCGGTCGACCAGGTCTTCCTCCGCCTTCTCCCGCGCCTCGATCAACGCTTTTGCATCTTCCCAGGAGAGCGCGCCGGCGTGGCCGTAAATCCGCCGCAACGCGCGGAACGTCTCCGCAACACGCGCGCGCTTCGCGGCGGGATCCAGGCGGGCCCATTCCTCCTTTTGCTTCTGGCTGAGCCGTTCAATGAGCGGAGCTTGGCCGCTCATTGGCTTCTGCGACTTGGTAATCTTCTCGCGGGATGCTTCTTCGGATCCGTGAGCGGGACGCGAGATGGTGGTGGAACCTGCTTCACCGGCTGGTTGGCTGGAAGACCCGGAAGCGGCAGGGGCCTGCTGCGATTGGCGGGTGATTAACCACACCCCGCCAATCAGCAGCAAGCCCAATCCCGCGATTCCTACAACAACACGACGCTTCATCACGACTTCAACTCAAGGCGTGACGGAAAACGATGACTAATCATCGTCATCGTCCTCGCCGTCGTCGCCGCCCTCGCAGCCGTCGTCGTCGTCGTCGCCACCATCGTGGCTGTCGTCATCGTGATCATCGCCGTCGCAGCGACCTGACTTCCAGTTATACTGCACCTTGCGGAAGTTGTTCACAGTGAACATCCCGCACCCAACCTTCGGCGTCACACCGGCGATGCCCAACTGGAACTCGACCTTCACGCATTTTTCGCTGTTGATGTTGATCCCACTGACCGGGACGGTGATGTTGAAGACACCGCCCGCGTTGAAGTACGTGTCCGTGCCCGTGCCGCTGGCAGAGGCCACATGGCAATAGACAAGGTTGTCCAACGTACCGTAGGCGTCCGCGACAGAATCCACGTTTGGATCATTGTCGTTGAACCAGCAGATCTCGTTGCCGGGGACCAAGCGCCCGGGATAGAGCACTTCCACCCGTTTGCCATAGATCCATTTCGGGAACGGCGAATAGACCGTGCCGTTCGTTCGAATGGTCAGCAACACGATCCCGTCGATGGTGATGGTCACCGGTTTGGTGGCATTCTTGAAGTCGTAGCTGAACCGCGTTTGATCGAAGTGAATGAACACGGTCTTCAGCTTCCCAAGGTTCCTGTTGCCCGTTGCCGCCGAAACCGGCAGGTTCGGGTCGCGCAACGCATCGTAGCGCTGGTCGTCCTTGAGCCGGAAGAAGATATGCTCCGGCGACATGCCCTTGTACTCCCACTTCTCGTGGTCGGATTGCCCGCTGTCGTCATCATCGTCGTCGGCGGGATGGTCCTTCACCTTGAAACTAATGTTGGTCTTGCAATAGACCGTGGTCGGCGTTCCCGTGCAGCCGAACGTCACCTTCACAGCGCCCTTCGCAAGGCCGTTCACTCGGAAGTCAGCCGCTTGATTCCCCCCGAGCAAGGTAAGGTTGCCATTGAAGGAAGCCCACTGAGACTGACCGTTGCTCTTGAAGCGGACGCGAGCGCAGTCCACAGTCGTGCCGATGTCTGCGCAGTCGCCTGCCCCAGAGGGCACAATGAACAGAATGCTGCCCAAGGCGCCATTGCCGAACCCATCGGTCGCGGTGCAGAACAGCCGCGTGATGCCCGGTGGCAATGTCGAGCCGTGAACAAAGACCTGCCCCCCGCCGCCTGCTTCGGTCGTGCACGTCACTGCAGAAGCAGTGGAGCAGATATCGAATGCGCTGGCGTCCAGTGTGGCGGTCGAAGTTCCCGCGCAGAAGTCCGTGCCGCCAACGGTCACCTCGATGTCGGGAACCGGGTTTCCGCCCGAAGTGATCTGGAAGCCCTGGACCGTGATCTCAGGGTTCTCCTGATCCGTGACGATGACCGGGAAACTGTTGGTGTGCTTGTTGCCCGAGCCGTCCGTGCCGATACAGGTGATCGCCGTGGTCCCGATCGGGAACTGGGTGCCCGAAGGCGGGACGCATGAAACGCTTGGACCCGCGCAGGTGGCGCAGCCCAGTCCGGGACAATTATCAGCCACGCTTACGGAACTGGCGAAGTTAACCGTTGCAACGCACAGTCCCGGCTCGGTCTCATTTGCGGAATCGACCGGCACCGAAACGACGGGTGGTTGCGTGTCCCGCACCGTGACGGTGAAGCTGTCCTTCGTTCCGTCAGCACTATCGGTGCACTCCACGGTGGTCGTGCCCACCGGAAAGCTCGTGCCGGAGGGATGATCACAACTCACGCTGCCTGTGGCAACGATTGTGATGCCCGCATCCGAGTAGTTAAACTCGTTCTTCCCGCACTCGCCCGGATCCGCGTCCACCGTGGACGACCCGTCGTTGCTGCCGTTGTTGCCGCCGGTGATTACAATCACGGCGTGCAACGGCAGCGTGCTACATACCAACAAACCGGCAACTGCAACCAGCATTGCCCCATACCTACTGAACTTACTCTTCATTGTTTTCTGTCCTTTGGTTTATGATTCCGCTCCTTGCACTTCTGGTAGGGGGGCTGCCCACCTGAGACAAGCGTGCGCATTATGCTGTAACGGCCGGTCATTGTCAAGTGGGTATTCCAAAATTGAAAAAGTTTTTTTGGCCCCGCCTCACTGTCTTTTCTGGGCTCAACCCGCCAAGCAGGGGTGGTGCCATGGGTGCTCTGTCAGAGCGTTGGACAACGTTTGCTGTGATTCGAGCGAGGACGCGCACTTCGAACCTGCGTGCCCCTGACGCACATTGCGCGATAAATGAATCAGGGAATCTGCGCTCGTTGAGTCAGCGCCGATATAGGCGCGCGACGGGGCGTCATCCGCGTTGCCGAAGCGCATCCTCTGGCCGCCATGGCGCAAGCGCGATCAGGGGGATGATGTGGTCGGTGGAGCCGGACTTTCTTCCGCCAGTTGCAGACGGGCACCGCGACCATGGATTTCCAACTGCATCAGACACCCCATCCACAACAGGGTGTTGGCGAACATTTCCAAGAATTCCTCGATGGACTTCGAGAAATGCCGGCAGGTCTCGTAGGTGCTTTCGCGGAAATGCAGGTCGGCATATAGGTCGAAGTTATGGTGCTCTCGATCCAGGTGTACGCGTTCCAACGATGCTCCGGTTGCTGCCAGTGCCGACCGGGATTGCCACCACAGGAAGAGGAAGCTAAACAGCCCCAGCCCGGCGAATATCGGCAAGAACAGGATCCGCCATGGATAGCTGGGAAATGCCTCAAGCGCGCGTTTCCCCAGAGCGGTTGCATCCGGCTCCGTTCGAGCTTGCGCCTGGGTTTCTTCGAACACCGTTCAACACCAGCCACCCCACCCGCATCCCGCGCGTTGCGCCACGCCGCCGGACAATCCACCAGATCAACCTCGAGGTCAGCGCCAACATCGTCGTCTGCGTCACCGCAACCCAGGAGGCGAGCCCGTCCTCCCGGGTGATGTTGAAGAATCGCCGAATGGGATCGAGTTCCATCGCCCGGCTGAAATTGATCCGATAGTCGAGGAACACCAGCAGAATTTCGCACGCGAGGCAGAAAAAGGAACACGCCCCCGGCAACGCGACGCGTGCCCAGAACCACCTTTTCTTTCTCGCCATTCGGAGCCGGGCTCATGGGTTGCTCGGATCATACCAAACTACCGCGGGCTAGCGAGTGCATTCTCAGTTTGCGTTTTCTTCCGGGTGCATCTCACTTTTTGAGCGGTCAACGATGCATGGTGGCGCGAGCGTCCCGCTTGTCGCGCCCGGCGGCTTTTGAAGCGCGACAAGCGGGACGCTCGCGCCACCATGCAAAAGCTCGCCCCGCTGAAGACACCGGAACAACGTGGGAAATCAAACCGATCAAAAACTGGGATGCACCCTGTTCTTCCTGCTGCGTTCGTAGCGAACGCAACTCCACTATACGTCCGCGCCCTCCGACATACCTTGAACCACCGTTTCTCGTCCCCCAAAAATCGCCGTGCCCACGCGCACTATCGTCGCTCCTTCCTCGATCGCAACCTCGAAATCATGGCTCATTCCCATCGAAAGGTGCGGCAGGGAAACGCCGAGGGCCTGCTCCGTATCTGACTTCACCTCGCGAAGTTTGCGGAAGAACGAACGCACTTTTTCTGCCTCCTTCAGGTAGGGAGGCACCGTCATCAGGCCCCGCAGTTCGAGTCGGCGAAACGCCCCAAGCTGCCTGGCGACTTCGACCACGGACTCCGGTTGGAGGCCAAACTTCGACGACTCGCCGGCAAGGTTGACTTCGAGCAAGATCGGCACGCGTTTGCTGGCACGATCAGCCCATTTTTCCAGTTCGTTCGCGACCTTCAGACTATCGACCGAATGGATCAACTCGAACAACTCGACCGCGTCGCGCGCCTTATTGGTCTGGAGATGGCCGACAAGATGCCACTGGATGCTGCCCGGCAATTGCGGGATTTTTGCTTTCGCCTCCTGCACGCGGTTTTCGCCGAAGTGACGAAGCCCCGCGTCGTATGCTTCCTGTACAGCCGGGGGAGGAAATGTCTTCGTGATTGCCAGCAACAATACGTCCTCGGACCGGCGACCTGAGCGCGCTGCCGCCTTCGCAATCCGATCCTGGATGGAAGCAATGTTCTCGGCAAGCGTTGGCACGCGCGAATATAAGCAGATGTGTTCAGACGGCGTCAATGGCCCGACGGCTTGTCCGAGGATGGCTGCAAGCGGGCGCAATCGGACGCACGCCACCGGCCATGGGCTGAAACGAGGTCAATGGTGGAGCCAAATCGGTCCAAACGCTGGCCTGTCCGGAGACGCTCCGACCGCTCGTCTCTCCCCTCAAGCCATGAACTTTCCGAACGGCGATCAATTTGACCGCTGCACCAAATACGACGCGAACGTGCTGGCGCATGAGCACGATGGATGGCTGGATGAGGCGCATTGCGTTCTGTGATCATTTGACATTACAATTCCGGGTCTTGCCGGCGCCGCTTCTTCGGAACTAAGATGGCGGCGAAATGGTGACGGCAATGCTCCGAATCGTATGAGAACTCCGACGTCGCGACGGTCACGCTGGTTCTCACCGCGGCCTGGCGAATGGGATCTCGCTTACCTCGGATGGGGCTCGCGTTTCTACGGACTCTATCCTGCCTCATACAAACCCATCGACAACTGGGCGTATCAAGTGGTGAAGAGCGGCAACCCCATCGCCATCTTCCCGAGCGGCAGAGTCGAGACGGCACCGGGCGATTTGGTCGCATTCGGTGAGGGGAGTCACCACGGTTGGACCGACAAGGGCGACCGCCGGTCCGAAATCCTCATCTGGATCTGGAAAACGCCGCCCCGATGTCCCGAATGCGTGCCGCCCCGGGGTGGATATTTGTTGTGGAAACTCCCGGCCACAATCTTTCGTCAGTTTCTGCAGATCCACGCGAAGTGCCGGGAGGAAGTCGCCAACCCGGACGGTCTCACCGCGCTCGCGCTCGAACGGCATCGTCTTGAGCTGGAACTTTGTCTCGCGCGCATGAAGCAGTCGAAGTCGCGTCTCCCCGAGGCGGCAAACCGGCTTGACCTGGCGATTCGTTGGATGCAGCAAAACCTCTCTGTGCGGCGTCCCGTAGCGTTCTTGTGCGATTACCTGCAGATGTCTGCCTCAGCGCTGGAGCGTCTCTTCCTCGACAACGTCGGCGCGCTGCCTTCGACCTATTTTCAGCGATTGAAGATGCAGCACGCGGCCCAGTTGCTCCGGGAAGACAGCATGTCCGTCAAGGAAATCGCCTTCTCGCTCGGCTACACGCACGCCAGCGATTTTACGCGCGCGTTCAAGACGTTCACCGGCAAGACGCCCGAGGCGGAACGGCGCATGCCAAGCCGGCGGGACTTGGTTAAGGGCAGAAAATGAAGCCCGCACAAGCACCCGCCGAGAAATCGCAGGTCCTCGCTCGTTTTGATCTGCGCGACAGTGACTACGTCGGTCGTGTCCTGTTTGCGACCGAGCCTGACCGTTCCATCGAAGAGCGTTTCTTTCCCGGCTGGCGGAATATTCTCTCCCCGGCGCTGCAACGACTCGCCAAACAGAAAACCTCTTCGACACTCCAGGTGATCGAGGACCAGAACAAGCGCGTGCTCGAATGGCCGGAGGTCATTCCATGTCTGTTGGTCGTGGGGAATGAGCACTGGGCCGACTACGAGGTCGCTTGCGAGGTCCGCTGCGTTCGGAGCGGCTGCCACTGGTACGACCACGACGAGTCCACTTTCGACAGGGAGGGAAAGACAGGCATAGCGTTGCGAGTCCGGGATTCGCGACGTCATTACTTCGCGGGCTTTCAGGCGGGACGCAGGTTAATGATAGCCGCCCGCGACGACTCAAGGTGGATTGTACTCGCGAACGCCGACTTCCCGGTCGATCGTCGGCGCTACCACCAACTCGCGGCACAGTGCATCGGCAGGGAGATTTCAGTATCGGTGGACGGCAAACAATTGCTCTCGGTCAAGGACGATCGCTGGCAACAGGGCGCTGCCGGTCTCTACACGAATACCGTTGCCCGATGGAACGGAGCGGAAATCCGCTGCATGCCGAGCGAACTGAAAGCAATCAAAAGCCGGCAGGCCAAGCGCGAGAAGCTCCACGGCATTGCAAAGAGAAACATTCCCCAGGCAGCCATCGCGCTGGAGATCGAGTTGCCGTCAGAATCCCGAGCGAACTTCGGTTGTGTACTGCGATCAGGACAACCACATCTCGTTGTGGATTGGCCGGAGTCAGTCGCGGGCAAATCCGAACAGGTGCTGCTCGCCGTGGACCTCAAAGGCCGGGAACTCTGGCGTCAGCGATTCTCCTGCGCGAGCGAGTTCTATTACACCAGCGACGACATCGACAATGACGGCGCCCCCGAAGTCGTCGTGCTCGACGGCAACCAGCTGTATGTTCTTGATGGAAACACAGGCGCGATCCGTCACAGGGCCGATTACCCTGCCGGCACACCCTTCTTTCATTTCCGTGGCGCGAAGGCGCGGTTCAACAACCGATGCCCGAAAATCTGGCGCACTGGCGGTCCGAACGAACCCGCACGAGTCTATCTCTTCGAATATACCGGCGCGGGCGGCCACACGATCTGGTCATACGATCACGAATTACGCCAGCGCTGGGTGCACCACAACCACATCGGCAAGTACGGCCACGACCTGACGCATTACGACGTGGACGATGACGGCCGCGACGAGATCGTTGCCGGCTATTACACGTTGAACGACGAAGGTAAGTACGTCTGGCGGATCGAAGATCAGGACATGATTTACAAACAGGACCACACCGACAACCTCTGGGTCGGCAAGATGGCCGGCGAGCAAAGCATCCCGCGAGTAATCGCAGTTGCAGGCGAATCCGGTGTGTTGTTCCTCAATGCGCGCAACGGGAAACTTCTCAAGCGCGTGGACGGCATCGGCCACATGCAACGAATCGCCGTCGGCCGTTTCCGTCACGACCTTCCCGGCAAGCAAGCCTGGGTATGGACCGATTGGGGCAGCCCGGGCATCTACTTCTTGCTCGACGAAAACGGCAACATCCTCCATCGCTTTCAACCGGATGCCCGCTGCACTGACGGCGCAACCATCACGTGGTGGCCCGATGGCCGGCAACTGCTGCTGGTGCGTGCGACACCCGAGGTGCGAGGATTGTGGGACAGTTCCGGCTGGAAGGTCGTGGATCTCTCGAAACTCGCTGGTACTGCCGTGATTCAAGTCGCTCGCCTTACGACCGCTGCTGCCGACCAGTTGGTGACTGTCGAGGGCACCCGATTACGAGTCATTGGATCCAGGCTTTGAGCCCGCCCGATTACATCAGAATCCGTTCACTGTGATGGTGTCAGGCGTTTCCTTGCGGAAGCACGACGGAAATGCTGGATGTGCCCCCCATCAGAATCCTCTGGAAACATGGGCTTGACAAACTGAAGCAATAACGAATATAAGCACCATGAAAGGTTTCATCGTGGACTCGATTCCCTTTTCCAGGACGAGAACGGGCATTACGAGCGGCAGATTGCATGGATGTCCCCTACCAATCATTCGTTTGGTAGTCTGGCTCGGTTTCTTGGGGAGCGTCTTCTTACAAGCGGCTCGCGCTGAGACGGGTACCACGAATGTCATCGACGGCGTGAATACGAACGCCGGGACGACCTTCATCATCGGGAACACCGGCCCATTCAACGCGCTCATCATCACCAACGCCGGCTCGGTCAGCAATGGCGTTGGCATCGTCGGCAACATCTCCGCGGCTGACAACAACAGCGCGCTCGTAACCGGGGCCGGCTCGGTCTGGACCAACATCAGCAGTCTGACCATCGGCTTGAGTGGTTCGGAGAATCTGCTGCGCATCGAGAACGGAGGGGTGGTTCTCAGCACGAGCGGTTTGATCGGCAGCGGGTCGCTGGGTGATACCAACACCGTCATCGTGACCGGGATCGGTTCGTTGTGGCGCAGCTCGGGCATATTCCGGGTCGGCGACGATGGATCGTTTAACACGCTCATCATCTCGGATGGCGGCGCGGTAAGCAACACGGGTAGCGCCTCGATCGGCCATAACCCGGGCGGCAACAATTTGGTACTGGTGACCGGCAACGGGTCGGTCTGGAGTAGCGCGAGTGCCATCAGCCTGGGGGCTACGGGAACGGGCTCGGACAACCGGCTCATCATCACCAACGGCGGCAAGGTATTCAGCAGCGGCAACCCGGCGGGGAGTCTGGCCAACAGCGCCTCGTCCACCAACAACGTCGTGATCGTGACGGGAGACGGCTCGGTCTGGAATGCCAGCGGCGGCCTCGGTGGGATGTTCATCGGCGATGCCGGCTCGTTCAACCAACTCACGATTGCCAACAGTGGCCGTGTCGTAGGTGCCAGCGCGAACATCGGAGTGTCCATATCCAGCACCGGCAACGTCGTTACCGTGACCGGAGCCGGCTCGGTCTGGAGCAACAGCACCTCGGTCACGGTCGGCAACGCCGGCTTTGGCAACACGCTCACGATTGCCGACGGTGGCTTGATCGTCAGCGGCTCCGGCACGATTGGCAGCAGCGCCACCGGCAACGGCAATGCCGTGCTCGTCACGGACTCCGGTTCCGTCTGGAGCAATACCACCGGCGCGCTGCTTGTCGGTTCGAGCGGCAACAACAACACACTCGTCATCACCAACATGGGTCGAATTTTCGCCGCGTCCGCCGCGATTGGAAACGGCACCGGCAGCACAAACAATTCCACCCTCGTCACCGGCAACGGTTCATCTTGGACCACGACGGGCGGGTTGACAGTCGGCAATAACGGATCGTTCAACCAGCTCACAATCGCCGATGGTGCCGTGGTGGTCAGCGGTTCCGGGTCGATCAGCGGCGGGTCTGCATCGAGGAGCAACACGGTGCTCGTGACCGGCCCCGGCACGGTGTGGAGCAACGCCGCCCAATTGCGAGTGGGCGACGATGGCGACTATGCGCGGCTTGTCGTGTCAAACGGAGCCACAGTGATCAGCGCCGGCGCGTCTGCGGGGATCGGTTACAACCCCGGCAGCCACAACCTCGTCACCGTGACGGACACCGGCTCGACCTGGAACGTCTTCGGCAACCTCAACTCCGTTCTCACCGTCGGCGGCGCCACCGGTTCCGGGTGGGACAACGGGCTGGTCATCCTGAACGGCGGCCTCGTCATCAGCACCAACGGCGTCATCGGCAACAGCGCCACGACGAGCAACAACTACGTCATGGTCAGCGGCGGAGGTTCGACCTGGTCGAACCGCAGCACGCTCACGATCGGCGACGATAGCCGGAGCAATCGTTTGACGATTGCCAACGGCGGCCTCGTGCTCAACAACAACGGCACCATCGGCAATACGGCGACCGCCACCAGCAACGCCGTCCTGGTCACCGGCGCCGGCTCGCGCTGGGCGATGGGGGGCACTCTGACAGTGGGCAACTCCGGCGGCTACAGCGAGTTGATCGTCTCCAATGGCGCTATCGTGGCGAACAACATCGGCACCATCGGCAGCGCTGTTGCGTCGGGCAGCAACACCGTCATGGTCACCGGCGCCGGCACGGTGTGGAGCAACCTGAGCGCAAGCACGGCTCTCACGGTCGGCAACCGCAGCAGCGGCAATCGGTTGATCATCAGCGATGGTGGAACGGTCGTCGGCCTGCAAAACCTCCTGGTGGGCGCCTTGACCAACAACGCCGGCGAAGCCAGCCAGGGCAGCGTCGTCCTCACCGGTCGCGGCAGCCTGCTTCAGATCGCCGGCAGCGTGAATGTCGGCAGCAACACCGCGCAGTTGGCGGGCAGCCGTGGCAGCGGGACGATGCTGATCACCGACGGCGGCACGCTCGACGCCAGCACCGTGCGCGCCGGCGCAAATCAATCGGGCTGGATCACCAACAGCGGCGGCGTCTTCCAATTCAACACCGCGACGCCGACGATCACCACGAACAGCGGCGGGAACATCGTGTTGCAGAACGGCACGATTTCGTTCCGCGACGTCACCACCGCGAATGTGTTCGGGAATTCCATCGGCGCCGGCAGCAACCAGCTCGTCCACATCACCTTCCTGGGGAACAACGCGTTCCGTCTGAAGAACGCTTCCAACACCACGGCCATCGCGCAGAACTACACCTTCAACACCGGCCTCGGCGCAACCAACTACACGCGCCTCGAATTGGTGGACGGCGGCACGCTCTGGCGCAGCGCCAATCTCACCATCGGCGCCGGTGGCTCGATGCTCGCGTCGAACACCGTCGGACGCGTCGCCGCTTCCATGACCAGTTCTGGCTCAATCGCGGTGGTGAACAGCCGGTTGACCTGGGCCAGCAACGTCTTCGTCCACGGCGCCTACGTCAGCGATCCGTCCACCAACACGTTCCTCGCCGACGTCACCGTCGGCCAGAGCGGCACGCTTGCCGGGGGCGCCGGCGACCTGTTCGATTTCAAGAAGAGCCTGTTCACCAGCTCCACGAATCACCTCGGGTTCAATCTCGCTGACAGCGCTGTGAGGTTCAGCGGCGGCGGGATGCACACCAACGCCATCACCGGTCAGGACCTCGGCAGCAATTCCTTCGCGTACGCGGTGGCCTACGAACTCCAGACCAATTTCGCTTACGGCGAGTTGCGGCTCGAATCCGCCGCCGACCAGGTGTGTTTCGCCTGCGGCAACATCCCGGTCATTCCCAGCAACGCGCTCTACATCGGCTGGCTCGATCTGCTCGACGATGCGAGCCTCGTGACCAACCTCCACGCACCGGCCGGGATCAACCTTTATTACGATCTGGCCGACTCGCGAAACGCCTACCTCGGCGGCATCTCCTACGCGTTGACCGACTGTGATCTGCTGACCAGCGGCGGTCTGTTGATGCCCATCATTCCCGAACCCTCGGCACTCGGACTGGTCGCGTTGGCTGCGTTCGCCTTGCTGATGCGCCGCGCACGGAGTACAATCCGGACACCGTGAGCGGCCCCAGTTCCCCGATGCAGCCTCGCAAACCACGACGGTCCTACCGGCCGACCATCACGCACGTCGCCCGCGAAGCCGGCGTCGCCATCGCGACCGTCTCGGGCATCCTGAACAATCGCGGCGACTGCTACGCCTCGGTGCCCACTCGCCAGCGCGTTCACGACGTGGCCCGGCGATTGGGCTACCGGCCCTCCTTGATGGCCCATGCCTTGCACGGTCGCGCGACCAAAACGCTCGGGTTCCTCGTCCCTGCGCTCGACGTCGGCGAAGTTGTCATCCGCACGATGGCGAGTTTCGAAGAGGCGGCGCGCCAGCAAGGGTTCCTCACCGTCACGGCGTGCACCCAGAACGATCCCGAAATCGAGGACAGCGTCCTTGGTTCCCTGCTCGACCGGCACGTGGACGGCATCGTCATCTATCCCACCGAACAAGGCCCGCACGCCCGGTTGCGCCATCTGGCGGCCGAAGGTTTCCCCATCGTGACGCTCGACGGCGCGGGCCTGCTGGATTTTCCCGTGGACGACGTCAGCATCAGCCAGTACGACGGTGGGCGGCTCCAGGCGGAACATCTGATGGAGATCGGTTGCCGGCGCACGTGCTTCGTGAATTCCCGGCAACGATGGTACGTCAACGACCAGAAAGCCGCCGGGCTCGAAGACACCCTGGTCCGCGCCGGGTACCCCCGCCCCGTGCACATCGATCTGGACCTTGTCGTCCACACGCAACGCCCGTGGGAACCGCGCGAGCTCGAGCCGATTCGCGATTTCCTGCGCGCGCATCGCGGGGAATTCGACGCGCTCGTGGCCGTCGGCGACGTGCTCGCGGTTTCCGTCATGCGTTGCTCGATCGAACTCGGAATCCGCGTCCCGGACGATCTTGCCATCATCGGCTTCAACGACATCTTCCTTGCATCGCAGGTGGTGCCGTCGCTGACCACCGTGCACGATCCCGTCGAGCAGATGGGGCGGTTCGCATTCCAACTCCTCGAAGAACGCCTCCGAAAACAAGACGCCCGCACCGAACTGCGCCAGGTGAAAGTGGAACCCACGTTCTGCGCGCGGGCTTCCACCGCGCGCCAGCACGCCCAGCCGGCCTCGCCGGACGACGGAGGGACTGCCGCTTGAACTTCGGTTCACCACGCCAGCGCGGCGCGCCGCGAGGTTTTACGCTGATCGAACGTAACCCAGCCAAGGCTGGAGGAGGTGTTGTCAGAGGAAGGTTCTGACTCGGCCAATTTCCCATTACGGGCCGATAGCCTGATCCTGCGTCGCGCGAGGTAACTCCA
>Ga0187892_10002571_pt1 | contig 35723 bp, 28 predicted proteins | sample MA1701073metaG_FD_139345 | JGI IMG/M metagenome (GOLD analysis project Ga0187892, IMG submission 139345) | Bio-ooze microbial communities from a basaltic lava cave in the Kipuka Kanohina Cave System on the Island of Hawaii, USA - MA170107-3 metaG ... | reverse complement strand
CGGCTGCTTCTCGCCCGCGACGCGCGGCCCGAGGAGGCGGCGATCGTGCTCGACGGCCTCGAGCGCCGGCGCGCGGCGTACCGGAGCGACCCGGCCGCGGCCGAGGCGCTGCTCGCGGCCGGCGCGTCGCCGCGCGACGCCTCGCTCGATCCGTGCGAGCACGCGGCGTGGACGACGGTCGCGAGCGTCCTCTTCAACCTGGACGAGACGATCACGAAGGAGTGAGACAGGAGAGGGGCCATCATGTGCGAAGAGCATGTAGCCGACGCGGCGGCCCGAAGACGGCTCCTCAACCGGCGCCAGTTCTTCGCCGGCTCGGGCGTCTCGATCGGCACCGCGGCGCTCGTAAGCCTCCTCGGCGACTCGGCGCTGGCCTCGGAGGACGCGCTCTCGACGGAGGCGCACTTCCGGCCGCGCGCGAAGCGAGTGATCTACCTCTTCCAGTCGGGCGCGCCGAGCCAGATGGACCTTTTCGACTACAAGCCGCGGCTCGAGGAGTTCCACGGCACCGAGCTTCCCGCGTCGATCCGGATGGGACAGCGGATCACGACGATGACGTCCGGCCAGAAGTCGTTCCCGGTCGCGGCGTCCGCTTTCCGGTTCGAGCGCAACGGCGAGTGCGGCGCGTGGCTCTCGGAGCTCGTCCCTCACACGGCTCGGGTCGTCGACGACCTCTGCATCATCCGCTCGATGCACACGGAGGCGATCAACCACGACCCCGCGATCACGTTCGTCCAGACCGGGAGCGAGCAGGCGGGCCGCCCGAGCCTCGGTGCGTGGGTGTCGTACGGGCTCGGGAGCGAGAGCGGCGATCTCCCTGCGTTCGTCGTCCTCATCTCGCGGGGGACCGGGCGTCCGGACGACCAGCCGCTCTACGATCGCCTGTGGGGGAGCGGCTTCCTCCCGTCGCGCCACCAGGGGGTCAAGTTCCGGAGCCAGGGCGACCCGGTCCTTTACCTCCGGAACCCCGAAGGGCTCTCCGGCGCGACGCGGCGAGACATGCTGGACGACCTCGCGAAGCTCAACTCGCTCCACCTCGGCGCGCTCGGCGACCCCGAGATCGCGACGCGGATCGAGCAGTACGAGATGGCCTTCCGGATGCAAGCGTCCGTGCCGGAGTTGACCGACCTCTCGGGCGAGCCCGAGAGCGTGGTCGAGATGTATGGCCCCGACGCGCGGAAGCCGGGGACCTACGCGGCGAACTGCCTCCTCGCGCGGCGCCTCTCCGAGCGCGGCGTCCGGTTCGTGCAGCTCTACCACATGGGCTGGGACCACCACGACAAGGTGCCCGAGCGCCTCCGCGGCCAGTGCCGCGACACCGACCAGGCGACCGCGGCGCTCCTCACCGACTTGAAGCAGCGCGGCCTTCTCGACGACACGCTCGTCGTCTGGGGCGGCGAGTTCGGACGCACGGCGTACTGCCAGGGCCCTCTCGCGCGCGAGAGCTACGGGCGAGACCACCACCCGCGGTGCTTCACGATCTGGCTCGCGGGCGCCGGTATCCGGAAGGGCGTGACGATCGGCGAGACCGACGACTACTCGTACAACATCGTCCGCGACCCGGTGCACGTGCACGACCTCAACGCCACGATCCTCCACTGTCTCGGCATGGACCACACGCGCCTCACGTTTCGGCACCAGGGCCGGCGCTTCCGGCTCACCGACGTGCACGGCGAGGTCGTGCGCGCGGCTCTGGCGTGACGCGCTCGGGCGAGGGTCCCCCGCCGGTCTCGGCCCGCGGCCTCTGGATCGTCGTCGCGCTCGTCGTCGTCGCGCTCGCGTTCTTCCTCGACAAGGCGTACACGATCGACGACACGCTCTTCCTCTGGCTCGGCAAGCACATCCAGGAAGACCCGATCGACTTCTACGGCTTCGTCGTGAACTGGTACGGCACCGAGCAGCCGATGCACGAGGTCACGAAGAACCCGCCGCTCGTGGGCTACTTCATCGCGCTCGCGGCGCTTCTCTTCGGGTTCGGCGAGAAGGCGCTTCACGCCGCGTTCCTCCTGCCCGCCGCTGCGGCCGCGGCGGGGACTTGCCTTCTCGCCCGGCGCTTCTGCGGCCGGCCGCTCCTCGCCTCGATCGCGGGTCTCGCGACGCCCGTCTTCCTCGTGTCGAGCACGACCGTCATGTGCGACACGACGATGCTCGCCTTCTTCGTCTGGGCGATCCACCTCTGGGTGCGCGGGGTCGACTCGGGAGAGGCGTGGCTCCTCGTCGCGGCGGCCGCGCTCGCGGCGCTCGCCGGCCTCGCGAAGTACTTCGGGGTCGCGGCCGTCCCGCTCATGGCCGCCTACGCGCTCCTCCGGACGCGCGGCGTCCGCGTGCGATGGGTCCTGCCGCTCCTCCTCCCGGTCGCGGTCATGGCCGCCTACCAGCTCGCGACGAAGAGCCTCTACGGGAAGGGCCTCCTCCTCGACGCGGCCGAATACGCGTCGCTCGCCTCGAGCACCGACGGCTCGTCGCGCTTCCCTGCGAATCTCGTGGGCGGCTTCGTCTTCGCCGGCGGCTGCCTCGCGCCGGCGCTCTTCTTCGCGCCGCTTCTCTGGCCGCGCTCGGCGCTCGCCGCCGGAGGAGCCGTGCTCGCGGCCGGAATGGCGGCGGCGCTCTTCTCCGGGACGCTTCCCGGAGTCGTCATTCCCGAGCGCGAGGACTCTCCCGCGAGCTTCGCGCTGCACGCGCTGCTCATGGCTCTCGCTGGCGCGAGCGCCGTCGCGCTCGCCGCCGCTGACGTCGCGAGGCGCCGCGACGCCGACGCCGCGCTCCTCGCGCTCTGGCTCGCCGGAACGTTCTTCTTCGCCGCGTTCCTCAACTGGGTGAACAACGGGAGATCGAACCTGCCGATGGCGCCCGTCTTCGGCATCCTCCTCGTCCGGCGGCTCGAGGCGCGCGCCGTCCCGCCGCCGCCGGCGTGGGCGCAGAGCCTCGCCCTGTCGCTCGGGATCCTCCTCGCGCTCGCCGTCGCGGCCGCCGACGCTCGCTGGGCGAACGACGTCCGCGAGACGGCGCGAGGCATCGCCGCGCGGCACGTCCGGCCCGGAGCCCCCGTCCGCTTCCTCGGACATTGGGGATTCCAGTGGTACATGGAGGAGGGCGGAGCTAAGGCCCTCGACGTCCTGAACGAGGGGATCCCGGCGGGCACGATCCTCGTGATCCCCTCGAACTCGACGCAGCTCTACTATCCCGAGAGGGACGAGGTCGTGAGCCTCGAGGTGCCGGTCCGCCCGGAGCCGCGCGTCCTCCGCACGATGGCGCGGAAGACGGGCGCCGGCTTCTACGCGAACAACATGGGCTTCCTCCCCTACCGGATCCTCCCCGGCGCGGAGGACGTCTACTTCGTGCTCCGGGCCGTGAAGGACTTCAGGATCCCGGTCGCGCGGCCGGATCGGTGAGGCGGCCCGGAGTGGCGTTGAGTAGAGTCTTCGACCCCGACTTCTCCTCACCGTTCGAAGGTGTGGGAGCGCTTCTAGGGCCTCCGAGGACACCTGTCGGGCGTCGCGCCAAGGCGCGACGTCCGAGTTCGGTTGCGGCTCGGCGGCGTCAGGAATGAAGGTCGCGATCGCCGGACTCATCGTCCTCGCCGCCACGGTCGCCGCCTACTCGGGCGTCGCGGGCCAAGGCTTCGTCATCTTCGACGACCCGGACTACGTCCGCGACAACGCGCTCGTGAAGGGCGGGCTCACGGCGGAATCGGTCGCGTGGGCGATGACCGCGCGAGTCGCGAGCAACTGGCACCCGCTCACGTGGCTCTCGCTCATGCTCGACTCGGAGCTTTTCGGGTCGAGCCCGAAAGTCCACAAGCTCGTGAACGTCGCCCTTCACGCCGCGAACGCGGTCCTCCTCTTCGCGCTCCTCGTCTCGATGACGCGGCGGGCCCGGCCGAGCCTCTTCGCCGCGTCCCTCTTCGCGCTGCACCCGGTCCACGTCGAGTCCGTCGCCTGGATCTCCGAGCGGAAGGACGTGCTCTCGGGGCTCTTCTTCTTCCTCGCGATCATCGCCTACGCCGCCTACGCGCGGCGCGGGGGAGCGGGCCGATACGTGTTCGTCGTCGCGCTCTTCGTCCTCGGGCTCGCGGCGAAGCAGATGCTCGTGACGCTGCCGGCGATCCTCCTCCTTCTCGACGCGTGGCCGCTCGGCCGGTGGCGCCCGGGTGGGCCGCTCCGGAACGTGCGCCTCCTCCTCGAGAAGATCCCGCTCGTTCTCGCCGCGTTCGCGAGCGGCCTCCTCACCCTCTCGTCGCAGGAGAGCGGCTTCTCGGTCGCGTCTCTCGGCGCCCTGCCGCTCGGCGCCCGGCTCGCGAACGCGGCGGTGTCCTACGCGCGCTATCTCGGGCATCTCCTCTTTCCCTTCGACCTCGCGCTCGTCTACCCCCATCCCGGCCTCCTCGGCGGACCGGGCTGGCCCGCGGTGGCGGTCGCCGGGTCGCTCGTCCTCCTCGTCGCGATCACGGTCCTCGCGCTCCGGAGCGCGCGGCCGCATCTCGCGGTCGGATGGCTCTGGTACCTCGTCACGATGCTGCCGGTCATCGGGCTCGTGCAGGTGGGAGTGCAGGCGATGGCAGACCGGTACGCCTACCTCACTTTCGTCGGCCTGTACGTGGCGATCGCGTGGGGCGCGGCCGATCTCTTCGCGGGGGCGCGGATCCCGGCCGCGGGCGCGGGCCTCGCGGCCGCCGCGGTCCTGGCCACGCTCTCCGTCCGGACGGCCGATCAGGTGGGACTCTGGAAGGAGAGCGTCGGCCTCTTCGAGCACACGATCGAGGTGACCGGGAGCAACCCCCACATGCACTTCGGGCTCGGGTGCGCGTACGGCGAGATGGGCCCCGAGCGCTTTTCCCTCGCCGAGCGCGAGTTCCGGAAGGCCGTCGAGCTCGCGCCCGACCATCCGCAGGCGCGCTACTGGCTCGGGTACGTCCTCGAGGCGCGCGGCGCTCGCGACGAGGCGATCGAAGAGTACGAGCGGTCGAGCCTCGCGCTGCCGGCCTGGGACGCGCCGAGAGAAGCCCTCGAGCGCCTCCGCTCGCCCGAGAACCGGTGATAGTCTCGGGGTGGCTCCCCGAGAATCACCGCCAGGACGACCTCCTCGACAAGGGCCACCCGTGACGAGCCCGTTCCCGGATCACTTCTCCGAACGCGCGGACGCGTACGCCGCGCACCGGCCGACCTATCCCGACGACCTCTTCGACTTCGTCGCGAGCGCCGCGCCGCGCCGGAACCGCGCGTGGGAGTGCGCCGCCGGGAGCGGCCAGGCGACGCTCGGACTCGCGGCGCGATTCGAGCGCGTCGTCGCGACCGACGCGAGCGCCGCGCAGATCGCGCGCGCGCCGGCCCATCCGCGCGTCGAGTACCGAGTCGCGGCCGCCGATCGGAGCGGGCTCGAGGACTCGAGCGTCGACCTCGTCGCGGTGGCGCAGGCGCTCCACTGGTTCGACGCGCCCGCCTTCTACCTCGAGGCCCGCCGCGTGCTCGCGTCCGACGGCGTCCTCGCCGCGTGGTGCTACGGGACCGCGCGGCTCGACGACGGCGCGCTCGACTCGGCCTTCCGGCGCTTCCATTACTGCGTCCTCGCGGCGCACTGGCCTCTCGAGCGGCGCGCGGTCGAGTCGGGATACCGGACGCTCTCGTTTCCGCTGCGCGAGATCGCGGGGTCTCCCGAGTTCGAGATCGCAGCCGACTGGACGCTCGGAGATCTCCTGGGTTACGTGCGCACCTGGTCGGCGGTCCGGAGCTACGAGTCCGCCTGCGGTGAGGCGCCGATCGGCGAGCTCGAGCGCGCGCTCGCCGGATCGTGGGGCGGCGCCGAGTCGAGGCGGCGCGTCGTCTGGCCTGTCCACGTGCGCATCGGGCGTTTTTGAGAGACGGGGGGAGAGGGATCCCCATGAGGACGAACGACACGAGATAGGGGACGAGGAACGCGCCGCCGCCGTACTGCGCGGCCTGGGTCGGGAACCGGAGGAAGTTGCCGAGCCCGACCGCGTTCCCCGCCATGGCGAGGACGAGGCCGAGGCGCGATCCCCAGCTCTCGGAAGAGGACGCATTCGACATGCGGGCCGATGATGGCGGCGCCCGGCCCGCGGCGCGCGTGCCGCTCGTCACGCGAATCGGACGTGACCTTCGGCCGGCGAGAGCCAAGATCGTTCGCCGGGCGGAGACGGGGGTCGAGTGCGCAACCGGCCGGGCCCCTGTGATCGGCCGCCGCCTCTCGAATCCGCGGTACAATCGGGGCCCCAGGGTTCTTGGACCGATTCGCGTGCGCCCGTAGCTCACCGGTAAAGAGCCGCGCGCGCGGCGGGAGCCTCCGGCTCGCTGACTCGCTCGCGTCAGGCGCTGGCAGTCCGGACCATCGCCCGCGACCGGGCGGACCGATCGAGCCCTGGGTGCCGTCCCGGCACGGAACGCCTCCCGCCGACCGCGCGGCGAAGAGCGCCGGCCTCTGGAGCCGGAGGAACGGGTTCGATTCCCGTCGGGCGCACCCTCTTCCTTCTTCGCTCCGCGATGGAGGCGGCCCGGTCGATGCGCGGGATCGGCGAAGTGAGGGCTTCCGAGAGGGCGTGGCGCGCCCGCTGGGACGGGGCCCGCGTGTTCGCGGCGCCGGACCGCCCCTCGGGGCCGAAGTTCTTCAACTACGCGAGCGGCCCGTTCACGAACGGGGCGCTGCACCTGGGGCACGTCCGAACGTACGCCCTGGGCGACATGACCGCCCGGTACCAGCGGCTCCTCGGACGGTGCGTCTTGCACGCGACCGACTTCGACGCGTTCGGTCTCCCGAACGAGCTGGCGGCGGACGAGCGGGGACGGAGCCCGGCCGAGCACACGGCGGAGTGCCTCGCGCGCGCGAAAGAGGACCTCGGGGCGCTCGGGACGAGCTACGACGACGTTCGCATCCCGACGACCTCGGACCCCGCCTACTACCGCTGGACCCAGTGGCTCTTCCTCCGATTCCTCGAATGGGGGCTCGTCGAGCGGCGGGAAGCGGCGGCCGGCTTCTGCCCCGGATGCCGTACGTCGCTCTCCCGGATGCAGATCGAGGGGAAAGCCTGCGCCCGCTGCGGGTCGGCCGTCGTCTCGAGAGTTCGTCCACAGTGGTTCGTCCGGATCGAGCCTTACTCGGGAAGGATGCGAGCCGGTCTCGATCGCCTTTCGGGCTTCAGCGAGCGCGCGAAGAGCCTTCTCCGGGCGTACGCCGCCGGCGAAGGCGACGCCGGCGAACGCCGCAGATCGACGAGCCGGCGCCGCCTCTGGCTCGTGTCGCGAGAGCGGGCCTGGGGCACGCCGATCTCGATCGTCCACTGTCCCGCGTGCGGAGCGGTGCCGGTCCCGGATCGCGACCTGCCCGTCCGCGCTCCCGCCGCCGAATCGGCGGGCGAGCGGAGATCCGGTTGCGCCGCGACGCCGTGCCCCGCGTGCGGCCGGGACTCCCGCCGGGAGACGGACACGCTGGACGTTTTCTTCGACGGGATCTGGTGCTCTCTCGCCTGTGTCGGGCCGCGCGACGGCGGCAATCCGTTCGTCGCCGATCGGCTCGCCGCGTGGATGCCCGTCGACGTCTTCCACAGCGGCCTCGACACGTTCGTCGACCTCCACCTCAGGAGATTCCTGGGCGCGGTCCTCTTCGAGCGCGGAATCCTCGCGGGCCCGGAGCCGATCGCGAGCCACTTCGGTCACGAGATGGTGCTCTTCCGCGGACGGAAGATGAGCAAGCACCTCGGCAACGCGGTCGAGGCGCGGGCGCTCGTCGAGGCCCACGGAGCGGATGCAGTCCGTGTCGGAATCCTCTGGGCGGCCGGCCCGGAGCGCGGCTTCACCTTCCGGCCGGACGTCATCGAGAAGGCGGCCGCCTTCCTGCACATCGCTCACGCGACGGCCGCGCGGGCCGCCCCGGCGATGAGGCGGCGGCGGACCGCATTCGAGCCCCGGAGCCGGGCCGCGAGCCGCCTCGCCGCCCGGTCCGCCGCCGCCGCGAGGGACGTCGCCCGGTTCATCGAGGACTACAGGCCCAACGCCGCGATCGACGTGCTCGCCGATCTCTCGCGTCGCGCGTGCGCATTCGTGGACACGCGGATCGGCTCGGGGCGCCTTCGCGCCTCGGACGCCGCCGCCCTCGAGGAAGCGCTCGCCCGGTTCGCGGTCGCGCTGTCGCCGTTCGCGCCGTTCCTTGCGGAGGAAGTCTGGGCGCTCCTCGGCCGGCGCACGCTGGTCGCCGCCGAGCGGTGGCCGACGCCCCTCCCGGTCGGCACATGAGCCTCGCGGGCCCGCCGCCGCCGATCGCGCGCGACTGCGTCAACCTGAACCGTTTTCTGCCACATCCCCTGCTTTTCGACCCGCGGACTCTCGAGCCGCTCGCGCCCGGCGACCTCTCCGCGATGATGCCCCCGTCTCTCGCGGGAATGGAGCTCTCCCGCGCGCCGCGGATCGAACTCCCCGGCCCCGTGGCTCTCGCGCTGTCGGAGTTCCGGCCGACTCCTCTTCGTCGCGCGGCGCGTTTCGAAGCGGCTCTCGGGACCCGAGCCGAGATCTACGTGAAGGACGAAGGGGAGTCTCCGACCGGGAATCACAAGGCGAGCAGCGCGTTTCTCGTCGCCTACCTCTGCGCGCGCGACGGGATCGAGACGATCACGACGGAGACGACGGGGAACTGGGGGATCGCCCTCGCCGCGGCGGCACGGCGCTTCGGGATCAAGGCCGTCTGCTTCCTCGATTCGAGGAGTCACGAGAGCCGTCCGGACCGGAAGCGCGCGATGGAGGCGTGCGGAGCGAGAGTCACGATCGTGCCGGTCCCTCGCCGTGGGAAAGGCGCTCTTCTCCTCCTCACCGCGGACGAGGCGCTCCGCGCCACGGCGGGAATGAGGAAGGCGGCGTACGTGTTCGGAAGCGTGTTCAACTACTTCATCGCGCCCCAGACGATCGCCGGCATTGAAGCGAAGGCCGGTCTCGATGCGTCGGGCCGCGCTCCGGACGTGATCGTGGGCTCGTGCGGCGGCGGCGCGAATCTCCTGGGGACGGCGGCGCCGTTCCTCGTCGATCGCGTTCGGGGCCTCTCGCGCGTCGAGGTGGTCGCGGCCGAGGCCGTGGGCTGTCCGATCCTCAGTCGGGGGAGGTTCGGCCTCAGGACCGTCGACACGATCGGACGGTTTCCCGCGCTGCGCACGTACGGGATCCCGGGTGTCTCCGGAAGCGACTATCTGGGCGGACTCGGGTCGACGATCGTCGCCGCCGCGGCGGCGCACTTCCACTCGGAGGGCCTGATCCGAGCCGAGCGGGTGTCCGCGCCCGAGGCGCGCGCAGCGGCCCGGCTCTTCCGCGCGACCGAGGGGCGATGGGTCGCGCTCGAGAGCGCGCATGCGATCGCCGCCGCCGCGCGGATCGCGTCGGCCGCCGAGCGGGCGAAGGTCATCCTCGTCGGGGTGAGCGCGGGCGGCGGAGATCGCCGGCTCCTCGCCCGCGCCGGGCGCTAGAGCCGTCAACCCCAGCCTCTCCTCGTCCCGCGGCGAAATCGGAGCCCCGCCTCGGCCTTCGACGGCGCCTGTCGGGCGTCGCGTCGAGGCGCGACGTCCAAGCCCCATTGCGGCGAGCCGGCGTCGGGCGCGAGGCCGGGAGTGGCGCGCGGCGGGTGCGCGGCCGAGCCCGATCCGCTCTCCGGCCGCGAGACGGAAGTCCTCCGTCTCATCGCGGGCGGCTACCGCAACCGAGAGATCGCGTCCGCGTTCCGCGTCGCCGAGGGGACGGTCAAGAACCAGGCGTCGAGCATCCTCTCGAAGCTTTTCGTGCGAGACCGGACGCTCGCGGTGCTGAAGGGTCTCGACCGCGGCTACATCTGACGAGCGGAGCGCGGAGCGAGAGGGAGGGGGAGGGGGAGGGGAAGGGGAAGGGGAAGGAAAAGCCTCTCGCCGAGTCGTTCGAGCTCGTCCCGGGCGATCACGTACCGAACGTGCACCACGCGCCGGTCGAGCCGCTCCTCGGGAGAGAGGCGCGCGAACACTCGCGGCGTGAGGAGGAGCGGTGTCTTCGGCCCGCTCTCGCGGAGGAGGCGGCCCGGGTCGGCGACGACGCGCGGGCGAATCCGGAATCGGTCCTCGGGGAAGAGGACCGAGAGATCGGCCGCGATGTTGAGCGCCTTCGGCTCGTCCAGCTCCAATAGCTCGATCGTCCGGCGGCGCCCTGGCTCCGGCCTGAGGCGCGGGTCGGCCGCGATCGCCGGGTCCGGGTGAATGGCGACGAAATGGACGTCCTCGAGCCGGCGCGGCCAGAGGCGCCGCACGTCGTTGTAGTGGAAGTAGGTCGCGACGACAGGACCGGGCGGGGGCTCGCTCCCCTTGTCGAGCGGCCACGGCTCGGCCTTCACGGCGAAGCGCTCTTCGATCTCGCGAGCGTGGTCGCGGCACTGCGATTCGCTGCACTCGACGACGCGGACGACGCCCGCGGAGTTCGCGGGGGGCGAGTCGACGAGGACCCGGACGAGGTCGGAGGCCGAGAGGCCGTGCTTCTCGCGGGCCTCCGCGAGCGTGCGCGCGATGAAGCGATCGAGCACCGTCGCGCGCTCGGCGGAGAGCCGCGGCGCCGCGCGCACGCGCGTGCCCGCGCCGTTCCGGGAATCGACGATTCCCTCCTCCGCGAGCGCCCGGTAGGCGCGGCGCACGGTGTGCAGGTTGACGCCGAAGAGGCGGGCGGCTTCCCTGACCGGCGGCAGCCGCGCGCCGGGCTCGAGCTTCCCGGTCGCGATCCGGTAGCGCACGGCCTCGGCGATCTGGTGGTAGAGCGGAACGGGGCTCGACGGATCGAGCGTGAGCTTCATGATCGTCATTCGCCCCGGATGATCGTCGCGGGCTTCTCTCCGTAATCGGGCTTCCAGACGAGGAGCTTGTGCGCGGGGTCGACGGCGAGCGAGGCGGGTCCGGCCCATCCGTCGACGCGACGCCGCGCCTCGCGCTCTTGCGTCTCGACCGTGACGAGTCGGCGTTTCCCCGACGGGCTTTCGATCGCGATCTCGACCGCGAGGTCGTACGGCTCGCCCTCTTGCGCCTGACGAAGGACGATCTCGCCGCCGCCTTCGTCGCCCGCGATCCACTCGGCCTCGAGGACGGGCGCGCCCGCACTTCTCGCTCGTCTCGTGGAAGAGCCCGGCGACGAACGAGCGCGCGACCGGTTTGTCGACGTTCCACGTCTCGGTCACGGCGCTCTCCGATTCCGTCCTCTCGGCCCGTTTCCCGCACGTCATCGCGCGCCATCCCGGGGGGAGCCTGAACCGCGTCGTGCCCACGACGCCGATGTGGCTCGCGGACGAGGACTGCCCGAGGTCGATGCGCGGCATCGGGAACGGGTACCAGCCCTCGACCCACGACGCGATCGCGCCTCCGTCCGAGACGATGAACTGCATCGACTCGCGCGTGCTCTCGAGCGTGAAATCGACCGTCACTCGGTCGCCCATCCTCGCGGGGCTCGCGAGCCTAACGTCGAGGAGCCGGATGTGATCGGGGTCGTCGATCGTCCGGTTGAGCGTGAGCGTCGAGCCCTCGGGGCCCTTCGCCGCGGTGAACTCCATCACCGCTTTCCGCTTGTTGACGCCGAACGTCGGCCCGGGCGACGCGTCGAGGTCGAGCGCGACCACGGCCCTCCCCGATACCCGGAGCTTGTCGTCCGCGGGAAGGGGCTCGATCTCGAGGTCGAGCGAGACGAACGTCCAGCCGGCGCCCTCGGGGGGCGAGTCCGGCGCGGCGAGGGCGAGCACCGCGGCGATCAGGGCGGTTGAAAGCATAATGATCTATACCACTAGAACAACTTTCCTGCCACGCTTTTTTTCCCCTCGCCGGCTGGTACGGTGAACGCGGTGGCCGCTCGGGCGTTGAATGGGCTTCGAACGCCGCGGAGGACTCGAATCGATGGCTCGGCAGCGGCCCCGTCCGACTCTCGTCCTGGCTTTCCTGCTCGCGCGCGGGCTCGCCGCTATCGCCGAGGACGGCCTCGCGCCCGAGGTTTCGCCGTTCCGCGCCGTGCAGGAAGCCCTCGCGCGCGACGACGCCGGGACCGTCCGGCGCCTCCTCGACGCGATCGCGAGCCCAAAGCCGGGCGATTCCTCGCACCGCTCCGTCGCCTCGGCGAAAGCGCTCCTCAGCGTCGCGCTCGAGGCGCGCGAAGAGCGTCCCAGTCGCTATCTCCACGTCGCGGCCGCCTACCCCGACCGCCTCGAAGGGCTTGCCGCGCTCGTCGCGGCGCTCTCCCTCGTCGAGGAGGCGTACGCGATCGGGGAGCCGCCGCTCTCGGCCGATCGGCTCGAGGAGCTGCGGGATCTCGCGCGGTCGATCTTCCCAGCGATCGAGGCGTCGCACGCGGACGACGACCTCGTTCGCCTCGCCGCGGAGCTCCTCGCCCGCATCGACTGCGGCGGGACGGACGAGCGCCACGCCGAGATCGTCGTCGCGGGCGGCGCGCGCCTCCCGGTGCCCCAGCCGCTCGCGGAGGAGGTCTCGGTCGCTCTCTTCGGCGGCGAAGGGCGGAGCGTCGCGTCGATTGCCGAGGACGGCCTCGCGCTCTCGCCCGTCTTCCGCGTGGACGTGGCGCCATCGACCGACGGCCCGACGCTCCTTCCGCCCGCGACGCCGGGCGACTATATGATCGACGTGCGATCGGCGAGCCGCGGCTGGCGGCGCCTGCGCCGGGTCCGCGCGAGCGACCTCGACGTCTCCGTGCGAACGGTCGCGGGCGGTCTCGTCGCGCTCGCGACGATCGGCGGTCGTCCGGCGGCGGGGGTCGAGTGCGTTCTCACGAACCGATGGAGCGGCGATCTCCTCGCGAAGGAGCCGACCGACGGGACGGGCCTCGCGCGGTTCTCGCTCCCGGTCGAGCTCGCGCGCGCGAGCCTGCTCCTCGCCGTGCGCGTCGAACCTCCGAACGGCGGCGGCGAGCACCGCGCGGACGTCGCGTGCTCGCTCCCCGATCCGCAAGAGAAGCGCCCGCGCCTTTCCGCGCACATCGTCGTCGATCGGCCGATCTACCGGCCGGGCGAGGTCGTGCGCGGCCGCGTCGTCGTCCGGCGCCACGACGCGCGGCCCGGCTCGGCCGCGCCCCTCTCCGAGCGGGATCTGAAGATCGAATACCGCTCGGGCTCGGGCCCCACGCGGACTCTCGCCGCGCGGCTCGACGGCTTCGGCGTCGCGCCGTTCTCGATCCCGATCCGCGCGAGCGACGCGCTCGGACCGCTCGCGATCGAGGTCGTCCTGCCGCTCCGCGAGGAGGAGTCGTTCGCGGGCGAAAGCCGGTCGGACGAGCGCGGGCGGCACGTCGCGCTTCTCTCCGAATGGCCGGCGCGCGTGGTCGAGTTCCGGCGCCCGCCGCTCCTTCTCGATGTCACGGCGCCGGACGAGTGGCGGCGCGGCGACGCGGATCCAGAGATCGCCGTCTCCGCCCAGTTCCCGACCGGCGTCCCCGCCGCGGGGCTCGAGGGCGTGGCGCGGGCGTCCGTCGGGTCGGTGCGCGACGCACGCGCCCTCGCGCTCGACGCCGCGGGCCGCGCGCGCGTCCGCCTCGCGCTGGGCGAGATGACGCTCTCGCCCGGCGCGGCGGCGCTCGCCTCGGTCGCGATCGAGATCGCGGCGCCGGACGGTCAGACGATCCGCGAGAGCCGCTCGATCCGGATCGCGCACGGGCCCGAGGCGCGGGCCGCTCCCGCCCGCGCGGCGCCGCTTTCGATCGCGTGCCCGGAGGGTCGCGTCGCGATCGGCTCGCCCGCAGAGATAGCGATCGCAGGCTCGCCGCGCTCGGAAGTCTTCCTCACGGTGTCGAGCGAGGCGATCTTCGACGCGCGCGTCGTGACGCTCGACGACGAGGGCCGCGCGCGCGTCGCGCTCGTCGCGGCCGCCGAGTGGTATCCCGAGGTCGTGGTCGAGGTCCAGTCGCGGGATGGCGAATCCGCGGGCCGGATCCGCGTCGAGCGCCCGGAGTCGCGGCTCGAGGTTCGCTTCGCGAGCGAGCGCGCGGCGTACGGCCCGGGCGACGAGGCGCGATTCTCGTTCGACGTGCGCGACGGCGCGGGCCGGCCGGCCGAGGCGACGCTCGCGGTGTCGGTCGTTGACGAGTCGCTCTTCCTCCTCGCGCGCGACGCGACGCGCGATCCGCTGGAATCGCTCCGCCCGCTCGCGTCGGCCGCGCGTCCGTACCGGTTCGCGAGCCCGCGCGCCGCGAGTCCGCTGCTCGTCATCGGAGAGATGCTCGAGCGCGGGCGCGTTGCGCGGCCGGAGCCTCACTGGCTGTTCGACAAGGCGATGGGACTCGGCGGCGGCGCGGGCGGCGCGTACGGCGGACGCACCGGCGGCTCGGCGGGGCGCGAGCGATCGGACTTCCGCGCGACGGCGTTCTTCGCGCCGAACGTCCGCACCGGGACGGACGGCCGAGCGGACGTGGCGTTCCGGTTCCCGGACGATCTCGCGACCTGGCGCGTCACCATCGTCGCCGTCGACGCGCGCGGCGGAGCGGGGCTCGTCCGCGAGTCCGTGAGGACGGAGAAGCCGCTCTCGGTCGAGCCCGTTCTCCCGCGCGTACTGCGCGGCGGCGACGCGCTCGTGGCGAAGGCGATGATCGCCGACCGGACCGGAGCGAGCCGGGCGGTCGCGCTGCGCGCCGCCGGCTCGAACGGGATCGACGTGTCCTCCGCGCCGGCCGCGTTCGAAACGGCGCCGTCGCGGGCCGTCGCGATGCCGCTCGCGCTCGCGGCCGCCGCGGAGGGCTCGGCCCGCCTGACGCTCGATCTCGCGCTCGAAAGCGGCGAGCCCGTCGACCGCGTCGTGAAGGAGCTGCCGGTCTTGTCGCCGGACGCGATCCGCGAGACGTTCGACTCCGCGGTCGTCTCCGGCCGCGCGGTCCTCGAGCCGCCGGACGTCGAAGGCGCCGCGCGCCGGGGCGTCCGCGTGTCGCTCATCGGCGAGACCGACGGTCTCTTGAAGAGAGCGTCCGAGTACCTCGGGGCCTATCCGCACGGCTGCGCCGAGCAGACGGCGAGCCGGCTCGTGCCGGTTCTCGTGGCGCTGCGCGCGCGTCTCGGAGGCGAAGCCGGACCGCTCTCGCCCGAGCAGGCGCACCGCCTCGAGGTCGGCTTCGCGCGCCTTCGCGATTTGAAGTCCGACGACGGCGGCTTCGGCTGGTGGGAGCGCGCGAACGAGTGCGATCCGTTCGCGACCGCGGCGGTCTTTCGCGCGCTCGCACTCGCGCGCGAGGCGGGGCTCGACCTCGAGCCGTACGGCCTCGCGGTCGCGGCCGACGCGCCTGCGCTCGCGCGGATCGACGCCGAGCCGCTCGTCGCCGCTCTCGCGGGAGACGACGCCCAGAAGCGCCCGCGTGCCGCGGCCGAGGCTGATCTCCTCGCCGCGGCGCTCCTCCTCTTCCCGGACTCGGAGACGCTTCGCGCGAAAGCGCGCGCCGTCGTCGAGAACGCCGGGCGGATCCCGTCCGGGCTCGCGGCGCGCGCGGCCCGCGCGCTCTTCCTCGCGGGCGACCGCGCGGCGGCGGTCCGGGCACTCGATGTCCTCGCCGAGACAGGCCCGTCGGGCGACGTCACCGGTCCCGACGAGAGCCCGGTCGCCCGCGCGGCGGCCCTCCTCGACCTCGTCCTCGCCGCCCGCCCGGAAGACGATCTGCGCGCGCGGCTCGTCGCGGAGATCGCGCGCCGGAGCCGCGGAGGCGGGCGCCTCGACCACACGTCGGCCACCGCGGCGGCGCTCGTCGCCCTCGCGCGCGAACGGGCGTCGCGGCCGCGCGTTCCGGAGGAGGGCGGCGCGGCGGTCGTGTTGATCGAAGGCGACGTTCCGGGCGAACGGATCGAGGTGCGCGAGGGCGACGACGGTTTCCCCGACGTCGAGCTGGCGCCCGGCACGCGGCGCGTCGTCGTCACGAGCGCGCCTCCGTCGCGGACGATCGTCGCCACGGCGGCCGCGCGTTTCGCCGAGCCCGCGGACGGCGCCGCGGCGCTGTCGGAGGGGATCTCGGTGTCGCGGCGGCTCGAGCCCGAGGGGACATTCTCCGAGGGAGGACTCATCGAGGCGGTCGTCGACGTCGCGGCGCCGCGGGGGCTCACGTACGTCCTCGTCGAGTGCCCGATCCCCGCAGGCTGCGAGGTGATCCCCGCGCGCGGGCGGCTCGAGGTCCGCGACGACCGCGTCGCGATCGGGCTTTCGCGCCTCGACGACGAGGGCCGCGCAACCGTGAGATTCCGGATGCTCGCGGCGATGGAGGGGGACGTGCTCTTCCCGCCCGCGACGGCGGAGGCCATGTACGCGCCGGAGCTCCGCGGGCGATCGCGGGGCGAGCGGATCGCGATCGGCCCGCGGCGGCCCGATCCGGAGGCGGCCGCGGCGGTGGCGCTCCTCGGCGAAAAGGCCGCCGAGCGGACGCTCGCCGATCTCGAGTCGGCGCTTTCGGCAACGGACGATCCGCGCGGCGTCCTGCGCTCGCTCGGCGAGTTCCCGGACGAGGCCGCGGCGACGCGCGCGCTCTCCGCGGCGCCGCGACTCCTCGGCGCCCGCCTCCTGGATTCGGACGTCGCCGAGGCGTGGCTCGGCGCGCTCGGGCGCCGCGCGGAGGGTCTCCTCGCCGGAGCGTCCTTGAGCGGCGTCCTCGACGCGACCGGGGTCGCGCGTCCCGCGGCGCTGAAGCGGCTCGCGGCCGCGCTCCGCGCGTCGCCGATCGCGGGCGACGTCGCGAACCGATTCGCGAGCGCGGACGAGGGGAGCGACGATTCGCGTCTCGCGGCGCTCGCGATCGTCGAGTCGAGCGTCTTTCCCGGGGGCGCGAGCGCGGTGGAGATCGCGACGCGGCTCCTCGACTCCGAGTTCGCGGCGGAGCGCGTCGAGGCGATGGTGAACCCGTGGCCAGAGTGGCGCGGATCGCGCGCGCACGTGATCCTCGCGGTGCCGGCGCGGGACGCGATCGACGGCCTGATCCGTCCCGAGGGCGTCGCGGTCGGGACGGGGATCGACGAGCGGACGCTCGATCGCGTGCTCCGCCTCGCCCGGGTTTCCTTCGGAGCTTGGCGATCGCTCCGGCCGCCTCTGCGGGAAAAGTTCTCGCCCGTTCTCGAATCGCTGCTCGCGCTCGGGAATTGGCCGGGCAAGGGCGCCTGCGCGCCCGCGTCCTTCGCGCGGTTCCGGCGCAGTCTCGAGTCGCTCCGGGCGGGCGCTCTCGAGACGCTCGTCTCGGAGCGCGACGTCACCGACCTCGCGGCTTGGCGGGTCGCTCTCGGCGGCGACGCCGCGGCGGCCGACGTCGCGCGCGGCCTCGATCTCATCGTCGAGCTCGGCGCCGACGTCGCGCGACACGTCCTCGATCGATCGCGGCACGTGCGGTCCGACGCGCGGGTCCGCGCGCGGCTCCTCGCGATCGTCGCGCGCGGTCCGTTTTCGCTCCGCGATCGCGCGTTCGCGGCGCTCGGCCGCGACGATCGCGCGTCGGTCCCGGACGGCGTCCTCCTCGACGCGGCGAGTCGCGATCGCGACGAGGGCTGGGCGGTTGCGGAGATTCTCCGCCGGGGCGATCGCGCCGCGGTCGAGACGCTCGTGCGCCACGTGCCGCGCTCGGCGTCGACGAGCCTCCGCCGGAGCGTGGCGCTCGACGCCCCGAGCGCGATCGTGGGCGAGATTCTCGCGCCGGCCGAGATCGCGTCGTCGCTCTTTTGTGATCTCGATCCGCGGAACGACCGCCACCGCGCGGCGCGCGAGAGGCTCGTGATGCTTCTCGTCGAGAGCGACGCCGACGTCGCGGGCCTCCTCGCCGCGGCGCGCGATCTTCGCGAGCGGTACGCCCTTTTACGTGCCGCGGCCGCGCGCGGGCTCGAGACCGCGCCCTTCGACGACGCGGGAGACCCGGCCGCCGCGCGATGGCGGACGCTCCTCCGGGCGCGCGGCGGCGACGCGAGCGCCGCGGAGGACGTCCGCCGGTGGCTCGCCGACGAGACGATGCCGGAGATCGAGCGAGTGGACGTCTTCTTCGCGCTCGAGCCGCACGCGTCGGCGTTCGATCTCCGAAACGTGCCGGCCGACTCGCTCGACCCCGCGGTCGTGGCGCGCGTCCTCGAGCGCGGACCCGCCGATGCGATCGCGTCGCTCCTCCTCGACCCCAAGATCCGGACCGACGCGCGCCGCACTCTCGCGGACGCGGCGCCGGCGTCGTCCCTCCGCGAAGCGCTCTGGCCGCGGCTCGCGGCCGCTGGCGCGGGAAGCGCCGTCGAGGCGCTCGAATCGCTCGATAGGCGCGAGGGCCTCGCGGAGGAGGCGGCGCGCATCCTCCTCGATCACGGACACGCGTACGCGCGCTCCACGGCGGCGCGGTTCCTCTTCCGCGCGACCGGCGAGCCGGTGACCTATCGAACGGACGTGGCGCTCGCGGTCGTGGGGCCCGACGGGCCGCTCGAATCGCTCGCGGCGGCGCGAACGCGCGCCCGGAGGAACGGTCTCGCCGCGATCGCGGGCGATCGCGAGACGCTCGCGCGGTTCGGGCTTTGCGTCGGCGGGCGCTGAGCCCCGGACGCTCGGCACGCGGCTTGCTCTCACACCAAGCGAGTCGAGGCCGCGGCGGGCCTCGAAAGGAGCGATCCGACATGGATGCCGAAGACATGGCCGTCCCGCCCGCCACCGATTGGCCGTTCGTCGGGCTCCGGATCCTCGGGTTCCTGAACGGCGCGCTCTACGCGGCGCTCGTCGCTCCCGTGATTCTCGTCGGCATTCCGGCAGCCGGAGACGCGTTCGGGTTCCGCGTGGGCATGGAGTCGATCGTGTTCGTTCTGATCGGCGCGGCCGTCGCCGCCGTCGCGGGCACGGTGGGCGGCGTCGCCGTGGCTCTCTCGCGCCGCGATCGCGAAGCGCTTCGCTCCGGGCTCCGCCGGCTGTGGAAGATCCAGCTCGTCCTGCTTCCGATCCTCGTCGGCCTGGCCGCGCTGGCCGACTTCGCCTGCGGGCCGGTCGTGTGCTGATGGGCGGCGCCGCGCACTGGCGTGCCCGCGGCGATCGAGAATCGCGCACGATCGTTCCGGCTCGGGACGGCCGCGAGACGTCGAGCGGCGCCGCCTCGAACTGGGAGTTTCTCGCCCGCCGTGCGAACGAGTACGTCGCATCGGGCGTCGTCGGCCTGATGGCCGGCGGAGCGGCGCTTCTCCTTTTCTGTCTGGTGTTTCGGATCCGAAGCTTCGGCCCGTGCAGCGTCGATCCGCTCGTGCTCGTTGCACTGGTGGCGAGCGCCGCGATCGCGAGGCTCGCGGCCGCGGCGGTTCTCTGGATGATGCGCACGCAGCGCCGGGACTGAGCCGCGCGGTCAGCTCCCGCCGTAGAGCGGCGTGCTCAGGTATTTCATCCCCGAATCGACGGCGATCGTGACCACCGTGTGGCCGCCGCCGAGGCGCGCGGCGACGCGCAGCGCGGCCGCGACGTTGGCTCCGGTGGACGTGCCCGCGAAGAGGCCTTCTTCCCGCGCGAGCCGGCGCGCGGTCTCCATCGCCTCCTGGGTCGAGACCGTCTGGATCTCGTTCGCGATCCCCGCGCGCCAGAGCGGCACGACGAACCCGGCGCCCGTGCCCTCGATCTTGTGCGAGCCGCTCGGGCGCCCCGAGAGCACGGCCGACTCCTCGGGCTCGACCGCGACGACGCGCACCGTCTCGTCGTGGGCGCGGAGGCGCGTCGCGATCCCGCGCAGGGAGCCGCCGGTGCCGACGCACTGGACGAACGCGCTCACGCGGCCTCCCGCTTGCTCGAGGATCTCCCCGCCCATGCGCTCGTAGCCCGGGAGCGGGTCGGCGTTGTTGAGCTGATCGGTGAAGACGCTGCCGGGCGCGGACGCGAGCTTCCGCGCGGTCTCGATCATCTCGAGCGTCAGCGCCTTCGTCGTGCCGCCGGTCGGGCTCGGGACGAGCGTGAGGCGGGCGCCGAGCGCCGCCATGTGGTCGCGCTTTTCCTTGCTGAAAGCCTCCGACGTCACGATCCGGAGCGGGATGCGTTTCACCGCGCACACGAACGCGAGCGAGACGCCGGTGCTGCCGCCCGTGTACTCGACGACCGAGCCGCCCGGCTGGAGGCGTCCGTCGCGCTCGGCCGCCTCGACCATCGCGAGCGCCATGCGGTCCTTCATGCTGCCGGTCGGGTTCTCGAACTCGAGCTTGACGAGGATTCGCGCGCTCGTCTCGGGGACGACGTGCCGGAGCGGCACGAGGCGCGTCCGGCCGATCGTGTCGAGCACGCTCACGGCGCGTCCGTCCTCGGTGCGGCGAGGGACTTGTAGAAGACGACCGCGTCGTGCGGCGTCGAGCCGTCCGGATCGAGCGCGTATCCCGGGATCGTGCCGACCGCGATCCAGCCGAGCTTCCGGTAGAGGTATTCCGCCGCCGCGCCGCGTTTCGCGTCGAGCGTGAGGAGCGTGAACCCGGCGTCCCGCGCCGAGTTCTCGATCGCGTTCATGAGGAGAGTGCCGAGCCCGGACCGGCGGCGGCGCCGGTGCACGAGGAGCTTCGCGATCTCCGCCCGGTGCGGCTGGTTCGGCGCCCACGCCGGATGCATCTGCACCGTGCCCGCGATCCCCCCGGCGTCGCGCGCCACGAGGAAGACGGCCTTCGGGTGCGCCGTCGCGATCGTCCGCCGCCACCACTCCGCCGCGTCGTCGAGCGAGAGCGGAGCGAGGAAGCTCACGGCCGCGCCGGACTCGATGGCGTCGGCGAGGAGCGCGGCGACGTCTCGGACGTCGGCGTCCCTCACGGGCGGGACGAGGCGCTCGATCTCGTGCGCGTGACCCGTCATGGCTGGATCAAACCATGCCGCTCGCCGGTTGCCGCAACGATCAAGCGAGCTTCGCTCCGTGTTCCGCCAGCAACGACTTCAGCACCGAACGGTGGCAGCGCGCCTCGTCCGCGCAGTAGCAGCCCACCGAGAGATTCGTCTTCCGAGACAGCGCAGCGAGGAGCGCGAGGAGGCGTTCCGCTTCGGGGCGCCGCATCTCGGCGCGGTATCGCTTCGCGAACGCTTTCCACTCGCGATCGTCGGCGGCGAGAAGGGCCTTCTTGACCAGGCTCTCGGAAGGCGCAAGATCCGGCAGCCACACGTCGTAGATATCGCGCGCGGCGTGCTCGGCTTTGGGCACGCCGCGCGGCGGCCTCCGGACGGTCCCGATGCGCAGCCCCTCCCCGGGCGTCCTTGGGCTTCCGAGGCGCACGACACGAATGGCCATTTCAGTCGCCGCCCTCGCTTCGCACTCGCGATTCACTCCAAACGTCGCGCCGTTCCTTCGAGCGGCGCGAGTCCGGCGGTCATTTCACTCGAAATGGAATCGGATGGACAGCGCCTCGATGCGCGGCTGCTCGACCGTCGACGGCTCGGGCCCGACGTCGAAGCGGATCTCGAATCGGATGAACTGGCGGCCGTTCAGCGCCGTGATGTCGGTCACGGGTTCGGACTCGCTTGTGAGATCGGGTGACCCGAAGTCGTTCGGGTCGGCGTCGGCGCCGATGAACCGGATAACGGCCGTGGTTCCGTCCCGGAGCCCGCGCGGCATCACGAGATCGGTCGCGCTCGGTCCGGGCGTGAGCACGCCCGTGATCGCATCGCTGCCGTTGAAAGCGTAGGCCGGGTTCGTGACGCCGGTGTCGTAGTAGAGCGACTGGCCGATCGACTTCCCGATGATCTGGGAGGGGAGAGCCGCGACGCTTTCCGCGGGATCGAAGACGAACCGCCTGCGGTAGCGTGAGGAATCGTCGATGGGAGTGCATGTTTCTCTTCTCCTCGGTCGGCGGATCCCGGCACGGGAGAACGCCCGCTGGCAGTCGGCATGCCACGGCCGAACGGCCCGGAAGGGCCTCGGTCGCTACCCTTTTGCTCGTTTTCCGCTCGGCCGCCGGAGCGAATCCGATTGCCCTTTGCGCCGGCGCTTCGAGGAATCGCTCGATGGGCTTCGGCGCGATCGAGATCGCTTCGGTGCGGCCGCGGCCGTCACCCGGCGATCCAGTGGCGCGCGGGCTTCAGCAAGAACTCTTCGATCGCGATCCCGTCGCCACCCACGAGGAGCCGCCTCGCCGCGCCATGAGCCTCGACGAAGGCTGGGAGTCCAGAGCGAGCGTGACGCGTGCGCCCGCTCTTGACCTCGATGGCGGCGAGCCGCCGGCCGGTCTCGACCACGAAGTCCACTTCGAGGCCACCCTCGCGCCAGTAGTGAACGGCGCAACCCGCGATCGAACGTCCTTCCTCGACGAGGTGCGCCCCGACCGCCGACTCGACGAGTCGTCCGTAGAACTCGCGGTCGTCGCGAGCGTCGTCGAAGGAGAGTCCCGATTGGGCCGTCATGAGCGCCGTGTTGAGCACCTGGAACTTCGGGCTCGAGCCCCGGAGCCGCACGGTGCTTCCGGAGTACTTCGCGAGTCCGGTCAGGAGGCCGGCGCCGCCGAGCAGTTCGAGGTAGTGGGCGAGGGTCGTGGTGTTGCCGGCGTCGTGGAGCTGGCCGAGCATCTTCGTGTACGAGAGGATCTGCCCCGAGTACCGGCAGCCGAGCTCGAAGAGTCGGCGGAGGAGCGCCGGCTTGTCGACTCGGGTGAGCAGGAGGACGTCGCGAGAGATCGTCGTCTCGACGAGCGAGTCGAGCACGTACCGCCGCCACCGTTCGGGCTCCGCCGCGAGCGGCGCCGCGCCGGGGTATCCTCCGAAGTAGAGATACTGGTCGAGCGTGAAGCCGAACGCGGCCCGCATCTCGGCCAGCGACCAGTGGGGGAGGTGGAGGATCTCGAGCCGCCCAGCGAGGCTCTCGGTCAGGCCCCGATGGACGAGAAGCGGAGCCGAACCGAGGAGAACGACCTTCAGCCGGCGCCGGGCCCGGGTGTCCTCGTCCCAGAGCCGTTTGACGGATTCGGACCAGTTGTGCGCTTTCTGGACCTCGTCGAGTACGAGCACGCCGCCCTTGCGGCCGGTCTCGAGGCGCGCCGCCTCCCACTGCGTGGCGATCCAATCGGGACCCCTGAGCGCCGGCTCGTCGGCGCTCGCGAAGCGCGCGGGAACCGACGCCTCCTCGACGACTTGCTGTACGAGCGTCGTCTTGCCGACCTGCCGCGCTCCGGTCACGGCGTGGATGAACCGCCGCGGCTCGGCGAGCCTCCGCGCCAGTTCGGATGCCTGAGGCCGCCGGAATGCGGGCCTGGGTTTGCTCGTTTCGTTGAGTAGTTTTCCTCAATGTCGTGAGTAAAGTCGAGAGGGGGCGGCCAAGGCGGAGTGGGGGTGGCGCGGCCGATCCGCGGCCGACTCGATCGGAAACCGCAGGGAAACGGAGGTCCGGGCTAGAACTCCCGCAGCAACCGCCCGGCGCCCGCGAGGGGTGAGTCGATCCCGGTTTCCCGCAGCGCGTACCAGAACGTCACCGCGTTGATCCCCAGGATCGGGACGCCGACGACGGGCTCGAGCTTTTCGCTCACGTCGATGAGGCTCATGTTGGTCCCGCACTGGACGACGGCGTCGAGCCGGTTCCGGCCGGTCGCCAGAAGCTCGACGATGGCCTTCTCCTTCGCCCAGTCCGGCACGTGAGCGATGTGGAGCGCGTTCGCGCACGAGAAGCCCACGCTCGTGGCGACCTCGAAGCCCAGATCCTCGAACATCCGCGTCGCGAACTCGTTCCCCGTCTTGTCGAACGGCGTCAGGATCCCGATGCGCTTCGCCTCGAACTTCCGCAGAGCGGCGGCGATCGCGTCGTGCCAGGCGGCCCAGCCGAGGCCCGAGTACGCCTCGATCTCCGCGACGGGCGCGCGGAGGCCCTCGATCCCCCCGATGACGTGCTCGAGGCTCATGCCCATGATCATGTACTGCGTCCTCGATCCAGACCGAACCCCGATTGTTCCGGCAGACGAGTCCCGCGATCTCCTCGCCCGCCGTGTCGATCCCGCGGACGACGACCGATGCGCCCGCCGCGAGCCCCTCGACGCGGATGCCGTCGACCTCGACGAGCGCATCCCGGTCGGCCGTGACGGCGAGCGGCTTCGATCCGAGCGAGAGAATCTCGAGGTAGCGGCCCGTTCGGACGAGGACGACGTCCCCCGGCCCGGCCGCGGCGACGGCGGGGCCGATCGCGGTGAAGTCGGATCCCGCCCCGGCCGCGGCGTCGACCACGAGGACGTCCGCGGCGATCGCAAGCCGGCTCGCGGAGACGAGCGCGGCGATCGCGAAGAGAGCGCGGACGGCGGTGCGAGTCGGGCTCATCGCGAATGCCTCCTGCCGGGGGATCCCGATCGTCGCGCGCGAGGACCGGCGCGGGCCACGCCCAAGTTGGTGGCGGGGCGCGTCGATCCGGTGAGAAAAAACCGCGCGTTTGCCGGGCGCGGCGTCCTACCGCACGCCGATGAACCGCTCGAGGGCGTAGCCCAGCGCGAACGCCGCGCCGCCGTGGAACGTGGCGAGCTGGGTGGTGCGCCGTCCCTTCGCCCGTCGGCGGCGGCCCCAGAAGTGCATCGCGGCGCCGGAGAGGAGGGGCCCGATCACGAGGCTCGCGCCGGGAAAGAGGCCGCGGCCGACGATGCGCTCCGGCCAGACGAGGAGGGAGAGGCCGCCCACGAGGCCGCCCAGCGCCGCGAAGCCGATCGTCGCGACGAACGCCGGAACTCGGCGATTCCGCCCGCGCGTCTCCGTGAGGCGGATGGAGCCGACGTCGACGAAGAGCTGGAATCCGATCTCGAGAACGAGTTCGAGCAGGATCTCGAGGAGGGAGTCCATGTCGCGCGCCGAACGGGGACGCGATTCTATCCCGTCCCGGCGCGAGATCAGCCGAGCCGCGAGAGGATCTTCTCCCCGACCCGGAGCGCGTTCGCCATCGCGGTGAGCGACGGATTCACGGCGCCGATGCTCGGGAAGAAGCTCGTGTCGACGACGTAGATGTTCTCCACCTCGTGCGCCCGGCAGTCGCGATCGAGGACCGACGTCGCGGGGTCTTCGCCGAACCGGCAGGTCCCCGCCTGGTGGCCCACTCCCGCGATGGGGATCGTCTTCCCGAGGTAGAGGTTGTTCGGGATGAGGTGCGGGTGGCAGTCGACGTGCTCCAAGATCTGCTTCAGCTTCTTGACGAGCGTCTTCGTCGGCTCCTGGTTGTTGAACGTGTACGAGAGCTTCACCTCGCCCTCGTCCGTCACCGTGACGCGGTTCTCCGGGTCGGGGAGGTCCTCGGTCGTGAGCCAGAAGTCGACCGCGTGCTTCGCCATCTTGTCGAGCGCGAACCCGGGCGCGAACTTGGGCGCGTCCTCCTTGAACATGGGGCCCATCGACTTCCCGATCATCTGGATGTTCCCGAGCGGGAAGTCGTAGTCGTCGGCGCCGAAGTAGAAGTCATTGAGCGAGAGCGTCTTCTGGAACCGCGTCGTGTTCTCGCGCTTCGAGAGCGCGACGACCGCGGAGGAGTTGTGGAACATGTAGTTCCGGCCGACCTGGTCGCTCCCGTTCGCGAGGCCGCGCGGGTGCTTGTCGCTCGCGGAGAGGAGGAGGATCTTCGCGGAGTTCGCCGCGCCCGCCGAGAGGACGACAATCGAGCCCGAGTACGTATCGCGCCTCCCCTCGCGGTCGACGACGACCTTCGTCACCTCGCGTCCCGAGCCGCTCGTCTCGAGCTTCACGACCTGCGCGTTCGTCACCATCGTGACGTTCCGGTGCTCGAGCGCGGGGCGGACGCAGACGGTCTCGGCGTCGCACTTTGCCTGCACGAGGCACGGGAATCCGTCGCACGTTTCGCAGCGGATGCACGGGCTCATGTGCGGCCGCTTTTCGTCGAGGAGGATGCCGGTCGGCGCCGGGAACGGGTGGTAACCGCACCTCGAGAGATTGTCGACCAGTTCCTGGATCCGCGGCTCGTGCGAGACGGGCTCGAACGGGTACGGCCCGCTCGCGGGCGGCTCGGTCGGGTCGGCGCCGCGGAGTCCGTGGACGCGGTAGAGCTTCTCCGCCGCCATGTAGTGCGGCTCGAACTCGTCGTAGGCCACCGGCCACGAGGGCGAGACGCCGTCCTTGTGCCGAAGCTCGCCGAAGTCCTCGGTCCGGTAGCGGAAGAGGGCCGCCCCGTAGAGCTTCGTCGCGCCGCCGACGAAGTAGTGCGAGCCGGGCTGGAACGCCTTCCCGTCCTTGTCGCGCCAGGTGTCCTTCGAGACGTAGCGGCCCTCGACGAAGACGGAGTTGACGTCCCAGTTCTCCTTCTCGCGCGGGAGGAACGGTCCGCGCTCGAGAAGGAGGATCTTCTTCCCCGAGGGTGCAAGCTTCCACGCGAGCGTGCCGCCGCCCGCGCCGGTGCCGATGATGATGACGTCGTAGCGTTCGGTGGACATGAGGTGCGCACCTCTCGGGGAATGGCGGGTTGGATGTCCGCCGCGGCCGGCGGTTTCACCCGTGGTACGCTCGTCGGACCCGGCGGCCAAAGGAGGCCAATCGACATCATGTGGACCGCGATTCTGACGTGCCTCGTCCTCGCCGCGCCCGGCGACGCGCATCGCGAGGCGATGAAGAAGCTCCACTTCCTCGCCGGCGAGTGGCGGGGCGAGGGCTCGATGCGGATGGGCCCCGGCGAGCCCTCGAAATCGACCGTCGTCGAGAAGGTCGAACTGCGCCAGGACGGGCTCACTCTCGTTCTCGAAGGGATCGGCAAGGAGAAAACGCCCGAGGGCGAGAAGATCGTGCACCACGCCGTCGGACTTCTCTGCTGGGACGCCCAGAAGAGCGTCTACGCGATGCGTGCGGTGCGCCACGACGGGAACTTCGTCGACGCCGAGGGGCGATTCGAAGGCGACACGTTCGTGTGGGGGTTCGAGGCGCCGGGCATGGGGCGCGTCCGGTACAAGATTCGCCTCGACGCGGAAGGGCGCTGGCACGAGACCGGCGATTTCTCTCGCGACGGGACGACCTGGACGCCCTTCTTCGAGATGACGCTCACCAAAGACAAGGAAAAGAAGGGCGCCGGCTGATCCGTCACTCCCGCTTCTCGACTCGATTCGGCTTCGCGGACTGCGGCACGTCCTCCGGGCGCGCCGCGCGCCATTCGACGTCGAACGTGCCGCGATAGCCGAAGAGGCGTCCCCAGACGCGGTTCGACACCGCGACCTCGATGCGGTACTTCCCCAGCGCGTCGTCGAACGACTCGAGGACGTCCGCGACGCCGGAGAAGAGCATCGGGAACCGGAACGCGATCTTCCCCTCGTAGAAGCGCTGCTCGCCCGAGCGGAGCCTCATACCCCGCGTCTTCTCGTCGACCGAGATGTCGATGTCGACCGCGAGGTGCTGGTGCGTGCCGAGGTAATCGACGATTCGCCCGCGCGACTCGGCGTGGATCATGTACGCGTCGAACCGGCGGCGCTTCCGCGTCTCGAACGTCCGGAGCCACGTCACCGTCTCGCGCCCGAGCGGATCGACGTAGGCCCAGTTCTCGATCGTGAATGGGACGCTTCGGCCGCGCTCGGGGAACATGATGCGGCGCCACGTCCCTATGTAGAGGAAGGGAAGCGTGTAGACGGGCCCGTGCCAGACGTCGTCCATGACTCCTCGGCCGATCGCGGCCTTGCCGTCCCGGCTCGAAAACCCGAAGCGCTCGCGGATGCGCGGGTGGAGACGCCCGAACTCCTTCTCGCCCAGGACGCGCTCGTAGATCGATCTCATTCGCTCGTTCCCCCGGGCGGCCGGCGGAGGCACCGGCGCGCGGTGGGCGAGAAGGGGAGCGCGGCGAGCGCCGCGGCCGCCGCCGCGGCGAGAGCGACGTTGAGCGTCGCCGGCGTGAACGCGGCCGTCAGCGCGCGCGGCGACCGGATCGCGACCGCCGCGAGCGAGAGCGCCATGACGGCGATCGTCGCGAAGAGCGGCCAGCGCGCACGGTGGAAGAATAGCGTCGCGGCGCCCATCGCGATCTCGGCGGCGCCGACGAACGGCAGCGCGGAGGCGCCGATTCCGGCGTCGGCGAGGAGCGCGATCTCGTCCTCCGTGCGGAAGAGAAGCTTCGGCACGAGCCCGTGCCAGACCCACGCGAACGCGACCGCGCCCCTGCAGACGGAATGCACGAGCGCCGCGGCGCGTGCCGCCTCCGGCGGAAGCCCGCGCTCGACCCAGAGCCGGAGGCGGTCGAAGCTCCACGCCGTCGCCCAGCCGAGGAGCGGACGGAACGCGGCGCGGTCGATCGCGCGGCCGAGCGCGCCGAATCGCGCGTCGTAATCGTAGCCGGTGAGGAAGCGCACGCCGTCCGGAGTCGGGATGTACTTCCAGAAGCCCGCGCCCTCGCGGATGAGCGATTTCACGTCGTCCGAGCCGAAGCGGAGAGACGACGTGCGCGCGCCGCCCTTCTCGATCGTGCCCACGGATTCGCCCGTGCCCGCGATCGCGAGTCCGAAGCCGATCCGGGTCGCGTACAGGAACCGCTGCGGCTCGGCTTCGGAGCCTCTCGGCAGGTACTCGATGCGCGAGAAACGGAGGTCCCAGCGCTGGTGGACGTCCGGTGTCTGCGTCTTCGTCCAGATCTCGTCGATCTCCCCCCGGATCCGGATCTCGACGTAGATGCGCATGGGCCGGCGTCAGGTCGCGGGCGGTGCGCGGAAGATGAAGTAGACGGCGCCGAGGATGCAGAGCCCCGCCCAGAGGTAGTCCCAGCGGAGCGGCTCACGCATGTAGAGGAGCGAGAACGGGACGAAGACCGAGAGCGTCACGACCTCCTGGAGGATCTTGAGCTGCGGCAAGCTCATCGCCGTGTAGCCGATCCGGTTCGCGGGCACTTGCAAGAGATACTCGAAGAGAGCGATGCCCCAGCTCGCGAGCGCCGCGATCCACCACGGGCGCGACGCGAGGTTTTTCAGGTGCGCGTACCAGGCGAACGTAGCGTCTGCGACCCCTTTTTGATCGAACAGGACGTTCGAGAGGACGAGGAGGAACGTCGTTCGGGCGACGACGGAAGCGTCCATGCGCGGGGGCCCACGGGGTCGGAGGCTCATTCTCGAATCGCCGGTGCGGGCGGTAAAGCGGCGCGGTAGACTTCGCGAAGACGATTGAGCAGGAGGCCGGCTCGTGACCCCACTGCCCACGCTCGACCGACGCGCGTTCCTCGGTGCCGCGGCGCTCGCGGCGGCGGCGCCCCGGCTCGAGGCGCTCGCGCCCGAGCCGCCGTTTCGGATCTCGCTCGCGGAGTGGTCGCTCCACCGGACGCTCCGCGCGGGGAAGATCGGCGCGCTCGACTTCCCGCGGGAGGCGAAGCGCACGTTCGGCATCGAGGCCGTCGAGTACGTGAACCAGTTCTTCGCGGACAAGGCGGCCGACTTCGCCTGGCTCTCGGAGCTGAAGCGCCGCGCGGAAGGGGAGGGGGTCAAGAGCCTCCTCGTCATGATCGACGGCGAGGGCGAGCTGGCCGACGCGGACGACGCCCGGCGCGGCCGCGCGGTCGAGAACCATTTCAAGTGGATCGCGGCGGCGAAGTTCCTCGGCTGCCACTCGATCCGCGTCAACGCGGGCGGCGGCGGCACGCCGGAGGAGCAGGCCGCGCGGGCGGCCGATTCCTTGCGCCGGCTCTGCGAGATGGGCGAGACGTACGGAATGAACGTCGTCGTCGAGAACCACGGCGGCCTGTCGTCGAACGGCGCGTGGCTAGCGGGCGTGATGAAGAGCGTCGCGCACCCGCGGTGCGGGACGCTTCCCGACTTCGGAAACTTCACGATCCGGGAGGGCGAGTCGTACGACCGCTACGAAGGCGTCCGCGAGCTGATGCCGTTCGCGAAGGCCGTGAGCGCAAAGTCCTACGACTTCGACGCGGACGGGAACGAGACGACGATCGACTTCCCGCGCATGATGCGGATCGTGCTCGACGCGGGCTACGGCGGCCACGTCGGGATCGAGTACGAGGGCTCCCGTCTGCCCGAGATCGAGGGGATCCGCGCCACGCAGCGCCTCCTCGAGCGGATCGGCAAATCGCACGCGGCCGGCCGCTGACGGTTTTTCTAAGAGACGGCGGGCGCGCGGCGGCGAACATGTCATTGACGCAGCGACGACTCTCCCCGGCCATGGAATACCGATTCGACGACGCGCTCCCGATCCTCCGCCGGACGCCCTCCGTCCTGAGGGCTCTCCTCGCCGGGCTTCCCGACCGCTGGACGCGCGCGACCGAGGGCCCGGGAACCTGGAGCCCGTTCGACGTCGTGGGGCACCTGATCCACGGCGAGCGCGACGACTGGGTGCCGCGCGTCGAGCACCTTCTCGAGCACGGAGACGCCGTCCCCTTCCGGCCGTTCGACCGCGAGGCGATGTTCCGGAACTCGAAAGGGAAGACGCTCACGGAGCTTCTCGACGAGTTCGAGTCGCTCCGCGCGCGGAGCCTCGAGCGGCTCGAGGCGCTTTCCCTCGGCGACGGCGACTTCGGGCGCACAGGCCTCCATCCGGCGCTCGGCCGCGTGACGCTCGGCCATCTCCTCGCCACGTGGGTTGCGCACGACCTCGCGCACCTCTCCCAGATCGTGCGGACGATGGCGCGCCAGTACACGGACGCGGTGGGGCCGTGGGCCGAGTACATTTCGATGCTGAAGAGCGCGAAAGAGGCGGGACGAGTCGGATAGACTCGCGAGCCGATCCGGCGCGCGACGACCACCCGGCGCCGAGGAGGCCCTCCCCGTGACGCGAATCCTCGCTCTCTTTCTTCTTCTCGTGCTGGCCGGCCCGGCGCCCGCGGGCGAGCTCGACGTCGCGGCCCTCGACGCCCTCATCGCGCGGACGGTCGAGGAAAAGAACCTCGTCGGGCTCTCGGCCGGGATCCTCTACGAAGGCCGCGTCGTTCTCGCGAAGGGCTACGGCGACCGCTCGCTCGAACCGACGGCGCCCGTCACGGAGGAGACGCTCTTCGCGATCGGCTCGGTGACGAAGCAGTTCACGTGCGCCGCGCTCTTTCTCCTCGCGGAGGACGGGAAGCTCTCGGAGAGGGACCGGGTGGCGAGGTTTGCCCCCGACCTGACGCGCGCCGGCGACGTTTCGCTCCTCGACCTCGGACAGCACGTCGCCGGCTACCCCGACTACTATCCGCTCGACTTCGTCGATCGCGCGATGGCGCGCTCGCGGCCGCCGGAGGAGATCGTGCGCGAGTTCGCGGGGCGGCCGCTCGACTTCGAGCCCGGGACGAGATGGTCGTACAGCAATACGGGCTACCTGATCCTGGGGATCGCGATCGAGCGCGCGAGCGGACTGAGCTTCGGCGCGTTTCTCGAGAAGCGCATCCTCGCGCCGCTCGGGATGACGCGCACGCGATACGAGCCGAAGCGCGGCGAAGACGGGCTTTCGACGGGCTACACGCCGTTCATGCTGGGCGAGCCCACGGTCGCGGTGCCCGAGGGGGAGGGGTGGATCGGCGCCGCGGGCGGCCTCTGGTCAACGCCCTCCGACCTTCTCGCGTGGGAACTCGCGCTCATGGACGGGAAGCTCCTCGCGCCCGCGTCGTGGAGCGCGATGACCGCGCCGCGGCGACTCGCCGACGGCCGTTCGACGAAGTACGGCTGCGGGCTCTCCGTGCGCGACGACGGAGCGGCGCTCGTCCTCTCGCACGGCGGCGCGGTGAGCGGCTTCAACGCGCGGAACACGCTCGTCCCCGCGACGCGCTCGGCGGTCGTCCTCCTGGCGAACGTCGACACGGCGGGCTCGGCGTTCGACGCGATCATGGACGCGGTCCTCCCGAAGCTCATGCCTCCGCCGAACGAGGGCAACGCGCCCGCCATCGCCGGTCTCCCGGCGCTCGACGCGGCGATGCGGCTCATGCGCGGGCTGCAATCGGGCGACGTCGATCGCGTTCTCCTCGGCGAGGAGTTCTCCGCGTATCTCACGCCGGAAAGGCTCCTCGCGGCGAAGGCGTCGCTCTCGCCTCTCGGCGCCGCGAAGTCGGCCAAGATCGCGCGGACGAGCGAGCGCGGAGGGATGGAGGTGACGCGCGTCGAGTTCACCTTCGAGCGCGAGACCGTGGCCGCCTCGATGTACCGTAGTCCGGACGGACTCGTGCAGCAGTTCCTCGTCTACCGGTCCTGAGAGAAGAGAAAAGAGAGGAAGGTCCGTGAGCCAGAATCCGAAGTCGATCGTCCAGGGGCTCTACGCCGCATTCGCCAAGGGGGACGTGCCGGCGGTTCTCGCCGGGCTCAAGCCGGACGCGAAGTGGACGGAGGCGGAGGGGTTCCCGTACGCGGGGACGTACACCGGCCCCGACGCGGTCATGAAGAACGTCTTCATGCGCCTCGGCGGCGAGTGGGAGGGCTTCCAGGCCGTGCCGCGCGAGTTCGTGGCAGAGGGCGATACGGTGATCGCGATCGGTGAGTACTCCGGCACCTACAAGGCGACGAAGAGGAGCGTCAAGGTGCCTTTCGCGCACGTCTGGAAGCTCGACAAGACCGGGAAGGTGGCTTCGTTCTTCCAGTTCACGGACACGGCGGTCGTTCAGAAGGCTCTGAAGTAGAGGGCTCGAGCGCCACTTCCATCCCGACGCGCACGACGCCGGGTGAGACGACCGCCGCGTCGAGCGCGAGCCGGCCGCCGAACTCGCTCCGGATCCGCCGCAGGATGTCCACGTCCTGTTCCAGCGTGTCGGGGTCGAACGTCGTCATGATGCACCGCTCGCGCAGCGAGACGAGCCTGACGAGGGCGTCGCCCGCGCGGATCGCGCAACCTTGCCAGTCGCGCTCGGCGAGACCCTCGACGCCGCCCAAGACGATGTTCGGCCGGAGGCGGCGGCCGTCTCGGCCGAACGCGCGGATCGCGCCGTCGGTCGCGACGAGGAGGGGCAGGACGTCGAAGACTCCGCCGTCCTCGGCTCGCGCGAGCCGCGCGCCCGCGCCCGCCGCGGCTTCGACGTCGCGCGCGACCTCGGGCGACGTCCACGGACGGCCGTCGACGAGCGGCTCCCCGTCAGGGCCCAGCGTCGCGCGGTGCCGGAGGAGCTTCGGGAAGCCGCGGGCGGAGAGGACGCGGCCGCCTCCGGCGACGACGGCCACGCGGCGGTCTCCCTCGACGCCGTCGCGGCCGATCGCGGCGGAATCAAGCCGCTCGCCCGCCATCGACTTCACCGGATATCGCCAGATTTCCTGGATGATCATGCGTGCAAAAACCTCGTCGGGTAGACTCGCGGCCGGAGACCGCATCGATGCGACGAAAGGCCCTTCTCGCCGCAGCCCTCGTGATACTTCCGGCCGCCACCTTCGCCGGCGACGAGCCGTACGCGCCGTACGTAGCGCCGGCCTCGGGCGAGGCGAGGAAGGCGATCGGCGGCTTCACGGTGATGAAGGGGCTCGAGATCGGGCTCTTCGCCGCCGAGCCGCACCTCGCCAATCCGGTCGCGTTCGCGCTCGACGAGCGGGGAGACGTCTACGTCTGCGAGACGTTCCGGCACCACGCGGGCGTCACCGACATGCGCGACCACATGGACTGGCTCGACGACGAGTTGTCGAACCGGACCGTCGAAGATCGCGTCCGGATGATGCGCGACCGCGAGGGCTCGAAGTTCCACGAGAAGTACGAGACCGAGCACGAGCGCGTGCGGCTCGTCCGCGACACGGACGGCGACGGCGCCGCCGACCTCTCGACCGTCTTCGCCGACGGATTCAACGCCGCGGCCGACGGGATCGGCGCCGGTCTCCTCGCGCGGAAGGGCGACGTCTACTACACGAACATCCCGAAGCTCTATCGCCTCCGCGACCGGGACGGCGACGGGCGCGCCGACGAGCGCGACGTCTTGTCCCAAGGCTACGGCGTGCACGTGGCGCTCCTCGGACACGACATGCACGGGCTCCGCGTGGGCCCCGACGGGCGGCTCTGGTTCTCGATCGGGGACAGGGGATTCTTCACGCCGACCCCGCGCGGGATGCTCGACCACTCGCACACGGGTGCGGTGCTGCGCTGCGATCTCGACGGCTCGAACCTCGAGATCGTCCACACGGGGCTTCGCAATCCTCAGGAGCTCGCGTTCGACGACTACGGCGACCTCTTCACGGGGGACAACAATTCGGACGGCGGCGACCGCGCGCGCTGGGTCCAGATCGTGCCGGGCGCCGACACGGGCTGGCGCTTCTTCTACCAGTACGTCGAGTCGCCGGTCTCGCGGGGGCCGTGGAACGACGAGAAGCTCTGGCTGCCGCGCTTCGACGGGCAGGCCGCGTGGCACCTTCCGCCGATCGCGAACGTGGCCGACGGTCCTTCGGGGCTCGCGCACTACCCGGGGACCGGGCTCGGGCCCGGCTACGCGGGGGCGTTCTTCCTCTGCGACTTCCGCGGCACGGCCCGCTCCTCGGGCATCCATCTCCTCCGGAACTCTCGGAAGGGCGCGGGCTTCGAGCTCGCGTCCGACGAGAGGTTCGTCTGGGGCTCGCTCGTGACCGATTGCGACTTCGGGCCGGACGGCGCTCTCTACTTCTCCGACTGGGTGAACGGTTGGAGCAAGCCGGGAAAGGGGCGGATCTATCGCGTCGCCGACCCTGTCGCGCGAGAGAGCGCGATCGTCCGCGAGACGCGGTCGCTCATCGCCGAGGGGATGGCGGGGCGGAGCGTGGCCGAGTTGTCGCGGCTCCTCGGCCACGCCGACCAGCGCGTGCGGCTCGAGGCGGAGATCGAGCTCGCGTTTCGGGACGACGGGCGGGCGGCGCTCGCACGGGCCGCAACGTCGGGCGAGTCGCCGCTCGAGCGGCTCCACGGGATCTGGGGGCTCGGCATCGTCGCGCGGCGCGATCCGCGGGCGCTCGAGACCGTCAGTGGTCTCCTCGGCGACCCGGACGCCGAGGTGCGCGCGCAGGCCGCGAAGGTCCTGGGAGACGAGAGGCACCGCGCGGCGGCGCCCGGCCTCGTCGCGGCCCTCGAGGACTCGTCGTCGGCGCGCGTCCGGTTCCAGGCGGCGCTGGCGCTCGCGCGGATCGGGCACGAGGGCGCCGGCGCAGCGCTCTTTCGCCTCCTCGAAGGGACGGGCGAGAGCGATCCGCCGCTCCGGCACGCGGCGATCGAGGGGCTCGCCCGGTGCGCCCCGCTCGAGAGCCTCGTCTCCGCCGCGTCGCACGCGTCGGCCGACGTCCGGGTCGGCGCCGCGGTGGCGCTCAGGCGGCTCTGGCGGCCCGAGATCGCGCGGTTCTTGGGCGACGCGGAGCCGAGGGTCGCGATGGAGGCGGTCCGCGCCATCCACGACGTCCCGATCGCCGCGGCGACGCCGGATCTCGCCGGCAGGATCGAGACCCTCGCGAAAGACGATCCGGCGGCTCTCGTCCGGCGCGTCCTCAACGCGAACCTCCGGATCGGGACCGAGAGGCGTGCCCGCGCGGTGGCGCTCTTCGCCGCGCGCGCGGAGGCGGACGAAGCGTTCCGCGCGGAGGCGATCGAAATACTCTCCGAGTGGGGCGAGCCGTCGCCGCGCGACCGCGTGCTCGGCGAGTGGCGGCCGCTCGGCCGGCGCGACGACGCGTTCGTGGACGACCTCGCGCGGCTCCTCTACGCGGAGGGCGTCCTCGCGGCGCCCGCCAGGGTCGCCGAGGCGTGGATGCGGCTCGTCGCGCGGCGGCGCCTCGCCGAGTTCGCCGGACAGATCTCGGGGATCCTCGAGTCGTCCGAGAGGCCGCCTTCGTCGCGGCTCGCGGCGATCGAGACGCTCGATTCCATGGACGCACCGGGGCTCGAAAGCGCCGTGCGCGTCGCGCTCGGCGACGCCGACGGGCGCGTCCGGGCCGCGGCGCTCGGCGCGGTGCCGAAGGTCGATCCGGCCGCGGCGCTGCCGCTTCTCGAGCGCGTGCTCGGCGACGGG
>Ga0187892_10002569_pt1 | contig 35780 bp, 29 predicted proteins | sample MA1701073metaG_FD_139345 | JGI IMG/M metagenome (GOLD analysis project Ga0187892, IMG submission 139345) | Bio-ooze microbial communities from a basaltic lava cave in the Kipuka Kanohina Cave System on the Island of Hawaii, USA - MA170107-3 metaG ... | reverse complement strand
GCGGACACCGCCAGCCGCCAGGGCAACGTCCTGGACACGGCGGCGCGGCCGTTGCGGTGACCGGAAGGCCATCTCGAATCGAGATGGCTCGCAGCACTCAGACCTCGACCACTACGTTCCCGACCGCATCGGTTGCAGCCCGATTCCCAGGCTCCAGCGCGATCGTGCAATCGAGTTGCTCGATGATCGCCGGACCCACGATACGATCAGGCAGGCTGTCCCTGCGGTAAATCGGCGTCTCCCGCCACCCCCCGTCGAACCACACCGAGCGCTTCCGCGCCTCGCCAGCCTTCCGCCCATCGGCGAGTAGCTTCAAGTCCAGCCGCGGCCGCAACCCGATAACAGCCGTGTGCAGGTTGACGAGCACCGCCCGGATCTCCGGCAGCTCGACCCCGAACCGGTCCCAGTACGCCCGCTCGAAGCGCTGCTGCAAGTCTTCCCGGCTGACCTCGACGCCAGGCAGGGGAACCGTCAGCAGGTGACTCTGCCCCTGGAACTGCATATCGGCGGAAAAGAGCAGCCGCACGCTCTCGATGCGGACGCCATCGCGCTCGAGAAGCGCGCGCCCCTGAGCGACCTGCGACTCGAGGATGGCGCGCGCCTGCGCGGCGTCGAGCGCAGGCACCGGAACGTTGACGGTGTTGACGAAGTCATGCCGCAGGTCGGAGGCGGCGCAGCCCAAAGCGTTGGTGATCCCGGGCCGAGCGGGAACGAGGAGCCTGGGGATGCCGAGCTCGCGCGCGAGCGCCGCGGCATGCAGGGGCCCCGCGCCGCCGAAGGGCAGCAGCACGAAGTCGCGCGGATCGTGGCCGCGCGAGAGGGACACCATGCGGATCGCACCCGCCATGCGGTCGTTGGCGATGCGAACGATCGCCGCCGCGGCCTCGGTGGCATCGAGCCCGAGCGGCTTGCCGATTCGCTCGCCGATGATCGAGCGCACGCGCTCAAGGTCCGCCCGGCCCTCCACGCCGAGCAGGCTCTCCGGGTTCAACCGCCCCAGCACGAGGTTGGCGTCGGTGATGGTGGGCTCCGAGCCGCCGCGCCCGTAGCAGATCGGCCCGGGGATCGCCCCGGCGCTCCGCGGCCCCACCTTGAGCAGGCCGTCCTCGCCGATCGAGGCGATCGAGCCGCCGCCCGCGCCGATGGTGTGCACGTCCACCATCGGCACGTGCACGGGCATGGCGTACTCGAGCTCGAGCTCCGAGGACACCTGCGGCACGCCCTCGAGGATCAGCCCCACGTCGGTAGAGGTGCCGCCCATGTCGTAGCTGATCGCGTTCGGGAAGCCCGCCGCGGCGGCGGTGTAGGCGGCGGCGATGACGCCGGAGGCGGGGCCCGACATCACGGTGTTGACCGCGGCGTCGGCCGCGGCCTCGGCGGCGACGGTGCCGCCGTTCCCCTGCATGACGAGGAGGCTCTTCCGGTAGCCGCGGCGCTCGAGCTCCTGCGTGAGGCGCGCGAGATAGCGGTCGAGCACCGGCTGCACCGAGGCGTTGACCGCGGCGGTCACCCCGCGCTCGTACTCGCGGTATTCCGAGAGGAGCGTATGCCCGGCCGTCACGTAGCGCGTAGGCCAGAGCTCGCGCGCGATCTCCAGGGCGCGCCGCTCGTGCGCCGGGTTGATGTAGCTGTGCAGGAAGTGGATGACGAGCGATTCGCAGCCCGCGTTAGCGAGCGCGCGCACCGCCTCGCGCACCCCCGCCTCGTCGAGCGGCGCGACCTCAGCCCCCTGCGCGTCCATGCGCCCGGCGACCTCGAGCCGCAGCTCGCGCGGGATGAGCGGCTCGAAGCGCCCCCGCAGGCCGTAGGGGGTCGGGCGGGTGCGCCGGCCGAGCTCCAGCACGTCGCGAAAGCCCTTCGTCGTGACGAGCCCGGTCCTCGCGAGGTTGCGCTCGAGGAGCGCGTTGGTGGTCGTCGTCGTGCCGTGCACGATCAGGGCGAGCGAGCCGAAGTCGAGCCGCGCCGCCTGCATCGCGGCGAGCACCCCGTAGGCCTGGTTCTCCGGGGTGGTCGGGACCTTGGCGAGCCGAACCTCGCCCGAGTCGGCCTCCAGCGCGATCAGGTCGGTGAAGGTGCCGCCGACATCGATCCCAGCGATCCAGCTCAAGTGAATTCCATGAAGTTCTTGTAACTAGCTGAGCTAGCGTGATTTAGTGAATCGAAGAAGGCCGGGAGAGGCGGTTGTTCGTGCGCTGCCCTGGAGGGACAGGAAGGCCTCGGCGAGGAGCCTCCGCCGCTGCATGGAGCGGGCTTCCCGGAGCCCCGCGTCGAGCGCAGCTTCGATCGCTTCCGGGGGCAGCAGGCCGACCCCTACGGTCACCAGCCGCTCGCCGAGGTCGCTGTCCTCCTTGACCTCGCGCGCCGGCAGCCGGCGGATGGCGGGGTGCTCCACGTTGAGCGCGTTGGCGACCAGCGTGGCAGCCGCGTCCGCCTGCGCCGCGCTGGCGGCGAGGACGGTGACCGCGTCGGCGATGCCGAGCGACTGCGAGCGCCCTCGCCAGCCGGAGGTGGCGATGCCGCGCACCGGGTCCTGCCAGCGCACGCGGAAGGTCGCGCCGAGCGCGGCGCGCTGCGGCTCGGCCACGATGCCGGCGTCGAAGTGCCGGCGCGGCTGGAGAAAGAGCGCGATGTCGCCGCCGTCGTTCACGTACGCCTTGTCGAGCCGCCTGCCGGCGCAGAGCGCCTCGAGCATCTCGTCCGCGACCGCGCCCGCCACCGCGGCCATGGGTGTGACGAACACGCCGCGGTGCCGCCACACCGCAGCCACCATGCGCTGCGCTACCGGCCCGCGCGCCAGCGGAACCACCGAGCCGACGGGCGCGCGCAGCAGCGCGAGCTCTGCCACCAGCGTCTCGAGCGCCGGTTGGAACGCGCGCCACGCCTGCTCGTAGGCTGCGGCGACTTCGGCCGGCGCGCCCCAGGCCTCGATCACGAGATCGATCGGCCCGTGCTGGAAGTGCTGCCGGCCGCCGGACAGCGTGGCGCGCACCGGGCCGCTCATGCACCCACCGGCCAGGGATTCTGCGCCGGCCACGCCTGCGCCTCGAACTGGGCGTGCGCGAGTGCGTCGGCGAGCGGCACCACGCGCCCCACGTGCCCCCCCATCGCCTGGTAGCGCGCGAGCGGCAGGGTGAACTCGATCGGCAGGACCAGCGCCGGCGTCGGCACGTAGCCGAAGGAGCGCTCGGGCATCCTCAGCACGTCCACCATCAGCGTGATGCCCCCTCCCGGCCACACGTAGACCGGCGCGCCGCCGCAGGTGACGCGCGTGACCAGCTCCTTCACCGAGCGCGTCAGGCGCACCGGGTTCTCGGTGACCCCGGCGCGCAGGCTGCCGCCGGCGCCGCCCATGAACAGCACGGTGCAGAGCGCCGGCTCGCAGTTCTCCGCGATACGGTCCACCACCGCCCGGATCGGCGCCGGCATCGGCGCCTGCTGCGGCTTGAGCTTCTCGTCGAGCACGAACCACTCGGCATCCTCGCCCGTGGTCGAGACCATGAGCAGCCGCAGGCCGGGCCAGGCGATCTTCGGGTCGATCCGCTCGACGATCGAGAGCGGATCGGTGATGTCGGTGCCGCCCCAGCCGAGCCCGGGCTCGGCGACCTTGAAGTAGCGCCCGGGCGTGGATTTCCTGCCGCGCACGCGGAGTCCCGCGGGCCGCATCTCGAGAAAACGCCCGGCCTGGTGCTCGGTCAGCACGCCGGTGATGTGGTCGTCCACCACGATCACCTCGTCGGCGTGCCCGTGCCACTGGCGCGCGAAGATGCCGATGGTGGCCGAGCCGCAGCCGACCCGCATGCGCTCCTCGCGCGCGCCGTTCACGACCGGCGCCGCTCCGGCCTGCACGACCACCGTCGCGCCCCCGTCGATCGTCACCTCGACCGGCTCCTTGTTGGCGAGCCTGAGCAGCGCCTCGCAGGTCACCGTGCCTTCCTTCTTGGTGCCGCCGGTGAGGTGGCGCACGCCGCCGAGCGCCAGCATCTGCGAGCCGTACTCGGCGGTCGTGACGTGCCCGATCTGCTCACCGCCGACGCGCACCGCCGACTGCTCCGGCCCGACGTAGCGGTCGGTGTCGATCTTCACCTTGAGGCCGCAGTACGAGAAGATGCCCTCGGTCACCACGGTGACCATGTCCACGCCCTGCATGCGGGAGGAGACGATGAAGGGCGCGGGCTTGTAGTCGGGATAGGTGGTGGTGGCGCCGATCCCGGTGAGGAAGGTGTTGGCGCCCGAGACCAGCGCGCCGTCCCATGGCTGCCCCGGCTCGAGGAAGCGCACCACCTGGCCGCCGGAATCGAGCGTGCGCTGCAGCACCACGAGCGGGTCCACGCGCACCAGCTTCCCGTCCACGTTGGCGTAACGGTCGCAGGCGCCCGCCTGCCCCTTGCGGATGCGGCACAGCACCGGGCAGGCGTCGCAGCGGATGACGTCGCCTTCCATCGCCCCGCAATCGGGGGCGAGCGCGTCCTCGGGATCGCGGACTTCGAGCGGGTTGCTCATCGCGCCTCCGTGGGCGTCGTAGGGCGGCAGCTCCGCTGCCGCCGGGGGCGGCGGATGCAGAGCATCCGCCCTACGCCTGCCGCCGCAAGAGCGCCGCGCGCAAGCGGTGCGGCAGCACCGGCACGTGCCGCATGCGCACCCCTGTCGCGTGCTCGATGGCGCCGAGGATCGCCGGCGCGGTCGGGATCAGCCCGGGCTCGCCGACACCCTTGGCGCCGTACGGCCCGAGGGGCTCGCGCTCCTCGACGAGCACGCATTCCATCCTGGGCGCGTCGCCGATCGTCGGGATCAGGTAGTCGTGCAGGTTCTCGGTCCTGGCCGGGACGTATTCCTCCATCAGCGCCATCCCCAGGCCCTGCACGGCACCGCCCTGGATCTGGCCCTCGACCTGGATCGGGTTGATCGCGCGGCCGACGTCGTGCGCGGCGTGCAGCCGCAGCACCTTCGTCGTGCCGAGCTCCACGTCCACTTCCACGACCGCGATCTGCGCGGCGAAGGCGTACGTCGCGTAGGGAATGCCTTGCCCGTTCGCGTCCGAAGGCTTGGTCGGCGGATCGAAGGTGCCTTCGCCGACGGTCTCGCGCGGAAGACGCGCGAGATCGAAATCATGCCTGATGCCATCTCTGCGGAAAACGAGCTGCCGGCCCTTGAGCGACAAGCGGTAGCGCCGGTCGCGCCACTCGCCTTCGGGCGCACCCGCCGCGGCGAAGAGCTTGCGGCGCAGGTCGAGGCCGGCGAGCTCGGCCGCCTTGCCCGAGATGAACGCCTGGCGCGATGCCGAGGTCTTCCCGGCATCCGCCGTGAGGTCCGTGTCGCCGACGACCACGCGCAAGTCGGCGACCGGCAGCCCGAGCGCGTCGGCGCAGATCTGCGCAAGGATCGTGGTCGAGCCCTGGCCGATGTCCACGGCGCCGCTGTAGAGCGTGAGCACTCCGTCGCGCGCGAGGCCGACCCGCATGGTCGAGGGGTTGGACATCGAGGTGTTGCCGATCCCGTACCACATGCAGCCGATGCCGGCGCCGCGGCGCTGCGGCGAGCCCTTCGTCCCGGCCCTGGCGTTGAACCTGGAGCACTCGGCGAGCGCTTTCCGCCATGCAGGCCGCAGCGCGTCCAGGCACGCGGCAAGCCCCGCGGAATGCTCGAGCACCTGGCCGGTCGCGGTCGCATCGCCCGCCTTGAGCGCGTTGCGGTGGCGGAACTCGAGCTGGTCGATGCCGAGCCCGTCGGCGAGCTCGTCCATCATCGCCTCGTGCGCGATCGCGCCTTGCGGCACGCCAAAGCCGCGGAACGCGCCCGACGGGTGACAGTGGGTGAAGTAGGCGCGGCCGCGGGTGCGCACGTGCGGCACGCAATAGGGCCCGGTGGCATGGATCGGCACGCGGGTCGCGACCGTCGGCCCCCAGCTCGCGTAGGCGCCGGTGTCGAACAGGGCGTCCACCTCGCACGCGAGCAGACGGCCCGCGGCATCGCAGCCGAACCTCGCCGCGATGCGCGCCGGGTGGCGCTTCGTGGTCGAGGCCATGCTCTCGGGGCGCGTGTACACGCAGGCGACGGGCTTGCGCGTGAGCCAGGCGCCGAGCGCCACGAGCGGCTGCACCGCGACGTCGAGCTTGCCGCCGAATCCGCCGCCGCAGGCGGTCGGCACGATCCGGACCTGGTCGGGCCGGATCCGCAGCACGAGCGCGACTTCGTCGCGGTCCATGTAGGGCGTCTGCGTGCTGACGTGGATCTCCACCCGGTCACCGACGCGGCGCGCCCAGCCGGCCTCGGGCTCGATGTAGGCGTGCTCGACAAAGCTCGTCTCGAAGGTCGCCTCGGCGACCGCGGCGCAGCTTGCGAAAACCGCCCGCGGATCGCCCTTGCGCACTCCGCCATCGAGCAGCAGGTTCCCTGGCTTTCCGGGCTGAACGAGCGGCGCGTCCGGCGCCATTGCCGCATCGAGCCCCATGACAGGCGCGAGCGGCTGCCACGAGACGGGGAAGGCTTCCAGAGCGACGCTCTCGACCGCCTCGCGCGTGCCGATCAACGCTGCGACCGCCTCGCCCCGGAAGCGCGCCTCGCCTTCGGCAAGCACCGGCTGGTCCTTGATCGTGGGGTAGATGCCGAAGCCGTTGCACGGCACCTCGGCCGCGGTGAGGATGCGCCCGATGCCCGGCTGCGCGCGGCGGAAACCCTCGAGGTCCCCGAAACGGAAGCGCGCGCGATGGTGCGGCGACCGCACTACGCGCAGCCACAGCGCGTCGGCGGGGATCGCATCCGCGCCGTAGCGCGCCGCGCCGGTGACCCGCGGGATCCCGTCCACCTTGCCGATGCGCGCGCCGACCGCCTTGCCGGCGGCGGGCGAGGGCGCAAGCCGCGCGCCCGCGGCGACGTCGAGCACGGCTTCGACGATCTTCTGGTAGCCGGTGCAGCGGCAGAGCACGCCACCGAGCGCGTGCTTCACCTCGGCCTCGTCCGGGCGGGAGTCGCGCGCCAGCAGGTCGGCCGCGGCCATCAGCATGCCGGGCGTGCAGATGCCGCACTGCGCGGCGCCGTGGCGCTGGAACGCGGCCTGCAGCGCCGAGAGCGATTCTTTCCCCGCCAGCCCTTCGACGGTCGTCACCGCCCGGCCTTCGGCCTGGCCGAGCGCGGTGAGGCAGGCGCAGACCTGGCGCCCGTCGAGCAGCACCGTGCAGGCGCCGCAATCTCCAGCGTCGCAGCCGATCTTGGTGCCGGTCAGGCCCAGCTCGTCGCGCAACACGTTGGCAAGCCGCGCGATGCGCGGCGCGCTCGCGCGCACCTTGCGCCCGTTCACCTCCAGCTCGACCGCCTGCGCGAGGAACTCGGCGCGCGGCCGGTTCATGCACGGCTCCCCAGCTCGCCGAGCGCGCGCCGCGCCAGCGTGAGCGCGGCGTCGAGCCGGTATGCGGCGCTCGCACGCACATCGCCAATCGGGCTGAGCGGTGCGAGATGTTCGGCCTGCGCCCACTCCCCCAGCCGCGCGTCGAACGCCCGGCCGGCAAGCGCCGCCTCGAGCGCGGGCAGGCGCCGCGCCACGGGCGAGCAGGCGCCGACCGCGACGCGCGCGGCGCGCACCACTCCCTTCTCGTGCTCGACCACCACCGCAACCATCGCGATCGAGATCACCAGGTACTTGCGCGCGCCCAGCTTTAGAAAGTGGCTGGCCGCGCCGCGGGCCGGTCGCGGCACCAGCACCGCCGCGACCAGCTCGTCGGGACGCAAGGCCGTGGCGCGCGGCGCGGTGACGAACTCGGCCAGGGGCAGCGTGCGGCGCCCGGCGGTGCTCGCCAACTCGACGCGCGCATCCAGCGCGAGCAGCGCCGGAACGCCGTCGGCTGCGGGCGACGCGTTGCACAGGTTGCCGGCGACGGTGCCGGCGTTCTGAATCTGCAGGCCGCCTACTTCGCGCGCGGCGAGCTTGAGGCAATCGAAGAGCGGCGGCAGCTGCGCCTCGATCACCTCGGTCCACGTGGTCGTGGCGCCGATCCGCCAGTGGCCCTCGCGCTCGGCGATGCCGCGCAGCTCGCGCAGCGCGCCGAGGTCGAGCACTTCATCCGCGAGCGCCGCGCCGACGCGCGACGGATAGAAGTCCGTGCCGCCCGCGAGCAGCGCACGGCCGCCGCGCGCGAGGACGCGCAACGCTTCGTCCATCCGTCTCGGCCGGGCGTAGGCGGGCATGTCGGCTGCTCCGGCAAAGTTAGCACAGATCAGAGCCAGAAATGCGCCGCCAACTGGGTGCGCGCACGGCGGTAGCCGCACGCTTCGTACATCCGGCAGGCCGCTTCGTTCTCGCCCTGCGTGACGACGTGCGCGCGGCCGAGGCCGCGCTCGCGGAAGCGCGCGCCCGCCGCCGCGACCAGCGCGCGCCCGATACCGGCACCGCGGCTGCGCTGCGCCACCGAGAGCAGGCCGATCGCGCCCGCGTCGGGATCGAACTTGAGCGTCACCAGCCCGGCGAACCCCGACGCGTCGCGCAGCGCGAGCACCTCGTCGCCCATCGTGCCGCCGAACGACTCGCGGATCCAGATCGCGTACATGCGGGCCGCGGTGCCGGGCGGCATGCCCGGGTCGGTGGCGTAGCGCGAGCGCTCGCCCGCCGCCACCCCGAGCGCCTCGAGCTCCGGCGTGAGCGCGGCGCAGCGCTCGATGCTGCAGCCGGCGGGAAGGGCGGCGGCATCCGCAGCCGCGAGCGCCCGCTCGTAGCGCACGCGGGTGCCGGCGATGCATCCGCCGGTGCGGCGCGCGCTGCGCCGCTGCGCCGCGCCGTCCTCCGGCATCCAGTAGGCAAGCCGCACGCGCAGCCCGCGCAGCGCCGCGAGCGCGCGCTCAAGCCGCCCGGCGTCGCGCACTTCGCCGTCGATGCGCGCCACCGCGAACCCGAAGAAGCGGGTGTCCCATTCGAGCGAACGGCAGGAATCGGCGGAGCGCACGGCTTTCTGGCGCCTGCGGCAGGCGGTCGCTATGATAGCCGCGCCCCGGTTTCGCCATGCCCGAGCTCCGCATCCCGTTCGCCAGGCCGTTCCTCGCCGGAAAGGAGCTGCATTTCATCTCGCAGGCGGTGCACGACGGCCATCTCTCGGGCGACGGCGCCTTCACGCGGCGCTGCAACCGCTGGCTCGAGGAGACGCTCGGCGCGCGGCGCGCGCTGCTCACGCATTCGTGCACGGGCGCGCTCGAGATGGCGGCGCTGCTCGCCGGGCTCGGCCCCGGCGACGAGGTCATCATGCCCTCGTTCACGTTCGTCTCGACCGCGAACGCCTTCGTGCTGCGCGGCGCGCGGCCGGTATTCGTCGACATCCGCCCCGACACGCTCAACCTCGACGAGCGCCTGCTCGAGGCGGCGCTCGGCCCGCGCACCCGGGCGGTCGCGGTGGTGCACTACGGCGGCGTGGGCTGCGAGATGGACGCGATCTGCGCGTTCGCGCGCGTGCACGGCTTGCGCGTGATCGAGGACGCGGCGCACGCCTTCCTCGCGCGCTACCGCGGCCGGGCGCTCGGCACGGTCGGCGACCTAGGGTGCCTCAGTTTTCACGAGACCAAGAACGTGATCAGCGGGGAAGGGGGCGCGCTGCTGGTGCAGGACGAGGCGCTCGCCGCGCGCGCCGAGATCCTCTGGGAGAAGGGCACCAACCGGCGCGCGTTCTTCCGCGGCGAGGTCGACAAGTACACCTGGATCGAGGTCGGCTCCTCGTTCCTTCCGGGCGAGCTGACCGCCGCTTTCCTGCAGGCGCAGTTCGAGCAGGCCGGGCGGATCACGGAGCGCCGGCGCGCGCTCTGCGCCATGTACCGCGAGCGGCTCGCGCCGCTCGAGGAGCAGGGCCTCGCCACGCTGCCGCGGCAGCCCGGGGGCTGCGAGACCAGCGGCCACGTGTTCTTCCTGCTCACGCGCGCACCCGAGGAGCGCGCGGCGCTGATCGCGCACCTGCGCGAGCGCGGCATCCTGGCGCTCTCGCACTACGTGCCGCTGCACTCCTCGCCCGCCGGCCGGCGGCTGGGGCGCGCCGCAGGGGAGCTGCCGGTGACCGACCGGGTCAGCGAGACGGTGCTGCGTCTGCCGCTCTACTTCGAGATGACCGACGCCGAGCTCGGCGAGGTCTGCGACGAAGTGCTCGGCTGGTACGCCAGGCGGCGCGCCGCATCCTAGCCCGGCGATGCGAACCCTGCGCGCAAGCCTGCTGCGCTCGGAGCCCTGGCTCGAGGCGGCGGAGGCGCACCGCGTCCCGGTGCTGAGCGAGGCCGAGCGCGGCGAGATGTCGATGTGCTTCGCGCCCGACCTGTCGCACCTCGAGAACGTCTGCCTGATCCCGCAGGACTGGCTGCTGCTCGCCGAGCACGGCCTGCTCATCGAGTCGCTCGACCCGACGATGGCGTTCCGACCGCACAAGGCGCACCACGTCAAGGAGTTCGCCGACGGCGTGGCGACGCTCGAGCTGCCGGAGCGCGAGGTGCGCGTCGCAGAGCCGTGCGTGCTGCTCGGCAGCAACCCCTCGCACTACCACTGGCTGCTGTATCACCTGCCGCGCCTGATGGCGCTGGAGCGCTTTCCGGCCCTCGCCGGCCTGCGTCTCATCGTCGGTGAGAGCCTGCCGCCGCAGCACCTCGAGTCGCTGCGCCACCTCGGCATCGAGGAATCGCGGCTGCTGCGGCTGTCGAACGACGCCCTGTACCGCTGCTCGGCACTGTGGGTTCCCGCGGCGCTCACCGACCGCATGCACGTGCACCCGGCGGCGTTGCGCTGGCTGCGCCGAACGTTTGCCGGCAGCGAGAACCCGCGCCAGCGCGGCCGCCGCGTGCTGACCTCGCGGCGCGACGCACCGCTGCGCCAGCTCGTCAACGAGGAGGAGGTCGCCGCCGCGCTGGCGCCGCTCGGCTTCGAGCTGCAGCGCTGCGGCGCGCTCGGCTTCGCCGAGCAGGTGCGGCTGTTCAGCGAGGCGGAGGTGGTGGTCGGCGGCACCGGCTCGGCGCTCTCCAACGCGGTCTTTGCGCCGGGCGGCGCGCTGATCGTCGAGCTGCACAACTACCGCGGCGCGCGCTTCCTCGACTTCCTCTGCATGCAGCTCGGCCAGTACTACGAGCGCCTGGTCGGGGAGCTGCGGCCGCGGGGACCGGACACCAAGCTGCACTACAGCGACTTCCTGGTCCGGCCCGAGCTGCTGCTCGAGCGCCTGGCCGCGCTCGGCGTGCGCTAGCCGGCGCCGGGGCCGGCGGCGCGACCTCAGGCCGCCTTGCGCTCGGCCGGGGGCGGCAGCAGCTTCAGGCAGCGGTCGATCCAGAGCGCGGTGAGCTTCTCCTGCACCCCGTTCTGCGCCAGGCGCTGGGCGAGGGCGCCGAAGTCCACCTCGTCGAGCGGCTGGTCCTGGTTGAAGCAGGAAAAGACGTAAGTCGTCCTGCCGCTCTTCGGGTCCACGTGCGGCTGCAGGCACTGGGCGCAGATCTCTTTCATCATGCACTGCATCGGGCTGTTGATGGACCCGATCGCCTTGTGCGCCGGCTTCAGGTACTTCTGCAGGACGCCATGGCGTGCCCTGGCCACCGCGGCCATCATCTGGTCCGATCCGATGGCGATGACGCGGTCGGTATCGCCAAACGGAATCGGCTGCGCGCCGAGCGCGCCCGAGGCATAGGCAACCATCGCCTCGACCAGAGTGCCGACGAACGCCCGGTCCTGCGGCCGGCGCGGCGCGAATCCCGGCGGCTCGTCGCAGCACCACACCACCACGTCGGAGGCGGCCTCGATGTCGTCGACGCGGTACCGGTCGGCGAGGCGCTTGTAGCCGGCGAAGTACACCGTGCGCGAGCCGGCGGCGCGCAGCGCGCGGCCGATCGAGAACAGCACCGCGTTGCCCAGGCCCCCTCCGGCGAGCACCACGTTCTCGCCGCGCGGGATCTCGGTCGGCGTGCCGGTCGGGCCCATCAGGACCACCGGCTCGCCCGGCTGCAGGTACGCGAGCAGGTCGGCCGAGCCGCCCATCTCGAGCGCGATCACCGAGATCAGGCCTTTCTCGCGATCGATCCACGCTCCGGTGAGCGCAAGCCCCTCCATCGCGAGCGTGGTGCCCGGCACCCGCATCGCCAGGGTCTCGTAGTTCTGCATGCGGTAGAACTGCCCGGGCTCGAAGCGCCGCGCCGCGACCGGAGCGCGCAGGACCACCTCGACGATGGTAGGGGTGAGGCGCCGCACCTCGTGCACCACGGCGCGCAGATCGCGGTTCAGGCGCGCGAGGAAGGCCGCGTCGTCGACGGAAGAAGCGGGCGCGCGCCGCGCCAGCACCTTGCTCACCACCGGGTAGCCCTGCCTGGCGCTGCCCATCGCCTTCACCACGTTGCCGAAATAGGACGGGTGCAGGTCGCCGAAGAAGCTCATGAAGCGGCCGTCTCCGTAGGAATGCAAGAGCACTTCAGGGCGGGCCGGTTTTGCGGTGTGGCGCTCGGGCTTGACAGGCGCCCCGGTCTCGTCGCAGGCGAGGAAGTACTTGCCGTCGAGCGCGAGGCTCACGCCTTCCTCGCGCGCGAGCACGGTGTTGGGCTGCGTGCCGGCGGCGATCAGCACTGCGCGGGCGGGCAGGCGGATCCCGTTCTGGAAGACGACTTCCCGCGCGTGCCCGTAGGCGTCGATTTCGATGCGCTCGGGCGTCAGGCCTTCGGCGAATACGATGCCTTCCTCGAGCGCCTTGCCTACCTCCTCGTGGTTCAAGGTATAGGAGGGGCTGTCCACCATGCGGCGCCGGTAGGCGATGGTCGAGCCGCCCCAGGATCGGAGAAGCGAAAGCCGCTGTTCGGGTTTTGCGTTGCGCAGGGCCCGGGCATGCGCGATGAACTCCTCGGCGATCTCGCGCTCCTCGGCGCTCCACTCGGGCTTCTCCTCGAGTGCCTCCCAGCGCGCGAGGAACTTCTCCACCTGCACCGCGTAGTAGGCGAGCGACTCGGTCGCGGTGTCGATCGCGGTGAGTCCGCCGCCGATCACGACGATGGGCAGGCGGATCTGCAGGTTCGCGATCGACTCGCGCTTCGCGGCGCCCGTGAGCTGCAGCGCCATCAGGAAGTCCGAGGCCGCCCGCACGCCGCGCGCGAAGCCGTTCGGGATCGTCTCGAGCACGGTCGGACGCCCTGCGCCGGCGCAGAGCGCGACGTGGTCGAAGCCGTCCGCGAAGGCTTCGTCGATCGTGAGCGTGCCGCCGAAGCGCACGCCGCCGAACATCGCGAACTGCCGCCGCCGCTCGATGAGCAGGCGGATGATCTTGAGGAAGTTCTTGTCCCAGCGCACCGTGATGCCGTACTCGGCGACGCCGCCAAAGCCCGCCATGACGCGGCTGTCGAGCGATTCGTAGAGCTGCTTCACGTCGCGCACCGGCCGGAAGGGCACGCGCTTCCCCAGCCGGTCGACGCCGCAGAGCGAGGGCTCGAGCGGCTCGATCTTCAGCCCGTCGATGCCGACCACGGTGTGGCCGTCGTTCATCAGGTGGTGCGCGATCGAGAATCCCGCGGGACCGAGCCCCACCACCAGCACGCGCCGGCCGCTCGCCGGCCTGGGCAAGGGCCGGCGCAGGTCGAGCGGGTTCCAGCGCGTGAGGAGCGAGTAGATCTCGAAGCCCCACGGCAGCTCGAGCACGTCCTTGAGCGTCCGCGTCTCGGCCTGCGGGATGTCCACCGGGTCCTGCTTCTGGTAGATGCAGGCCTTCATGCAGTCGTTGCAGATGCGGTGGCCGGTGGCGGCGACCAGCGGGTTGTCCACCGCGATGATGGCGAGGGCGCCGATCGGCTCGCCGCGCGTCTTGACGAGGTGGAACTCCGAGACCTTCTCCTCCAGCGGGCAGCCGGCGAGCTGGACGCCGAACACCGTTTTCCTGAAATTCGATGCCGGCGCGGGATCCTGCGCGCCTTCCTTCCCGGCCGGCGCCTTCTCCATCAGGCCCTTGGAGCAGGAGTCCTTGCCCTGCTCGTGGCACCAGATGCAATAGTGGGCCTGGTCGAGCGCCCCGGCGAGATCGGTGCCGGCGTCGGTGAGCCCGAATCCCTGGCGCTGTCGCAGGCGATCGTCGGCCAGCGTGTGGCGCCGATACCCGGGCGCTGCTTCGGTCTGCACCGGGATGAGGCGCATGTAGTCGAGCTTGTGGGGCTGCTTGAAGAGCACTCCCGCGCGATGCTTTTTCCTGCCCTCTGGCGTGAGCGCGGCCCACGCCGCGTAACGCGCGGCGCTCTCGAGGCTGCGGGCGTTGGCCCGCTCGTCCTTCAGCCACTCGGTGACGCGCCCGGCGAAGTCGAGCTCGGTGGAGAAATCGAACCCGTCGGGCCTCGCCTCCTCGGCCTTCGCCTTGTGCAGCGCGCGCCGCTGCACGAACTGGCGCTTCACCGCGTACAGCGGGGCGAGCTCGTTGTGGCGCGCCGCGAGCGCGCGCACCTCGTCCTCGATGCCGAAGAGGCGCGCGAGAAAGTCTTCGGCGTGCGGCGCGAGCGCGATCAGCAGCTCGGACTCGGCCTTGGGGGCGAGCGCGCCGGGATCGGCGCGCGCGCTGAGCAGGCGGTCGCGCAGCGCCGCGTCCGCTTCGCCCAGAAAAGCGAGGAACGCGCGGTCGACGCGCGCGAGGCCCTCTCGTTCGTAGAGATCGGGAAAAGCGATGCCGAAGCCGAGGGTCATGGCGTGCCGAAAGCGTAAAATTATCGTCGAATCAGAGTATTCGCTCCAAGCATTTCCATATTCCCGAAGGGAGAATCAATGCAGATCAAGAACAGCGTATTTCTCGTCACCGGCGGCGCATCGGGGCTCGGCGCCGCGACCGCGCGCATGGCGGCCGAGAACGGCGGCAAGGTGGTGATCGCGGACATGCAGGCGGAGGCGGGTGAGAAGCTGGCGCAGGAGCTCGGCGGGCGCTTCGTCAGGTGCGACGTCACCGCGGAGGCCGACGGCAAGGCGGCGGTGGATGCGGCGGTGAAAGGGCTCGGCGGCCTGCACGTGCTGGTGAACTGTGCCGGCATCGGCATCGCCGAGCGCACCGTCGGCAAGGACGCGCCGCACGACCTCGCGCGCTTCGCGCGCACGGTCAGCGTCAACCTCATCGGCACCTTCAACATGATCCGGCTCGCGGCGTTCGCGATGGTGCAGGCGGTGCCGAACGCCGCCGGCGAGCGGGGCGTGATCATCAACACCGCTTCGGTGGCCGCCTACGACGGCCAGATCGGGCAGGCTGCCTACTCCGCGTCGAAGGGCGGGGTGGTCGGCATGACGCTGCCGATCGCGCGCGACCTTTCACGCAACGGCATCCGCGTCTGCACCATCGCGCCCGGCCTGTTCCTGACGCCGATGCTGCTCGGGCTGCCGAAGGAAGCGCAGGAGTCGCTCGGCAAGCAGGTGCCGTTCCCACCGCGTCTCGGCAACCCGGTCGAGTACGCGGCGCTCGCGCGCCACATCGTCGAGAACGAGATGCTGAACGGCGAGACGATTCGGCTCGACGGAGCCATACGAATGGCACCCAAATAGGTCAGCGCGCCGAAGGCGGGAGCGGCTGCTCGCGGAACTGCGCGCGGTACTGCCGCGCGCGCTCGACGTAGCTGCGCGCGATGCGCAGGTTCTCGGCCTGCTCCTCAGGCTTGAGCGGGCGCACCACCCGGCCCGGTGAGCCGACCACCAGCACACCGTCCGGGATCTCCTTGCCCGCCGGGATCAGCGTGTTGGCGCCGATCAGCGAGCCCGAGCCGATGCGCGCGCCGTTGAGGATCACGCTGTTGATGCCGACCAGCGAGCCGTCGCCGATGCTGCAGCCGTGCAGCATGACCTTGTGGCCGATGCTCACGTCGCGGCCGAGCGTCAACGGAAAGCCCGGATCCACGTGCAGCACCGCGCCATCCTGGATGTTGCTGCCGGCGCCGATGCGGATCGCGTCGTCGTCGGCGCGGATCACGACCCCGTACCAGATGCTGACCTCGTCCGCGAGCGCGATCGAGCCGACGAGCGTCGCGTCGTGCGCGATGAAATGCAGGGCGCCGCGCAGCTCGACGCGGCGCTCGCCCAGCGCGTAGATCGGCATCGGCGGCGGGAGTCTCTGCGGAAAAGGACCGTTATCATAGCGTGCGACCGTGCGTGCTTCACGGGGTTCTTGCATAGAACGACCAACACCTACCATGCGTCCCAGTGAATCGCTGTTCCTCGAGCTGCGCCACCTGCGCTACCACGTGCGCCGCTGGAAGGGAAGCGGGACGCGCCGCCTGGTGCTGCTGCACGGCTGGATGGACGTCTCGGCCTCGTTCCAGTTCGTCGTGGATGCGCTGGCTCCGGACTGGGACGTCTTCGCACCGGACTGGCGCGGCTACGGCCTCTCCGAGCGGGGCCCGTCCGATTGCTACTGGTTTCCGGACTACGTCGCCGATCTCGATGCGCTGCTCGAGCGCATTGCGCCCGATCAGCCGGTCAACCTGGTGGGACACAGCCTGGGTGGAAACGTCGCCGCGCTCTACGCCGGAATCCGGCCGCAGCGGGTCGCGCGACTCGTCAACCTGGAGGGATTCGGTCTGCCGCGGACCAGTCCAGAGCAGGCCCACGGGCGCTTCGCGCGCTGGCTCGAAGAGCTGCGCGCGGCGCCGCGGTTGCGGCCGTACGCGGGCTTCGCCGAGCTCGCCGACCGGCTGCAGAGCAACAACCCCCGCCTGCGCCGCGACCGCGCCGAGTTTCTCGCCCGGCACTGGGGCGAGGAGGCGGGCGACGGCCAGGTGATCCTGCGCAGCGACCCCGCGCACAAGATCACCAACCCGGTGCTCTATCGCTACGAGGAGGTGCGCGCGATCTGGCAGCGGGTCGAGGCGCCGACGCTGTGGGTGGACACCGGGGAGAGCGAGCTGCTGAAGCGGATCGGGCTCACGCCCGCAGAGCATGCCGAGCGGCGCGCGGCGTTCCGGCGGCTGCGTCACGCCACCGTGCAGGACGCCGGGCACATGCTGCACCACGACCAGCCGGAGGCCGTGGCGCGGCTGATCGAGGAGTTCCTGCTCGGGGACTGAGACTTGGCGCAGTACTTCGCGATCCATCCGACCCATCCCCAGCCGCGCCTCGTGCGCCGCGCGGCGGCGATCGTCCGCGGCGGCGGGCTGATCGCCTATCCCACCGATTCGTGCTACGCGCTCGGCTGCCAGCTGGGCGACGCGCGCGCCGTGGCGCGGCTGCGGCGCGTGCGCGGCGTGGATGCCAGGCACCACCTGACGCTGATGTGCCGGGATCTGTCCGAGATCGGCAGCTACGCGATCCTCGACAACGCGCAGTACCGGCTGCTGAAGTCGGCCACCCCGGGCAGCTATACGTTCATCCTGCGCGCCACGCGCGAGGTGCCGCGCCGCCTGCTGCATCGGCGGCGCAAGACGATCGGCGTGCGCGTGACGCGCCACGCGGTTGCGCGCGCGCTGCTCGGCGAGCTCGGCGAGCCGATGCTCTCGGCGACGCTCGCGCTGCCGGGAGACGCCGTGCCGCTTTCGGAGGGGCGCGACATCCGGGAGCGTCTCGAGCGCGAGCTCGATCTGGTGCTCGACGCCGGCTCCTGCGGCACCGAGCCCTCGACAGTGATCGATCTCACCGGCGACGCGCCGCTTGTCGTGCGCCGCGGCAAGGGCGCGCTCGCGCCGTTCGGGCTCGATCCGAGGAATCTCTAGCGCTCTGATAAAATCGGTGCCACCGAAGCATCGCGGATGGACGTCAGCCAACTCGTACAGACCGTCGCGATCTATGCGCTTCCCGTGCTGTTCGCGATCACGCTGCACGAGGCCGCGCACGGCTACGTCGCGCGCCACTTCGGCGACATGACGGCGTACGCGCAGGGCCGCATCAGCCTCAACCCGGCGCGCCACATCGACTTCCTCGGCACCGTCGTGGTGCCGGTAATCATCCTGCTGCTCTCCGGCGGGCGCTTCCTGTTCGGCTGGGCGAAGCCCGTGCCGGTGAACTACTCGGCGCTGCGCAAGCCGAAGCAGCACATGGCGCTGGTCGCCGCCGCGGGGCCGGCCGCCAACCTGGTCATGGCCCTGGGGTGGGCGCTGCTGCTCAAGCTCGCGGTGGTGGTGCCGGCCAACTTCTTCACCGTGCCGATGGTGGAGATGGCGAAGGCGGGCATCCTGGTGAACCTGGTGTTCATGTTCCTCAACCTGCTGCCGATTCTGCCGCTCGACGGCGGCCGCATTCTCGCGAGCCTCCTCCCCAGCCGGGTCGAATGGCACTACGCCAAGCTCGAGCCGTGGGGCATCCCGCTGCTGCTGCTGCTCCTGGTGACGAACGTGCTCGAGTTCGTGCTCGGGCCGCTGGTCGACGTCTCCGCCTCCCTTATCCGCAGCGCCATCCTTCTCTAGCGGAATGGTCGAGACCCGCGTTCTGTCCGGCATGCGACCGACGGGCGCGCTGCACATCGGGCACTACCACGGCGTGCTCAAGAACTGGGTACGCCTGCAGACGGAGTATCCCTGCCTCTACTTCGTCGCCGACTGGCACGCGCTCACCACGGACTACGAAAAGCCGGGCGAGGTGCAGGCGAGCGCGACCGAGATGCTCATCGACTGGCTCGCCGCGGGCGTCGACCCGAACCAGGCGACGCTGTTCGTGCAGTCGCTGGTGCCGGAGCACGCCGAGCTGCACCTGCTGCTCTCGATGATGGCGCCGCTCGGGTGGCTCGAGCGCGTGCCGAGCTACAAGGACCAGCGGCAGCAGCTTGCCGACCGGGATCTCTCCACCTACGGCTTCCTCGGCTACCCGCTGCTGCAGTCGGCCGACATCCTGATCTACCGCGCGAAGTACGTGCCGGTGGGAGAAGACCAGGTGCCGCACGTCGAGTTCACGCGCGAGGTCGCGCGGCGCTTCAACCATCTGTACGGGCGCGAGCCGGGCTACGAGGACAAGGCGAAGGCCGCGGTGAAGAAGCTCGGCAGCAAGAAGGCGAAGCTGTTCAACGAGCTGCGCGCGGAGTTCCTGGAACAGGGCGACGCCGAGTCCCTCAAGCGCGCCCAGGCCCTGCTCGAGGGGCAGCAGAGCATCGCGCGCGGCGACCGCGAGCGCCTGTACGGCTGGCTCGAGGGCAGCGGCAAGAAGATCCTGGTCGAGCCGGAGGCGCTGCTCACGGAAGCGTCCAAGCTCACCGGGCTCGACGGGCGCAAGATGTCGAAGTCCTACGACAACGCGATCGCGCTGCGCGAGGAACCCGACGCGGTGACCAGGAAGATCCGCACCATGCCGACAGACCCGGCGCGCGTCACGCGCAAGGACCCGGGCAATCCGGACCACTGTCCGGTATGGCCCCTGCACCAGGTGTACTCCGACGAGGCGCGCCGCAAGTGGGTGCGCAAGGGCTGCACCACCGCCGGGATCGGCTGCCTCGAATGCAAGCAGCCGGTGATCGAGTCGGTGCTCGCCGAGCTCGCGCCGATGCGCGAGCGCGCGCGCGTCTATGTCGAGGACCCGACCCTGGTGAAGAACATCATCGCCGACGGCTGCGACAAGGCGCGCAAGCTCGCCGCCGAGACGATGCGCGACGTGCGCGAGGCGATGGGCCTCGCCTACGACTGATGGCCGAGACGCTGACACAGGCAGCGCCGGCGCCGCTCGCCCACGTCTACGGCGAGCCGCTGCTCGAGCTGCCGGCGGATCTGTACATCCCGCCCGACGCGCTCGAGGTGATGCTGGAGGCCTTCCAGGGGCCGCTCGACCTGCTGCTCTACCTGATCCGCAGGCAGAACCTCGACATCCTCGACATCCCGATGGCGGCGCTCACGCGCCAGTACCTCGAGTACATCGAGATGGTGCGCACGCGCAACCTCGAGCTCGCCGCCGAGTACCTGGTGATGGCGGCGATGCTGATCGAGATCAAGTCGCGCATGCTGCTGCCCGGGCCCGCCGCGGCCGGGGACGAGGAGGCCGACCCGCGCGCCGAGCTCGTACGCCGGCTGCTCGAATACGAGCGGATCAAGCAGGCCGCCCAGAAGCTCGACGCGCTGCCGCAGGTCGGCCGCGAGCTCGCCGCGATCACGGTCTACATCGAGCGCGCGGCCGAGCAGCGCCTGCCGGACGTGCGGCCGCGCGATCTCGCCGAGGCGTGGCGCGCGCTGCTCTATCGCGCGCGCCTGCAGGCGCACCACCGCGTGACGCGCGAGGAGCTCTCGGTGCGCGAACACATGAGCCAGATCCTGCGGCGGCTGCGCGAGCACCGGGTGCTCGAGTTCGGCGAGCTGTTCGAGCCCGCGCGCGGCGTGCCGGTGCTGGTGGTCACGTTCCTCGGGCTGCTGGAACTCGCCCGCGAGGGCCTGATCGACCTCACCCAGGCGGGTAGCTTTGCCCCGATCTATGTCAGGATCGCCCATGCTCAGTCCCGCTGAAGCCAAGCGCATCATCGAGGCCGCGCTGCTCGCGTCGCCCGAGCCGCTGCCGCTCGCGGAACTCCGGCGCCTGTTCGAGGACCAGATCGGCGCCGACACCCTGCGCCGGCTGCTCGGGGAGCTGCGCGAGGAATGGGCCGGCCGGGCGGTCGAGCTCGTCAACCTCGCCAGCGGCTGGCGCTTCCAGACCCGGCGCGAGTTCCAGCCCTTCCTCGAGCGGCTCAACCCGGAGAAGCCGCCGCGCTACTCGCGTGCGGTGATGGAGACCCTCGCCATCATCGCCTACCGCCAGCCGGTGACGCGCGGGGACATCGAGGAGATTCGCGGCGTCACCGTGTCGGCGCCGATCCTGCAGGCGCTCGAGGCGCGCGGCTGGATCGACGTCGTCGGCCACCGCGAGACGCCGGGGCGGCCGGCGCTGTACGCCACCACCAAGGCGTTCCTCGACGACCTGGGGCTGCGCTCGCTGGAGGAGCTGCCGCCGCTCGAGGAGATCGCGAGGACGCTGGACCTTGAGCCGGCCAGCGCGCAGCCCGCGGCCAACGAGCCCTCCGGCGCACCCGCCGAGTAGCGGGGAGCGGCTGCAGAAGCTGCTCGCCGCCGCGGGCCTGGGCTCGCGGCGCGCGATCGAGCGCTGGATCGCGGCCGGGCGGGTGACGGTGGACGGGCGCGTCGCACAGCTGGGAGAGCGGGCCGGCGCGGGCGCGCGCATCGCCCTGGACGGCAACCCGGTCGCGGCGCGCGCCGCCGCCGCGCCGCGCGTGCTCCTCTATCACAAACCGGTGGGCGAGCTGGTGACGCGGCGCGATCCGCAGGGCCGGCCGACGGTGTTCGACCGTCTGCCAGGGCTGCGCGCCGGGCGCTGGGTCGCGGTCGGCCGGCTGGATCTCAATTCCTCCGGGCTGCTGCTGTTCACGGACTCGGGCGAGCTGGCCAACCGCCTCATGCATCCCCGCCACGAGATCGAGCGCGAGTACCAGATGCGAGTGCAGGGCGGGCTGAGCACCGAGGCAGGCCGCCGCCTGCTCGCGGGCGTTGAGCTGGAGGATGGGCTCGCCCGCTTTCGAAGCCTGGTTACGATGAAGCAGAGGGGGGAAACCGGTACGAACCGCTGGTATCGGGTAGTGCTGGCGGAGGGGCGAAACCGGGAACTGCGCCGCATGGTGGAAGCGGTGGGCGCTAGGGTCAGTCGCCTGGTCCGTGTGCGCTTCGGGTCGATTGCGCTGCCTGCGGATCTGCCGCCGGGCCGCTGGGTGGAAGTCGACGAGCGCGTTGTCCGGACTGCGAAAATCGGTTAAACTTCAAACGTTTCTCGAAGGACGGGCGGCGTCGCGCCCGAACAGATGGGCTTCGGCCCATTTTTTGTTTGCGGGGTCCGAAAAGCGCGTATGACGGCGTTGCAGAGCGTGGTGGAGCCGACCCTCGGCGGCATGGGTTTCGAAGTGGTGGACATCCAGGTGTCGAACCACGGCCGCATGCTGCGCATCTTCATCGACCGGCCGGGCGGCGTCACCGTGGACCATTGCGCCGAGGCGAGCCGGCAACTGAGCCGCGTGCTCGAGGTCGAAGGCATCGACTACGACCGGCTCGAGGTGTCCTCGCCGGGCCTGGACCGGCCGCTGCGCAAGCCGGCCGACTTCGCGCGCTTCGCGGGGCAGCGCGTGGATGTGCGCATGCGCGCCCCCGACGCGGGCGGGCGCAGGCGCTTCATTGGACTGCTGCGGGGCATCGAGGGCGGCGCCGCGACGGTCGAAGTCGAGGGCAAGGCGCTGGCGCTCGAGCTGGAGGGAATCGAGCGGGCCCGGCTGGTGCCGGACCTGCGGCAACCGAAAGGAATGCGATGAGCCGCGAGATCCTGCTGCTGGTGGACGCGCTGGCGCGCGAGAAGAACGTCAACCGCGACGTCGTCTTCGGCGCGCTGGAGCTCGCGCTCGCCTCCGCGACCAAGAAGCGCTTCACGGAGGACGTGGACGTGCGCGTGGCGATCGACCGCAACACCGGCGCCTACGAGTCGTTCCGCCGCTGGAAGGTGGTGCCCGACGACGCCCCGGAATACAACGCCGCGCAGATGCTCTCGGTCGAGGAAGCGCAGGACAAGAAACCCGACGCCAGGCTCGACGACGTGATCGAGGAGCCGCTCGAGCCGATCGAGTTCGGGCGCATCGGCGCGCAGACCGCCAAGCAGGTGATCCTGCAGCGCATCCGCGACGCCGAGCGCGAGCAGATCCTGAACGACTTCCTCGGGCGCGGTGACGAGCTCGTCACCGGCACGGTGAAGCGCATGGAGCGGGGCAACGCCATCATCGAGTCCGGGCGCCTGGAGGCGCTGCTGCCGCGCGAGCACATGATCCCGAAGGAGAACCTGCGGGTCGGCGACCGGGTACGGGCCTGGGTGATGAAGATCGACCGCGGCGCGCGCGGCCCGCAGCTGGTGCTGTCGCGCACCGCGCCGCAGTTCATCATGAAGCTGTTCGAGCTCGAGGTGCCCGAGATCGAGGAAGGGCTGCTCGAGATCAAGTCCGCGGCGCGCGACCCGGGAATTCGCGCCAAGATCGCGGTGCACACCACCGACCGGCGCATCGACCCGATCGGCACCTGCGTCGGCATGCGCGGCTCGCGCGTGCAGGCGGTGACCCAGGAGCTGGCCGGCGAGCGCGTCGACATCGTGCTGTGGTCCGCGGACCCGGCGCAGTTCGTGATCGGCGCGCTCGCGCCCGCCGAGGTGAGCTCGATCCTGGTGGACGAGGAGAAGCACGCCATGGACGTGGTGGTGGACGAGGAGAATCTCGCCATCGCCATCGGCCGCAGCGGCCAGAACGTGCGGCTCGCTTCCGAGCTGACCGGCTGGACCATCAACCTGATGACCGAGGAGGAGTCGACCAAGAAGCAGCAGGAGGAGTCGGGCCGCATCAAGCAGCTCTTCATGGAGAAGCTCGACGTCGACGAGGAGGTCGCCGACATCCTCATCCAGGAGGGCTTCTCCTCGCTCGAGGAAGTGGCCTACGTGCCGCTCAACGAGATGCTCGAGATCGAGGCCTTCGACGAGAACACGGTCAACGAGCTGCGCAGCCGGTCGCGCAACGCGCTGCTGGCGCAGGCGATCGCAAGCGAGGAGAGCCTCGAGGGCGTCGACCCCGAGCTGCTCAAGCTCGAGGGCATGGACACGGCGCTCGCCGCGAAGCTCGCGAGCGGCGGCGTCAAGACGCGCGACCAGCTGGCCGACCTCGCGGTGGACGAGCTGGCCGAGCTCTCGGGCATCGACGAGGAGCGCGCCAAGACCCTGATCATGGCGGCGCGCGCGCACTGGTTCGCTGCCGACGAGCAGGCGAAGCAGGAGGCGGCTTAGCGTGGCCCAGTCGAGCGTCGCCCAGTTCGCCAGCGAGCTGAAGGTCCCGCCTTCGGTGCTGCTCGAGCAGCTGCGCGCTGCCGGGGTGGAGAAGAGCGTGCCCGAGGACTCGCTCACCGAGGTCGACAAGTCGAAGCTGCTCGAGTACCTGCGGCGCGCCCACGGCTCGGCCGAGCCCAAGAACAAGATCACGCTCACGCGCAAGCAGACCAGCGAGATCAAGAAGTCGGACGCCTCCGGCAAGGCGCGCACCATCCAGGTCGAGGTGCGCAAGAAGCGCATCTTCGTGAAGCGCGACCCCTTGGAAGTCGCCGCCGCGGCGGTCGCCGCCGAGACTCCGCCGCCGGCGCCGCCGGCCGCGTTGGTCGACGAGAGAGAGCAGCAGCTGCGCGAGGAGGAGCAGCGCCGCCAGCGGCAGCTCTCCGAGCTGCAGGCGACCGAGCTGCGCGAAAAGCAGGAGCGCGAGCGGCGCGAAGCGCTGCAGAAGGAGCAGCAGCGCGAGGCGCAGGCGGCGCCCGCCGCGGCGCCCGCGGCCCGCGAAGGCACGCTGCACGCGCCCAAGCCCAAGGCGGGCGAGGCCAAGGTCGAGAAGAAGGCGCGCAAGGTCAAGCAGACCACGGTGTTGCGCGACGACTCGGTGCGCCGGCGCACGATCAAGACGCGCGGCGACGTCGGCGGCGGTGTTGGCGGCTGGCACGGCCCGCGCGCCGCCGGCCCGCGCCGGGCGCAGTCGAGCGAGCAGCTCGCCTTCAGCCCGCCCGCCGAGCCGGTGGTGCGCGAAATCCCCGTGCCCGAGACGGTCACGGTGGGCGAGTTGGCGCGCCGCATGTCGGTCAAGGCGGCGGAGGTGATCAAGGCCCTGATGAAGCTGGGCAGCATGGCCACCATCAACCAGGCCCTCGACCAGGAGACGGCGATGATCGTGGTCGAGGAGATGGGCCACAAGGCGCGTCCCGCCAAGCTCGACGACCCGGAGGCCTACCTCAGCGAGGCCCGGCCCGCGGTCGCCGCCGAGATGCGGCCGCGCCCGCCGGTGGTCACGGTGATGGGCCACGTCGACCACGGCAAGACGTCGCTGCTCGACTTCATCCGACGCACCAAGGTCGCGGCCGGCGAGGCCGGCGGCATCACGCAGCACATCGGCGCCTACCACGTCGAGACGCCGCGTGGTGTCGTGACCTTCCTCGACACGCCCGGCCACGAGGCGTTCACCGCCATGCGCGCGCGCGGCGCCAAGGTCACGGACATCGTGATCCTGGTGGTGGCGGCCGACGACGGCGTGATGCCGCAGACGGTCGAGGCGATCAACCACGCCAAGGCGGCGGAGGTTTCGCTCGTGGTGGCGATCAACAAGATCGACAAGCCCGAGGCGAACGCCGAAAAGGTGAAGCAGGGGCTGCTGCAGCACGGCGTGGTGCCGGAGGACCTCGGCGGCGACGCCCCCTTCGTGCCCGTCTCGGCGAAGACCGGCCAGGGGATCGACGACCTGCTCGAGCGCGTGCTGCTGCAGGCGGAGGTGAAGGAACTCAAGGCGCAGGTGGAGGCCCCCGCGCGCGGCGTCGTCATCGAGGCGCGCCTGGACAAGGGCCGCGGCCCGGTCGCGACCCTGCTAGTCCAGTCCGGCACCCTCAACCGCGGCGACGTGGTGCTCGCGGGTGCGGTCCACGGCCGCGTGCGCGCGATGCTCGACGAGAGCGGCCGCGTGGTGCAGTCGGCCGGCCCCTCGATCCCGGTCGAGGTGCAGGGGCTGTCCGACGTTCCGGCCGCGGGCGAGGAGATGGTCGTGGTCGCCGATGAGCGCAAGGCGCGCGAAATCGCGCTCTTCCGCCAGGGCAAGTTCCGCGACGTGAAGCTGGCGCGGCAGCAGGCGAGCAAGCTCGAGAACGTGTTCGGCCAGATGGGCGAGGGCGGCAGGAAGACCCTCGCCATGGTGATCAAGGCCGACGTGCAGGGCTCGCAGGAGGCGCTGACGCATGCGCTCTCGCGCCTCTCGACCGACGAGGTCCAGGTGAGCGTGGTGCACGCGGGCGTGGGCGGGATCACCGAGTCGGACGTGAACCTCGCGCTCGCCGCCAACGCGATCATTGTCGGCTTCAATACCCGCGCCGACTCGGCGGCGCGCAAGCTGGTCGAGTCCGCGGACGTGCAGCTGCGCTACTACGACGTGATCTACGACGCGGTCGAGGAGATCAAGGCGGCGCTCTCCGGCATGCTGGCGCCGGAGCGCAAGGAGCAGGTGCTCGGCCTGGTGGAAGTGCGCCAGGTGTTCCGCATCTCCAAGGTGGGCACCGTCGCAGGCTGCTACGTGCAGGAGGGCCTGGTAAAGCGCGGCGCGCAGATCCGGGTGCTGCGCGACAACGTGGTCATCCACAGCGGCGAGATCGACTCGCTCAAGCGCTTCAAGGACGACGTGCGCGAGGTCAAGGCCGGGTTCGAGTGCGGCCTGTCGCTGAAGGGTTTCCAGGACATCAAGGAAGGCGACCAGTTCGAGGTCTTCGAGGTCCTCGAGGTCGCGCGCAGCCTCTAGGAAAGCGCCGTGGCGCGCCGCAGCGGGCGGGCGCAGAAGGTCGGCGATCAGGTGCAGCGCGAGCTGTCCGAGATCCTGCGCCGGGAACTGCGCGACCCGCGCGTGGGCATGGTGACCTTGACCGCGGTCGAGATGTCCGCCGATTGCGCGCACGCCACGGTGTACTTCACCTGCCTGGAACCCGCGCATGCGGCGCAGGCCGCGCAGGGCCTGCGGCGCGCCTGCGGGTTCCTGCGCTCTCGGCTCGCGCGGCGCATCAAGCTCTACGTGACCCCGGAGCTGCGCTTCGCCTACGACGAGTCGATCGAGCGCGGCGCGCGGCTGTCGTCGCTGATCGATCGTGCCGTGAAGAAGGGGGATTGAGGAGCACGCGTGGCGCAGCGCATCGACGGCGTCCTGCTGCTCGACAAGCCGCCGGGCTTGAGCTCCAACGCGGCCCTGCAGGAGGCGAAGCGCCTCTGCGGCGCCGCCAAGGCGGGGCACGCGGGCACGCTCGATCCGCTCGCCTCGGGGCTGCTGCCGCTGGTCTTCGGCGAGGCCACCAAGTTCGCGCAGTTCGCGCTCGGCGCGGACAAGGAGTACGTGGCACGGGTGCGCCTGGGGATCGCGACTGCGACCGGCGACGTCGAGGGCGAGGTCATCGGCCGCGGCGCGGGGGGGGTGGACGGCGAGCGGCTCGAGGGCGCGCTGGCGCGCTTTCGCGGCGAGATCGAGCAGGTGCCGCCGATGTACGCGGCGCTCAAACACGGCGGGCGGCCGCTCTACGCGCTCGCCCGGGAGGGCCGGACCGTGGAGCGCGCGCCCCGGCGCGTCACGATCCGCGCGCTCGAGCTGCTCTCCCGCGCCGGGGACCTGATCGAGTTGCGCATCCTCTGCAGCAAGGGAACCTATGTCCGGCAGCTGGCGCACGATCTCGGCGCCGCGCTCGGCAGCGGCGCCCATCTCGCGGCGCTGCGCCGCACGGCCGTCGGCGGCTTCCGCGTCGAGCAGGCCATCGGGCTGGGGGCGCTGCGCGCGCTCGATCCCCCCGGCCGCAGCGCACGCCTGCTCGCGATCGAGAGCCTGCTCGCGGGCCTGGCCCGCGTCGAGCTGCCCGCGGCGCTCTCCGGGCGCTTTCTCGACGGCCAGGCGCTCAGGCTCGATGAGGCGCGCCGCGGACGCTGCCGCGTCTACCTCGAGCGCGGCCCGCTCCTCGGCGTCGGAGAGCTGCGCGCCGCTGGGGAGCTGCACGCGGTGCGACTGCTCGCGCGTGCCGCGCGCGGCGGCGCAAGCGGCTGAAAACCAATGAAAAACTTGTGGAAGCCGCGGCCTCTCGGCTAAAATATCGGTTTACCCAGTGAATAGAGACGGTATGGCATTGCAGGTCGCGCAGAAAGCCCAGGTCGTCAAGCAGTACCAGCGCACGGCGAACGACACGGGCTCCCCCGAGGTGCAGGTCGCGCTGCTCACCGAGCGCATCAACGGCCTCGCCGAGCACTTCAAGAACCACGTCAAGGATTTCCACTCGCGCCGCGGCCTGCTGAAGCTGGTCAGCCAGCGGCGCAAGCTTCTCGACTACCTCAGGCGCGCCGACGCCGACAAGTACCGCTCGGTGATCGAGCGGCTCGGGCTGCGCAAGTAGCCGCCTTGCAGAATGCCGTAGCGAACGACGCTCATCGCCCGATGAGCGTTCGACGTCTGCGCCCCACCACGAAGGACCCGCTGTGAACCCGATCACGAAGACTTTTTCCTACGGCGCCCACCAGGTCACGCTGGAGACGGGCGAGATGGCCCGCCAGGCGCACGGCGCCGTGGTATGCAAGATGGACGACACGGTGGTCCTCGCTACCGTGGTGGCCGCCAAGCAGCCGCGCACCGGGCAGGACTGGTTCCCGCTCACCGTCGACTACGTCGAGAAGACCTACGCCGCGGGCAAGATTCCGGGCGGGTTCTTCAAGCGCGAGGGACGCCCCTCGGAGAAGGAGACGCTGACCTCGCGGCTCATCGACCGCCCGATCCGGCCGCTGTTCCCGGACGGCTTCTTCAACGAGGTGCAGGTGGTCGCCACGGTGCTCTCGCTCAATCCGGAGGTCGACTCCGACATCCCGGCGATGCTCGCCGTCTCGGCGGCGCTGACGCTCTCCGGCATCCCGTTCAACGGGCCGATCGGCGCCTGCCGCGTCGGCTACCTCGGCGGCCAGTACGTGCTCAACCCGACGCTCAGCCAGACCCGCGAATCGCAGCTCAACCTGATCGTCGCCGGCACCGAGCAGGGCGTGCTGATGGTCGAGTCGGAGGCGCTCGAGCTGCCCGAGAACGCGATGCTCGGCGCAGTGGTCTACGGCCACGAGCAGATGCAGGCCGCGATCCGCGCCGTCCACGAGCTCGCCGAGGTCGCGGGTAGGCCCGCCTGGGACTGGCAGCCGCCGGCGAAGGACGAGGCGCTGGCGACGCGCATCGCGCAGCTCGCCGAGGCCGACCTGCGCAACGCGTTCACCCTGCGCCAGAAGCGCGCGCGCGCGGAGGCGATCGACGCGATCTGGAAGAGCGTGTTCGCCGAGGTCGGCGTCGGCGCCGAGGGCGGGCCCGAGGCGAACGCGGTCAAGGACCTGTGCTTCGCGCTGGAATCGAAGATCGTGCGCGGCCAGATCCTCGACGGCGAGCCGCGCATCGACGGACGCGACACGCGCACCGTGCGCCCGATCGACATCCGCGTCGGCGTGCTGCCGCGCACGCACGGCTCGGCGCTGTTCACGCGCGGCGAGACCCAGGCGCTGGTGACCGTGACGCTCGGCACCGGGCGCGACGAGCAGATCATCGACGCGCTCTCGGGCGAGTACCGGGAGCGCTTCATGCTCCACTACAACATGCCGCCCTACGCAACCGGAGAGACCGGCCGGGTGGGACCTCCCAAGCGGCGCGAGATCGGCCACGGGCGGCTGGCGAAGCGCGCGCTGGTGGGGCTGCTGCCGCCGCCGGCGGATTTCGGCTACTCGCTGCGCGTGGTCTCGGAGATCACCGAGTCGAACGGCTCCTCGTCGATGGCCTCGGTCTGCGGCGGCAGCCTCGCGCTGATGGACGCCGGCGTGCCGATCAAGGCGCACGTCGCGGGCATCGCGATGGGGCTGATCAAGGAGGGCAACCGCTTCGCGGTGCTCTCCGACATCCTCGGCGACGAGGACCATCTCGGCGACATGGACTTCAAGGTCGCGGGCACCGAGCGCGGCATCACCGCGCTGCAGATGGACCTGAAGATCGAGTCGATCACCAAGGAGATCATGCGCGTCGCCCTGGAGCAGGCGCGCGAGGCGCGCATGCGCATCCTGCTACAGATGCGCCAGGCGATCGAGCGCTCGCGCAGCGAGCTCTCGAGCTACGCACCGCGCATCATCAAGATCAAGATCAACCCGGAGAAGATCCGCGACGTCATCGGCAAGGGCGGCGTGGTCATCCGCGGCATCCAGGAGGAGACCGGCACCACCATCGAGATCGAGGACGACGGCACCGTGAGCATCGCCTGCGTCTCTGCCGAGGGCGGCGAGGCGGCGCGCAAGCGCATCCAGGAGCTGACCGCCGACGTCGAGGTCGGCAAGGTCTACGAAGGCACGGTGCTGCGGCTGCTCGATTTCGGCGCCATCGTACAGCTGCTGCCGGGACGCGACGGCCTGCTGCACATCTCGCAGATCAGCCACGAGCGCGTCAACTCGGTGTCCGACCACCTCAAGGAAGGCCAGACGGTGAGGGTCAAGGTGCTGGAGGCCGACGACAAGGGCCGCGTGCGCCTCTCGATGAAGGCCGTCAGTCGCGAGGAGCCCGCCAAGCAGAGCGGCTAGGAGGATTTCCCGGCGTCGGTGCTGCCATGCGGCGGGACGCCGCTTTGCAGCACATCGTAGGTTCTTATTTTGCCACCTGCCTTTCGCGCATCTCGTCGAGCGTCTTGCAGTCGATGCACAGGGTCGCGGTCGGCCGCGCCTCGAGGCGCTTGAGCCCGATCTCGACCCCGCAGCTCTCGCAATAGCCGTACTCGTTGGCGTCGATCCGGGCGATGGTCTCGTCGATCTTCTTGATGAGCTTTCTCTCGCGATCGCGGTTGCGCAGCTCGAGCGCGATATCGGATTCCTGGCTGGCGCGGTCGTTGGGATCGGCGAACACCGTGGCCTCGTCTTGCATCGTGTGCACCGTGCGGTCGATCTCCTGGGAGAGCTCGGCCTTGAGGCTTTCGAGAATCTTGCGGAAATGGGCGCGCTGCCTCCCGTTCATGTACTCCTCGCCCTTCTTCGGCGAGTACGGAGCGAAGCTCTTGCGCGAAAGTTCCAGCGCCATCGACCTGCTGCCCGGAAGAATGAAGGGCGCTTTGTAGCAGAAAAGAACCCCTGCCGCAAGGCGCGCGCGACGGCGCGAGCGCAGCAAAATCCGCGGCTTGCGTTGCCCGCGAGCGCGCGCCGGAGTATCATCTGCAGCCTTTTTTCGGGGTGTGGCGCAGCCTGGTAGCGCGCTTGCTTTGGGAGCAAGATGTCGGGAGTTCAAATCTCTCCACCCCGACCATTAGGTCTGGCCCGGCAGATAACGGGAAGAGAAGCGGGGAAGAAAAGCGGAACTGCCCGTAGCTCAACCGGATAGAGCACCAGCCTTCTAAGCTGGGGGTTGTGGGTTCGAGTCCCGCCGGGCAGGCCAGCAGCCCGCCGCACGACGGTGGCCGTAGCTCAAAGGTAGAGTCCCGGATTGTGATTCCGGTTGTTGTGGGTTCGAGTCCCATCGGCCACCCCAAGACTGCATCCCCATGCTGCGCGCGCGCCACGCACCGCCGATCGAGCGCGAGTTGAAGTTCAGCCTGCCCGCGCACGGCGCCCGGCGCGTCTGGCGGCTGGTGCGGACGGCGGCGCCGGCGCAGAGGCGCGCGCTCGACAGCGTCTACTTCGACACGCCGGAACGGAAGCTGCACCGGCGCGGCGTGGCGCTGCGACTGCGGCGCGAGCGCGGGCGCTGGCTGCAGACCATCAAGTCAGCGCCCGACGCGTCCGGCGGGCTCGCGGCGCGCATGGAGTGCGAGGTGCCGGCAGCGCCTGGCCGGCTCGATTGCAGCCGCTTCCCGCGCGCCCAGGCGCGCATCGCCGCGGGATTCGATCTCGAGCGCATCGCACGCGCGCTGCGTCCGTTGTTCCGGACGCGGTTCGTGCGCACCTCGGGGACGGTCGCGCTCGGCGCCGGCGCGCGCGCCGAGATCTCGCTCGACCGCGGCAGCATCGAGGCCAACGGGCGCCGGCTTCCGATCCACGAGCTGGAGCTCGAGCTGCAGCAGGGATCGAGCGTGCCGATGCTGCGGCTTGCGGAGAGCCTCGTCGAGCCGCTCGGCCTGGCGCTCGAGTTCGAGAGCAAGGCCGAGCGCGGCTATCGCCTCGCCGACGGCGCCGCGGGGGTCGCGCCGCGCAAGTGGCCGAAGCTGCGCCTGCCCGAGAGCGCGACCGCCGGCGAGGCGTTCGCCGCGGTGTGCGGGGCGGCGCTTGGCCAGATCGGCGTCAATGCGCGCGGCTATGCCACGGCTGCCGATCCCGAGCACCTGCACCAGCTGCGCGTCGGCGTGCGTCGCCTGCGCTCAGCGCTGCGCGCGTTCCGCAGGCTGCTGCGCGCGAGGAAGGCGCGCGGCGTGGACCGTGCGGCGCGGCGCGTCATGCGCACGCTCGGGCCGGCGCGCGACGCGGACGTGTTCTGCGAGGCGCTCGCCGCCTGGGTGCGCCGCGGGCGCGGCGACCCGGAGGATGGCCGCCGGCGCCTGCTGCGCGGGGCGCAGGGGCGGCGCACGGCGGCGCGGCGTGCCGCGCGCCGCCTGATCGCGGGCGCGCGCTTCCAGCGCTTCCAGCTGAGCGCGCTGCGCTGGCTGGAGAGCGGGCCCTGGAAACCGGGCGGCGTCAGCGACGAGCCGTTGATCGCTTTCGGCGCGCGCGCGCTCGATCGCCTGTACCGCAAGACGGTGGCGCAGGCGGAGGTGACCGACTGGGGCGATGCAGCCCGGCGCCATGCGCTGCGCGTGGCGCTGAAGCACCTGCGCTACGGCTGCGACTATTTCGCCGGCTGCTTCGCGCGCAACGCGACGCGCCCCTACCTCAAGCGCCTGGTCGCGCTGCAGGACATCCTCGGCGAGCTCAACGACCTCGCCGTCGCCCGGCAGCGGCTGCGCGAGCTCGCGCCGCGCGGCAGCGAGCGCAGCCTGCTCGAGGCCTCGCGCCGCATCCGGCGGCGCCTCGTAGCCCAAGAGCAGAAACTCATCGCGGCGCTGCCCGAGGCCTGGGACGCGCTCGTCGCGGAGCGACCGTTCTGGCGTTCGCGCAAGGCGCGTCGCGCCTTGGGATGAACACGCCGCTCCCACGGCTCGGCGAAGGTGCTTCCTCGTCGAACGAGTCGCATTCGCTAAGCGGTGCAGCAAGCGCGAGGTTATTCCGCCCGTCTGCGCGCCCGTAGCCGTTGCTTGAGCGTGAGCGATCACGCGCCGCGGTGATCACCGAAAGTCAAGAGGCCGGATGATCCTTGGGAGAGATACAAGCTGAATCTCCCGTCCACTTTCTGCTTCTCTCACCTCAAGAGGAAGAAGCATATTCAGTGAATCGTCTCTAGCAAAGTTGATCGCGGGTATCTAGCTGCAGGTTCGGAAGTGTGATCCTTCGCGGCGAGAGCGCCAGGATCGCGGCAACCGGTCGCGTGTCTCTGCTTTAGTTCGAAGACACCAATCGGAAGTTCGGTAGACAAGAGTAAGATGTCTCGGCGTACCGGCGTGGCGATGAGCCAGTTGTCACGATTTCGGGTCCATGCTCATGTGGAGGAACCCAATTCTTTCCAGGCTTGGGGTTCGATCTCATCGCTATGGCTGCAGGAGACCCTGAAGTGGGAAGCCTGTCCAGTTTTGACGGCGTGGGCAGCACGGAGTGGGAAGAGAGCAGGCATGACCGCTGAACCCAAGTATCCGTGGCGCCTTGACACAAATGACCGGTATCGGGAGGTGGTCCGCACGGTGATGGGCTTGTCAACCGCCTCCTTACTGCTGCCAGTTTTCTTTGCACGAGAATTCCTAGGCATAGACTCAAAAACCGCTCTGAAGGTCGTCCTCGGCGCTAGTGCGTACTGGTCATGGGGGTTGTTGAGTCTTTCTATCATCGCGGGAATATTCTTCCATTACCTGTCCGCAAAATGGGCCCGTCTAGCGTGGGAGCAGCCAGCTACAGTATTTGGCATCGGTGCCTCGGAGCGGTGCGTTGAAACGCTAATGGAGTGGTGTTTCTGGACTACTTGCGCCGCCTTTGTTTTCGGGCTTGCACTAATCGTGTACTTCTTCGCCTCCCATGCCGCGCAGCCCTAATGTGCCGGCGGTGCGGGAGGTGCCGCGAGCAAGCGCTATTGGATGTGCAAGCGTCGCGTCGGCTCGCGCCGCACGCTTCTCCGTTAAGCGATGGAAATGAACTCTGCCGATCTCGAACGCAATGGACGTCGCATGACGGCATGGCTCTGCAGCTCTCTCGGAGGCCTTGCTGTAATGGCGCTTACAGTCGGCGCGGAATCTCGGACGGAGAAGGCGGCAATGGCCGCAGGACTGCTCGCGTGGCTCATAGGTGGGTTGATGTTCTATGTTTCTCTTGCAGATCTCGTCGTTCGACTGAATCGAAGTCTGATCGTTTGGATTGGTGGGTCCATAGTTCTTGCTCCGATTGGCCCATTTGTCGCGTATTTCAACATGAGAAGGTTGGTGAAGGACACAATCCGAAGTCAGGGGAACCTCCCGCCACCTCCTCCCAGCACGCTCATTCGAGCAGCGGGTACGCTTAGTCGGAAGTACCGCGGCTGGTTGCGACTTGGAGTGGTGCTATCTGTGACGTGGTGTGCCCTGGTCTTTGCATACGCCGCGTATGACCACTTCGCAACCAATAGGGGTCTGGTGGAGGCAATCGCCAATCAGGACGAGGCGTCGAAGCGGGCTGGATGGGACTACATTGGGCAAGTGACTACCTTCACGCGCTGCGAAGTGAAAGGGAACGCCGTCTCATGTCAGCCGCGCATCTGGCATCTGTTGCTTGCTACCGCTGGCCCGCTCATCGCGATGTGGCTCCTTGGAATATTGGGATCTATCGCATATCTGTGGGTTCGAGCTGGCTTCAGAGACGAAGATGCGTGACAGGTCAATCAAACTGGACATGCAATCGGCGAGCTGCGCCCGCGTACTGGTCGCCGGTCATCTTCAATGTCAGACCACAGGGAGTCGTCACCGTGCCGCGGATTCTTCACTTTACCTCGGGGCCCCAGGACTGACAGCGGCTACTCGCCGACCATCAAAAGCACTGGCGCACAGGTTTCTCAGCACGAACGTTGGCGCACTGCTGGGAGGCTGCAGAGGGATTGCCACCGGAAGTTCAGGCGCTCTTTGCATCGAGAGCCGAGGCGTTACTTGCTCAGTTCTCCCCCATCGTCGCAGTGTTCGAGTTCAAGGTGGCGCTGCCAGGCGGTGATCGTCCGTCACAGAACGATCCTTTTCTCCCCGGTCGCTCCAAAGCCGGACCGGTTACCGTCATGGTCGAGGGCAAGGTTTCCGAGTCCTTTGGTCCGACAATCGCCGAATGGCCAAAGCAAGTATCTTTGGGAAAGGAGGAACGGCTTTCTTTTCTTCTCCGCGCAGTGGGTCTTACGGATGCACCGGATAGCACAAGCCGTTACCAGCTCTTCCATCGCGCAGCTTCAGCGGTTCTCGAGGGTGAGCGCTATCGCGCTGTTGCAGCGGTAATGGTTGTGCATTCATTTAGCCAGGACCGCGCCTATTAGCCTGACCATCAAGCTTTCCTTCGGCTCTTCAACGTTCGTGGCGAAATCGCAAAACTTCAGCGTCTCCCTGGTGCACAGCGGATCCCGCTCTTCGCGGCTCGGGTGCTTGGGAATTGCAGGTTTCTAGAGTCATGACCACGCTCTCACCTGATGAATGACCGCTCCTCGCCGACAGCAGACCTCGCCCGCACCAGCGCCGCTCGGCGCGCTCATCGCTCAGGCCGGCAAGCCTTCCCGCTCAAGGACGAACACGCACCCCGGGGTCTCGCTCGTCGCCGGCCAGACGAACGGGAGCCGTGGATAGGCGCGCTCGAGCGCGCGCCGCGAATCACCAACCTCGCACACGAGCAGCCCGCGCGGGTTCAGGTGGTCACGAGCCTGCGCAAGGATCGCGCCAACGAACTCGAGCCCGTCGCGCCCCGCGGCGAGCGCAGCGCGCGGCTCGTAGCCGTACTCCGGCGGCAACCGCCGCATCGCGCGCGCGTCCACGTACGGCGGATTGGTCACGATGAGGTCGTAGCGGCGGCTTGCGAGCGCATCGAACAGATCGGATCGGATCAGGCGGATGCGGGATGCGAGCCGGTGCCCGCGCACGTTGCGCCGCGCCACTTGCAGCGCTTCCGCCGAGATGTCGGTCGCGTCCACCGTCGCCCGCGGAAAGGCGAGGGCGGCGAGCACGGCGAGACAGCCCGATCCGGTGCCGAGATCGAGCGCCCGGCGCACCGGGCGGCGCAGCCACGGGTGCAGGCGCTCGCGCAGGAGCTCGGAGATGAAGGAGCGCGGCACGATGACGCG